>Ga0335395_10000055_pt1 | contig 79421 bp, 66 predicted proteins | sample MAT02_FD_205744 | JGI IMG/M metagenome (GOLD analysis project Ga0335395, IMG submission 205744) | Freshwater microbial communities from Lake Fryxell liftoff mats and glacier meltwater in Antarctica - MAT-02 (spades assembly) (version 2) ...
CGCCCCTACGAGGGAGGGGAGGGCGGGTTTTGCCTTGATACATCGGCTGGGATCATAGATTGTTAGCCGGCACCCGCCCCTACGAGATGCTAATGACTACTGACTAATGACTAATGACTAATGACTAATGACTACTTATTTCCTTGAATGAAAGTTTGCACGACTGCATTAGTTTCTGGCGGAATTTCTGTTACTAGGCGCACCGGAATTGCGTTTGTTGAAGCAAATTGTGCGTATTCTGGGGTTAGAAAAATAGCATATTTGTCAGCTTCATTTGTTAGTTGAGCGGCCATTGCTAGACTTATAGCTTTAATATAATTGCGGATGCTCACAGCTTTGTCGCCGACAAGTTCATCGCCAGTAATTACTGTGCTCGGTCTGCTAACTTGGTCTAAGGTTGTACTCGGATCTTTGACGCTTAAATGGGTTCCTCCTACAAAGCCGACTAGCCATTTGGGTGATGGAATTTTTGGGAAGCCGGCAATTTGTTCGACTAGGGCGGGTGTTGTTTTGTCTGCTGAAGATGCTACTATTAATGTGGGAATTTGAATGGCACTTAAACCTGTTTCTCCAAATAATAATGATGTTGTTGGATTCATGACGATCGCCCTTTTAATCCTCACATCCCGTAATTGATACCGTTCTTGGGGCAATCCCGCAGCCGCGCACTGAATGCCTTCGCCCAAGCTAAACCCGATTAAATCGCCCTGACAGCGCTGTTTGAGCCCGCTCAATTGCAGTTCGGCACCGGCTAAGGACAAGGCTGTTGCGCCGCCGAAGGAATAGCCAATTATCATCGATCGGTCGATCGCGATTTTCCCCTGCAAATTATCATCCGTTTTGTTCAATTTTGCCAGTTCATCGAGCACAAAACTGATGTCTTTAGGACGGTCTAAAAACTCTTGAGGAGCTAACAACCGAGATTTACCCGCGATCGCAGCATTAGTGTTCGTTTCGTTGCTTCCGGGATGTTCCAAAGCAGCTACCACATAGCCGTAAGACGCTAAATGTTCGGCTAAATAACGCAAATCGGTGCGCACTGAGCCCAAACCGTGAGAAAAGACGATCGTTGGTTTGTCAGCAGTCGCAGCTCTCGACCAGTAGACATCAACCGGAATACGCCGATTGCGGGCGCTATCGTTCAAATCTAGCTTGAGAACCCGCACCGAATTCGGCCCTGGTTGTGTCGGATCGAAATGCGGGTTAAACGCGGGTTTAGTGGCTGCTAACTGAGGTGCGATCGCCGCCATAAACCGCTGAGTTTGCCAAAACCCCGCGTTCAAATTTCCCAAAACTGCGAAAGCTCGATCGAGATCCACGACTACCCGCGAACTCGGATAAGATTCAATAAAACTCAATACCGATAAGCCTTCCGGCGCGTTTGCCCCCAACACCAAAGCCGATCGCAGCGCTTCCACACCCGCACCGTCGCGCCTGGGTATGACTGTTGTCAAATCCGTCAAAATCGCAGTCCCGATGCCCGTATTTAGCAAGTTACTCAAACCAACTACATTCAGCGGAATTTTCGCTCGCAGTGCTCCATAGATTTGACTGCGCTGTGCGTCAGACAGCAGATTGGCGTAGGCTTGCAGTCTGTCGGGGACTTTTCCGGTTTTTGCGAGTTCGCGCAAATCCGCAACGGATATTGACGATTGTAAAATACCTTTGCGGACAACAACGGTTTCTGCGGCTTTTGCAGGGGATGTGACGCTGCTGAAAGTGCCGATCGCGATCGCGCTACAAACGCTCACCATTGACGAAAACCATCTGAAATGGGGTCTAATGCTCATTTTTGCCTGATTCAACTAGAAACTATATCACTATATTCTCAGAATTTTCTCAGATACCGAAAAATTGCCTCAGATATCGAGAAATTGTGTTGAAGTGCGATCTAATTTTTGTAGAATTTTTTGTATTAGTGCGATCGGCTTTGCTCGAAGGGCTTCCATAACCGAAAGCAAGGGAGGACGATCGCACAACGTTAAAGCAAAACACAGATTATCCCATTGCACTATACCTCTTGTACTCAATCGCACACAAGATCGAAAGCATCTGCGTCCATCAGTGTTTATCAGCTTAAAATCTGCGGTTAACCGGCTCTATAGAATATTTATCCAACTCAAGTATACTTTGCTTGTCGCTGCTAATCCAATACAGTTCAGCTCATACCAATTTTTTATGAGGCTGCATATAATCCGATCCCCCCTAGCCCCCCTTAATAAGGGGGGGACAAGATTCCGATCAAAGTCCCCCTTCTTAAGGGGGATTTAGGGGGATCGAGATATGTGCAACTTCACATTAAATTGGTATCAGCCAGCAAGCGAGAGTAAATCCGCTGTAAAAATAGACTCTCTCTCTTGCATTTTAACCGCAGATGAATGCAGATCGATCAGACGATCTGCGGTTAAAATATTACTTAAAATTTGGGGAAATAAACAACAAGCATCGAAAGCTCTTGGTTAGCGCGGGCGATCGATTCCGGTTCTTTAAGAGTTCCCGGTTGTTCCCACAAATTCTGCGGCTGATAAATTGTTGGTAAAATCAGCAAATCGTGTTCTAGCAACTGCTGCGAAACCTGCTTGACAAAATTTCCCCGCACCCGATTTATCGGTATCTCAGAAAGAATTTCTACCTCAGTGGCACTTTTGTTAGCTTGTTCCCGTTTTGTCGCCACTAACAGCACTTGCAAAGTCGCCTTAAGTTCCTGGGCCAAACTCTTAGCAATATCCACGGTTTCCGCAAATCCAAACCGAGTCAAATCGCTGTCAGTTATCGCCAAAATAACTCTGGCTGTATTCTGGATAGGATGGGGAAATCGAGCAATCATTACCGGTACGGGCGATCGCCTCACTATATTGTCAATGATGCTGCCAAAAAAATTGTCGCGAGTCGTGGAAAATCCCTTCCAGCCGCAAACAATTAAACTAGCCTCGCGTTCGGTTGCGCTCCGCAGAATTCCGCGATCGATCGCATCATCTATCCTCGCGATCGGTTCCACCGCACAATTAGCCGCGTTAGCCACAGTTTCCGCCGCCCTCAAAAGTTGAGTTTGCTGCGTTTTTTGTGCCGGCGAAATTGCTTCCCCGCGATCGGACAAAATATGCAGAGGTAGCAAAGTTCCCTTAGATGTTTTAGCTAAAATCAAAGCCAAACGCAGCAAATTATCTTCCGTATTCGGGTTAGCAACAGGTACTAAAACTCGATCTCCCCATGAATGCTTTCCCGAAGCAGCAGCCGGCAAACCCGACTCCGGCTCCTGCATTTGTTGACCCCACCGAGATACAATCCAAGGAGAAGCGACACAAGTTACTAAAATCATGGCAATGATGCCGTTCACCGTTACGCGATCGACCAATTTAATCTCAAAAGCAACCGTAATTGCAGCCAAAGTAGAAGCAGCTTGAGCAGCAGAAAGACCGAACATTACCATAATATTCGGAAACTTAAAACCAAAGATTTTCCCCGGTATCCAAGCTGCCAAAAACTTGCTCACCAATTCTGCTAAAATTATCACCCCCGCCACCAACAAAGACTGCGGCTGCTTCACCAAAATTAGCGGATCGATCAACATCCCCACAGAAATTAGAAAAAACGGCACAAACAGCGTATTCCCAATAAACTCAATCCGATTCATCAGCGGACTCATTTTGGGGATGATTTGAGTAATGGCAATTCCCGATAAAAACGCACCAATAATTGCCTCAATCTCAATCATTTCGGCTGCGTAAGAAACTAAAAACAGCGTGGCCAGTACAAACATAAATTCGGCGTTTTCGTCGTGACCGAATTTCTTGAAAAACCAGCGACCGATTTTGGGAACTCCCCACAAAGTAGCAAAAGTGTAGATAGCAAGAGATGGAATTAGAAACAGCCAAAAATCGAGAGTAAGATTTCCTTTGTGAGCTTTAACAACAATTGCCAGCACCAACAGTCCCAAGACATTTGTAATTAAAGTCCCGCCCAAAGTCGCAGTAATAGTCTGAGTTCGCATCAATCCCAATTTTGTCAGGATTGGTAGGGCTAAAAGCGTGTGGGTAGCTAAACAAGAAGCGACTAAAATAGAAGCCAGCAAGCTATATCCCAACAGCAGCATTGCTCCAGTCCCCAATATCATCGGTAGCGCAAAAGTAGCCAGCCCAAATATGATAGCTTTGTCAGCATTTTGTTTGAGGTCGTCGAGGCTAGTTTCTAGTCCGGCTAGGAACATCAAAAATAGCAATCCTACGGTTCCTAACAAAACCATAGTAGCGTCTCGTTCCAGCAAATTGATACCGTTGGGCCCGACAATTACGCCTGCAATAATCAAACCGACTATTCCCGGCAGTCGCAAGCGCTCAAATACTAGAGGGGCGATTAGCATGATTGCTAAAAGAACCAGAAAAACGGGAACTGGAGCGGTAATCGGGCCGGAAGCTAGCATAAATTTTCATCCTACATATTCGCACATAATTGCTACCAATCTTTTCCTAAAAAATCTAAATATCTATCAATCTAAAGAGGTATTTTGGAAAAATTGCAGCCGTTATTACTAATAACTCAATACGGTTTACTTAAAACTATCCATGCGGTAAAAATTATAAAAAATAAATACTGCGATTGCTTCGTTCCTCGTAATGACAATCTTAAGTGAACCGTATTGGCTAATAACTATGATTGACCGGGATTGACCCGGTTTATTCGCAAAATATCGGTTCGATCGTTCGGACTTTAGTCCTTATCTAAATCCGAGGACTAAAGTCCTGACTACAAACCTACTTTATCCTAGTTATTCAAGCATACAGGTTCGATCGTTCGGACTTTAGTCCTTATCTAAATCCGAGGGATTGTATTCCTCACTACAAATCTATTGAAAATCCAAAACCGGGAAAGGTTTTGCTGCTTCCATCTGCGCCGCCAAAGCAATTAAAGTTGCTTCCGCCGCCGGCCGCCCGATAATTTGAATGCCCACGGGCAAACCGTTATCATCTAAGATGGCCGGAAGTGCGATCGCAGGCAAACCACTAGCATTAAACGGCGGACAAGGAGCAACCCAATTAATAATCCGTTGCAAAGTTTCTTCACAACTCAAATCCGCCCACTCACCGATGCGAATTGGCGAGTGCATATAAGTCGGCAAAACTAACACATCAAAATTTTCAAAGAATCCCACAATCCGCCGTGAAATTACCTGCATTTGATTCACCGCCCGCAAATATTCTCCAGCAGAAACAGTTCTTTCCAACAACCAGCGATTCATCGGTTCCAAAACCTTGCCCGGAATACCGCTTGCAGCCGCCCCAGACTGCCAAATTACTGTAAACGGTTCGATCAAACCCGTAAAATCAGGGCAGCCCGGTTCGACATCGTGACCCAAATCTGTGAGTAATTTTACGGTTTCGAGTACCGCTTGCTGACAGATATCCGCCGCCTCACCCACGGGTGAAATATTGGTAGAAAAAGCAATTCGCAGCTTGCCCAACTTTTCACCATAAGCCTCTAGAAACGTGGGATTTGGGTCTGGTAACCAGTACGGATCGCCTGTTGTGTACCCTGACATTACATCTAAAAGTGCGGCCGCGTCAGCCACAGTGCGCGCTAGAGGGCCGTTGGCAGAAATTCCACTCAGGTAATCTCCGACTGGTGCCCAGGAAACTCGCCCCCGTGAGGGTTTAATGCCCACTAAACCGCAGGCGGAAGCTGGGCCTCGGATCGAACCGCCGCCGTCTGAACCTTGGGCGATCGCGCATAAACCCGCCGCTACAGCCGCTGCTGAGCCGCCGCTGGAACCTCCGGGCGTGTAGCCTAAATTCCAGGGATTGCGGGCGGGCCGGAAACCTGGGGGTTCGCTGTAAGGCAATGAGCCAATTTGAGAGGTGGCTGTTTTGCCCAGAATGTTAAATCCCGCTGCTTCGATCCGCCATACCACTGACTCGCTGTAGTTAGATATGTTATTCACCAAAGCCTGAGTGCCGTAGGTACAGGGAACGCCAGCAACTGGTGTTAAGTCTTTAATCGCAATTGGCACTCCGAAAAATGGCGGCAATTCCTGTGACTTGTTTAACCCGGCTAGTTGTTCGGTTTGCGATTTCGCTCGATCGATCGCCCGATCGGCCGTTACTGTAAAATAACTACCAAGTTGATGGTTTAATCGATCGATCCGTTCCAAGTACAGATTGACAATTTCTAGAGGCGACACTTCCCGATCGCGGATCGACTTCGCTAATTCTAGGGCTGGAGTAAAAGCCCGATCGACAGAATTCATCGGTTTAAGTCCTTAACGGTTTTTATTAAGTATCAATTTATACTTACTTGCTAGGTAAAAATATTGGCTGGAAAAAAAATATTTCCCATGTCAAAAATCCATATTAGATAGTAGCTCGATTTGACTCGCATCCTGCAAGGGGCAGAATATTTCCTTACTGGTGCAACAGTGTGCTCTTCTTTTGGGATAAACTGATCGGAAGAGTCAAGCTTTTGTGCAAGAGACGCTCTTCGGGCGATCGGCATTGTGCAACTTCCACAAATCCTCTGTTCGAGTCAGCCTTCTCAGCAAACCCAGGTAGCGCATATGACACAACAGCATCCGCCAGCTCCTCGTCCACCCCTACCCGGTGCACCCCCACCCCCAGGGCTGCCCCGCCCTCCAGCCCCAGGCATTCCCAGAGCAACAGGATTGCCACCAGCACCGCCACCGCCTGCGCCACCAGCACCAGCACCCGCGCCCCAATCCTTCGCCACACCTAAAAACCCCAGCTCCAGCAGCGGTGGAAATCCGACTTTGAAAGAGCTAGTCATCCGAGCCAAAGAAGAAGGAGTATCCGATCTTCACCTCGGAGTTAATGAATTCCCACGCTTCCGCAACCGAGGCGAGATTGCCGACATCGGCTACCCACCAACGGATTTAGATACGTTTTTTGGCTGGCTGCGCGAGTGCATGAGCGATGAAGAAATTGAAATTTTCCAAAAAAACTTAGACTTTGACGGCGCTTTCGATTTCGGCTTCGTCCGCATTCGGATCAGTTGCATGGACTCCTTAGCCGGCCCGGCGATGGTGCTGCGGCTAATTCCTGCCAAAATATTGACAATGGAGGAATTGAAGCTGCCCGAAGTCTTTAGGAAAATATGCGGCTTCCACAAAGGGCTGATTTTGGTGACGGGGCCGACAGGCTCGGGCAAGTCTACCACTCTCGCGGCGATGATCGATTACATCAACAAGACTAAAGCCTACAACATCATCACGATCGAAGACCCGGTGGAATTCGTACACGAAAGCAAAAAATCTTTGATCAAGCACCGGGAAGTCGGCAGACACACTCTCAAGTTTGTTAACGCTCTCAAAGGCGCTCTGCGGCAAGACCCGGATATGTTGCTAGTCGGAGAAATTCGGGACAGAGAGACAGTGGAAATCGCCCTCAAAGCCTCTCAAACAGGTCACTTAGTTGCAGGAACCCTGCACACCAATAGTGCTATTAAAACCCTGAACCGGATTCTCGATATGTTCGCAGCGGAAGAACAGGAAGCCATACGGGTTTCAATTTCCGAATCCCTAGTCGCGATTATTGCCCAACTTTTGTGTAAAACTACAGACGGCAAGCGAGCTGCTTTCCACGACGTTATGATCAATACCGACGTGGTTAAGGAATACATTCTGAAAGGGCAGAATGAGGAAATCAATCAAATTATGATCAAAGATACTTATGAAGGCATGACGACGATGAATAAGTCGCTCTATGGCCTTTATCAAGAAGGTCGAATTACCGAAGAACTTGCTGTAGAAAACTCGCCCTTCCCGAACGAAATGGCTCAGATGCTCCGAGGTCGAGTCTAAAAATCGAGTGTTAACTGTTAACTGTTAACAGTTAACTGTTAACAGTTATTGGTGTACTTCAATGAAAGTCGATCGCCCGATTTTGCCAGAATTTTTCAAAGGCATTGCACTGTTTACACCAGGGGGAGACTTAATCTATTGCATAGATCCCCGCAAGCAAAGTCGGTGGCACTTGCAGTTGTGCGTAGCTCTACAGGAGATACTCGGTTTATCGGAACCGCCACATTTTCTGATACCTTGCTACACGGCAACTGTTGACTGCTGGCGCGATCGCAGCGATCTACAGTTGCTGGTTGCAGCCGAGGCATACCCCCTGGTGCTGCGACATCAAACACTGCTGAATGCCATTTTTGGCACTGCTGACTTGGTTTGGGAAGCCCGCAGCGAAGAAATTTGCGAACCAATGGCGATCGCAACTTATCACGAACAATTCCCCGAACTGTGGGAAAATCACGACTTAGTTGTACAATACCCGATCTCTGTTGGGCGATCGGACTCCCATAGTTCCACGATCGTACCTCCCTCCCGCTTCCCGCAATCGCAGCGGATGCCTCTTCCCAAACCAACAGCACTAATTCCGCCACCAACTCAAGGGTACGTTTTGCGGCTGTTTGTTTCCGGCAGCAACCCCAGCACCGAACGCACCCTAGAAACTGTACACCAATTGTTAGAGCAATGTCTCGATCGCCCCTACACTTTGAAAGTAATTGATGTCTTAAAACATCCCGAACAAGCTGAAGCAGATCAGATTTCAGCAACTCCTACTTTAATTAAAATCTGGCCGAAACCCGTGCGGCGAATTGTCGGCGAATTGAACGATGCTGAACAAATAGTGCGGCTGCTGAGCAATTCAGAATTTTAGCGATTATTAGAAGACCGGGCGGTTGAAACCGCGTCTACACAAACAAAACCCGGATGGTGCGCGGGTTGAAGAGTGCAGGGTTAAAATCACCCAATCTTACTAATTTTCTTCAAACCGGGCGGTTGAAACCGTACGTCCGATCTCAACCAGGAAGACAAACATCCGGCGCACACAAACCCGCGAAATCCAAAGTTGTGACCTTCAGCGTATCCAACTCAACTCGCCGAATCACATGATTATTCGTATCAGCAATAAACAAGTGAGACCCGATCGCACTTAACCCAGAAGGTTCAAAAAATCGAGCCTTGAGACCCGTAGCATCAACCAAACCTGCTTTACCATCTCCAATCATCGTGATACAGGTACCGCCCCGGTGGTCAATCCGCTTAATTTTGTGATTATAAGTATCAGCAACCCAGAGATAATTTTGAGCATATTCAACACCTAAACAGTGCTGCAACCTAACCTCCTCACCGCGGCCATCTTTATCCCCAAAACCAAACAATTCACCACTACCGCAGACAGTGCGCACTTTCGGATCTTCATCGATACCAACTGCCCGAATCGAACTAATTTCGCTATCAGCAACAAACAACTCCGATCGATTCGTAGAGAGGCCACTAGGCTGAGAAAAAGCAGATTCTGCAAGATTCCCATCAACACAAGATTCTCGGCCAATACCCGCATAAGTGCCGATCGTACCAGTATCTAACGGCATTTCCCAAATTTGGTGCGAGCCCGCCATAGCGATAAAAAGTCGATCGCCAACCCTTTCTAAATCCCAAGGCGAATTCAATGCCGTTTCTAAACCCTTGCCGCTGCGAGGTGCAATTTCCTGACTTTGTTCGCCAGTACCAGCAATAGTTTCAACTTTCTGAGTCGTAAAGTCGATCGTTCTGAGAGCGTGATTTTCCGTATCAGCAACGTAGAGAATTTGACTTTCCGCATCAAAGGCCATACCTTGAGGTGCGAAAAACTCAGCCTCTTCAAAATTGCCATCAGTTAAACCCGGTTTCCCAGTACCAATGACGTGCAGCACCTCACCATCGATACTGCTGACAACAATGCGATTGTGTCCAGAATCGGCAATAAACAAGCAAGAACCGACCAAGTTTTGTTGAACCGAGTTAGTAGGCCCGGCCAATACAGTTTCATCTACAGATTGATTATCCTCAGTCATTTCGCCCAAAAGTGCCTCATGTTGGTGAAGCTGTTTTGCCTCAGTTGTAGTGATGGCAAATGCCAACACTTTACCGGGAAAAGCCAGCGGAGTTGATACAGGTTTGCGCTGTTTTTCTAAACTGAAGCGAAGTTCCCTAAAGTCGATCGCATTTTTGTCTTTGTATTCAGCAATTAACTTGCCAACTAACTGGTCAAGTGCTTCTCTATTGCCTTCACCCGAAACAAAGCCGACGACATAACTTTCTGGATCAATCACCATTAAAGTCGGCCAAGCGCGAACGGCGTAGTTTTGCCAAACTTTCATGCCGCTGTCTACGATTACCGGATGTTCGATATCGTAGCGGAGGATAGCTTGGCGGATATTTTCTACATCTTTTTCATTTTCAAATTTAGCCGAGTGAACGCCGATCACTGTCAGGGAATCTTTATATTTTTGTTCCAGGTATTTTAAGTCTGGAAGGACGTGCAAACAGTTGATGCAGCAGTACGTCCAGAAGTCGAGAAGGACGACGCGCCCCTTTAACGATGCAATGGATAAAGGTTTCTCGGTGTTCAACCAGGGGTACTTGACGGGGAATTCTGGTGCTCTAACGCGAGGCATGGGATCTCCTTGGTGGGGGGCTGAGTAATTTTTATACTTCTTTAATTTAGCGGGAAGTTTCGCGGGATGGGGGAATTGGGAGGTTAAGGAAACCCCAAAGGGTGCAGAGGAGGAGAAGGAGGGCGATGATTTCCAGGGGGCAGCGTGGGTATCCGGTGGCTACAGAGACACCCCACCTAAAGTTTTGAGTCTAAGACGCTTGGTCAAAAAAACCCCAACAGTCAAAAATTCTCTCCCTGGCCCGTCAAATAATGCCGATCGACCGAATTGTTAACCAAGGGTGTGTGCGGGACTACATTCGTTGCCCAAAAACGCCTGAGAATGACGGTCACAAAGCTTAGCCAGTAACGTTCTCAACCGAGTCAAGTTACAAGATACAATAGGTTGGCTTAATAAATAGAGGTCGGGTGCAATGCAGGAACTTAAAAACTTGTTGGAACAGCAACCAACTAATATTATCAGACGCATCTCTCCCGATGACGTGATGTATGTACCCAATGGAGATGCACATTATTATGCAGTCGGATTTTCAGCTTTAAAATCTGTGCGGTTAGCGATGCTGGCTGCGTCTAAGTCTGACTCGATCGCAATTCTGGACTTTCCTTGCGGACACGGCAGGGTATTGAGGACTCTTAAGGCAGCTTTTCCGAATGCTGAGATTACAGCCTGCGACTTAGATCGAAAAGCTGTTGATTTTTGTGCCGAGGTATTCAATGCGATTCCAGTTTACTCCGATCGCAATCCCGATTGCATAAAAATAGACCGCCAATTTGACTTAATTTGGTGCGGCTCTTTACTAACTCATTTAGAATCAAAATATTGGTCAGGATTTTTAAAGTTTTTCTACGACCATTTAACTATAGGAGGAATTGTAGTTTTTTCAGTACACGGTCGTTATGTTGCTGACTGCTTCAAGAGCGGTCATAATTATGGGCTGCCAGCGCATAAAGTGACTGCGATACTCAATGATTATCAGCGTCAAGGCTTTGGTTATCAAGATTATGATGGTGCTTCAAACTATGGTATTTCGGTATCTTCGTCAGCTTGGGTAAATTCGCATTTAGAAACAATACCCAATCTGCGGAAACTCTTATATTTAGAAAAAGGATGGGACAATCACCACGATATTGTTGCTTGCGAGCGGGTGTCAGGTTAGACTTTTCGACTTCCAGGAAGAGCCTGGGAATGCCTGCCGCGAGGCTCTGCCTGGTTTTTTCTATAAGATTAGTTGGAAATTAAACATATCGCTGTAGGGACGGGCGATGCCCTGAGCCCTTCGGCTACGCTCAGGATAAACTCCGTCGAAGGGTTCACCAAAAATATTTGCCTCCCACAAACAAAATAAACCCGCCCTCTTCTCTGGTTCCGGGGATTAATGCTAGGAAATAGCAGATTAATGGTCTAGTTCTGGCAAGGGGCGGGTTTATTAATATTTGCGCTACCAGCTAGACTCTAAGAGTGAACCGGCCCCTACAGGCATCTAAATATTTAAAATCTGACTCGGAACTTTTTCTCCTAACAGCAACCGCCGCCGTTATAATGCCAAGTCGAATCAGTAACTAACACCTGATCCGGCATCAATCCCCCCAACTTCCCAGCCGTTTTATCGCACACCGCTGCCGGAACTCCGCGCTGCAAAACGTGACCAGCACCGTCATCAAACCACTCTTGTGACCCCGCATAAATCGCCGTCTTGCCAGTGAAAATGCAAGCGCCATCCGGGGGGATGTCCACTTTAAAAGACACTGTATCGAGGCTTTCTAACAGCAAATCCGCATCCAATTGGTAATTGTGTTTGTCCAGCAGGCGGTAAGGACGGCGCGCCCGGACTTCTACTTGGCCAAAGCCCACGCCTACAAGGTGTTGAACGTATTCTGCGTAGGTCAGAGCACCGGACAAACACAAGGCCCGCAAGCGTTGATCGTCTTTCAAATGCTGCGGAATTGGCCGAGTTGCGATCGGATCGCTCATCAACAACCTGCCCCCTGGCTTCAACACCCGATAAGTCTCTTTTAATGCTTTAGCTAAATCCGCAGGTTCAAAGATATTAAACAAGCAATTTTGTGCGACAACATCGACAGAAGCATCCGGCATCGGCAACGCAAAAGCATCGCCTTCCCGAATTTCCACAAAACTAGCATCAAACCACTCATTCTCGTGGGCTGCCTTTTGCAAGTTGCGTGCAGCAGCTTCTCGCATTGCTGCAACTGGATCGACGGCAATCACCGATCCTTTGTGTCGAGAAAAATAAGCAAATTGCAGCGCTTCCAAACCGCCACCAACGCCTACATAAAGCACGGTTGGATTGCCGACAAGTTCGGCGGCGTGAACGGTTGTGCCGCAGCCGTAGTTCATTTCTTGCATTTGTTCGGGAATTTTTAATCCTGGCAGTTGCAAGGGGCTGCTTTGGACGCAGCAAAGACCGATTTGGGGAGTTTCGGCAACGTCGCTATAGAATTTGGCTGCTGTTTCGAGATAGGTCATTTTCGATTTTCCTGGTTTGTGTTTTTGACCGCAGATGTAGGCAGATTTACGCGGATTAACGCTGATGGATGCAGGGATTTTTTTCTTAGGTTTCAAATTCGACTTTTTGTTCGGATTTGGGCTGATTTTCTGGTGGGGAAACTGTTATTTCGGGAACGGCTAATTCGGCGCTTGGTTGACTGGGAGTTTCAGCGGCGCTTTCGGGAGCGGCAATCGGCGGGGCTGGCAGTACAAGATTGGGAGATTGTTCTGGTATTATTGCAGGAGCGACTACTTGTGGTATTGGTGCTTTTTCTGTTATTTCTGGCAGTGTTGGTGGCACTGAAGGAGTCGCAGGTTGGGTATCTTGATGCAAAAAGTTGCGGAACCGATTGTAGTATCCTTTATATTCCTGTTTCTGTGTTTGGGGAGCTGCTGTTGGTGTCGGTTCTATGATTTTAACAGGTGCAAGAACTTTGGGGGTTTCTAACTGTGGAGTTGCTGTCGGTTTGGGTTCTATGACTTGAACGGGTTCCACAACTTTCGGCGCTTCTAGTTGGGGGGTTGCTGTCGGTGTGGGTTCTATTACTTGAACGGGTTCTAGAAGTTTCGGCGCTTCTAGTTGGGGGGTTGTTGTCGGTGTGGGTTCTATTATTTGAACGGGAGCAATTTTCGGCTCTAAGCTGGGTTCGGTAACTGGGGTTTCTGGAACCGCTGGTGAGGGTTCGGCTGCTGGTGTTTTTTCTGATGCTGGTGTCGGTGTCGGTTGGGGGGTTGGGGTTGGTTTGGGCTTGGGGGATTGGTAGGTACGATCGACTATACCGCGAGTATCTGCTACTGTTAGTTCGCCCCGCACTAATTTAGAAAGAGTATCTTGCCCCTGCGGTTCGTAATCTATCAGTCTGACTGTATTATTAAAGGCGTTTTTGACGAGATTTCCCCGCTCGTCGATAAATTCTAGCTGTATCCAGTTTTTGCCTGGTTTGAATCCTTTAAGATATATAGGTTGCCATTGGTCGATCGCAAAACTTTCACCGTTAACCGTGGCTCGAATTTTCCAGTCGAGTATGTCATCTTGGGAATTTTCTTGAGCGATTTGGTGCAAAGGCGCATTTGTCAAGTAAAAGTCCAGCAGGATTGGTTCTGCCCCGTAGCTGCCTTGGGGGCTGCTGTACATTAATTGGGGCAATGTTCGATCGGGATTATTGTCCCCAGTTTTGGTAAAAATGTGAAAAGTGGTTTCAGCGAAAGCACCTTCGTTTTTAAAGCTTTCTTCCCAAGGGCGAGCTGCGAACACACGCAGGGTATGGGTTCCGGGTTCTAAGTCCGAAAGTGTTAAAGTTTGGTTGATATCGTAAACTGCTGCATAAGGTTGGTTGTCTAATAAAACTTGCAGATGGGGGCCCAAACCCAAGTTTGCCTCTTTGAAAATTGGAAAGTCTTTAACTTGGAACTGAACGGACACATTTATATCCTGAAGCACTTCGTCAGGTAATGGATTCAAAATACTAATTTGAGGCTGGTAGATTTCTAGAGCCTGACGCAGTTTTTGAATGGCTTCTGGGGGAGAAGCCTCTGAGATTTTGTTTAAGAGGGCGGTAGCTGAGCCGCTCTTGTTCCTTGAGTTGGGCAATTCGGCAGGGCTCGCGCCACAACTTGCTAAACCCAAAATTAATACTGCTGCTGCGAATAATGCCAGCAGCCTGCCCACAACGGTTCTATGCCAATTGATGCCAATCACGCAACCATACTCCTAGAAGCCTTCTCATAGGGAACTATAGCCCAAAACCGAATTTAGTATTTGGGAATTGTCGATCGGGAATCCGAAATAGTCGTCGCCCCAGGAAACAGTGGCGAAGCGAGCCACTAATCATTTCCTGGTTATCACTCCCGTAGCGATTTTCACAATATCTTTGTATAAATTTAATATTTCTTTATTTAGTATTTGGGAATTGTCGATCGAGAATCGGAAATAGTCGTCGCCCCAGGAAACAGTGGCGAAGCGAGCCACTAATCATTTCCTGGGTATCACTCTCGTAGCCATTTTTCACAATATCTTTGTATAAATTTAATATATAGCCTTTCTCAAGCGTGGTGAGGTATGCCCGCAAGCCCCATGCCCCATGCCCCATGCCCCATGCCCCATGCCCGCAAGCCCTATGCCGGATAGTACCTCATCTTTCTGAGACTCGGCTATATTTCTCTATCCTCTGATCTTTGAGTTTTGTAAACTTAATGGTAGTAACACTTGACTTTTTTGAGCGCTTGTGGAAAGGAAACGGTTATGACATCAAAAATTGAGGCTTTTTCAAAATCATTCCTTCCTAAATTACCTAATCTTTGAGTTTTGTAAACTTAATGGTAGTAACACTTGACTTTTTTGAGCGCTTGTGGAAAACAAACGGTTATGACATCAAAAATTGAGTCTTTTTTAAGTATTGTTAACAAGCGATTAATACTCCTCAAGGCAAGCTTATAATTCATAAAACTCCCTCAAAAGGAGCAGCCGCACCAAACTTAAATTTAAGGATGCGATCGGTGGCTCCAGATAGCGAGAAGAGTTAGCAGTACCCAGGGACATTGTTAGCGACACTGGGGAGCTGGCTTCTTTAAAGAAGCAAAATGCTTGGGGAGACGATGCACCTGCGTCTAACTCTGCAAAGAGTCAAGTGCAAGCAGTATCGGTGAACCGAGAATCCCCGTACCAAAAGCCCGGGGAATGTCAGGTACAGTATTTCAGTTCTCGTTCCTTGTCTTACCGAGAGGAGAGTCTTCATGACCATTAGTCCTCCAGAGCGAGAGGTAAAAGTTAGAGTAGTAGTCGATAAAGATCCAGTTCCAACTTCTTTCGAGAAGTGGTCAAAACCAGGTCATTTCGATCGCACTCTAGCTAAGGGGCCAAAAACCACCACTTGGATTTGGAACCTTCACGCTAACGCTCACGACTTCGACAGTCATACAAGTGATTTAGAAGACGTTTCGCGCAAAATCTTTAGCGCTCACTTCGGGCACCTGGCAGTAATCTTCGTTTGGTTAAGCGGCGCATATTTCCACGGCGCTAAATTTTCCAACTACGAAGCTTGGTTGACAGATCCTACAGCCATCAAGCCTAGCGCCCAAGTGGTTTGGCCTATTTTTGGTCAAGAAATTTTAAATGCAGATGTAGGTGGCGGCTTTCACGGGATTCAAATCACCTCTGGTCTGTTCCAACTGTGGCGAGCCAACGGCTTCACTAACTCATACCAGCTATATTGCACTGCGATCGGCGCTTTGGTAATGGCAGCTTTGATGCTATTTGCCGGTTGGTTCCACTATCACGTCCGCGCTCCGAAACTGGAATGGTTCCAGAACGTGGAATCGATGATGAACCACCACTTGGCAGGTTTGCTAGGCTGCGGCTGCTTGGGCTTTGCGGGACAACAAATTCACGTTGCTCTGCCGATCAATGCTTGCATGGATGCGATCGATGCAGGTTCACCGCTGACAGTGGGTGGCAAACTGATTAAAACAGTTGCTGACATCCCCCTGCCACACGAGTGGATTTTGACGCCGGGCTTGATGGCAGACATCTACCCGAGCTTCGCTCAAGGTCTAACGCCCTTCTTCACCCTCAACTGGGGCGCATACACCGATTTCCTGACCTTCAAAGGCGGTCTGAACCCTACCACAGGCGGTTTGTGGCTGACTGATACAGCGCACCACCACTTAGCTTTGGCAGTTCTGTTCATTGTCGCTGGTCATATGTACCGGACGAACTGGGGCATTGGCCACAGTATGAAGGAAATCCTAGAGAACCACAAAGGCCCCTTCACTGGTGAAGGTCACAAGGGTCTCTACGAAATCCTGACTAATTCTTGGCACGCGCAACTAGCCATTAACTTGGCAATGCTGGGCTCTGTGACCATCATCGTAGCTCACCATATGTACGCGATGCCTCCGTATCCGTACATCGCGACCGACTACCCGACTCAGCTATCCCTGTTCACCCACCACATGTGGATTGGCGGATTCCTGATTGTTGGAGCAGCCGCTCACGCAGCAATCTTTATGGTTCGGGATTACGACCCGGCTGGAAATGTCAATAACTTGTTGGATCGTATGATCCGGCATCGTGATGCAATCATTTCCCACCTGAACTGGGTTTGCATATTCTTAGGCTTCCACAGCTTCGGTTTGTACGTTCACAACGATACAATGCGAGCTTTCGGTCGTCCTCAAGATTTGTTCTCAGATACCGGTATTCAATTGCGTCCGATATTTGCCCAATGGGTGCAAAATATCCACGCCTTGGCTCCGGGCACGACAGCCCCCAATACTATGGAAATCGTCAGCCACGCTTTTGGCGGCGGTGCAGTAGTAGTCGGTGGCAAAATAGCGATGATGCCGATCGAGTTGGGTACGGCGGACTTCTTGATCCACCACATCCACGCTTTCACCATTCACGTTACAGTCCTGATTCTGTTGAAGGGCGTGTTGTTTGCACGTAGTTCTCGTTTGGTTCCTGACAAAGCTAGCTTGGGTTTCCGGTTCCCTTGCGACGGCCCAGGCCGTGGCGGCACCTGCCAAGTTTCTGGTTGGGATCACGTCTTCTTAGGCTTGTTCTGGATGTACAACTCCATCTCGATCGTGATTTTCCACTTTAGCTGGAAAATGCAGTCGGACGTGTGGGGAACAGTATCGCCAGACGGCACAATCTCTCACATCACTGGTGGTAATTTCGCACAAAGTGCAATTACGATCAACGGTTGGTTGCGGGACTTCCTGTGGGCGCAAGCTTCTCAGGTAATTCAGTCCTACGGTTCGGCACTGTCGGCCTACGGTCTGATGTTCCTAGCTGGACACTTCGTCTTTGCTTTCAGCTTGATGTTCCTGTTCAGCGGTCGTGGTTACTGGCAAGAATTGATTGAGTCCATTGTTTGGGCTCATAATAAACTCAAGGTATCTCCGTCCATTCAACCTCGCGCTCTGAGCATTATTCAGGGTCGGGCTGTGGGTGTAGCTCACTACCTCCTGGGAGGAATTGTCACAACGTGGGCATTCTTCTTAGCGCGAATCATCTCGGTAGGTTAAACTACCTTTAGGTTTTGGGTTCAGGATTTGGGAGCAATCTCAAACCCAGAATCCAAACCTCGGAACCGAACCCCTTCAACGTTCAGGATTCAGGATTTATCAAGGCTTATGGCAACCAAATTTCCAAAATTTAGCCAAGACCTTGCCCAAGACCCGACTACACGGCGGATCTGGTACGGGATTGCCACAGCACACGACTTTGAAAGCCACGATGGCATGACCGAAGAAAATCTTTACCAAAAGATTTTTGCTTCTCACTTCGGCCACGTAGCAATCATTTTCTTGTGGACTTCGGGCAGCCTGTTCCACGTGGCATGGCAAGGTAACTTTGAACAGTGGATTAAAGACCCTCTAAACGTCCGCCCGATCGCTCACGCGATTTGGGACCCCCAATTCGGTGCTCCAGCAGTAGAAGCTTTCACTCAAGCGGGTGCTTCTAATCCAGTAGACATCTCTTACTCAGGTGTTTACCACTGGTGGTTTACCCAAGGGATTCGGACAAACGCTGACCTGTATCAAGGAGCTATCTTCTTGCTACTGCTGGCTTCAGTCTTCCTGTTCGCAGGTTGGCTCCACCTTCAGCCTAAGTACCGTCCGAGCTTGTCTTGGTTCAAGAATGCTGAATCTCGCCTCAACCACCACTTGGCTGGTTTGTTCGGTGTCAGCTCTTTGGCTTGGACTGGTCACATGGTTCACGTTGCTATCCCCGAATCTCGCGGACAGCACGTAGGTTGGGATAACTTCTTGTCTACCCCTCCTCACCCGGCTGGTTTGGCTCCTTTCTTCACTGGTAACTGGGGCGTATACGCCGAGAACCCAGATTCAGCAAGCCACGTATTCGGTACTGCCGAAGGCGCTGGAACTGCGATTCTGACTTTCTTGGGTGGCTTCCACCCTCAAACAGAGTCTCTGTGGTTGACGGACATTGCTCATCACCATTTGGCGATCGCAGTTCTGTTTATCGTTGCCGGTCATATGTACCGGACTAACTTCGGTATCGGTCACAGCATCAAAGAAATGTGTGACGCCAAAGATTTCTTTGGCAAAAAAGTTGAAGGCCCCTTCAATATGCCTCACCAAGGCATTTACGAGACCTACAACAACTCGCTGCACTTCCAATTGGGTTGGCACCTCGCTGCTTTAGGCGTGATTACCTCCCTAGTGGCACAGCATATGTACGCGATGCCTCCCTACGCTTTCATAGCGCAGGATCACACGACGATGGCTGCGTTGTACACGCACCACCAGTACATTGCTGGTTTCATCATGGTCGGCGCTTTCGCCCACGGAGCTATCTTCTTGGTGCGGGACTACGATCCTGAAGCTAATAAAGGCAACGTGCTCGATCGCGTGTTACAGCACAAAGAAGCGATTATCTCTCACTTGAGCTGGGTCTCGCTGTTCTTGGGCTTCCACACTCTCGGCCTGTACGTTCACAACGACGTTGTAGTCGCTTTCGGAACTCCTGAAAAGCAAATCTTGATTGAACCAGTGTTCGCACAGTTCATCCAAGCTGCTCACGGGAAGGCTCTGTACGGCATGGACGTGCTTCTTTCTAACCCTGACAGCATTGCTGCTACCGCTTGGCCAAACTACGGCAACGTATGGCTCCCAGGCTGGTTGGAAGGAATCAACAGCTCGACTAACTCTCTGTTTTTGGCGATCGGACCTGGCGATTTCTTGGTTCACCATGCGATCGCACTAGGCTTGCACACCACCACCTTGATTTTGGTCAAGGGCGCTCTGGATGCACGCGGTTCTAAGCTGATGCCAGACAAAAAAGACTTCGGTTATGCTTTCCCTTGCGACGGCCCAGGCCGTGGCGGTACCTGCGATGTCTCTGCTTGGGACGCCATGTACCTGTCTGTCTTCTGGATGCTGAACACCCTAGCTTGGGTAACGTTCTACTGGCACTGGAAGCACCTAGGCATCTGGGAAGGAAATGTGGCTCAGTTCAATGAGTCTTCAACCTACCTGATGGGCTGGTTCCGCGATTACCTCTGGCTGTACTCTTCTCAGTTGATCAACGGTTACAACCCGTATGGTACTAACAACCTGTCAGTCTGGGCCTGGATGTTCTTATTCGGACACCTCGTTTGGGCAACTGGTTTCATGTTCCTGATCTCTTGGAGAGGTTACTGGCAAGAATTGATCGAGACTTTGGTTTGGGCTCACGAGCGCACTCCTCTGGCTAACTTGGTTCGCTGGAAAGACAAGCCTGTTGCTTTGTCGATCGTCCAAGGTCGTTTGGTTGGCTTAGTTCACTTTACTGTGGGCAACATCCTTACTTTCGGCGCCTTTGTAATTGCCTCGACAGCCGGGAAATTCGGGTAATTCTGAACTCTGGTTTCTAGGTAATTAAATGAAATCCCCTGCCTTCTGGCGGGGGATTTTTTTTGGTATATGTTGGTTAATTGAAGCTGTTAATCAGGAATCTGAGGGCGATCGATTTATCCTAAAAACCTAATTTTGAGGGATAATACAGAGACTGCTGAGATTTAATACATGGCTAAACTGTCCCCTGACTGGAATAACGAAGCTTATGTGTCTCTGCATCTGGTTCAGACAATGCTGGAGATGGCGGGTTTGCCTCGCAAGAGCGGTTATTCTCATTGGATTCCAGAGTTTAAGGTTAAAGTACCTAGGCTGACTACCAATGATCAGATAGTTTCGACTCAAAAAGAGGTTGATTTCTTAGTTGAAGATTTGAGTAGGTATATTAACTTTCTGGTTGAAATTAAGACGGCTAAAACTAAACTTGATGCGGCAGCTCGGATTCAATTAGAAAAATATCTGAAACACTCTCATACAAGATTTGGGATACTGATTGATCCATTTTCAGTGGAGATTTACGAATATACAGAAGGACTCGCAACTCTAAAGTGTAAGCACAATATAGAAAACCCAGAACAAGTTCAACCAGTAGCAAATTTCGTTAGAAATTTTTTGGATACAGTTAAAATGCGTACAATTGCAATTCATACATCCAAGGGCGGGGTGGGTAAAACCACTTTAGTTGTCAACATTGCCTATGAGCTGGCAAAATTAGGTAACAGAGTTTTAGTTATTGACTTAGACGATCAAGCCCATGCCAGCCTATCCTTGGGAGTAAACAAAGCTGATGAATTTGACAAAGCTTCTACCTTAGAAGAATTTGACAAAGTTTTGGATTCCTTTCTGGATAGAAAAGAAGTTATAGAGTTTTTGAAAGACTATGACACCCCAAGTTTTAACTACAAAGAATATATACAAATTTCCCCGATTAATCAAATTTTTAGTAAAACAGGCTGTTCTGGGAAAATAGATGTTTTACCTAGTAGCTACAAAACTACAGATGTTGCTCTGGCAAACTTGGGCGGTATTCGGGAAAAGCGACTAGATAAGGCTTTGCGACAATCCGGTATAGCTAATGACTACGATTATGTAGTTATAGATACACCGCCAAGCGCTACTACAATTGCTAGTAATGGACTCTATGCAGCTCAATATGTGGTTATCCCATCCCAGATGGAATATCTTTCAGTTTATGGCATCAGAACCCCAATTAGCCGAGCCAAAGAAGTTCAAGAGGAAATGGGAAAGCGGGGAGCAATTCTGGGAATTGTACCAATGATGACAGAAAAAAATGTGAAAATCCATACTACAATTAAGCAGTCAGTACAGCAAAGATTTCAGGGACTCACGATTCTGCAAGAAATAAAGAGAGCTGCTGCTGTTGGTCAAGCATCTCAAGTACGTCAGCCTATCTCTTTGTTTGCTGAACATAATAAAGGAGCAGCCGAAGTTGCAACGCAATTCTCAGCATTAACCCAACAGATAATGATAAGAATAAATCAGATTGAAAGTTCTGTAGGAATGTAGAAATGGTAAAATTTTATACGGGTATTGAGAGTCAGCCTAGCCTTGTTGTTTTAAATCAGATAGAGGTTTCTCAAGAAAAATCTGGAACTTCAAAGTCGGATTTAAAAAAAGTTTCCGAAAGCTTAAAGGTGTGGGAATTTAACTTAGCCCTGCCAATCGTTTGTATTACTGATGAGGAAGATAAATACCACTTGCTAACTGGGCTACCAATCTATGAAGCAGCAGTTGAAGCAGAGCTTGAGCGAATTTGGGTATTTCTAATTGCAGCTAAACAACCAGAAGCAGAAAAGGCTATTGAACAAGCACTTTTGCAGTCAAAGCTGAATGAAAGGGTTGTTGAGCCTCAAGACGTTACAGATTTCTTGGATTTTATTAATAATCCAAAATCTGACCTTACCTCAATCCCTGGAGTTAAAGATGGATACGCAAAGCTGATCCGCGATCGGCGTGTTTACATTTCTCTGGAAGATATGCAGAAAAAACTAGGTGCTAAACGGGGCTTAAACTGGCTAAGAGGATACAAGCAATCAAAAAGCTAAGCTCGTCAGTTCTTGAAGTTTTGAGAAGTGCGATCGCCCCTCCCGTCCATTTTTTACCAACAGGGCGATCGCGCTCAACCCCTCAAATCTCGCCATTCACCTGCATTTGATGCACCTTGTCGGCCAACTCTTGGCGGCTTTCCTTATCGAGTGCATCAATTGCCAGCATTCCCAAGTAAACCACTTCCTTCTGGGTTAGTCTGGTCGCTTGGGCTTGTTTTTGAATGACTTCCTTAATCACGGAACTGACCGCGATCGCAGTATTAGTTTTCACCGAAAGACGAGCCCGGCGGGCCCGAAAGCTTTAGACACGGGGAGGAAGTCGGCAGCGGTTTCAACCGCCTTTCAGATTGTTTCCTCCAATCATCGCTTAATTGCTCTTGCCCTGACTACACTCCCAATGTATAAAACTGTTTTCTTTTCAGAAAATGCTGATATTAGATGTTTTTTTGTAGACATACTTTACTCTTGAATTGAAAATTCTATGGTAGTATAGAGCAAGGAGGGAAACAAAATGTATGGATGCCAGCAAAATCTAATCAGTCCAGACAAAGACTTGAAAGCAGTCTTAGAATTCCTGTGTAGTGAAGCATCGAAATTAATCAATGGTGGGGTTTACTATTCCAGACAAGTCTTCTTTAAGACAGGGAAGGTTCCAAATAGAGCTAAGCTACACAAAGTATTAGGAACGGAGAATCAGAATATCCACTACAAAGCTTTCTATTCAGATACCGCACAGCAGATATTAACTAGCGTCGCTGAGTCTTTTAGTTCCTATTTGGGATTACTGACTGGACTCAAAGAAGGAACTGTGACGCAACGCCCAAGACTACCTGGATACAGACAAGGCGGATTAGCGTTGGTTACATTTACAGGTAGATCGGTCAAACTCAAAAATGGAATGTTACGATTCCCTTTAGGGAAGCAAGTTAAAGCTTGGTTCGGTATAGATGCGTTCTATCTGGCCATGCCATCCAACTTAGATCATTCTTCTATTCGAGAGTACAGAATTTTGCCCAGAAACGGATGTTTCTATCTGGAATTGGTGTACCAGAAACAAGCTGTCCAATCGTCTGTTACCGTTAATTCTGTGTTAATGATAGATCATGGGATGGACAACTGGATAACTTGTGTTAGCAATATTGGAACCTCATTCATCGTAGACGGAAGGCATTTAAAGTCCATCAACCAAGGTTACAACAAACAAGTTGCAACCTTGATGTCGGGTCAGGACAACGGATTCTGGCCTAAAAGGCTGGAACGGCTGACCGAAAACAGAAATAGAACAATGCGGGATGCAGTTAATAAAGCTGCTCGTAAAGTCATCAATCATTGTGTATCGTCCCAGATAGGTACAGTCATATTTGGATGGAACAAGAATCAGAAAAATTCGATAAATCTGGGTACAAAGACCAATCAAAAATTTGTTCAGATTCCCACTGGTCGGTTAAAAAATAGAATCGCTCAACTGTGCGAACAGTACGGAATCAAATTCGTTGAAACCGAAGAATCCTATACCTCGAAAACTTCTTTTCTAGATGCTGACGAACTGCCTAAATTCGGTGCGAAACCCGAAGGGTGGAAAGCTTCTGGAACAAGAATTAAACGTGGATTGTATCGGACAGCGAAGGGGTGGCTAGTCAATGCAGACTGCAATGGGTGTGCAAACATTGGCCGTAAAGTAGCAACAATACTTGGACTCGATCTAAGTGGAGTTGGTAGGGGTGATTTGTCAGCACCTGTAAGACTTAAATTATGGTCTTATGAATCCCCGTCCCTTTAGGGCTGGGGAGTTGTCAAGGACGATCGCAGAATCCAAGATAATTCACAAATCGCCCATCCTGCATCCACTGGCGAGATTTGTCACAGAAGAAACAGTCGCACTCCTGTTCAATATCTCAGCAGACGAGATTTACCGCATCGAATGCTGTCGTTACATGGTGTACGTGCACGCCAAACACATCAGCAGGTTTGTCAGCTACGCCGATTTTCCGCCGATTGTCGGAGTAAATCCGATCGCACTTCAAGATTTTGGCCGCTGGTACAAACGCTGGAAAAGTAAGTTAGCACCGGTATTTTGGACAAAATTCTACACGCACAAGTTCAAAGAGGCTGTTTCAGTTGACAGTTTGCTGGAGTGGGGAATGTTGGTAGCAAAAGTTAAATCGGCAATTTCTGGGGCGCGGCTACAACAGCTACGAGATGTTTATGCCCAAGAAAAAGATTTGATGGAAAAATTTTAAAGTGCGATCGGACGAGCAACTGCGAGAATGGGCACAGGCACAATTAAAAATGTAAAACTAAATATGGAGAAAACTTTGAATGGCTGAGAATACCGTGAAAGTAGACATCTCATTTCAATCACTGCTAGAAGCAATTTCGTCACTGGAAATTGCGGAGAAACAGAAGCTTTGGGAACTGTTGGAAGCTGAATTATTCCCGGATGAGGAAGATTCTCCCGAAGATATTGCTGAAACTGAGGCCGCCCGCGCTGATTACAAAGCCGGTGACTACATCACCTTCCGCCAATACACGACTCAACGGGCAAGAAAGTCAAAGTCCAGCAACTTGCTGACAACCCGCGCCTAGATGGATTAGTCAAACTCAAAGGTTCTGAAAATCAATACTGTATTCGCATCGGTAACGAATTAAAACACTTCATCCTCAATTCCCAACCACCATTCGCCCAGATTCATTAAATCTTGCTGAATGTCAGCGAGTTCTGTAACATACTCTTCAGCAGAAATATCCGATCGCCTTTCTTGCAGTTTTTTCAGCCGCAGTTGCACCAACAGCCAAGGTTTGGAAATCCCGTCGGTTACTTCGATATATTTCGCTACGTCTTTGCTATTCATTTGCGATTTATTTCCTTAGTTTTGACGGCAGAAGACGGCGATTGAAATCGCGGCTACAAAAACAAAACCCGCCTCCGCGGGTTGAAGAACCTGCCGTTAAAATTACGTTGTTTTCTTCAGTCCCTCTGAGCTCGGACATCGTTTGTGTAGACGCGGTTTCAACCGCCGTCTTCCCTTGCGGACAGACATCATTTACCTGTAATCCGAAGTCTGAATGTTCTTCAACCTCGCCGCGTATTTCATGCCGTATTCCGGGCGACAGAAGCGATCGACCTGAGACTCAAAAAACGCCCGATTCGCCTTCAAATGCTTCGGATTCGGGTCATCCAAAGGATATAGAAGCGCAGCCCGCAGCGCGTGAATCACCGCCGAAGTTACACAATACATCGATCGCTGAAATGTCACCCCAATTTGATTCAGGATATCATCTTCTCCGCGACACCGCTGTTTGTAGAAATCCCTCAAATAAGGCGGCAAGAAGTGCAGCATATCTTGGGCTAGCAAAGTCGGCGGAATTCCCGCCGTACCTACCGGGAATTTGTCTGCATACAAAACTCCGTAGTGGAAGTCTTTTTGATCGTCAGGAATTTCCCTGGCTTGCGCGTTGTACGATTTGGTTCCTCGGAATGGTGAAGTGCGGTAAAACACAGCTTCAACATAAGGTAACGCTGCTTCATAAAGCCATGTGAAACCTTTGGATTTGGGGATGATTTCGTAGGTTTCGCCGTCGATGAGAACGTGGTGATAAATTGGCCTTCCGGCGATCGCAAATATGCCATTTACCAGGAAATCCATCGCTTGCGGGACTGTGGTAATCTTCCCTTCGTCGTACAAGTCTGACACTTCAAAAAATACTGGTGCCATTACTTCCCAGAACAAGCCGAGGTTGCTGTAATAAGACATTTGGCGACACTGTTCTAAAAACATTTCGGGAAATGCTTTGTGCAGGCCCAGCATGAATGGGTCTTTTTTGAAGTAAGCTTTAATTGCCCGATCGGCATTAGCCTTATATTCGTCAGTGTCCAAATAAGGATCGAATTGATTCGTCGGCACGTACAAGCCTCGGTGCCAAAGCATTCCCCTCATGCACTCCTCGGCAAATTCCATGTTAATGCGATCGTGCCACAAATGATGAAACAAGCGCGGCATTTTCCCAGTTTCTCCCTTCTCCATGAACTCCAAAAGTTCAGGGTGAGCGCTTCCAGTACCGCGCCAAATCCGCAAATCTGCACCGTCACCTGAATAGTGATTTTGCAAGTCTAAATACTCTTGGGGTAAGAAGTATTTAAAGAAGGGAAGCGGTTGTAAAAATACCCGTTCAGCGATGTAAAGTAAATCCCGCCAATAGAAGTCCATCGGCACCGCGTAGGCTTTCCAAATAGCGATGATTTGCATCAGATTTTCGGGGGTATCTGGAATCATCGCACCGCCCGCTTCTAGCCTGTGGATGACATCTGCAAATTCGTGCTTGGAAGGAGGTAGTTTAGTTGCTGGTTTAGTAGGGGTTTGTACCATTTTCAGTTTCTCCTAATCAATAGTAATATTATTTGAACTGTTGATGCTTATTAACTGGTTCCCAGGCAGAGCCTGGTAACGAGTAGAGCCGTTAATTTCTTAGTCCGCGGAGGCGGACTTCGTTTGTGTAGACGCGATTTCAATCGCCGAGTTTTCCAGAGAATAGCTGACAGCTACTTGAGAATATCTGCCGGTAGACAGAGTTACTGCCATCGCATTTGTAGTCGATTCGCTCCACTTCAGCAGCCAAGCGGGTTGAATTCCCAACACGAAAATGATGCCCGCCAAAACCAACGCCGGCATATTTTCGGCAAAGGTGACAGCAGGATAGTAAGCCGTGGCATTATCCAACTTCCCAAAACAGGTGCGGTTGAGTAGAATGGCAAAGTAAACTGCTGTTAAACCAGAGGCTAAAATGCAGATTAAAGTTTGAACTGGAAAGACTGAAAAACTACCCTGAAATACTAAAAATTCGGAAACAAAACCTACCAAACCGGGAATTCCGGCGCTTGCCATGCCGCCTAAAACTAATAGGGAACTAGCTGTGGGTAAACCTCGCATTGGGTTCATCAAGCCGTTGAGCACGTCCAAATCCCGTGTGCCGACTTTGGCTTCGATGATGCCTACTAAGTAAAATAGTAAAGCTAAAATTAAGCCGTGGCTGACCATTTGACTGACTGCGCCGATTAAGGCGATTTTCGTGCCGGCGGCGCAAGCAACGAGGATGTAGCCCATATGCCCGATCGAACTATAGGCTACCATGCGCTTGATATCTTTTTGGGCGATCGCGCTCAAAGCCCCGTACATCACGCTCACAGTCCCGATAATCGCTAAACCGGGAGCAAAAATCGCCCAAGTTTCGGGAAACATCTGCAAGCCGAACCGGATTAAGCCGTAAGTTCCCAACTTCGCCAAAATGCCGCCCAGTAGAATTGCTGTTGCTGGTGAAGCTTCGACGTAAGCATCAGGTAGCCAAGTATGTAGGGGTACTAAGGGAATTTTAATTGCCAACCCAAGTAGCACAATTGTTAACAGTATCAATTGTGTTTTTAAGGATAAATCCTGAGTATGAATCGCACTGTAATCGAAGTTTAAAGAGCCACTCAGCCAAGCAACACCTAAAAATCCTGCTAAAACTAAAAGTCCTGAAATAGCCGTGTAGATTAGAAACTTCATAGCAGCGTATTCTCGCTGCTTGCCACCCCAAATCGCAATCAATAGGTAAAAAGGAATTAATTCTAGTTCGTTAAAAAGTGCAAACAGCAGTAGGTTTTGAGACATTAAAGCTCCGGCCACACCTGCATTAATTAGCAAAATCAAGGCGTAGTAAAGCTGTGGACGAGCCACCGCTTCGCCAGTGCCGTAAATGACTAATAGCGTTAGTAATGAACTTAAAACTAACAGCGGCAAAGATAAGCCATCAATGCCTAAGTTGTAACTTAAACCTAACTGCGGAATCCAAGGCAAATATTCTTGAAATTGGAGTCCTGAATTGGCTTGATCGAATTGAATCAGCAGCAAGATATTTAACAGGAAAACAGCAGCAGCAAAAGCTGAGGCTATTGAACGCAGACGCATTCCATTCATGTTTCCGGGTAGGAACCCGACTACAGCAGCGCCCAACGCGGGCAACCAGAGCAAGGCACTAAGCATAATTTAAACGGTTGATAGTTGACAGTTGACAGTTGATAGTTGACAATTGACAGTTGACAGTGAGTCAAAACTCGAAACTATTGTTTATACCAAATCAGGCTTAAATATCTCCCTTTACTTCTTAGTCCGCGGAGGCGGACTTTGTTTGACCAGAAGCGGTTTAAACCGCCGAATGATAAAGGGGGTGTCTAGATTCGGTATTACCCGCCGACAATCAGCGACAGGCGAGCTAATAGTGGCCAGCTTACAATCAGTCCCAAAAGTCCAACTCCGAACAGAATTGTCAAGGCGTAAAATTGAGTTTGACCATTAACGTTATACTTGAGGCTTTGCCCGCCTAAAACCGTTGCAAAACCTATGAGATTCACGAATCCGTCAATAATATTGCGATCGACCCAAGAGACAATTTGAGCCACTAAACCGACTGCAAATATCACGGTAACGCGGTAAAGTTTGGCCGTGTAAAAGTCGTAGGCAAAAAAGTCTTGCAGGGCTTGAGAACCAATTCGCACTGGTTTTTCCCATTTCTCGTTGAGGTAGATAAATGCTCCTGCACCGATGCCGATCGCACTTGACAAAACTAGCAGTCCAGTTGCAGTATAATTCAAAGTCGCCAAAGGTAACAATTGCCACGCTGCCAAAAAATGTGGAACGTGCAAAGTAAAGCCCATTAAAATAGTCATTGGTAAGATGAAAGGCCAGTGAACTTCTGGGGAACGTTCGGTCATTTGCTTTGGTTTTCCACCAAAAACTAAGCCGAAGACGCGCACTAATCCAAAAGCAGTGACACCGTTGACAAACAAAACTATTCCTAACAAGAAAGGGTGAGTTTCCGAAAGTCCTGATGTGAATTCTTCTAAAGCCCAGAAACAGCCGAAGGGCGGCAGTCCAACCAATCCAGCGCTACCGACAAGAAACGAGATTGCGGATATCGGACGTTTTCCCCACAAACCACCGAGAGAACGGACATCCTGAGTGATGCTGTTCCAAACTACTGAACCGATGCTCATTACCAACAAACCCATTGCTAAGCTGTAAGCAAACATTAATGTCAGGGCAGTTTCGGCTTGTCCAGTACCGACGGCGATAAATACTAAGCCCATGTATGAGCTGACTATATAGGATAGCGTGCGCTTGATGTCGATTTGGGCGATCGCAATTAATGAAGCACCAACCGCCGTCGCAGCACCTACAATAATAGTCGTCTTTAGTCCGATCGGCGACAAAGCAATCACCGGCTGCAATTTAATCAAAATCCAAGCACCAGTTTCCACAACGACGGTATTCCGCAAAATCGTTGCCGGCAGGGGGCCCTCCATCGCCTCATCCAGCCACAGGTGCAAGGGAAACTGAGCGCATTTGCCCATCGGCCCCGCAATCAAAGCTAAAGCCAACAGCGTCGCCACAGTGGGGTCAAGGTTTGCAGTCTGTGCCCACACAGCCAACTCGTCAAAATTCCAAGTTCCAGCCAGCGGCAAAATTGAGACTACTCCCATCAACAGGAATAAATCTCCCACCCGCTTGGTTAAGAAAGCATCGCGAGCTCCTGTCACCACCAAAGGCTGATTGAACCACAGCCCGATTAGCAGGTAAGTCCCCAACGTGAGAACTTCCAAAATCATGTAACTGAAAAACAGGGAATTGCACAACACTAAGCCGCACATCCCCGCTTCAAACAGCCCCATCAGGGAAAAGAACCTAGCCCAGCCCCAGTCCATTTCCATGTAACCGATGGCATAAATCTGCGCCAGAAAGTTCAGTCCGGTAATCAAAACTGTCGCCCCGACGGTGACACTAGAGATTTCTACAGGAATGGTTAAGTCTAAACCTGCGACATTTAGCCAGGGAATAAACTGCTGTTGCGCGGGTTGGTTCCAGATAGCTGTGAGGGCGATGACGCCGTGTACGAAACCGAAGAATGTGAATATGGCGTTCACATAACCAGATGGTCTTGGCCCCGTGCGACGGGTGACAGCCGGAAACCACAGCATCGACAGAACTCCGCCGATGAGTGGATAGCAAGGTATAAACCAAACGGTCTGGAGTAGGATTTGAGCCATTGGCATTACCTGTAAATGTTACAAAACTTTAAAAATCTGAGAATAATTCCGCTCGCGCTGACTACAGTAGTGGAAAGCCAGAACCTAAGAATTATAGGCTATTTTGGCGTCAGTCTTCTAGTTACTGGTTGTTTTGAGACTAGGCGCTTCAGCATAGACTTATTAATTTTATATTAACTATTGCATTAAATTTTCATATTTCTGATTCAGCATGCTTATATGTACCTATAAAATACACTTATAGGTATTTATAGTCGCTGATTGTAGGGACAAAGGCCAAGCCCATTAGTGTCAACTTAAGGTCAAACGTATTCACAGACTGTTGTTTGACGATTAAGGGCAGATCCCCCCTAGCCCCCCTTAAGAAGGGGGGGACAAGAATCCGATCAAAGTCCCCCTTCTTAAGGGGGATTTAGGGGGATCGGGCCTCGGATAGAAGCGAGATTTATCAACGGTTATAGGCTTAAGTTGACACTCCTTGGGCTTGGCCTTTGTCCCTACTGACCTGAAAAGCTGTATATTGTAAAATCTTAAAACCGCTCAATTTCCCAAGCTGCTAAAGGAAGTTTGGCTTGGCGCTGTCCGATCGCCCTTGCTTTCACATTCATTAGACCGATCGGCGTATTGAACAAGTCTACCAGATCGGCGCGGGCGATCGTCCTTTTGACCGCAGCGATCGGCAATTCCTTCAATAGCCACCTCGCTAGCCGATAACAATATTCCTGTGTTGTCAATTCTCGCATTAAATCGACACCGTGGAGTTCGTGCAAGTATTTGTTAGATTCGCCGTACCGATACCATTGACTTTGCAACTGTTTTATTGTAGAACGGTGGCGGTGTCGGGCGATCGCACTTTCGGCAAAATACATTTTATAGGATGTTTCCCGCAAAATCCGCCAGCACAAATCCGCATCGCCGCCACTCGTAAGGTAAGGGCGAAACAAACCGACTGTTTCTAACACTTGTTTGCGTACAGCTAAATTGGCAGTTTGACCGTATGCACAAAAAGGGTGAGTGAGTGTATGTTTTTGAGAGAGAGTATTTTCGCGATCGGCGTGTTGTTCTAAAATAGTTTTACCAGGTAATGCGAGTATTTCTCCGGCGGAAAGCGCAATTTCGGGATTGACAAAGGGCTTAACTAAATTTTCCAACCATTCAGACTCCGGGCGACAGTCTGCATCGGTAAAGGCAATAATTTCACCTTTTGAACCGTGAATGCCTTTGTTGCGGGCGGCGTAGGAACTTTGAATCTGGTTTTCGGTGAAGTGGCGAATGGTTATTTGATTGTTACTTCCCTTCTTACTTCCCCCCCTTAGCAAGGGGGGGACTGAGGGGGGGTTAGATGCTGCGGTTTCGAGAATAGTTGAAGTGCGATCGCGACTTTTGTTGTCTACTAACAGATATTCTACACTGTGTGGCGGGTAAGTTTGCGATCGCAGACACTCGATTAAATCCGGCAAATCCCTCTCACCGTTGTAAACAGGCACAACCACCGAAACCATCGGTAAAAACTGCTCATTGTTCATTAATCCTCTCTACTGGTTTTTGAGTCAATCAGAACTAAAGTCCTTACTACGAAAAACCTCCGCAAATCGGACACGGCAATGCCGTGTCCCTACAGATGCTCGCGTACAATCCATGTATAAACCTATTTTTCAGAATTGGTATTACCTTGAATTTTTGTGGAACAGGCATCTTGCCTGTTTTTGGGAGTCTGAAGTTGTTGTGGAACAGGCATCTTGCCTGTTTTTGGGAGTCTAAAACGGGCAAGATGCCCGTTCCACAACTGCATTTAGTTCATGTGGAACGGGCATCTTATTTGTTGTTTAACATAGCACAAAACATCTGTTATCTTTGCGATAAAAGCCCTTACCAATCTCATGTTAACTATTGGAAGTCAACATCAAAATCATTAACACTAACACCCCGTTAGTTAAATAAAAGATACCAACCACCTGAGTTTCCAACCAGCCGCACAACTCTAAATGATGGTGAAGAGGAGCCATTTTTAAGAGACGCTTGCCTATGCCATCCGGGTCTTTTGTCGCTTTGTAATAACCTACTTGAGCAATTACTGACAACGTTTCTACCAAGAAGATCCCACTGATTATTAATAATATCCAAAGGCTATTACTTAATAAAGCTACCGCACCCAACGCGCCTCCCAAGGCTAAAGCACCTGTATCACCCATAAACACGCGGGCTGGATTGCGATTGTGAGTTAAGAAACCGAGACAACTGCCGCTGATGCAGGCGCAAAATATCATTAATTCTGGTGAAGTTGAAGCTACAGATGCACCTAATCCTAAAAGTGCGATCGCCCCTAAGCCACCCATCAATCCGTCAACGCCGTCGGTAAGATTAGTAGCATTGCTTTCAGCAACTAACACAAAACCCGCCAGTGGCCAAAACAGAAAACCCAAAGGTAATACCCAACCGAAAGGCAAAGCAATGTTCGTAGAGATAGCTGGATTGTGGAACATCAGCCACAGACAAAATAGAGCAGCAAAAGCCATTTGCAAAGCCAATTTCATCCGAGGTGAGATACCTTTGTTCGACTTGCGGCGGAGAATTTGCCAATCGTCTAGCCAGCCAATGAAACCATAAGCTAAAGTCAAAGCCGAAACTGCCACAACATCTGAGTTAAATCTCGACCAAAGCAAGGCGACTGCGACACCTGCGGGTACAAAAAATATGCCTCCCATTGTCGGCGTTCCCGCTTTTTTTAAGTGGGCTTGGGGGCCGTCTTCACGAATTATTTGTCCTGCTTTTAGTTGCTGGAGTACGGGTATAACTACATAGCCCAACCCCGAAGCAACTAAAGCACAAACAACTAGAGGCATAAATAGCGATTCCGGTAAATTCAAAAACCTACCCGCTGCTATATCCAAACCGATCGCTACAATCCCGATCCCCAAACCTAGCAGCAGGAATAAATTCCTGCCTGTAAGTTTGAAAGGCATACTAAATGGGATTTTCTCATCCACGAAGTTATCCATAACACTCCTCAACACACACACAATTTAAAAATAAGCAATTGACAATTGGGAAATAGGTTGCAATGTGGGAGATTGGGAAATCTCTTAGTTTTTCTGCCCTGTTTCCGGTTGATTCTTTCACCCTTCTACTACGAGTTATTCGTCGCTGGCACTCGTATCATCTTCTGCTTCCTCTTCGTCTTCGTAAGGAGTGTCGTCAACTGCCATCAACTCGGGAAATTCTTCTTCGTTGAGATAGTCTGGTTCTTGAACATCTCTTGCTAACAAGCGATTGTTAGATTCCAACCAGTCTAAAAGAGAAGATTGCTGCTTTAATGGAATGACATCCGCAGGTAAGTGGCGAGGTATTTGGCGTAGAGATGGGTTGTACATAATTCTCGGTTTCTAAAGACAAAGACGCGATCGAGTGGAGGTAATATTTTGCCGACAGACTAATCCTTGATCTAGCCTTGCCGATCGGGCATCGGACATGGCTAAGGCATTATACCACAGGCTTGGTTTGGTTCCGGATCGCATAGGATGGGAGACCCGAAGGACGATCTACCGCTTGCTTCGCGCTTAGATTAACATAAAATCTCTGGTTCGTCATCCTCCTTTTGGACATAAGTATCTTAATCTGAAACAATGGCTTTTAAGATATCGTGGGATACATTGCGATCGAGTCGATCGTGTATGCAGCTAACACTACACATCAAGTCTTACAATCTAAAACTGTCTGTGAGTATAGCTTTGATAGACTAAGAGCCATCTAAAATTTCCAGACTCAAACCTCTGCGACTGACTCAAAAGCAATAAATCTCAGCATGGATACAACGGCGGCGGTTTTATATAACAAAGAGGGTTATGACACCGGAGGGCAAAAACTTCTGGGGCGTCATTCAGCCGGAGAAGGATTTCTTAAAAGCTTAGTCCAACACGGGACTGCTGACTCACTCTACTGTTGTGCAGATAGCGAAAAAACCTTTAAGGAGTTTTGTTCGCACATCCAACCTTGGCTGCAAAAACCTCGGAAAGTCCGCTGGATTCCCACGGAACGACCGGATTTGCTAGCTCAACCGGGGACAATTTACCGACCAGACCCCAGCCTTGCAGACCTAGTTTGGGCGCGTAGATTTGTCGATCAGCGGGCTTACAGCGTTTGTGGCGTTACTCATACCATAGGTACAAAATACGTCATGGGGGCGATCGGCGATTTGATCGCCGCACCGATGCAGCCTTGGGACGCCCTAATCTGCACCTCTAACGCCGTGAAAACCGCAGTATTCGGAGTTCTGACAGAGTGGTCTGAATACTTAGCGCAGCGCAACGGCGGTCAACCGGAAATTTTGGTAAAATTGCCCGTTATTCCCCTAGGAGTTGATTGCAGCGCGTTTCCGCAGGGTTTGGAAGCAGTTAATACGGGTCGCCAACAGCGACAAGAACTCGGCATTTCTCCCGACGATATAGTCGTGTTATTTGTCGGCAGACTGACTTTTTCTGCCAAAGCCCATCCCGTACCAATGTACATCGCCCTAGAACGCGCGGCCCAACAGACAAAAGCCAAAATCCACTTAATTCAAGCCGGTTGGATCGAAGATCCGCGAGAAGAGCCCGACTTTAAAAATAGCGCCCAAATCTTTTGTCCCTCCGTGAATGCTATTTTTTTAGATGGCAGAAAGCCCGAAATTAGAATTAATATTTGGTCAGCAGCCGACATTTTCATTTCGCTTTCCGACAACATTCAAGAAACCTTCGGACTAACACCAATCGAAGCAATGGCCAACGGACTGCCGGCGATAGTCTCCGATTGGAACGGATACAAAGAATCAGTCCGCCACGAAATAGACGGCTTCCGCATTCCCACACTCATTCCACCCTCGGAATCTTGTTTAGATTTAGCGCTAAATTATCTCGACGACAGCTTAAATTGGCCCACTTACATGGGTCACACTTCCCTAGCCACAGCCGTTGATATTGATGCCTGCACCCGCGCTTTGTGCCAATTAATTGACAACCCGGAATTGAGAAAGCGAATGGGGGAAAATGCGAGACAAAGAGCGAAAGAGATTTATGATTGGAAAGTAGTAATTGCAGCTTACGAACAGTTGTGGCGGGAATTAGCAGAAATTCGGATTTTGGCACCGGAGTCAGCACCTTTAAAATCCGGGAAGCCGCCTTATCCGCTGGGCGACGATCCGTTTCGGGTACTGGGCCACTATTCCACTAAAGCTTTAAGCAATGAAATGATGCTGAGTCTGGGGGGAATAGCTACACCAGAACTTTTGCAGCACTTGTACAAAATTTGGTTTACAAGTTTCGGTCAGGACAGAAGAATATCTGTTAAAGTCCAGATGGAGATATTGGATACAATTAAACAAAAGGGTGCTGTCAGTGTCGGCGAAATAGTCGATCGCTATGCCAAAAACAAACAACAATTAGCATACCTGTATCGGACTCTGCTTTATTTGGTGAAATTTGGTATCTTAGTTATTAGTCATTAGTTATTGGTTATTGGTTATTGGTTATTGGTTATTGGTTATTGGTTAATGGTTATTGGTTATTGGTTATTGTTTATTTGTAGCAGTCAACAGCCAACAGCCAACAGTCAACAGTTAACAGTCAACAGTCAACAGCCAACGGCCAACAGCCAACAGTCAACAGTTAACAGTTAACAGCCAACAGCCAACAGTCAACAGCCAACAGTCAACAGTTAACAGCCAACAGTCAACAGTCAACAGTCAACAGTTAACAACCAAAAAATAAAATTATGATTGGAAAATCTGGACTATTAGAGATAATTGCTGGTAAGAATCGCGGTTTGCTGGCTACTCAGGACGACAAACAGGCGATTTTAAGTGCGATCGCCCAATTGGAAGATTACAACCCCACCCCGCGCCCTATCGAAGCCACAGAGCTTTTAAACGGCGATTGGCGGTTATTGTACACCAGCAGCCGCGCCCTGCTGAATCTTGACGGTTTTCCCTTGTTAAAATTGGGTCAAATTTATCAATCTATCCGCGTCAAAGAATCCAAAATATACAATATTGCTGAACTTTACGGCTTGCCTTACTTAGAAGGAATAGTCAGCGTGGCCGCCAAATTTGAGGCGACTTCCGAACGGCGAGTACAAGTAAAATTTGAGCGCTCAATTTTAGGTTTACGCAGGTTAATCGGGTATGAATCTCCGGTCAAGTTTATCAGTGAAATTGAGTCGGGGAAGAAGTTCACTGCTATAGATTTTGGGCTGGATACTCGCGAACAGCAAGGATGGCTGGACATTACTTATTTGGATAGCGATTTGCGGATCGGGCGCGGGAATGAAGGAAGTGTTTTTGTATTGACAAAAGATTAGACCTCTTGCAAAAATAACTAGGACGGGCTCTCCGGCCCGTTCCACAAAAAACATTTTTTCTTGCGGAACAGGCATCTTGCCTGTTACAAAATTTGATTAAAATGACGCAATTATCGATCGAATAGAACCTTGACAGTTGACAGATGAGTGCGAAGTTTTTAGGCAGGGAATTTAAGCCCCAGCCTAAAAAAAATCCACCTAAAGGTGGGGGCTTAAATCCCCTGTGCTTTGGTTAAAAAAAAAGCTATCCCCCTTATAATCATAAAAAATATCACATCTAAAATCATAAAAAAAATGTTCCGACTCTCCCAAACCCAACTCAAAATCCTCGAAGAATGCCCCCGCAAATTCCAGCACAGCTACCTAGAACTACTCGCCACCACCGCATCCCCAGAACACAAAGAAAAACTCACATGGGGAAGTCACTTTCACCTCTTGATGCAGCAGCGAGAGCTCGGACTTCCCATTGAATTTATCATCCAACAAGACCCCGAAATGGGACGCTGTGTGGTAGCATTTATCAACGCCGCACCCGAACTTTTCGCTAATTCAGCAAATAGCGACCAAATTTTTCGCCAAGCCGAACACCCCCGTACCTTAATTTTCCAAGACTATTTGTTCACCGTTATCTATGACTTATTAATAGCCCAACCAAAAACCGCTCAAATTCTAGACTGGAAAACCTATCCGCGCCCTCAAAAATCAAAATGGATAGCCGAAAGTTGGCAAACTCGGCTCTATTTATATGTGTTAGTAGAAACGAGCGACTATTCCCCCGAACAAGTTTCTATGACATACTGGTTTGTACAATTGCAAGGAGAAGAACCACCACAAAAACTCACATTTAATTACAACCAAACAGAACACGATCGCACAAAACAAGATTTAACCGAAATATTGCACCAGCTAACCGACTGGCGACAGCGCTATACCGAAGGCGACGAATTCTTACCCCAAGTAGAAATTGGTTCCAATCGTTGCGATTCCTGTCAATTTGCCACTCGCTGTAACCGCACCCAAGACACCAAAGCTTCTTCCCCAAATTTTCTGGCAGAAACTCCCGTAAATTGGTTGCCAAATCTTGCTATCATTGAGGAAATGTCTATTTAATATAAACCTTTTAGTATGCCAACTATTAGGACAGTCGCCTGGTGGGGGCGGGTTTATAGATCAATACGGTTCACTTAAGACAGAGCTCCCTGGCACACCCCTTAAAAAGGGGGGGACAAGAAAGCTCTCAAAGTCCCCCTTCTTAAGGGGGATTTAGGGGGATCTCCGGGGCATAAATAGTGTTAAGCCAAGCGTATTGGTTTATAGATATTGTGGATGTAAATGAGAGATTGTTGGTGAACCCGCCCCTACAGGAATTCATGAAATAACCGATGACAGAACTACTTCAAAATTTGCCAACTCAACCCTTACCCCAACCCCCAGATTGGCTAGTTCAAGCTGTCAGGAATCATGCACCAGAACTCCCTGGAAACTATGCAGCTTCACTTCTCTGGTGTAGAGGAATTCAAAATCCTGAAGAAATACCAGGTTTCTTAAATCCCCAACTTTACAAACCAGCAAGTCCTTTTGAATTCGGACTAGAAATGAACTGGGCAATAGAAAGAATCCAGCAAGCACGAAACAGCGGTGAAAAAATCGCAATTTGGGGAGATTTCGACGCTGACGGGATTACCTCAACGTCAGTTTTGTGGGATGGATTGGGAGAGTTTTTTGCTCAAAATGACCAACTAACTTATTATATTCCCAACCGATTAACTGAATCTCACGGTCTCAATATTTCAGGAATAGACGCATTAGCAAAATCTGGAATTAGCTTAATTATTACCTGCGATACCGGCAGTACAAATATCGCTGAAATCGAATATGCTACCAGCTTAAATATCGATACAATTATCACGGATCATCATACATTGCCGGACGATCGCCCGCCAGCGACAGCAATCATCAATCCGCGCTACTTTCCCCCCAACCACCAACTGTTTAACCTGTCCGGCGTCGCTGTAGCTTACAAATTAATCGAAGCATTATATCACACATCGCCGGATATTCCGCAACGACCGCTTACGGATTTATTGGAGTTAGTGGCGATCGGCTTAATTGCTGATTTAGTCCAACTTACAGGAGACAGCCGCTACCTAGCACAAATCGGCATCGAACAACTGCAAAAACAAATTGCAAATCCCACCCGTCCGGGAGTTGCTAAATTACTCGAACTGTGCAAGCGAGCAGGCGATCGTCCAACCGACATTTCCTTCGGACTCGGCCCCCGAATCAACGCCGTCAGTCGCATTCAGGGCGACGCCAGCTTCTGCGTAGAACTCCTCACCAGCCGCGACAAAAAACGCTGCGAAGAACTAGCAAATCTCACCGAAATTGCCAACACCAGGCGCAAATCTTTACAAAAAGATGTTGCCAAAGATGCAGCCGACAAATTAGCCAAACTCGACATCTCAACCACCAGCGTCATCGTTCTCAGCGACCCTCAATGGCCCGTAGGAGTATTAGGATTAGTAGCAGGAAAAATCGCCCAAGAATACGGCCGCCCCGTGATTTTATTCAGCACAGAAGGGACAGAAGAAATCGCAGACAACCGCCCGGAAACGCAATTTACCGAGCCTTTAGAACCGGAATCACCCGCACTCCCCAAATCCCAAATCCCAAATCCCAAATCCCAAATCGCCAGAGGTTCCGCCCGTTCCGCCAATCAAATCGACCTTTACAAATTAGTCAAAGACCAAGCACATTTATTGGATAGATTCGGCGGTCATCCCTTCGCAGCCGGATTGAGTCTCCCTGTTGAAAATATTCCCCTATTTACCGATGCTGTAAATCAGCAACTGCGACAACAATACAGCATAGATAGTTTAACAGCAGTTCCGGTTCAAGCAGATCTGACAATCACTGTATCCGAATTAGGCAAAGAGTTATTTCAAGAACTAAAATTGCTCGAACCCTGTGGTATGGGCAACCCCGCACCAAAATTGCTGATTGAAAATTGTTGGTTTGATAATCTCTGGAATCAGAAAATCAAAGATTTGAAAGGACAAAAAGTAGAATATATCAAGACAGAGTTTACAATTTCGGATGAATCTATAAATACTGGATTTCCCGGCATTTGGTGGGGACACTACCAAAATGAAGTTCCTCAAGGCCGCTGCGATGTCACAGTCGAACTCGATTTTAATACTTACAAATCGCGGTATGAAGTGCGCCTCATAGCAGTGACTGAACGCACGGAAGATAGCCAAAGCAATTCCCCGACTAAAATAGATTGGATTGTAGACTGGCGCAATAGAAATAGCGATGAAGAGCTGTTAGCAGCTAATACAAACTTCGGATATAAAATGCCAGTTGACAATACAGAGGTGGTCGATCGCGAAAACTCAATTATCCTTAAAGAATGCCCCGCAAGCTGGGACGAACTGCGGATCTGGTTTCGCCAAGCACAGCACAAGCAACAAAAACTCGCGATCGCCTATACATTACCCCCACCCGTACCCCCGCAGCAAATCTGCCAACAACTAATCGGCATCGCCAAATACCTCAGCCGCACCAACAAACCCGTCACCAGACAGCAACTGCGCCAAAAACTCGGCATCAGCGACACATCCCTGCAACTGGGGTTCAAAACCCTAACATATCTTGGTTTCAAAATTAATTATCGCGATCGAGCTTTCCACATCGCCAGACAACCCGAAACCGCACACCGTGAAGACGCGACAGAGCAAATCCCCAAACCCTTATTAGATAGCGAATCCATTCAATTTTCAGAACCAAATTCACTCCAAGCCACCCGTTTTGCCGCGCAATTTTTAGCAGCAGTCTCCGAAGAACAATTCCGGCGGAAATATTTCTGTGAAGTACCCCTTTCGACTATTGTGTCGATCGCCCGAGAGACCATTTTCAAAGAAGATTCTACCGCAAATCTCTTTTAACTAATATCTGCCACCATGATTAAAAACAGGCTTTCGGGCCTGTTCCACAAAAGATGAGTTTTCTTGTGGGGTGGACACGCGAGGCTCTTTTGTGGGTTGGGCTTCTAAGTTGTACTGCATTTTTAAATTCTAGATATCCAATCCCATTCCCCCTTCTCTCCCACTCTCCCTAGCGCAGGCCTATTCCTGACACAGTTACAACATCTCAGTTCTCAGAAATATCTGAGTTCTGAATTCATACCGATAAAATAAGGTATATGACAATAGTAGTTATCCGTTGCGAGTCACGCCCAAAACTCAAAACCCATAACTTACAGCCCCAAACCCAAAACTCCTCCACCCTCAAACTCGATCGCAAATCTCCAATTTAAAACCCCTATGATCCTCTGTCCCCACTGCCAATTTGAAAATCCCAATCTAAACAAGTTTTGTCAACAATGTGGAAATTCCCTAACTTACAAACCTTGCCACCAATGCGGAACCCAAGTCGCTGTTAGCGCCGAAAAATGTCAAAATTGCGGAGTCGCAACAGGTCAAGTGTGGCGGGCGATTATCTGCGGTCGATCGAATTTTCCAGCAGTCGAGCCAGCCGAACTTGGAGAAAAACCAGCTATTTTCCCAGAAACCGCACCAGCCCAAAACTCCCCTGAACCAATAACAGACGCGATTAAAACAGAAATTACCGTCGATGCAACTGGCTCAGGAGTCGAACCAACTTCTACACAGCCAAGTGACGGCGAAAACAGCAACAGAGAAATAATTGACGCTGAGGTCGTAGAGGCGATCGGAGTAACATCCTTTCAAACAGAACAAAAAATCTCTACAACAGCACCAGAGAGCGAAATAACCCCATCTGACAGCAATTCAATAACCGCACCACAAGCACAAACCCAGCTCCCAACCAACAGCCCCGAATCCGCAGAATTCTCCCTCTCCAATGCCGAAGATGTAATCCCTTCTCAGCCCGTAGGAGCTTATCTAGACAGCCAGCAGCGCTACCAACTCCTAGAAACCCTGCCATCAAGAAAACCTTCAGAGACAGTAGCAGCAATCGTATTGGACTGTCAGCCACTGCAAATGTCACCCCTCAAAGCAATGCTAGCAGCCAAAGGAGCCAGCGTCGCCAAACGAACCTCTCCCTACAAAGTAGCAATCAAACCCGGAGAAAATTCGACCAATTTCGCCTTAGCAGAGCTTTGCCAAGGCATCGCTGAGCCTTATCTGGCGCTCAGGTGGCAATTTTCTCACAACCTACCAGTCATTCACGATAGCTGGTCAGACAACAAACAGGCCGTACTGCTGCTAGAAGATTGTTCGCAATGGCCACTGTTGGTAGAACGCTGGAGTCAACCCGAAACTTCCACCCAGCAAATTGTGTACTGGCTGCACGAAATGACAGAACTCTGGGCCGCCCTAGAACCCTGGCACTGCCGACAAAGCTTGTTGGAATTGACAAATTTGCGAGTCAACCCCGACTCTTCCTTTTCCTTTGCCTCTTTGCGGCTGCAATACCTCTATCCCGAACCCGCTGGCTCAAACCTGCAACTGGTAGATTTGGGGCAACTGTGGCAGAGGATATTTAACCAGTCCGATCGCACTCAGTTTGGCGCTTTGCTGGAACTGCTGCAACAAATGTACAGGGGTGAGATTAACACCATAGAAGAATTGCGATCGCGCCTAGAAACCGTTCCCCTCGAACTCCAACCCGCGTCTCCACCAACCTCAACCCCAGAGAGCGAGCATTACCGCAGCCCCGATAACTCCTCCCCCGAAGTTGTTGGCGAAGTCTTAACCCAGCCCATGCCCGTCCAGATTTACAGCTTACAAGAAGCAGGCCTCACCGATGTCGGCCGCACCCGCGACCACAACGAAGACTTCTTCAGCATCTGGACTCAGCTCAACAAACTCGAAACCTGCTTCGGTCGCATCTTTCAAACCAAAGGGCTTTACATTCTCTGCGACGGCATGGGCGGACACGACAGCGGAGAAGTTGCCAGTCAATTAGCTGCTGAAACCCTCAGAGAATTCTTTCAAACCAGTTGGGAAAATCAACTGCCCCAGGCAGAGACCATCCGCGAAGGAGTGCTCCTAGCCAACAAAGCCATCTTTGAAATCAATCAAAAGGACGGCCGCTCCGGCAGCGCCCGCATGGGTACAACCCTAGTCGCAGTCTTAGTTCAAGACACCAAATTCGCCGTTGTCCACGTCGGCGACAGCCGCCTCTACCGACTCAGAAAGGGACAACCCCTAGAAAAAATCACCTCAGACCACGAAGTCGGCCAGCGCGAAATTAAGCGTGGCGTTGACCCGGAAACAGCTTATTCCCGCCCCGACGCCTATCAACTAACTCAAGCCATCGGCCCGCGAGACGGTAACTTTCTCAAGCCTGATGTGCAGTTTTTAGACTTGTGCGAAGATACTTTATTGATTTTGGCCTCCGACGGGCTGACAGATAATGATTTGTTGGAAACTCACTGGCGCAGCACTCTCGAACCCCTGTTCAATCCCCAAGCTAATCTCGACGAGGGAGTTGCCGAGTTGATTGAACTGGGCAACAAATGCAACGGTCACGACAATATCACGGCAATTATCGTTCGGGCACAGGTAGGCGCATTTCGATTTTAGAATTTGGATGCTGCCAATTTTTTCACTCACCAGCGCCTTTCCCCGCAACCGCCAGAACTTCAAGCCTGCCATTTGTTGCAGGGAAAGGGAACAGGAACGGCAGTTTCCCGGCAAAGGCTTGAAGTTCTGCGATTTTAGCTAAATTTGGATTGAATTAAGTATATGCTTGCCCCAAAAGTGCGATCGAGTTATCTACCAAAAATTTGGGGTTAGGGCCTCCCCCTTCTAGGGGGACTTTCTCCGAATTCTGACAGAGCGTTGAGTATTCCTATGACGAGTGTGCTATTGTAGGAACAGGAGGAATAGAAAAATGCTTGTTCTCGAATTCAAGGCTTACGCAAAACCAAATCAGTTTCAGTCGATCGATGAAGCGATTAGAATTTGTCAATTCATTCGCAATAAATCAATCCGGCTGTGGATGGATGGTGGTGCAAAATCTTGGTTCGATCTTTCTAAGTATTGTGCAATTTGGGCTAAAGAATTTGACTTTGCCAACAAGTTAGGTGCAATGGCTCGACAGGCAAGTGCGGAGAGAGCATGGGCTGGTATTTCCCGTTTTTACGATCACGTCAAAAAGGGCATTAAAGGTAAAAAGGTTGGTTTTCCTAAATTCCAAAAACACTGTCGATCCGTTGAATACAAAACTAATTCTTGGAAGCTGGCAGAAGATAGGAAATCAATTACATTTACGGATAAGTGCGGAATTGGCAAGCTGAAGCTAAAAGGGACTCGCGACCTTAACTTCTATCAGCCAGACCAAATCAAACGAATTCGACTAATTAAACGAGCAGATGGATATTACGTCCAGTTTTGTATCCAAGTAGACCGAGTAGAACTCGCTCCAATGACAGGCAAAACGATTGGATTAGATGTGGGACTTAAAGAGTTTTACACTGATTCCTATGGCGAAATGGTTCCCAACCCTAGATTTATGCGTAGAGGTGAAGCACGGTTAAAACGCGCTCAACGTCTTGTAAGCCGGAGAGTAAAAGGTGGTTTAAATCGTCGTAAAGCTAGAGTAATTTTAGGTAGGCGACATCTCAAAATAAGTAGACAACGCAAAGACCATGCTATTAAGTTAGCAAGGTGCGTAATCACATCAAACGATGTAGTAGTTTATGAAGATTTGAGAGTGTCTAACATGGTCAAAAATCACTGTTTAGCAAAATCGATTAGCGATGCCTCTTGGTATCAGTTCAGAATGTTCTTAGAATATTTTGGAAAAGTGTTCGGTCGGATTACCATTGCGGTAAATCCAGCTTACACAAGCCAAGAATGCAGCAGTTGTGGTGTTGTGGTTAAGAAATCTCTATCCACTCGAACCCATATTTGTCAGTGTGGGTGTGAGATGGACAGAGATCATAATGCCGCAATTAATATCCTCAATCGCGGGATAAGTACGACGGGGCACGTCGGAACTTCGATCATTGAGATCGTAAACGCTTAGGGAGACTGGATCTCTATCTTCAGGTGCAGCAATGTTCTTGAGTTAAGTCCGGTCTAAGAACTAAGAATCCTTGTGCGTTCACGCCAAGGAGTGTCAAAATCCTGCACAAAGTCTTTTTCAAAAAACAAGAGCCGACTATCATCTTTATCCAATTTTTAATAAAAAGAAGTGCTTTAATAAAAGTTGTATAAGACTGTCCTTTACTCCGACCCCGCTTCAAAACCACTTGTAATTAGCACAAACGCCCCACTCCCAAATTATGGAGATTAATCATATCAATCTAAGATGCTGCTGACTCTTTTAGACCCAGAAAAACAGACCCCCCTGCAACAGTGGAGTTTCGAGAGCGAGTCCATTGTGCGCATTGGCCGCTCTCCTGAAAATCACGTTGTGATCCCCAATGCTCTAGTGTCGCGGGAGCACTTGGAGTTGCAAAGAGTTAAAAGCGGCACATCCAGTCAGTGGTACTTAGTCAATTCCGGGACAAATGGCACTTTTGTTGACAGTATTCTGATGTCTCAGGGTTGGATATCCGACGGTGCTCTGATCCAATTGGCGCGGGGCGGCCCAACTCTGCATTTCCAAGCTACTACTATTGAACTCGGCGGCAAAATTGAGGCGAGTCCCAGCCCCAATCTCGCCACCCCGAGGTGTACCCACGCCGGAAACCCGCCGGGGAATTTGTTCTGCATCCACTGCGGCGAACCGATTAAAGTCGATCGCACTGTGCGCCACTACCAAGTCCTCCGAACTTTGGGCCAAGGTGGTATGGGGACAACAACTTTAGCCTGGGATCGAGAGCTCGCGAAAGCTCAAAAACCCGGAAGTTCCCCCGCAGCTTCTCTGGTAGTCCTCAAGGAAATGAATGCTGACATGGCTCAAATAGCCAAAGCTCAAGAACTGTTTGAACGTGAAGCTAAAACTCTTAAAGCCCTCCACCATCCGGGAATTCCTCAGTTTTTCGACTTTTTTGTCGAAGGGGGCAAAAAATATTTGGTAATGGAAATGCTTCACGGCGAGGATTTAGAAAAACGCATCTACAACCGCGGCCCTGTTGCTCCCAAACAGGCGATCGAGTGGATGATCCAAACCTGTGAAATTTTGGACTACATTCACTCTCAAAAACCCCCGATCGTCCACCGGGATATTAAACCTGCTAATTTGCTAGTGCGGCATCGCGACAATGGCATTACAGTGCTGGATTTTGGCGCCGTTAAAGAAATCGGCACTCCACCGGGCACTCGCATCGGCGTTGAAGGCTACACCGCACCAGAACAAGACCGAGGACAGCCTCTCCCTCAATCGGATTTATATGCTATTGGGCCTACTTTGATTTTTTTGCTGACGGCCGAAAGCCCTCAAAAGTTTTACGGAAAAATAGCTCGAGGTTACGGGTTTAAGCTCGAAAATATTCCGACGATCGCACCTGCGCTGCGGGAGATTATTTTGCGAACCACAGCAGCTAAGCCTGGCGATCGCTTTCAAACTGCTCAACAATTAGCTCGAGCTTTAGCAACTTGCCTTTAACAGAAGTCATTAGTCATTAGTCATTAGTCATTAGTTAGGAGTCCTGCCGTCAACCGAACGACCGGCTTTCGGGCAAGCTGTTATCTGTCAACCGAACGACGGAGCTCACGGCAAGCTGTCAACTGTCAACCGTCAACCGTCAACTGTCAACTGTCAACTGTCAACTGTCAACTGTTATTCCTCGTCCCAAGCTTCGACAGCTATCAACTCGCTAACGGGGTCTTGCATAGAAAAATCAAACTCTAGGAGTTGCTGTTTCCAGTAAGGCCATTCGTCACCGTAAAGCAGAGCAATTTTCCAAATGCTGTCTGTCGGCTTAATAATGTCAGACGTGACGAGAGAATGCACCTGACGTTGGAACTTAACCATCGGCTGTATAACCTGCTGGCTCATAATACCTCTTGAATTGTTTAAATCTTGTGTAATTGCCACTTAAGAGCTCACACTTTTTACCGCAGTTTCGCCAAGAACAGTCTCGCCAAGATACGTGTAGATTTTTGTCGGGAAGCTACATATTCAACTTGTATCTTAACACAGTTTGTTTTGACAAGGGCCTATAAGCAAGACTGAAGAGTCAAGATTGACTTCAAAGAATTAATCATCTTTAAAATGTCCCGCTATATGCTGTCGATCGGCAGTGGGAGGTTTGCCGTCTCGATTGTCTCCACATAGTAGCAGATACCAGGGCTGCCGAAGGCTAGTTTTTGACCAGGCTGAGTTTGCGACAAACTGCAATTACTGATTTTTCGCTGCTACAACCTAATTTCTGCTTTCGGGCCGGTAAACCGCACCTGTTTCAGCTTCGACGCTGGCGAAAGCTGTGAGGGTAGGGTCTGAGCTAGATAAACTTATTATAACTCTACTGACGGCAAAGGCGATCAAAAATTGTTGGATACTGTTGATCGGAGCCCCTAAATTTCGATCGAACATTCTAGCCAGCCCGACACAGGCGTGCCAACAAGTTCCCAACCCATCGTCCTAAATCTCAAATCTCAAATCTAAAATCTAAAATTGTATGACTTGGACAAGGCGACACATTCTCACTCTGGCTGATTTTACCTCCGACGAATACGACACAGTGCTGCAAACTGCGGCTAGTTTTCGGGAGGTGCTCGGCCGCCGCACCAAGAAAGTGCCCGCCCTCCAGGGTCAAGTGGTCGCGAATTTGTTTTTTGAACCTTCTACCCGGACTCGCAACAGTTTTGAATTGGCGGCGAAGCGGCTGTCGGCGGATACGCTAAATTTTACCCCAGGCAGTTCTTCTCTGACAAAGGGGGAGACTATTCTGGATACGGCTAAGACTTATCTGGCGATGGGAACGGATTTGATGGTAATCCGTCACGGACAGGCTGGCGTTCCCAGTACAATTGCTTCAGAAATGGATCGCTTGGGTTCGAGAGTTAGCGTTCTGAATGCTGGAGATGGCCAGCACGAACACCCGTCGCAAGGTTTGCTAGATTTATTTACTATCTGTTCTCTGTTAGATGCCGAAAGTCCCGGACTAAAACTTTTAGCTGGCAAAAAAATTGCAGTGGTGGGGGATATCTTGCATTCGCGGGTGGCGAGGTCTAATATTTGGAGTCTAACGGCTTCGGGGGCAGAGGTTCATTTGGCCGGGCCGCCGACTTTGCTGCCGCGGTTGTTTGCTGAATGCGGCGACGGTAGGGAAGGCAAGTTATTTTTGCACTGGCAGCTTGAACCTGCTTTGGCAGATGCTGATTTTGTGATGACTTTACGGCTACAAAAGGAACGGATGAGCGAGCATTTACTGCCGAGTTTACGAGAGTATCATGCTTTGTATGGGATTACGCGCGATCGGCTCAAACTCTGCAAGCCGGATGTGAAGGTTTTGCACCCAGGCCCAGTTAACCGTGGCGTCGAAATTAGTTCGGACTTGATGGACGACCCCCAGTTTAGCCTGATTTCTCAGCAAGTTACGAGCGGCGTAGCGGTACGGATGGCTTTACTGTATCTGATCGGCGGCGGTAAAGTTTAGTTGGTGGGCTGTTAGTGATTAATTTCGGAGCTTCGATGATTCTCAGGAGCGATCGCCTCTTTAAAATATAATCGTTACCCGGTCTGCCCGGATAACGATTAAAATTCTTTCTAGAAAATGTAAATTTCTCTAGTTAATAATTAGTTGATCCAGGCAGTAGAAACCCAGCCGCCGCCTTTGAGTTGGGCCCAGCCACGTCTGTGACGACCGCTCAATGCCACATGGTCTCCATTATGTAACTTGCCGATGACAGAAGAAGACCGACTAGCCCGGTGGCGGATATTCAGTCGGCTACCATTGGTGTCAACTTTGGCGTAGTAGCTGCTGCTGTGATGGCCGTGATGACCGCCGCCGCAGCGCTTGTAGTGGCAACTTGCTTGGGCTTCGCCACTGACACTCAGAACAGACAGGGCTACTGCCAGACCTGCAACGCCTATCACGGCAGATTTAGGAATTTTAAATTCCAGTTGGAGTTCGGACTCTGGAGATTCATAAGCAACAAAAGAGTGGCTCAATGCTAGTGCTTCCATAGTTTCCTCATGATTGTTATTAACATTTTTTGGTGCAGACTCAGTTGATACTCCCCATGCCTAAAGGCGAAGGGATTTTTGAGGAATCCGAATCTGGATTTTCAAAGGCGCTATCAAATCGCCCCTACCCACTCTGTTTAGATTTCTCCAAACATTGCGTATACGTTGTTGTTTTTTGACGCTTTCAGACCATCGCTAGCCAACAGATACGGTACGCTCTGCAACCTGCCATTATTTGCCCTTTAACTATTCCGAATCTTCTTGCGTCGGATATGTCGGTTGCCGGGATTTCTCCGTACTAGGATGTTTCAACACGTAGATGGTTTCTCCTACTTGCTTTGGTGACTTTAACACAACTATTTCGATTAGTGTGTAAAGAAATATTCAAGGCGTTGAAACCGCAGCCTACTTTTCCCCGTGTCGGTAGCCCGGGGTTTGCGTCTTGTTCTTTGGTCAGAACAGGCACAATAGTTACCGTCTTACTTTTGCCGAGTATACGCCAATTAGGCTGAACCCTGCACAGGTATATCATGTCATTCAAGCAGCTTTTCGGAAGAAAAACATAAATAAAGTTTACATTTGCTGGTCAAATTTTGGATGATGGCGATCGGTAGGAGCGCACAATTAAACTTAACTGTGTCATTCAAAAGGAAACGAAGTCATCGCTTGAGGTGAGAGATTACTTGCGGTAAGTTGGGAATGACACTACTTATTTTGGTGTAGTTACTTATTGATTTGCTACAGGCGATCGACAATAATTCGATCGCACAAACTGGCTGCTTATCCTTAACCACCGCAATTTGGTTCGGGCGAGTAATATTTTACCAGCTCGCACGCTGTGCAGCAATTCGGGGCGATCGAGCTTTTGCTATATATTGACCTCCCTGTGTCGCTGACCAGGATGCAAAATAGATCGCTCGCGACTTGATTTGTGTCAAGATCGATCGAGTACGACCGCACCATTTCTTTCGCAATGAACTATAGCGCTGCACTTTCGATCGGCACAATTCCTCAACGCAATACTAAAGACAGTTTTGCCATTACCTTAGCTCCTTTATTTATAGAGGAAATCTACACTTTGGCAGATGACGCGGCCAACGGAGCCGTGGTAATGATGAGCGGTACTGTCCGCAACCAAACTGACGGTCAAGCTGTAGTTTCCCTAGAATATCAAGCCTACGAACCGATGGCCGTGAGAGTATTCCAGCAAATCGCTACAGAAATCCGCAGCCAGTGGGCAGATGTGAATCGGGTCGCCATTCACCACCGCGTCGGACACTTGCAGGTGGGGGAAATTAGCGTAGTGGTGGCTGTGGGCTGTCCCCACCGGGGTGAGGCATTTGCAGCTTGCCAGTACGCCATAGATACGCTAAAACACAATGTACCGATTTGGAAAAAGGAACATTGGGCCGATGGTTCTAGCAGTTGGGTTAGTATTGGAGCGTGCGAAGTTACGAGTCATTAGTCAGAAGCCGATCGCAGTTTCCGAGTCCAGGAACCAATCGCGATCGGGCTGCGTCAAACACAATGGAATGTTCGATGAGTCAATTCCACGCATGAGCGAACTTATTTCCGTGTCCTGGTCTGCGGTTGTGGCGACCGTTCAAAGAGTGCAATTGCCAGCCGAAAAACTCTCTAATTATGACTTGGTGTTGCGGTGTCAGGAAGGAAATCGACCTGAAAGCCCTGCTTTTTCAGAACTGTTAAAGCGGTATCAGTCGCACGTAGACAGGGTTCTATATCACTTGGCCCCTGACTGGCAAGACCGAGCAGACTTGGCTCAGGAAGTCTGGATTCGAGTCTACCGGAATGTTAACCGCTTGCAAGAGCCTGTTAAATTTCGGGGCTGGCTGAGCCGCATCGCGACTAATTTGTTTTACGATGAGTTGCGGAAGCGCAAACGAGTTCGGACTCCGCTGTCGCTGGACGTACCCCGTGCTCTGGAAGATGGGGAGGTTGATTGGGAAATTGCGGCGGACAGTCCGGGCCCTGATGAAGATTTGACGACTAGGGAATTTTACGACGAGTTGCGATCGGCGATCGCCGATTTGCCGGAAGTATTCCGCACGACAATTGTGTTGAGAGAAATTGAAGGTTTAGCCTATGAGGAAATAGCGGAAATAACCGGAGTTTCTCTGGGAACGGTCAAGTCGAGAATTGCTAGAGCTCGCCAAAGATTGCAGTTGCAATTGCAAAAATATCTCGACGGTCATTAGCAAGAGTGATTTCCGAGGCGTGGTCGCGGAAGATTTGATGAAATTTGCTGTGACATCAAAAATTCTATTTTACAATATAAATAAGCAGTAAATCATCCTAATAACGATCGCGTGCTTCCCCCAATTTGAGCAAGTGGTGTGAAATATGAATTATAAATTTGAATCGGATAAAAATCAGAATCAGCAAGGTATCGATTCACTCGCCCAAAATCAAGCTAACAACAACTATCCCCAAGGGAATGTAACTACTATGATGCGCGATCGCTTTGAATTGCTGAGTGCCTACATCGACGGCGAAGTGACGGCGGCAGAACGCCGAGAAGTTGAGGAATTACTGACAAATGATGCAACTACGAAGCGTTTGTACTCGCGACTGATGATGATGCAGCAGAGTTTTCAGTCAATGCCAGTGCCGACTTCCGAACAATCTGCACAGGATTTGGCGGCTAAGGTTTTGCAGCGAGTGGAACGCAAGACGAAACGGACTTGGGTTTTGGGTGGAGGTGCGATCGCAGCTTTGTTGATTGCGACAGTGGCTGGTGTCGCTGGCGGCCGCCAATTGTTTGCTCCTCAGTTTGCTGCATCGCCCGTTCCTGCTGAATCTGACGGTTTGATTGTGGCTTTGAACGAGCCTGTGATGGAGATTGTTAATCCCAACGATTTGATGCTTGGGGTGAATGCACCGATCATGGATATTCCCAAAGTTGGTGTAGCAAGCCCTCACAAGTCATTGCCAAAGGTGCAGTAGGATTGATGTTTTGAGCAATAACGAAATATTGAGCTCCCTGAAAAACGGGGGCTTTTTGCTGTTTGTCCCGTTTTTTTAGGTGAATATATCCTTTGAGAATCTCTGGGTTTTGATTGGCTAATTGCATAAGTTTTTGATTGATAGGGAAACCGCAGATGCAACGCAGATCGACGCAGATAATTTTAAGATAGTTGGCAACTTTGGCAATTTTGTCCGATCGCGAATTGTGGGGCGATCGATCGCAATTAAGGGCGATCGCACTTTTGACGTGTTTTGTTGATTTGGGCGGCAACAGCAGATTCTCCTCAATTTCCTGCCACACAGCAAAAGATACATTACAACCGCTATTGAGACAAAATACCAGCAATTTCACTCGTCCTCATCAGAAAATAGAGAAGGTAAATCCCGTTCTCCCCTCACGATCCGAACAATTTCAATTAAGTTGTCCAGCGCCCGATAAAGAATAATGTAACCTCTGATAGGAATTCCCCGCACAGAAGGAGCTAGTTCCTCGTAAGTGCGCCCTATATTGGGGAACTTAACTAAATTACGGCACTTTGTATCAAAGTCTTCAACAAATTGCTCGCCTGCTTCTATATTCCTAGTTGCAAAGTAATCGGTAATTTCATTGAGATCGCGACTGGCTTCTGGGGAAATAATGTAGCGGCTCATTGTTGATTTTCCCGCATTTTGCGAAATTTTTCCCGCAATCTAGCTATAACTATCTCCCCATCAATTCCTTCGCCACGTTCAAGCTGAGCTAGTCCTGCAGATACTTTTGGACGAGTTTCATCGACCCATTCTTGATAACGATCGCTCTGTTGCCTATCGCTTCTGTCTGCGAGTAGTTCCAACGCCGCAGCAATTACCTCATCCACCGAAGAATATTTGCCACTTTCGACTTGCGCTTCAATAAATTTATTATGGTCAGGTTTTAGAGTAATGTTCATGCGCTTTACTTCTAATAACTTTTAGCCATTATATCATTTCCACTGGCTCTCTCCGTGTAAAGGCGAAGGGGAAGGCGATAGATCGCAATTAAGCCCGATCGCACTTTTGACGTGTTTTTTCGATATGGGCGATCGGCAACAGCAAGGTATCCTCAATTTCCTGCCGCACAGCAGGAGATACATGAAAACCGCTCTTGAGGCAATCTACCAGAAATTTAGGTGAAAAACCTATTTTCCCACGTCCCATCGGGCAGCCAGATGCCTCCTAGAACACGAACGCGATCGGGTAACATAAAGTATGCCCAAGCCGTGCCTAGAGGTTTGAGGTGTCGATCGCAAATTTCGATTTCCTGCCGTTGATATTCGTTTTCCGTCGGTTCTCGCAGCGGATGGTAGTCTTCAAGTCGGTCTAAATCGTCCAAAATAGCGGAATTTGGGAAACAAAGGAGAAAACCGCAGACGATGCCATCTCCGGCTACCATCGCAGGATAGCCGATCGGCAGTGCAAAAAGTTGACCACGGGCGATCGCCGGACAAGCATCCACAACCTTTCCCTCGCAGTAGCGGCGGTAGTTGCACTCCCCCGGTTTCAGAGTGCCGTAGACAAAGACTTTCATCGGGCGCGGGCCTAACCGCTAGTTTTTGCTAACATATATGACTAAGCTAATAGTTTAAGTCTCGCGGGCGATCGCGACTGCAATCTTGATAAATTTCGTTGTTTACCCTTTCTTATAATTCATGACTCTAACAGTTAGTTTTATGGCTTTTGGACTTCAGCCCTTGTACGTGAGCTCTTTTTTGCCAGACCTGCCCCTCGACAGCTTGTTTTCGACTCAAGGGATTATGGTGATGCTACTGGCCGCTTATGCGGGCGCGATGTGGATGTTTCTCACCAGCGCCCCGAAGGTACACACGGTGATGGTATCGGATCTCGGACAAGCGAGGGAGTTCTATGAAGGTATGTTAAACCTGCCCGTCGCAGAAGTGCCGCTGCATTACTACTACAATTACGAGCAAACTTTGGGGACAACTGGTATCGATCCGCTGTATTTGTCGCCGAATGTCGGGAGGGCAACGAGTTCTCAAACGATGGGGAGTCCCGAGGGTTTGTGGTATCAGTTGATGAAAAATACGCAGTTGCATATCATTAGCGGCGCCGGTGTAGGGGAAAAAAATCGCGAACGTCATGTTTGTTTCGATCGCGATTGTTTGGATCAGCTATTAATGAGGGTACAAACTCGCGGCATTAGTTATAAAATTCGCCGGGAAAAGCCGCTGAATTTTTTGGTCAAGGATTATGATGGCCGCGTGATTGAAATGGCTGAGGTGAGTAATTAGATAATAGTCGGCGGTTGAAACTCGGCGGTTGAGAGTCGGCGGTTGAGAGTCGGCGGTTGAGAGTCGGCGGTTGAAACTCGGCGGTTGAAACCGCGGCTATACAAACGATGTCCGCCTCCGCGGACTGAAGAAAATAACGTAATTTTAACGGCCTGTCTTTAACCCGCGGAGGCGGGTTTTGTCTGTGTAGCCGCGGTTTCCAACCGCCCGGTATTCTGGGTTTCTGGTGTATCAATTAATCTTCGCTTCAACGCTAGATTTTTCGGATGTCGCCGCTGATTTAACCTCTGAAATCGCCTTGCGACTAAAGATTTGGAAATACAAAGAAACAAAGAATTCTTTAACTGGGAAAACGATCAAAGTTAAAGGATTAATTGTCACAATGATATTGCGGACATCAGCTTTAGCTTTTTTGACAATCTGCTGCGCTACCCAGTCGGGAGACATAATGCCGATCGGGTTTAAATTGCTTTTAAACGGCCCTAAAATCAGTTTGCGAACTATGCAGGGTGCGTCCAGCCGGCGCAGGGTGACTAAATCTCCCAAGGCGCGTTTGCTGAGTTCGTACAGGGGACTGACAGCGGGAATCACTTCTGCTTCTGAAGTGTTGATCCAGACTTCTTTGCAAGCGATGTTTTCGTTAGTTCTGACTGTTAAGAAAAAGAGTTCCATCAGTCGCCACGCGGAAAAAGTGTTAATTTCGTATGAATTTGCGATCGCCTCTCCGGTTCTTTCTCCCTGTACGTTAATCCCGTGATTGATGACGAGAATATCGATTTTTTCTAACAATTGAGCTAAATTTGCCTCTTCGCCAACGTGCCAAGTTACGGTTTTTACAGGCAAAATCTCGCCGCCTACATTCAAAGTAATTTCCTCATTTCCAGAGGATAGGGCGATAACTTTTGCACCGGCTTTGTGCAGGTGTTTGAGAAGCAAACGCCCTAAAGTTCCCGATGCACCCGTGACGGCTACAGTTTTGCCTTTGAGAGAAAGTGCTGTTCCCATAAGTTTATCTATTAAGGTGAAAGTACCGCAATAGTAAGCATTTTGATTGTCGAAGTGGTGCCGCCAATGATAAGGTTTATTCACAAACCAGTTACCGGGGATAGTCTGGAAGTCTCCCGGTTGGTGGGTGATGTCGGTTAATTCGTCTGCACCTTTGATTCCACACGCGCGGGCGATCGCGCTCAACAAAAAGCCTAAAGTATAAATACAACCGGCTGCTGCGCCCCAGTGATATGCCGGCAGCACAAAATAAGCTAAAACCCACAGCAACAAGCCCAAAACCATCATCGCCGCAGCTTCGGGCACATCGTGACGCCAGTGTGCTTGCTTGTAAATTGTCTCGCTGACAGCAGTCAAATTCGGGCGGAAAACGCGGTGATGCCAATTGTGCAGCTTTTGCAAAGGCGGCACATAATGAGACGCGACGTGATAAAAGTCTCGGATGATTTCTGCCCAAAAGACAGAAGCTATTCCCACAGCGCCGACTATCCAGTAATTTACCATACTTGCAGAAGTTAGAAATTTGAGATATTATATCATATTATGTCATAAAAAAGGTTTGTAGTGAGGACTTTAGTCCGCAGATTGTAAGGACTAAAGTCCTCACTACAAACCAATTGGATTGTGCTGGATATCTTCGGATATGATATAAGATATTGTCATTTTTAAATGCTCATTGAAAATGACTTTTATTGCTAGTCTGGTAATTGACTCAGGCGTTTTAAAATCTGCAAAACCCGGTACAATTCATTGCCGGGATTGCGGATTACGAATTCTGGAGATAAGGCATACTGCGCTATTTCGCCTCTGACTAACTTGACAAAAGAGAAGTTAGCACCTGTGGAAATCATTCCAAAAGTAGGAGTTTCGGGATGGGAATCTGCCAGCATATATGTCAGGAGTTGGGCAAGTGCTGCGTCAATGGAAAAAGAAAGTTGTTTAGATTCAATTACTGTTACCCAAAATTCTTTTTGTAAGATGAAAATATCTATTCTGCCTTCGATGATTCTGCCTTCGTCTTCCTCTTGAATGGCGATCGACTTTTCGGCTTTGACTTGAAAAGGAGACTCATACAGACCGGCAATAAACAAAATGGGGCTGATGATTGTTAGCTTGACTGCATTTTCCAATACAGGCGGGGAGTCTATCAAGTTGAAGTATATGTCTTGGACGCGATCGAGCAATTTTTTTTCTGAGTCTGTTACTTCGGGTAAGTTTTCTTGCCATTCTGGGAAGAAATCATCTTTGCGAACTCGCTGTAAGCCGAAGTTATCGATTAGATAGCGGAGGTTGATGTCTCTTGCTTGAAGTTTTTGCACCATAATTTGCACCATAATTTACTATTTTAAGCTAGTTGACTCAGGCGTTTGAATATCTGCAAAACGCTGTACAATTCATTGCCGAGGTTGCGAGTTGTGAATTGATTGGATAAGGCATACTGCGGATTTTCCCCTCTGACCAACTTGACAAAGACAAAGTTACCGCCGGTAGTAATCATCCCAAAAGTCGGCTTGTCTGGATGAGTATCTGCCCACATACAAGCTATGAGTTGCCACAATCCTGCTTCAATCGAAAAAGAAAGTTTCTTCGACTCAATTACCATCACCCAAAACTGGTCTTTTAAAAGTAAAACATCTAGTCTACCTTCGATGATGACACCATCATCTTCTTCTTGAATTTGAATGGATTTTTCAGCTTTTACCTGAAAAGGAGATAGGTAAAAGCCGGCAATAAACAACAGCGGCCCGACTACGGACAGTTTAACTACATTTTCCAGTAATGGTGGATATGTAAGTAAATTGATAAATCCGGCTTTTAGTCTATCTAGCAATTGTTTTTCTAAGTCAGTGATTTCTGGTAAATCTTCTTGAAATTCTCGAAGAAATTCCTCATCTTCTGCTAGCTGAAGACCGAAGTTGTCTATCAAGTAGCGGATGTCTATATCTTTGGCTGCGAGTGTTTGTGTCATTGTTTAATTTTGATATAACTATAGTCTTATTATACTGCAATTTTTCTGCATCTTGGTATTTGTACGGGTATTTTTTTACATTTCATAACTTGTATCCGCGCAATTTACTTGGGTTTCTGGTCAACAGTTTGCTGTTTTTGGGCTGCTTGCATTTGCAGCAATTGCGGCACGGTGACAAAACGATATCCCTGTTGTTTGAGTTTGGGAATGATTACAGAGACGGCCTCGACTGTTTGCTGGCGATCGCCCCCGCCGTCGTGCAACAAGACGATCGCCCCCGATGTCGCTTGAGACAGCACACTGCGGGTTATAGCAGCCGCCGGAGGTTGCAAAAAGTCTTTGGGGTCGATCGACCACATGACGACTACATAATTCTTCTTTTTGGCATAATCTGCAAAACCGTTATTTAATCGCCCACCGGGGGGACGAAACAACAAACTTTTCGCGCCAGTCGATCGATAAATATGAACTCCAGTATTATCTATTTCATCCGATGCTGTTTTCTCCGTAACATTGTGATAAAAGTGATGCCAAGTATGATTGCCGATCGCATTTCCCGCTTTTACAACTTGTTTCGCAATTTCAGGATTCTCTCGCAAATTAGCACCCAGAAAAATGTAGCTACCGCATTATGTTTCTGTAAAACTTCTAATATTTTCAAAGTTTCCGCAGTTGGGCCATCATCAAATGTCAGGGCGATAACTTTGGAGTCGCTGATACTTGCTTTATAAACAATTTGACTGCGAAATTGCGCCGGCGGTGCGAATACTAAAGGTTGTTCGGCGGGTTTCGGAGTCGGAGTTGTGGCGGGAGAAGGCTGTATTTGCGGTTTTGGCGGTTTCAGGAGGTTGGGCGGGTAATTGTCAAAAGGGGGGATTTGGGCGAGGGAATTGGAATTACCAGTTTGTCGATTTTCTGAAAATAGTAAAATTAGGGCGATCGATCCGATCAATATAGCGGTTTTAATCCACGATATTTTAGTAAATTTGGTGTTCATTAACTGTCAATGTACTATTTGCTGTTAACGATTTAATTATCGTTGAAAGCTGTATCAGACTGAAATTGAGATTATGTAGGATACTTCACTGTGGGGAGATGAGGGCCAATATAACCGATAATCACCTTTCGCTTACCTTCTTTTGAAACTTCTGCAAAAAAGTGAATTCGCCAATTGCATTCTTTGAGTTTAACGTGTCGATCAAATAGACGTTCTTCACCATCCGGACAAAGAAAAGTTCGTTTTTTACCGTACTTCTTAATAGTCTGTTCACTTTCTCCAGAAACCTCAATAGAAATACCCTCCAGACTAAAATACCCCGTTTTCCAATTCTTAGCATAATTTTCAAGCTGATACAAAATCTCTAAAACAAGCTGTAATCTTTCTTCTCCCGATCGGAGTTTCCGCAATTGCTTATTACCAGCATCGCAAAATACCAGACTAGGGAACAACTCATCTCTACGATTCCAGAGTTCCATCCCGTTAACCCGCTCCGATTGGAGACGGTTTTTAATCCAATTAGCGTGTTCGATAACGTGATTTTTATGAGTAGCATGAATAACCTCTACGCTTTCTTCTATCAGTTCCCGATTCTCGTCAATTTGTATTAGTTCTAACTTGATACAACTGCTATTCCACCATGACTGTGAATTCAGACTAATTGCCAATGTTTCAAGGTAGTAAGCAACTTTAAACCCTTCTGCTGGGCTGCCCTGTAAACTCAACTCACAATCTGGATCTTCAACTTTTATTTTTATCTCTACATCGTCAATATTACCGAATAAAGGGTTAGTTGCCAGCGTTAGCAGAAAAAACTGCTCGTCTTGATTAACTTCACGATCGTTAAGCCAACGACGAAGAGGATAATCTTCTGCAAGTTCCATAGCATGAAAATCTGTTTTAGTGCGAATTCCCTTCAGTCCACAGCCTTTAGCTTCACGCATCGTACTAATCAATTCTGACATCCATTGTCGTGCCGTAGAAATATCAGGAGCAAGAGTTCGCGCAGACAGTTCATTAAACACCATCTCCAAATCCATCTTTTATTCTCCTTCCACCGCAGGTGCCAACAAAATCTCCAAGCTGTTGCCCCACTCATCAAAAAAACCATCCGGCCATCGATCAATTCGTCCGTTGCGATCGATTTTTGGCGATATTACCTCAGTCACAGCTTGTCCTTCTTTATTTTGACGCTGGAAGTAATGCAACCGAACATCTTTCGGGTCAATTTTGCCCCCGTGAACCGCAAGGCGAATCCCGTTTAAAACATGATCGCTGTGAGTTTCTATCACAACTTGAACGCCACCGCTAGCAGCCAAAGCTAATAAGTGACCCATTTTAACTTGTCCTTTCGGATGGAGATGCGCTTCAGGATTTTCAATTAAAATGATTGTACCGGGTGTTGATGCAAGTGCCGCTACAATAATCGGTAAAATGTAGCTAATTCCAAATCCCACATTAGTTGCACGGTAAGGATTGCTATCTCCATAGGAATATTGAAAACTCATCAAATCGACATCTGATTTGGCCTCAATTTTGAGGCGCGTACCCGGACTAATTTCTCCCATCCACGCCTCAACTTGGTCGATTAAATCCATTGATTTTTCAGTAGATTGCTCTTTTTCTCTTTGAGTCTTTAATTTTACGTCTGGATGACTGAGACTGCTATTGGGAATAACTTTCCGTCCATTAATAGCCAGAAAATGAGCCGCATATTCACCTTTGATACCCAATTGACCGAGCTGTCGTACTTGGTAATCTGACATTTCATTAAATGGCCGCGGTCCGATCCGTTCTGCCTGAAAGTAATGAAAATTATTGCCAAAAAGATTCGATTTATACACTTCCGAAGTAACTGGTTCCGAGACAATGTTCAACACATCTACCTTTTGGTCATATTTGAAACGCCATAGCCCTTCGCTGTTGTTTTCCCAAACAATGTCAAAACCAATTAAGTCCTCTTTTGCTCCCTCAAAAAGTGCGTCTCTAGCAGTACCCACATTCACGAAATCGCCATTAAGCGCCAACCCTTTTTCTGGCAGTAAACCCTGTTGGTAAGATTGGCGCAGCAACAGGAGCGATTGCATAACAGAAGATTTACCAGTGCTGTTTAAGCCGGAAAATAACGTGAGCTTTTTAAATTCCAATAACTGATTTGCAAAAGGTTTAAAATTGAGCAAGTGCAGCGAAGTAATCATGCCAGAACCTCCTGAATTATTTTTTCAATTATCTTAAATCTGTACTCGATTTTTTCCGCTGCCTGAGAGATAGAAGTCAGAAACTCTCGATCGTCATCTACATAATTTCTAAATTTTTCAATCAATTGCTCCTTGTGCTGCTTCAATATATCAACTTGCTCGTCGCTAAGTAAACTGAGATTAACAGACCAAACTTCAAACAATGCTTTATTAATTGGAAACTTTTTTTTCTGGTTTTGAGAGACTTTACGGAAAGCATTTATTTCAAAGATTTCCCATGCTGCGACCATAGCCTTTTTGAAATTATTTTCAATGACTCCCAATTCGGATTCGGACATATTATTAATCTTGGATAATGCTTTGGTCAAAAACAAATCTCTTGTTTCAGATTGATAATTTTTATAAGATGTAAGCATAAAGGCTACAGAACCGAGTATAAATTCCCGATCTTCCATCCGCATTTTCCGCGAATTACTAAGATTAGTAACTTGCTCGAATTCATTAGATGTAGCAAGTTTAGCTAAGAATTTTATTGCCTTACCAGGGTTGAGAGCATGGCGGATTTCTTGAGGAGACATCGGCAGTCCACCTGTATTAATCCGTTTAAAAATGTTATATTTAACTTCAGGAGGCGTACCTTTTTCAATCAAATAAACTGTCACTTGAGTCTCCTCTATTCGACGCTGGTATCTGCGCCCGATTTCATCATAATTTTTGCCTTCTAAATTGATCAAGTATTCTAGTCCACATAACTTCAGTTTTTTATCGCTCATAAATTGCTTGAGAGCAGATAGCCGCTGCAATCCATCCACGACTAACCATTTATCTTCATTAGTTGCATCTATATAAAAAGCGGGTAATGGAATCCGAATCAAGATCGACTCAATCAGTCGGCTTTTCGCGTCATCTTTCCAGATGTTTGCATGGCGCTGAAAGTCCGGTGCTAAATCGAGAGCTTCCTCATTGATTCTTCTTAGGAGTTGCTCGATGGTTGGTTCTTTGGTGAAAATATTAATTTTGTCAGGGTCATATATCAGTTTGTCTTTTTCATATGGTTCATCACCGTTATCTTCTTCTTGACTCACATTTAAGTCATCGATGATCGAATCTTGGTTGGAGACTTGCTCTTCTAGTTCTGGGTGACTTACCATAGGGAATACTCATCTGTGTTAACTTTTATTCAGGATTTTTTAAGTAAAACTTGATCTTACTATTTTAGCGGGGTAAACGCATCTTGTCAATAACGAGGGATTTTAGCACAATAACTCGGCTTTATTGTTGTTTATTGAGAACGGTTTTTCCGCCTGTAGTGCTTTTGTCTCTACTCAAACGCTATATATGGGAATTTATAAATTAGATGCGTTTACCCTGACTATTTTAGCAAATGAGAGCCGAAAATTAGATAAAATTCAAGATAGCAACGCATCATCATAGGAGAAAAGCCATGATTGCTCCGGCAAATCTCAGCCGCATCACGATTCCCCCTCTGGAAAATGGCGATTTGCTCAGCCGTGCAGAATTCGAGCGGCGCTATACAGCCATGCCCGCACTCAAAAAAGCAGAATTAATTGAACGAATTGTTTATATGGCTTCACCCTTACGCTTTGAACCCCACGCCGAACCCCATGCCGATTTAATGGGCTGGCTGTGGAGTTACAAAATTGCTACTCCAGGCGTGCGTCTGGGCGATAATCCCACCGTGCGTCTCGATTTAGATAACGAACCTCAACCCGATGCTGTATTGCTAATTGATGCTCAACAGGGCGGGCAAACTTGCCTTAGCGATGATGGCTATATCGAAGGCGCACCCGAATTTGTTGCCGAAATTTCTGCAAGTACCGCTACGATCGATCTGCGGGACAAAAAGCGAGTTTACCGCCGCAATGGAGTCAAAGAATATTTAGTTTGGCAAGTAATGAATCGCCGGATCGATTGGTTTTCCTTGCAAGAAGAAGAATATATTTCTCTGCTCCCCGATGCTGAAGGAATTATCCGCAGCAGAGTTTTTCCGGGATTGTGGCTGGCAGTATCAGCACTTTTAGATGGAGATATGCCAAGTGCGATCGCAACTCTTCAAGCCGGATTAAACAGTGACGCACATCAAGAGTTTGTCCAACAGTTAGCCAGCTTTCCAAATCCCGCTTAAATATCCCCTCAATCTCTTAGTCTGCGGAGGCAGACTTCGTTTGTATAGTCGCGGTTTCAACCGCCGATTGATCGGGTAATGAACCCAGATTTGATATCATCCCCCTACAACCTGCAAGTCTGCCGCGCCCTTTCATCCTCCACTTCTTGCCACCCAAAAGAAAAATGACTCACTGCATTAATTTGCGGCGTTGCAGAGCGAATTGCCCGCATTTGAATCTCCAAAGACGGCCGATTTTTTAGAGATTTTCCCCAATCTCCAGCAATAGCAGGAATGATTTTTGCTCCCGGAGGCGCTAAGCTAACTGTCCGTTGCACCTGTGGCACAATGCAGCCTACATCCCCGCAATTTCCGTAAGACATTGCATGGAATTCTACAGCAGCAGGAAACCTGTCCCAAGGCTGCAATCTCGAATCAAATCCCCCTTGATTTATCTTTTGATTTCCATTAGGAAAAAACACCGCTCCTACAGGAATTCCCATTCTTTGAGCTGGTTGAGTTGCCATTCCAAAAAAATCTAAAATTCCTTGAACTGCGTGAGCAACACTCAGTTGCCATAGGTCTTTTTGCAGAATGCCTGTATCAGGAAGTGGCGGTGTTGGTGTCGGTTTAGGTGTGGGAGTTGCAGGGTTTGGTGATTTTGTAGCGGGAGTTTTTGAAGCTGCTTTTGATGTGGCATTCCCCCTTGTAGAAGCTGGAGTTGCTATCGGCATTGGGCGGGGAATTCGTCCCTGCCAAAGAGGTTCTAGCTCGGTCGGATATTGTTTGACTACTGCTTGAACATCATTAGTGTTGATAAATCCTTTAGTCAAATATCGCTGAATTAAATCTCGCCCTTGCTGATTGTTAGCTCGCTGCAAAAGTATTTGCTGTGATGCTGAACCGTAAATCCACAAGTCTTGAACTTTGGTAGCAACGGAAGCCGGCCCGACGCCCCTTACATAGCGAATGTAGTCGAATAACATTCCTTGCGGCCTGCGTTTGACTATTTGATTCACCAATAAAGAATAGTCTTGCTTTGCTTGCGGATTGTAGGGGTCAACAAAGGCGTGTGTGGCGTGACTTTCTCCAGTTTGGTCGTCTAAACCCGCGTCTTGAATTACTGTTAAACTTGTCTGATTTTTACCGTTGCGGGCGAGGGTTTGCTGTCTGTCGGAACGCTGAGAATAGGTATAGCCAAAGTTCATAGTAAATAACCAGGCGTATACTTTTAATCCTCGCTGTTTGCCTTTGGCGATCGCCTTTTCCAACAAATCATATTTCTCGTAGCCACGATTTCTGACAACAGAAGGCCAAACAGTCGGATTATCTGCTGCTGGGAGTAGCACTTGACCGTCATAAAACACTTCGACGTAGACTTGATTGTAGCCTTTATTCACAACTTTGTCTAATACGCGATCGATTTCTCCGGGCCTGACATCGCAGGGATATAAACGCAGCCAAACTGCTTGGGTTTCGGGCCAAGTTTTTTGGCGACATTCTGCGATTTCCCGCGCGTGTTTGCTCAAAACGGCAAAGTATGCTTGTTGAGATTCCGGTTTTCCTGATAGGGCGGCGCGGCGCAAGTCTTCTTTTTGATTTACCTGCTCTTTGGATAATTGGCAATAGGCTGATGTTTTGGCAAAGGCTGGTTGATTTCCAATAAATGGCCAAATAAGCTGGCTGATGAAGCTACTGGTTAAAACAGCAGTTACCGCACTTAAACAGCGTCGCTGATGTGGCAATTTGGCGATGCGAGTTGGTGCAATTTTCATGGGATAATTAAATTTGGTTTTCTAGTTTTAATTGGGTGGCGATCGCCAATCCGGCGATCGCCCAGACGCACATCTACAAATTTTCTACTTTTTTTGGTTGACCTAGTTATGGCACAAGTCGATCGCACAATGCAAATTCTGTCTGGCGGGAATTTAGATTCTGTGCGATCGAATAAGGATAAGACTCGGCGGTTGAAACCGCTGCTATACAAACGAAGTCCGCCTCCGCGGACTAAAGAATAAAGAGGTAAAAAGAATACCGTACTTCCTATCTAAATGCAGCAAAAAAAGCGCCTGGGTATAGTGGGCGCTAAAAACAGTTGATATTTGTACTAAAAATTGTTGATACTCAAATATTAAGGATGAAAGATTAACTATTAAAATTTATCTTTTATCCCTAAATTTTGAGACTTAAGACCCTCTGGTGAGAGCATTTTCTACCTGCTGAAATTCTGACTCAAGACGCTTTTTCAACTTTTCAGGAACTGGACGGTTTGGATAGGAACTGTAATGTCCAGCCAAAGAGTTTAATGCGGTGCGCATTGTCGTGAAAGATGCGAGCTTAGTAAGAGCGGGATCGCGGCGGTATGCAGCAAAAAAATCGTTGATACTTGAACGAGCAGCGGCTTGAGCGGCTGCTTTTTCGGGCGCGCCCTCTGGCAAAGTGAGTGCTGTTCTCAAGCTTTTGACTAATGCTAATGTGTCTTGGCCGTAATTTCCACTCAGAGTGGCCGGAACATTGGTACAGCCCGCTACGCCGATGACAACAACTAATACCAGGGCTAACAGACGGGAAATGTAATGCTTCATAAGGTTTAGAAAAATGGAAGCGAAAGCGGCAATCAAAATTAACCTTTATCCTATCTCGAATTCAGCTAATAATCTCAATTATTCAAACTTTTTGCAGCTTTACCATAAAACAGAAACTTTGTCAATCTAAAATCTCAAATTTAAAATCTAAACTTGATTGATTTGTCCGCCAACGACGGATAGAATTTGGGTTTGTCGCAGCCACTGACTGTCAAAAGCGCCTAAGTGAGTGGTAGTAATCAGTGTTTGAAATCGTTCTTGAATTGTTTCTAAAAGTTGATTTTGGCGGCTTAAATCTAGTTCTGCAAGTACGTCGTCGAGCAATAGTAAAGGTGCTTCGCCGACGACTTCTTCAATAAGCTGCAATTCGGCTAATTTTAATGCTAATACGAGAGTTCGTTGCTGGCCTTGGGAGGCGTATTGACGAGCTGGGGTGTTGTTAATTGTAAATATAATATCATCGCGGTGCGGGCCGACTAAGGTGGTTCCTTGAAACTTTTCGGCGATCGCCCTTTGTTGAATTTTCTCTAAAAATGCTTGTCGCACTCCTTCGAGATTGTCTTTAGCAATTAATTCTGGGCCTACTTCAATATTAGCATCGTATTTGACATCTAAAATCTCTGCTGAACCGCTAATTGAACCGTGCCAATTTCGAGCTAAAGGCATCAAACGCTCCAAAACTCGATCGCGCCTGCGGATGACGCGAGCGCCCGCTGTCGCCAACTGCGCGTCCCACAAGGCTAATTCTGAACTGGGAATGGGGGATTGGGAGTTGGGAATTGGGAATTCTGCGATATTTTGGTCTTCGGGAGTTTCAGATCCGATAAATCGCATTTTGTCAAAAGTCTCGGAAAATTCTGCTTTCCTGACTTCTCTAGACTGTTTCAGCAGAGCGTTTCGCTGGCGCAAAATTTGGTTGTACTGCTGCAAAATGTGAGCGTAAATCGGTTCTAACTGGATGACTAGCCGATCGATCCAATTGCGCCTACCTTCTGGCCCGCCGCGCACTAAGTCCAAATCCAAACAGGAAAATTGTACTACATTTAAGACGCTCAAAAAGTCTAAATGACGGCGCAGCGGTTCGCCGTTGAGTTTCAGGCTACGGCGCGCCCCCGATCGCAGTGTTAAAGATAGGTCGATCGCTCCGGTTTGACGTTCTAGTGTAGCATCTATTTGGGCGATCGGCTTTGAGTCGAGGATTAAATCGCGATCGCGCGATACTCTGTGGCTTTTTAATGTTGAAAGCAACTCTACCGCTTCTAACAAGTTAGATTTGCCTTGGGCGTTATTTCCTACTAAGATTGTTTTGGGAGCGTCAAACGTTACCTTTTGATCTAAGTAGTTCCGAAACTGCCGTAGGTGCAGTGTTTTCAAATACATATTGGTAATTGGTAATCAGATGTTTGTAGTGAGGACTTTAGTCCTAGTCATGAATGCGGACTGAAGTCCTCACTACGAACCTACAAGGAGATGTTTGATCGTTCGGACTTTAGTCCTCTGACTTTGCGGACTAAAGTCCGAACGATCAAACCTAATATCGGCTGAGAATACTATTTCCGAGCTTTGTACAAACGTACAAACAGTTTTTCCATTTCAATCCAGACAAACATTAGGGCACTGAAACCAAAGCAAACCAGTAATTCAAAGGGCGACAAATAGTGAGTGCCAAAAAATGCTCTCAGCGGCGGAACATAAATCAACATCAATTGCAAACCAGTAGTAACAATCACAGCTCCCCAAACAAAAATATTAGTGCGGGGGTCTAATTCGATCGTTAGCTGGGTGTTAGACCTAATTGCGATCGCGTGACCCATTTGTGCTAAACACAGTGTTGTAAACACCATTGTTTTCCAAGCCTCTGGATTCCTGTGTCCCGGAGCGTGAGTATATCCGTAAGCCCAGGACATCATCGCGATCGTCAAAATTGCAAAAATAATCCCAATCCGCACCATGTAAGAACCCAAACCCCGCGCAAAAATACTTTCTCGCGGACTAAAAGGAGGCTTTTTCATCACATTCGGTTCGGCAGGTTCCACGGCCAAGGCTAAAGCGGGAACACCATCTGTGACTAAGTTCATCCACAAAATTTGCAGTGGCGTTAGCGGCACTCCTCCCAAACCCATTAAAGGTGCGGCGGCAATTGTTAAAACTTCGCCGATGTTGCTGCCCAAAATGTACTTAATAAAGCGGCGAATGTTGGTATAAACCACTCGCCCTTCTTCGGTGGCGGCGACAATAGTTGCGAAGTTGTCGTCGAGGAGCACCATATCGCTAGCTTCTTTGCTGACATCGGTGCCGGTAATGCCCATTGCGATGCCGATATCGGCTTGTTTTAAGGCGGGCGCATCGTTAACGCCGTCGCCGGTCATTGCGACAAATTCGCCTAAACTTTGCAAAGCTTGGACAATGCGTAATTTGTGTTCGGGGGAGACGCGGGCGTAAACGCTGACTTGTTTAACTTGCAGTTTGAGGTCTTCTTGGCTGAGCTTTTCTAATTCTTGACCGGTGAGAACTCGATCGCCCAAGGAAGCAATACCTAAATCATAGGCGATCGCCTGTGCCGTCAATTGGTGGTCTCCTGTAATCATCACCACCCGAATCCCTGCATCGCGGCATTTCACCACGGCTTCGCGCACTTCCGGGCGCGGCGCATCCAGCATACTGACGAGTCCCAGCCAAATCATCTCTTGTTCGCTGGTTTCCTCGGAACCTTCGGGCGGCACGTTTTCCCAGATTTTGTAGGCAAACCCCAGGACTCGCAAACCGCCGCTTGCCATGTTGTTGTTTTCGACGAGGATACGATCGCGCATTTCCTGAGTTAAAGGTTCAACTCGATCGCCAACTATAATCCCTTGGCAGCGTTCCAAAGTCAACTCTGGAGAACCTTTGGTCAGCATCAAATAATTCTGCTGCTGTCCTTTGTCCGAGGGAAATCCCGAATGTCCCGAATGTCCCGGCACTTCGCAAATCACACTCATCCGCTTGCGTTCGGAAGAAAAAGGAAATTCCGCCGTGCGTTGCAGCAATTGAGACTGTTGTTCCTTATAAATGCCTGCTTTTCCCGCTAAAGAAAGCAGAGCTCCCTCCGTAGGATCGCCCAAAATCTTCCATTCTTGCTCTTCGTACTGCAATACTGCGTCGTTGCAAACCGCACAGGCAATTAATAAAGATTCGAGTTCTGGATATTCTTCTAAATTAGTAATTTGGGCTGAGGTATGGCGATCGGTAAAATCTCCGATCGGGGCATAACCTTCGCCTCCGACGGCGACAGTACAGTCGCCCGTAGACACTAGCTGAACTACCATTTTATTTTGGGTCAGAGTGCCTGTTTTGTCGGAACAAATGGTTGTTACCGAGCCCAAAGTTTCGACTGCTGGCAGTTTACGAATTAGGGCGTTTCGCTTCACCATCCGCCTAGTTCCGAGTGCCAAAGTAACTGTCACAACTGCGGGAAGTCCTTCGGGAACCACAGCCACTGCCATGCTGAGAGAAACTTCTAACAGTTCTTCAAATCTGCTGGTATCGAACCCGATGCCGCCGTTCTTGAAGGTGATCATGCCGCCAATTACAACAACTGCGACTAAGGCTAGGGCACCGGAAACTAGAACATTTCCCAACTGGCTCATCCGTTGTTGCAGGGGAGTCGGTTCAGTTTCTACTGACTGAAGCATGGCGGCAATTTTGCCAATTTCAGTTTGCATTCCGGTGTTGGTGACGATCGCCTTAGCGCGTCCCTGAACAACTTCTGTGCCCTGAAAAATCAAGTTAAGTCGATCGCCCAAGGAAGCATCTTCGGGAAGTTCTAGATTAGCTTGCTTGGTAGAGGCGAGCGCTTCTCCTGTCAAAGCAGATTCTCTGACTTGCAGGTTGGAAGCTTCGAGCAAGCGTCCATCTGCTGCGATTTTTACCCCAGCCTCTAACAGCATCACGTCTCCGGGTACGAGTTCCTTAGCTGCTATTTCCGAAGTTTTGCCGTCCCGTAGGACTCTGACTAGGGGAGAAGAGAGGTTTTTGAGGGCTGCGAGGGCTTTTTCAGCACTTTTCTCTTGGAAATAGCCGAGAATGCCGTTGAGCACTACGATCGCAAAAATGGCGATCGCATCTTTGGGAAAAGTATTCGACTTGATGTCTAAGAATCCAGAAATCACTGCCACAAACATCAGCATTATCAACATGATGTTGGTGAACTGATCGACAAAAATCGACCAAGAACTGCGGCCTCCTGTTTCTTCGAGTTCGTTGGTGCCGTATTGCTGCAAGCGTTCTGACACCTGTTGGCTGCTCAAGCCAGCGTCTTTGTTGCTGCTGAGCTGCTGGAGAGTTTTGTCAATTGCTACGGTGTGCCAAGAAGAGGGAGAATTTAAAGACATAAATTACGATCGAGCATAGGGCAATTAGGGGACTGCGGCCGAACAGCTACAGCCGATGGATGTGGCTGATGGCAGTGAAAGAGTTTTTAGTTTTGAGTTCTGAATAAAAAACTGTTTAACTTGAGACTCCTATTGGGCCCCGGTTCGATGCCAAGAGAGCAGGAAGCTTTTGTCACCTCACTACGTCTGGCGGCTCGATCGCCCCGTTTGTAGACCTACCGCTGACAGCACTTATCCACCTTAACTAAAAATTAGCCATTTCTTCGGCTTTTAACCAAGGCCCCAACGGCTGAGTTTTGTCTTTAAATCGTGATATTTGGGTACAAAGCTGAGGTTTTGCCGATCGCCCAACCAATCCGTTCGATTCTACCCACACCCAATTCTGCTGGCATTCTCGATCGGACTGAATCCCGATCATTTCCCTTGCTTCTGGCTGCATCTTTTTCCCAAAAATTTAATTAATGTAATTTTTCTTGATAATTTTCTATTTTTGGGGAAAGTCAACAGGGGCGATCCTCTTCGAGGGCTTCGCTAACGACCCACGGGAAAATTCTGAGCGGGCCCAGAGTAATGAAAAGGGCGATCGAATCAAACTGTCAGTTGACCGCTGCAACCCCACATCTACCGCAGGGAAGAGAGTTGCCCGCATTCGCCCACCCCGGTTTACCTTCTCAGAGGGATAAGCTCCTGTAATAATTTGTAATAAACAAACGCAGGAGAGCGTTGTATAAAGGTTATCAGAAGGTTGAAACGACACGCTCAAGTTAACAAAAATACTGATTAACAAGGTTTGTCGCATCTCATAAAAGGTGTAAAATTTTCTAAGGTTTCTTAAATGTCCGCTGCAATGTCACAATAGTACAGGTAGCGGAAAAAGAGAGAACAAGCCGACCAGCTTTTCGTAGCTGGCGTCAACCTTCAAACCTTGCAGGCTTACGGGCCTGAACAAATTTAACTTAACGGTTTTATACCGCAACCAAACTCAATTAACTCAAAGTAGGAGAGTTCTTTCATGTTTGACGCATTTACAAAAGTGGTTTCCCAAGCAGACGCTCGTGGCGAATTTTTGGCCACAGGCCAACTTGATGCCTTGAGCCAAATGGTTGCAGAAAGCAACAAGCGCATGGATACAGTCAACCGCATCACCAGCAACGCTTCCAGCATTGTTGCCAATGCAGCTCGTTCCTTGTTTGCTGAACAGCCTCAGTTGATCGCCCCCGGCGGCAACGCATACACCAGCCGTCGCATGGCAGCTTGCTTGCGCGACATGGAAATCATCTTGCGCTATGTCACCTACGCGATTTTCGCAGGCGACGCCAGCGTACTTGATGACCGTTGCTTGAACGGCCTTCGCGAAACCTACTTGGCATTGGGAACACCCGGCGCTTCCGTAGCAACCGGCGTTCAAAAAATGAAAGAAGCAGCTTTGGCGATCGCTAACGATCCCAACGGTGTAACTCGTGGAGATTGCAACTCCCTGATGTCTGAAGTCGGCAGCTACTTCGATCGCGCCGCTTCCGCAGTAGGCTAAACCCCAGCCATTGCCACCAAATTTGTCAAGTAGCGCGATCGCTCTTACAAATTGCATTCATACAAAAAAACCGCAAACATTAGGGAGAAAGCAAACCATGAAGACCCCATTGACTGAAGCAGTCACAGCAGCCGATTCTCAAGGCCGCTTCTTGAGCAGCACCGAAATCCAAACAGCTTTCGGTCGTTTCCGCCAAGCAACCGCCAGCTTAGAAGCAGCCAAAGCTTTGACAGCTAATTCTCAGCGCTTGATCGACGGTGCAGCCCAAGCAGTGTACAACAAATTCCCGTACACCCAACAAATGCAAGGCCCTAACTACGCTTCTACCCCAACCGGTAAAGCCAAGTGCGCCCGCGACATCGGCTACTACCTGCGCATGGTGACCTACTGCTTAGTTGCAGGCGGCACAGGCCCAATGGATGAGTACCTGATTGCAGGCATCGACGAAATCAACCGGACATTTGAACTGTCCCCTAGCTGGTACGTTGAAGCCCTCAAGTACATCAAAGGCAACCACGGCCTGAGCGGCGACCCCGCAGTGGAAGCTAATTCCTACCTCGACTACGCAATCAACGCCCTGAGCTAGATTTGCGTGATGCCCGGAATTATAAGCTGCTGTTAGCTAGAGTGTTAACTGTTGTTTACGATTCCGGGCATCTGCGATCTTAGCCTAGTTTTCCAAATACTTTTTTTAGAAGTTTTCAGTTTTTAAAGCAAAAAAGGGAGAAGCGAAGATGGCAGGATTAGGTGCAGCAGAAAGATTGGGAATAAAAGCATTTGAAGAAGCGGGACAGGTAGAACTGCGCCCGAACTGGACGCAAGACGATGCGAAAGCAGTAATTCGCGCCTCTTACAGCCAAGTTTTCGGCAACGAGTATTTAATGTCGAGCGAGCGAGTTACCAGCGCCGAATCTCTGCTGATGCAAGGACTGATTTCAGTTAGAGATTTTGTGCGGTCAATGGCTCAGTCCGAAACTTATCGGAAAAAGTTTTTTTACCCGAACTCGCAAACGCGGTTAATCGAGCTTAATTACAAGCATTTGTTAGGCCGCGCTCCTTACGACGAGTCGGAAATTGCTTTCCACGTTGATTTGTACAATGCAGAAGGCTACGAAGCTGAAATCAATTCTTACATTGACTCAGTTGAGTATCAAGAAAACTTTGGCGAAAGCGTAGTTCCTTACTATCGCGGTTTCGCAACTCAAAGAGGCCAAAAAACCGTCGGTTTTAACCGGATGTTTCAATTGTACCGGGGTTTTGCTTCGAGCGATCGATCGCAAAACCAAACCCAAGCGCGGTTAACTTGGGAAGTAGCGAGAAATATGGCTTCGCCCATCTACACCGCAGGTAGCGGACAATCTCTCGCTGGCGCTTCCGGCGGTTCTCGCGGGCAACTCTACCGAGTCACCGCAATGCAAGGTTCGGCTAAATTTGCACCCCAAGTACGACGGACAACTACCGAGTATCTCGTACCTTACGAACAGCTTTCGAGCCGCTTGCAACAAATCAACAAACGTGGCGGCAAAGTGGTAAGTATTACCGCAGCTTAAAGTTTGTAAAGACGTTTGTTGGAAGCGTAAGAAAGCAAATTAGGACTTGTAGGGGCGGGTTTAGCCAAAATATATGCAAACCGGCAGTAGATTGTGGCAAAACCCGCCCGCTTTAAACTTTTGTTATTAATTTAGGAGAAAACCTGGTGGCTATTACCACAGCAGCATCCAGACTGGGAACATCGGCATTGAGCGATGCGCCGAAGGTCGAATTACGCCCAAATTACACCAAAGACGACGTAGAAACTGTAATTCGCGCCGTTTACCGTCAGTTGTTGGGCAACGACTATTTGATGAAATCCGAGCGCCTGACAAGTGCTGAATCTCTCCTGCGAGATGGCAGCTTGACAGTGCGAGAATTTGTGCGCGCAGTAGCTAAATCGGAACTGTACAAAACCAAGTTTTTATACAGCAGCTTTCAAACTCGGACGATCGAACTAAACTACAAACACTTGCTCGGTCGTGCTCCCTACGACGAATCTGAAGTAGTTTATCACTTAGATGTGTACCAAACAAAAGGATACGACGCTGATGTTGATTCTTACATCGATTCAGTAGAGTATCAAGAAAACTTCGGCGAAAGTATCGTCCCTTACTACCGTGGATTTAACACGCAGCGCGGGCAAAAAACCGTCGGTTTTACTCGGATGTTCCGGCTGTATCGCGGCTACGCAAACAGCGATACATCTCAACTAGAAGGCAATAACTCACGCTTAGCTGTCGAACTCGGCACTAACAGCGCTACAGCAGTAGTCGGCCCCTCCGGCGGTAACGAAGGTTGGGCATATCGGGCTTCTGCCAGAAACGTAACTCCCAGCACCGGTTTCGGCGGCGGGGCAGCTTACGGCAAAGAAGGGCGGCTCTTGCGCGTGGAAGTGTCGGGAATTCGCACTGGTGGCTATCCCAGCGTGCGTCGCAGCAGCAAGGCGTTTATTGTACCTGTTGATGATTTGTCCTGGCAAATGCAGAAATTTCAACGCATGGGCGCGAAAATCGCCAGCATTACTCCAATTTAGTTATTGGTTATTAGTTAGTTGTTATTAGTTATTGGTTATTAGAACCAACAAGTAACAAATAACAACTAACAACTAACAAGTAACAAATAACAAGTAACAAATAACAAATTACCAAGAAGCTTATGTTAGGTCAAATTGTAGCTGGAAAAAGTGGCAATACAGCTTCCGCAGGTCGCTGTTTTCGGTACGAAGTTGTTGGCTTGCGCCAAAGCGATGATACAGAAAAAATTGATTATTCGATTCGATCGAGCGCGAGTACATTTGTCACCGTGCCGTACAATCGGATGAATCAAGAAATGCAGCGGATTACTCGCATGGGTGGGAAAATTGTAGGCATTCAGGCTTTAAGTGCGATCGCAGAATCATCCCATGAATCATCGTCGGAAGATAATTAATAGTCTCATTTAAGGGGCGATTGAAAAATTTCCCCAACCCGCGCAGGCGGGTTTTGTCTGTGTAGTCGCGATTTCAATCGCCGAGTTTCCCCAACCCGCGCAGGCGGGTTTTGTCTGTGTAGTCGCGATTTCAATCGCCGAGTTTCCCCAACCCGCGCAGGCGGGTTTTGTCTGTGTAGACGCGATTTCAATCGCCGAGTTTCCCCAACCCGCGCAGGCGGGTTTCGTCTGTGTAGTCGCGATTTCAATCGCCGAGTTTTCCTAATAACTAATCGCTAATAACTAATAACTATGAATTCTTACGAATCCGACTCACCGCCAGCGGGTGTAGCTGAAGGCGAGTCTTTAACAATAGAACAGGCGATCGCAAATTTGCACTCCCAAGACTACAGTCTGCGGTATTATGCTGCTTGGTGGGTGGGCAGATTTAGAGTCAAGGAACCGGCAGTTATTGAAGCTTTGATTGCAGCCTTGCAAGAAGAATCAGAACAAACAAAAATCGGCGATTATTCCCTACTACGAAATGCGGCGCGGGCGCTGGGAAAATTGGGCGACAAACAAGCCTTACCCGCCCTGATTCACTGTTTGGAATGCGCGGATTATTACGTGCGGGAAGCGGCGGCTCAAGCTCTAGAAATGCTGGGCGATCGCGATTCCATTCCACCACTCATGAAACTCTTAGATGGGGGCGTAGCTGTGGCGCTACGAGTGGCTGGCAAATCGCACCTTGTGCAGCCTTACGACTCGGTAATTGAAGCTTTGGGTACGCTGCAAGCTACAGAATCCATACCGCTAATTTCACCTTTTTTAGAGCATTCTGTGGAGCGGGTGCAGTACGCTGCGGCGCGGGCGATGTATCAGTTGACTGGCGATCGCATTTACGGAGATCGGTTGGTGACAGCTTTGAATGGGGATAATTTGCAGTTGCGGCGATCGGCTTTAATGGACTTGGGGGCGATCGGCTATTTGCCGTCAGCGCCAGCTATTGCTGAAACTTTAGCTGAAAATAGCATGAAATTGATTGCACTCAAAGGAGTTTTGGAGCATCACCTAAATCAACAAGCCTCTCTATCTTTGTCCGATGAAGCTATCCAAGTTATGAATTTAATGGATAGTTTACTTTAGAAAAATTAGTTCATAACTGAAATAGGATTGCTGTAGCGATTCTCAATTGTCTAGCGTAGATTCAGGAGACAGCACATTTCAGGACACAGCACTGCTGTGTCCCTACCTGTTTTGATGAGGATGTTGGTGGGTGAGGGTGCAAAAAGTTCGATCGCGCGATCGACCCAACCTACAATTAAAATAATCAAGGTAGATTTTATAAATAAATGGCATTAGAACTAATTCGCGCCGTCGAACAAGCAGATTCTTCCGAAGGCTTGTTAAATGCAGTCAAAGCACTGGCGGTAGCTTCCTCAACACAAGCAATTCCTACCTTAATTACAGTCCTCGGCTACAACAACCCAGGCGCTGCTGTTTCCGCCGTTGACGGGCTGATTCAACTCGGAGAACCAGCCGTGCTGCCGCTTCTAGAACAGCTTGACGGCTACAATTACGGTGCGAGAGCTTGGGCTGTTCGGGCTTTGGCGGGAATTGGCGATCCCAGAGGTTTAGAGATTTTGCTCGATGCTGCGGCGAATGACTTTGCTTTGAGCGTGCGGCGGGCGGCGGCTAGGGGTTTGGGGACGATTTGCTGGGAACTTATGCCGGCAGAACAAATTGCAGATGCTCAAAGAAGCGCAGTAAAAACGCTGCTGCAAGCGTCCCAAGACCCGGAATGGGTGGTTCGCTACGCAGCAGCGGGGGCTTTGCAAGCTTTGGCGGTTGCTGCGACTGTTCAACCGGATTGGTTAACGGAAGTTTTGGCCCAACTTGAGGAAATTGCCCAAAGCGATGAAACTGTTTCAGTTAGAGCACGCGCCATGCTTGCCAAACAAAAATTATCACTTGGCTAGGGTTTGGGCGATCATCTCTTCCAAGTCCCCTTGACTGAGAGTGGTTAATATAAAGACTTCTTGTACGGTTGTGCCCTGTCTGGCAATGATTTTAAATCCCCCGCGAATGGGTACTGACACTCTTAATGTCATGCGGGGGATGCGTCCTTTAACTTTGTTGATGACTCCGGGCGTAACGGTTTGAATGCCCATTTTTAGGGTGATGCGCTGTAAAATTGGGATCAAGCCGGGAAGGTGGGTAGAGTGATTCCAGACTAGGCGGCCTTTGGGTTGTGCGTTCATAATTTTTTAACCAAATTCAACATACCTAGTCTAAGTCACCCCTGGCTGGAACCAATTTGAAATTCCTTCAAGTTATGTATGAATAACGTTACTGTGCGCGTCATTGCGAGCAAACCGACGCAATCTCCAACCGAGATTTTTGATTCCGGGCGCGCAAGCTGGGATTTTGTGACGCAGAATTGTCCTGTAGTTTTTGATGTTTTGGGTTGCTAACTGTCGGTTTTTCTAGTTGAGTTGCGATCGCCCGGAACATTTCTGTGGCGCTGCAAGGTTTCTTGAGATAGCCGTCAGCTTTGAGTTCGATCGCTTTTTCCATTTCGGAGGCTGTCATAAAAATAAACGGAATGCTGGCGGTTGCAGGGTGCGATCGTAAAATCGCGAAAACTTCAAAACCGTTGACTTCCGGCATCATCACATCAGACAAGATTAAATCGGGAATTTGGGCGATCGCTAATTCGATACCGACTTGTCCGTTTTCCGCGCCTACAGCTTCAAAACCTCGCGATTCTAGAAGTTCTAATACAGTTTCTCGGATTAAGTTATTGTCTTCAATTACTAATATTTTGGGCATTTGTTTTAGTTGACTCTTGACTGTGTTTATATTTCCATGTGATAATTTTGGCAGGTAACTTTTAATAAATTCAATAGGGTTATTGCAAAAAACCGCTTTTTCCGCGTCAGCGTGCGATCGCCACTACGTGCAGTATCTCAGAAATCCGCCGCAAAGCTTGAGCGCGCAACTCCAAAAGTTACTATTCACAAATTTCGGGCGATCGGGTAAAATACAGCTCAGTGTATCGCTATTAAGTCAGGAGAGACCTATGTCAGAATTTCTAGACTTTCTCAGACATCAGTTTGCTTACATTGCCATTGGCGAATTTAAACCAGGAAAGTTTAAGGAAGCAGAAGAACTTTTTGCCAAAGCCGTGGCAACTTATGCTACAGGTTTTAAGGGAGCATACCTGCTGCAATTGCCCAATACAGACAAAGGTATTGCGATCATTTTTTGGGAAAGCATAGAAGAAATGGCCGCCAACCAAAGCGAAGCTTATCAGGAAATATTGAAGCAGATGACGCCTTTGTTTGCGAAAATTCCCGACACTGATGTTTATGAAATCGTCAGTGAAATTAAGCCCAAAAATGAATGATTAAAAATTCGGCAATCGGCGCGTCATTCCCATTCCCATCGGCGTTTTTCGCCCGACTCCGCTGTAAAGCGCAAAATCTGCTAAAGCATTAATTTGCTTAATAGCAACCGGATTAACATCTCCCATAATTCGGTAAGTAATATCGCCGACGCAGCCAATAAATTTACTTCGGGAATCCGTACTAACTTCTGTGCGGATATCGAAGAAACTAGGGAAAATAGATTCTGTGAAATTAGGTTCGATCGCAATTTCGCTATACTTGTTCCAACGATTCGCCAAACTGCCAAAAATACTCTCTCTAGTTGGCATTGCACTATCGTAAACGCCTTGCCGAAAATTAGTAGGAGTGCAGAAGCTAAACGCAATTTGGCGCTCAGTTTCCGAAGCACGATCGAACAATTCGGCGTAACTGCAAAAGTTTACCCACGGCTGGTTTAGTTGCGGTTGGCTCTGAATATTAGTAATGTATATATTTGTCGGGCCCAGATGCCACGGGCTCTCGAAGTTGAGTTGCTGCCAAAGTTGAGTTAGCCGATCGAACAAACTGTCATCCAGCAGAGAAATTCGCCACCAAATCGCTGTATTTTCGCGAATTGCCTGCTTGTGTTCCCACTGCACAGCCTGCGAAATAGTGCGCCCCGCGGTCGGCAAAACTCTCTTTTGTGTCTGTGGTATGCTGCTTTTATTAGCCTCTTTTCTGCTTACTTGGAAAGGGCTTAATGTGAAAGCTTTTTCATTCGATTGGTCGTGCAGGTACGCGCTCAAATCGCTATCCACAGCACTCACAAGGTTGAGAAATAAGGCGTGAAGGTGCCGTCCCGTTAAAAATTGGGATGGAATCGGTGCAACGGGTAGCAGGTTTAAAACGAGGCTGTGGGGCATTTTAAAATTATATATTTTGTCTGTATATCTGTTCGGTTACTATTAATATTACTGTTAATTTGCAATTTATAATATTTCTAATGATTATTCCTACAATACATTTTCGGGGTTGTTTACAAGAGTTCTTGATCCGTGCTGGTGCGTCGCTATGAGATTGTCCATTTGCTGGCAAAGATTTATCGCAGGCGACACACCCTACGGCTGATATTAATGAATTAGGCGATCGTAATTTCGGACGACAAATAAACGTCTTGAATGGCGTGGAACAATTTTACACCTTCTTCAAACGGACGCTGGAAAGTTTTGCGGCCGGAAATTAAGCCGCAGCCGCCAGCGCGTTTGTTGATTACTGCGGTGCGAATGGCTTCGGCAAAATCGTTTTTTCCTGAAGCACCGCCGGAGTTGATTAAACCCATCCTTCCTGCGTAACAGTTGAGCACTTGATAGCGTGTTAGATCGATCGGGTGATCCGTTGTCAAATCGGAATAAACGCGCTTGTCGGTTTTGCCGTAACTCTCGCCGCTGGCTTTAGCAACTGCTCCGTAACCGTTGTTGCATTCGGGCAATTTTTGCTTGATAATGTCAGCTTGAATTGTCACTCCCAAGTGATTTGCTTGACCAGTTAAATCAGCAGCAGTGTGATAATCTTTGTCTTGTTTGAAGATATCGTTGCGGAGGTAGCACCACAAAATTGTTGCCATTCCGTACTCGTGAGCTTGGGCAAAAGCTTGACTGACTTCTTGGATTTGCCGCGTCGATTCTGGGGAACCAAAATAAATTGTGGCTCCGACTGCAACTGCTCCCAAATTCCAAGCTTGTTCGACGGAAGCAAACATTATTTGGTCGTATTGATTGGGATAAGTTAGCAATTCGTTGTGATTTAGTTTGAGAATGAAAGGGATTTTGTGCGCGTATTTGCGAGATACGCTGCCTAACACTCCCAGCGTTGTCGCGACAGCGTTGCAGCCTGCTGAAATTGCTAATCTGATGATGTTTTCGCTGTCAAAATAGATGGGATTTGGTGCAAAAGAAGCGCCCGCCGAGTGTTCGATTCCTTGGTCTACTGGTAGGATGGATAAATAGCCGGTATTTGCCAAGCGTCCGCTAGAATAAAGTTGCTGGAGCGATCGCAAAACTTGAGGAGAGCGATCGGTTTGGGCGAAAATGCGATCGACCCAATCCGGGCCTGGCAGGTGCAACAAATCTTTAGAAACTTTCGCTTGATGGGTGAGCAAGTCTTCGGCTTCGTCGCCAAGCCAAGATGCGATCGAACTGGGAACTGATAGTG
>Ga0335395_10000056_pt1 | contig 77925 bp, 102 predicted proteins | sample MAT02_FD_205744 | JGI IMG/M metagenome (GOLD analysis project Ga0335395, IMG submission 205744) | Freshwater microbial communities from Lake Fryxell liftoff mats and glacier meltwater in Antarctica - MAT-02 (spades assembly) (version 2) ...
AGTGGATATTACGGTAAGCAGTGCCTATTCGGAACAGTCTGGTTCAAGGATGGGACTTGGGCGGACAGAGAAAGCGATGGCGGACTAGAGTGGTGGGTTCATCATGAACGTCCTGAGATTCCAGAGGGGCTTGCTGGCGAACCCAAGATAGCTAACTAGTGCTAGTAATCTCCTTGGAGGAAGAAACCCATTCTAACCAGACAAGTAGTGGTAGCATATTTCAAGAAGTAAAAACATGTCAAATAATGACTGCTAGAAATATTGAGGTAGAAAAATGAACGCAAAAACCGAGTTTATTGAATTAGTCGAAGGCAAGGAAGTTAAATGTGCAGCAATCAATTATCAAGAGTGTTGGGACAAGAGGAACCCAGACTCATTACTACCTATAGGGTATGATCAGGAACAATATAATCAGTTTATCGAAAGTCTTGATTACGACTACGACAATGGGTATGGTGGGCAAAGTCTATTTGGAACAGTTTGGCTTAAAGATGGAACTTGGGCGACCAGAGGAGAGTATGACGGTTCGGAATGGTGGGATCATCATGATTGCCCTGAGATTCCAAAGGAGCTTATCGGCGAACCCAAGATAGCTAACTGATGCTAGCAATCCTCGTGGAGCCAGCATATTCCAAGAAGCCAAAGCATGACAAACAATAACTAGTAGGAGAGAAAGATGACTCAAATTGAATTAACTCAAATCTCGGATGAGCCGATAATTCGGGCTCTTGAAGCTATGCCTGCTAGATCACAATTCTCCATTCGTTGTCTTGCCGCAACGGAAATCGACCGTAGATGGGACTGGATTCAGACACATTATTATAACGGGGCTGAAGTGCCTTGTAACGATCTGTTTGACTATCGAGACTGGCAGGTAGTTGCCTACTCAGGAGACACACGGGTTACTGTCCATGAAGTTACGGGGCTGGCTATTGACAGCACCAATTCCCTCTTGACTGTTTCTTCGGGCGACTCGACTGCGCTTGATGACGGCTTGATTGATTCACTAGGCTTACTTAACAAGCAGCGAAATGAAGAAATGGGAGCAGCAAAAGTTGATCCAGTCTTTGTGGCGAAGAAAGGCGCGCCAATCGGACTTATTAAAGTTCAATTCAAGGCTCTCATCACAGACCGCACAATGCGTGATCTAATGGCATCCACTAAAGCCCTGCACGAATCAAGAATAAGAGCGAATAATAGGTATCTAACTGAGCAATTCGGCGATGGTTAATAACCAGGATGTCTTCGCCTATGGACAATGTTATCGATGCAATCAAGGTATCCGCTATCCCGGCAACAACTACGGCTGTTCTTCGGGGGCATGGGTACTCAATGGAACCGTTGCTGACGCAGTGGCTCAGTTCAACTTCATCCTTGGTGGCAAGGGCATTCCTGAAAAATACAAGAAGGAAGCCCACAAGGAATCTCGTGCTTACGGGCTACTCATAGACAGTAAAGGAACTAAGTATTCTGCAAAACTCGGCACAGAATCAATGCTGCTCCGAGACGTAGAATACGACGCAACCCAACGGAGGCTCCTTGAGCGTCTGTGTACATCAAAGAAAACGGAGAGAGACGTATGATAAGACTCATTGATTTGAGAGCCTCAAGTATTGGGGATTACGCATTTGCTTGGATTATCGAAGAGACGGATTGCTTCCTTGTGATCAATGGCAGTCAAGCATGGGATGGGTGGATCGATTTCGCCCAAGACTGTAGGAGTGCAAACAAAGAAGAGATACTAGCGACTCTGCGACCACTTTGCCCTGAGTGGCTAGAGCAAGAAATACGGAGCCACGACATAAGGCTCATAACGAACAGCCTAGGAGCAGACACAATGATTATCGATGATCCTCTTGCAAAGGAACTCGTCCCTAATGAATACGGACTGGCAGAGCTGGCTGAATGGTGGGAAGGCAGCGGGGTCTATAAAAAAAGAAGACAGGAAAACAACGAAGGGAGTGTAGATTGGACAGGAGCCTGACCCTAAACGAATGGTCTCTCAAAACCCCTGAGACCCTTTCGTGGTAACGATTCAAGGCTTATAACGAAGCAGCTAAAAGGAGGCACACTGAGGGGTCTTCAAAAAGAAACGACAAAACGGAGGGAGACGGTGACTAAACAGTATCGAGTAACATTCTTTGAGCATCCACCGTTATCTGGGCGGGTTCCGGGATTAGGACGATTTGACGAAGAAAAGCTCTTGGGTCGAATCAAGGATGACACTGGCTGGACAAAGACCATTACGAAGCCCTTCACCGACCGCCCTGAGAATCGGCAATGGGTATTTCTGATTGACTCCGAGGTAGTGGTCAACAAGGTGTTGGGAACTCTAATGTGGGGCACACCCAGTATCGGTGGATTGGCAATGGAGTTGATCGAAGGAAGCGAAGAAAAACAAGGAGAAAGCAATGACTTATAACGAAAGAAAGAAGGCAAGGGCTGACCACTTTGAGCTAAAGGTAAAGGGCTGGAAGCAGCGAGACTGCGAAGGTGGTGGCAAAGAAAGGTACAAGCCAAACTCCGTAGAGGAATTGAGTAAAAAAGATTGCGTGGTCAATCCTGAGAAGATATCAAAGGTACTTCAGTCTCGGAGAGTCAAGGAAGTCCTTTGTGTTATCGATGAGTTACAGAGTACCGATGATGACGGGCACGTAGCTCAAGCGATCACTCAGATCGAAAGGTTGAAGCCCATTGAAATCGCCCTAGTGGATATCTTCTGTCGAGAAGACCATCCACAACTTAAGCACCTGACATACCTACTATCTTGTGCCCTCGATCACCAAGAGGTTTTCCGTGGGCATAATCCACTGCTCTTCGCTCACGCTGAACTGCTGGATTCTTTAGGCGAGGACGGTAGCGTGTCGCATGGGCGACTAACCCTAGACCAGCTAGAGGAAGGTCGCCAACAATGGAAGAAAGCGGGTATCGACCCGTTGAAAGTTGCGCTGGAACAAGGAGAGACATCGTGACGATGACCAATAAGCAACGGGCAGAAGCAAGACACCTGATCGCAGTTAGGGCACAGAAGTCTCTGGTGAAGAACGCAGCGAAAGTCGAAGCTCTTTCCGAGGATGGGACGGTGGTATTCACCTCCTCTCAGTTCGAGATAGGGCTAGGCAGGTGCGGAGATGTGGCTTATCGCCTACAAAGAGAGCAGTACGGATGGGATAGATTAGGCTTAGTTACTGACGCTCCACTTAAGGACAGACAGATGGAGGGATGGAAGCAGGTCTCATCGAGAGGCAAGACGACTATACAGTACACATACCACTTCACCATTGACTGCAAGGACATACCCAGTCCGCTCGTCCCTTTTTGTCGCTACCGAGTGATTGATAGCGAAGGGACTGAGTTATACGAGACTAACGTTAATTGGAGGAGCTTTCTTTAGGCACAGGGGTTCTTAGTCAATCTTTGATAGTATGTACCCATGCGAAAAGGCAAACTCCCGAAAACCAAGTCTCTCCAAATCCAGACCGGAGCTATTCTCTGGTTTGGCGAAGAACACACAACGAATGCCGAGTTCAATCCATCGTTGCTCAAGGATGGCGATGAGCTTTTTTGGGTTCAAGGAGAGACAAAGACTCGCATGGGTTTCATCAAGGGTTATGGTAGCGGGAAGCACTATTACAAAGAGTCAACTAGACGCTATGTAATCTTGCCAAGGTGGTGGTACAGCCAGGTAAAAGCGACCCCCGGTGAGGTCGCAATCTGTGTCGGCGGGAAAGCTATTCCTTCGACAATTCTCGATCCGCCTCTCTGACGAGCTTGCGGAATAAATCGGAGAAGCTAGTGTCATGGTGAGCCGCAAGCCTTTCTAGAGCCTTTTTATCCGTGGGGCTGAAATACGCCTTGACTTCTTCGGTTCTCTTCACGTTAGCTGCCTTTCGTTGTTGTGCCATAATTCTCTCCGTGTTCCTTGTTTAGTGCTATACTGTCACTATATCAGGGATAACAAAGAAAAGCAAGGAAGAGTCGGACAATACTAAACCAATGGAGAGAAAAGATGGGAATACCAAAAGAAGAAAGAGGAAACGTTCTACCAAAAGAAGTAGCGAGGGCTCTCAAAAAGAAGGGAGCAAAGATCGAGTACCTTTCCGAAGAGGGTGGTAAAGTAATCTTTTCCACCGATGATTATAAGCCCATGAGAACCTCTGAAGGCACTAAAGTATGGAGGCAGGAATGTGCGGAATCAACTCAACTACCTACATACTTTCAGATAGTGGACGAGCATGGAGAGAAAATCTTTGGAGGGCAAGTTCATCCGATTCTCCAATACGAAGATACGACGATCCAATACTACCCTGACGACGACTCTAACGATCTAACATTAAGTTTTTCAAGCCTTTAAGGAGGAAAGAAGGTATAGCAACCTTCATGGGTGCAGACTTCCGCCCAACAAGAGAAAAAGTCCAGCAATACTAAATCAATGGAGAGAAAAATGGGAACACCAAAAGGAAAGAAAGACGTTCTATCAAAGAAAGTAGCAAAGGCTCTCAAAAAGAAAGGAGCAAAGATCGAGTACCTTTCCGAAGAGGGTGGTGAAGTAATCTTTTCCACCTCTAATTCCAAGATCAAAAGAACCGCCGAAGGTATCAGAGTAAGAAGGAAGGAGTTTGCGGAATTGACCCAAGTACCTACCTACTTTCAGATAATTGACGAGGATGGAAAGAAAATCTCTGGAGGGCAAGTTCATTTGATTTGCGGTGATCCGATACCTGTCTTGACGGTATTTGAGCCGACTGTCAACCCTGGCGATCTAACATTTAACATCGCAAAATTTAGCATCGCAAAACTATAAGGAGGAAAGATGGAAATAACGAGAATCAAGGGTACGGATTGGAAAATCACAGAAAATGAAGACATTTTCACGATCCTAACTAGAGACTTCGCAGCAAGCCCTTGGAAATGGCATGTAAAGACAATGGATTTGGACGAAGCAGTGATTCAGATGGCGGTGGGTTTAACCCACGTCCCCATTGTGAATATCAAGGATCACCCCGACTTGACCTTCGTTAGTCGCAAATCGTTCACCCTATTGCTAGGCGGTTTGTGGCGAATCGCAAAGTACCTAGATATCTACTTCGTTCAGATCAGAGAAAACCCAAGCCAATCGTGGGACTCTGCGACTCTCTCTGGAGCGTTCCCCAACGTAGAAGGTGCTGTTCGATGGGTAGCAAAGTTGTCCGAAGGGAACAAGGCATAGCAACCCTCTCTTTCGCAAAACAAACTCATTCTAATCAGACAAGTAGTGCTAACATATTCAAAGAGGTGAAAACATGACAGCAAAACTAGAAGGATACGATTTCGATGATGGCGATTTCGCTACTTCCAATGACTTAGCTACGTGCCAATGGATCAATCCCCAGAAAGATCACTTCGGCTTGGCTATTTCTCCAGAGAACGCAACGAAGGCAATGTTCAAGCCCGACACTGCTGGCTGGGAATACAAGGAAATCAAGTTCCCGAAGAAGTCGGAGGGAATGTGGATGACGCGCAACCCCCGAATCCTCGTCCTCAACGGCTCCAGCGTTATCTCCGCCGAAAGGAAAGAGGAAGGCGATGCTTGTCCTCGTTATATGTGGGCTTTGAAACCCAAGTTTGACGATGATGGTCGTCCTATCTTCGATAGCAACAACAAACAAGAAGTCGAGACGTTAGGCGTTATCCCCTACGACGACTCTAAGTGGGCTGACAAGGAACACTATGCTTCCTTTAGTCGCTTTGTTTTCTTGGTTGTTGACGAGAATAATCAAGTGGTCTCGAATCCCATTGTGCTTCGTACTCAAAAAGCTTCGGAGCTAACGATTGTCAACTTGTTCCGCAAGGAATTTATTCCCGGTGTACTCAACGTGTACGAGAAAGCCGTAGGGAAAAAACTACCCAAGGAAACCCCTACCTGTAAGTTCCTCGCTCGGTTTGTATTTCAACCTATCCTGACCGCAGGTAAGGCTGGCGCAGGAGCCGCCGCAACCCGTGCTGATTCCTTCGTGCCATTGACTGCCGAGAGATTCGCTGAGTTTGCCTTGCAGTCAAAGACCCACGCTGACACCATAGCCACCGTTGCTTCTCACCTAGAGAATCTCTTGGATTACGTCAGCGAACCCTTGATGGCAATTCCCTCGGAGCCTGAGCCTGCCGAAGTTGAGGCGGTAGCTCCTAAAGCAGCACTCAAGGCAGCATTAGGAGAAGAGACTCCTTTGTCAGCCGATGATATCAGGTCGTTGATGGACGAAATTGGTCGAGCAGAGAAAGAGCTCCATCTCTCTCCTGTAGAGATAAGAACTCTTCTCCTTGAGACCTTTAAGAAGAGAGTGAAGCACCTCTTGACCACGGATGATCTGCTTGCCTATCTCGACCTACTCAAAACGATTCGACTAGAGATAGAGATGGGGGTCTCCCCTGAAGAGATGAGGGTTATTCTCCTTGAGACCTTTGCTAAGGCAGAGAAGAATCTCTTGACCACGGAAGAGCTAAGCGACTATCTCGAAATACTCAAAACAATGGAAATGGATGAAATCTAATGCCCAGAAAAAAGCCCTACCCAGTCGAAGACAAATATTGTCTGTTCATCGGGAATCATTATCCCAGAGAGTCGGGGCTTCCCCTGCCCATTGATCGTGTTTGGCACGATCTTCTCTCCGAAAACAACGAAGACAGGGTTAGCCAAGATGTCCTGTCTTCGGCTCTGCATTCCTCGCGAGACTTAGCGCGCCATGCAAACTTGGTGAAGCTACGGAATCTTTGTCGTAGATGGTCTAGCCAACCTGAGCTAACTGTCGATAACATTCTCTTTACCGTTACTGAGCTAGATGCCGCCAGGATCGAATCTGGCATCAACCCAGACTTCTTTAAGAAGAGGTCGATTATCTCCACGAGACACCGAGAAGCCCTGATTCTCGTTCGGCTGATCGGTGAAGGCAATGAAGCCGATGAGTGGACTCAGGGACTCAGAGAAGCTGCAATGTCTATCGCCGACGCTCGGAACCACACTGCTGCTACCCTCTTCTTGAGGAAGCACAAATACGTCTGGGATAGGGACACCTGCACTTATACCCCCAAGACTGAATTGCGAAACCTGTTGATCGAGAACAACAAAGATAGAGTAATTAACTGGGTTGGCAAGGAGGCTGGCAATGAATAATTCAACGTTTTCTGTGACTTTTCTCTCTGATCCTGAATTGAAGCATCTTGATATTGGCGGGAGAGAAACTACCTTCGTCTCATCGCTAGTGGGCTTGAAGGATATTAAAGGTGTTGAGTCCCAACTTAGGGTCGAGGCTTGGGGCAAACTTGCCGATGACCTCTCCGCCGAGCTTCGTCAGGGAGATGAGGTGATCTTGATTGGTCGCTTGCAGATCAAGGTAAGGGAGACCGAGGCTGGTGTTCGCAAATCGGCAGAGGTGATCGTCACTCAATTCCTTAAAATAGGAAGTACTACCCCCGGAGCAACCAGCGACATCCCTGTTACTCAGTGGAACCAATTGGACGCTATTCCTATGAAACCTAAGCCTGCTGGTAAGAAGGTCGTCCCTGTTATCGACGACACTGACCCTGACGATGGAGACACTAACTTCGACAATATCCCTTTCTGACTCACCGATAAACCTATGCAAAAGAGCATCATTTACGACGTTGAAATTATCAGGGCTATTCCGTCCAAAGACCAGCCGAGAGACCTTAGCTTGGAATACTGTAAGGGGTGGGGTGACTACCTGAACATGGGCATATCCATTGTCACGGTTTACATCTCAGAAGGCTTTTCTTCTTACCCAGCCGGAGTCAGAACCTTCATCAATCAAGAGAGTAAGATACCCTACGACTTCCCCGACTTTCGGCTACTGCTGGAGGAGCAACCAATAGTCTTGGGTTTCAACTCTCTTCGGTTCGATGACAAAGTGGCAGCAGCGAATGGTATCGAAATTACCACTAACTACGATATCTGCGCTCAGATCAAGAAAGCGGCACAAGGGGCAGGGACTTACCCACTGAGGAATATCGCCATAGCCAATGGACTCCACAAAGGCGATGGAGCCCTTGCTCCCCTCCTCTGGCAGATGGGCAAGCGAGACGAAGTGATTGCTTACGGAAAAGAAGAAATGGAGTCCCTAGTACGGATACTCCAGCTTGGGCTCCGAGGGGAATTAAAGAATCCCAACAATGAAAGCCTGATTAATCTACCCCAGACCAATCTGGACATGAGCTACTACAGCGAGGTACAACTATGACTGGTTTTTGGCTAAAGCTACATGATCGGGTCGAACATGTAGGGGATATCGGAATCGCTGGAACCGTTGTCCATATCGACGAGAATCTCATTGAGAGTCACGGCATCACAACGTGTCTCGTTCGGTGGGATGACGCAAAGGATGATTTCATTGATATCCAGTGGACGAATAAAATGCAACTAGTCGAAGCTCCCACCGACACTCAGTAAGCAACGAAATGACCAAAGAGGAAAACACCGTGAAGATAATATTCTCCGAAGAAGTCAAAGCTGGGCTAAGAACCCTCTCCAAGGAAGATCGAAGGGAGTACATTGAGAACGCTGTAGCCGAGCAACTAGCGAAGGATGGGCGGAGCTCAGTTGTCATCAGCAGAGTAGATGATGTAGAGGATGTCTCTTCTGCTTCTGGCTCTGGCTGGGTTGTTGGTGGCTATGACTATAGTCATGGTTGTGATTCAAGCAAAGAACTGAAGCTATCTGGACAAGAATGGCTGCAAGCTATGGTTCATGACCAGAAAATCCCCTTCCGTACTCGTGAGGGACTCTCTGGTTCTGTCCAAATCTCCTTTGAAGGCTCCGACACTCAGTAAACAACGAGATAACACAAAGAGGAAAACACCGTGAAGACAAGACTCTCAGAGGAGATCGAAGCCGCCCTAAGAACGCTCTCCAAGAAAGTGAGAACACTCTCCAAGGAAGACCGGGGGGAGTCCATTGAGAACGATGTAGCCAAGCTACGAGCACAGGATGGTCGGCTTATTACACCAGAGGACGAAGTTCCCACCGATACTCAGGGCTCAGTTGTTATCAGCAGAGCAGATGTAGGGTATGTCTCTTCTTCTGCTGACTCTGGCTGGATTGGCGGTGGAGGTGGACAGTCTTTCGGATTGGGTGTTGACTATGCTGGCGGGGGTGGCGGTCGTGAGATGACTCACGGAGCGGGGTTTGGTGGTTATGGCTACGATCCAATAGAAAGGAGAAAACCAATGCTGAAGCCAAAGAAAGCAAGGATCGAGTTCACTCTAAGGGAAGGAGTCCTGAAGGGGGCGATTGAGCGTATTCAGTCTCGACTGGAATCTGAGTTTGATTGGGATGACAAACATGCGCCACTAGTACTCTCCAAAGTGTTGCCAGTGAGACTCCTTGAAGCCTACAACGAGGAGTTGAATGAACGTGACTTAGAGGCTCTTGAGGATGCTGAGTATTGGGCTGGGTTAACCTCTGGAGATCAAATGAACAGACTAATCACTGACTCTATCGTATTAATGAAGGGTATTGACAGCCAAGGACTCCTTGAATACCTAATCAAAGACTACTACGATCAGCACGGACAGTTTCGCTAGAAGGTTCTCCCATGAAACCCCACTCCCGATGGAAGGAGGGAGACACTGCTCAGTTCTTCCCCCACTACTTCAACAATCCGATTCCTTGTACCATCATCGAGGTTGATCCCTGTGGGGTCGTAGTCCTCATCGTTTACCACGAACTTCCCTGAAAGCCAGAGAGACACTTGACTCGCTGGTTAAATAGATACCTAGAACCCTTCGTTCCTCGCATTGTTTTCGTTGAGGACGAGGAGGACAACAAAGATAACGAGGACAATGATGCAATTAATTGAACCCATGCACAAGAACGAAGTCCCAGAAGTACCTATTCTCAAGGAAGATGTTGAGATAGTTATTGAGACAAAAGACCTATTCAGAGTAGGTGGATACTACTACCTAGAGGAGGGAGTTGCCAGAGAGCGTGGCTCAACCCATGATTATTGTATGTGCGGAAACATCAAAAGCAAGATGACATCTTGTTGTGTCTCCTGCGAACAGACATATCAATGGGCAAGATATAATGAAGCTCAAAAAGTAGAGTGGAATGGAGAGCAGGTTTATTCTGATGCCTATGATCAATGGTTTAACAGCCCCAGTGAAGCTATTGATTGGGCGGAGTCTTCCTTTGATGAAGAATTTACCATCGATGAGATGAGGCTCTATCAGTCTCAACCCTTATATCTAGAGGAACCTAGCTGGAGCGAAATAGATGAACTGCCTGACGGGGCTGAAAGCGTAATGGACGTACTACCCCAAGATGTCAGGGAAAAGTATGATGAGCTAACCGCCTTAATTAGAGAAAAGAAGATTATTTCTTGCTATAGGGTGAGTCGGGTTGGCATTGCGGAAAGCACTGGAGACCAATGAATAACTACGACTTACGGAGAGATCGAGACCTACTAAATTACATGATTGACCGCCAAATCGCCGAACTCGAAGCAGCAAGGTCGGCAATGCTATTCCGACTAGAAGGAGTGGTTGTTCCGAAGGCTCGTCCTAGATCAACCACGACTGGTCACGTTTACACCGAACCTTCCTACGCTGAATGGAAGTCGATGGCAACCAATGCTTTCGAGGAAATCAAAACGCTGTACCCCGACTACACCTATCCATTACAGAAGTGCAACGCCTTCTATGTTCTCGATGGCAAATATAGTCGCAAAGGTGACGGGGATAACATTGCTGGATCGATCAATGATGCCCTCGTTGATTCCAGTGGTAAACAAGAGGCGAAGAAATTGGCGGAGAAAAGGGGACTCACTGAATACGAAAAGCCGGGGATACTCAGGGGTGACAACATAAACTGTATCCCCAGTCAAACAATCACCTTGAACTACGACAAGAAGCGACCACCGAGCTTACTAGTTTGTCTTTATTAATGAAAGGAGTGAAGAATATGATAGCTATGACTAATGGTTCAGAAGAAGCTCAACGGGCTTACCAGCAAGCCTGTCTTGATCTGATAAAAGAGCGAGGAGTAAAGATCGAGATTTACCAAGAAGATGGTAAGACTGTCATTGGAACTTCATACGAGTTTCATGTATTTCAAGATAGCCAGCTTTCGGTCAACGTAAACATATATAGCGGCGAAGGAGAAGCATTCCCACCTTATTCTCCTTGGAGAGTCTTCGATGCGAGTGGGAGTGTCCTGATCGAGGAGATGGCTCCAGTCGAAGAAGCCAAGGCAAGAGAAGCCAGACTGCGGAAAGAGTCAGAGCGCAGCAAGATGCTGCACGGTCGCAGGGTCAGGAATCTCACCGAGCTTTGTCAATACTCCGACGAGGAAGAATTCGTCATCTTCAGCCCCAGAGAAGCTACTTTCATCTGGGAGGATGCTGCCGAACAAGTCGTGGAGGACAACTACTTCGTGGTATCTGCCGATGAAGTCGAACTAGTTGATTGAAAAGAACAACCAAGGAACGAGAAATAATGAATAGCGGAATAAAAGGAGTGGAGAATATGGCAGCTACAACTAATGACTCAGAAGAAGCTCAACGGGCTTACCAACAAGCCTGTATTGATTCGATCAAAGGGCGGGGAGTAAGGATCGATATCTACGATGAAGACGGCGAGACTGTCATTGGAACTTCAGATAAGTTCCATCTATTTCAAGATAAGCTCTCGGTCAATGTCAATGTATATAACAACGAAGGAAAAGCATTCCCATCTCATTCTCCTTGGAGGATATTCGATGCCAGTGGAAACGCTTTATTCGAGGAGATGGCTCCGGTCGATGAAGCCAAGATAAGACGGCAGAAAGTACAGGAACTCAAGGAACGCAGCAAGATGCTACACGGTCGCAGAGTTAGGAATCTCACTGAACTCTGGGAATATTCCGATGACGAAGCGTACCTCATCTTCAATCCCGGCAAAGTCACCTTCATCTGGAAGGATACTGCCGAACAAAGTGTGGATGATAACTACTTTGTGATGTCTGCCGATGAAGTCGAACTAGTTGATTGAAAAGAACAACCAAGGAACAAACAATGAATAACGAAGAAATCAAGGAAACACTTCTGCTTCCACTTCTTGATCGGCTGGCAAAATTCGCCACCAGAGTTGACATATTGAGCGAGGACGGGAGCCGCTTGTTGGGTACGTCTCACAGCTTTGAATTTTCTCTTGGGCAATCAATCGCAGCAGGGAGGGAAAGGTACGGGCTGAACTTAGTTCTAGGGGACTGGACTGGGAATGGCTTCTCTAGTATTTCTCCTTACAAAGTTTACGACGAAGGGGGAGAGCTGTTATTTCACGAACCCAGAGAAGAGGCGAGAATAATTCTAGAGTCTCTCCTCACACTTTCCAAGGAAAGGAGCGCAAAAGGCGAATCTTTTGATGGTAAAAGAGTGCGAGTCACAACCCAGTACCATAGTGCGCCCGGAGGCATTGTCATTGAATCGGGAACTGTTTTTGTATGGCAAAATGATCGACTAGAGCAGGAAGTGGGTGGTCGATTAATTGACATCCCTGCCGATGAAGTCGAACTAGTGGAGGGCAAAGATGAGCAAAGTTAAGCGATGGAGATCGAAGAAAGCATCGAAGATAAAGGTCCTCCTTAGGAGGGCTGGTGCGACACTGATACGCTCAGGAGAAGTCCACGACTGGCTAACGAAACTACTGAAGGAGGAGAATTAACCATGACCAATGAAAGTCTCGACGCAATCTCTGAAAACATCAAGGCACTCAAAGAGCAGTACACCGCTACAGTGAAAAAGGGTATCTCTGACGCTGTGACTAGTTTCCTGACTGAGAACGAAGAGGTCAGGGCAATTCAGTGGACTCAAGAGACCCATTACTCCGAAGAGGGTGATCCATCCGGCTTTAGCATCTCTGCCTTCACTTTCTTTTTCAAGTCGCCACTAGACACAGAAGACCTGTTAGACGACTTGGATAACTGGGACGAAGGCTTTTATGAATACAGCGACTTCAAGCGAGACTACCTTTTGAGATGGTTAGATCGTTTTGGGGTCAACATCCCCCTTTCTCGGCTCACAGAAATCCAACTTAGCTTCGGGCTTCTATCGGGTTTTTTGATGGATATTGAGGGATACGTTTATCTAAGTCTATTCGGATACAATACCCAAGTAACCGTGACCAAGGACGGATTCACTATAGCCGAACATGACCCCGATTGATTTACCTAAAGGAGAGAAAATAATGACTAAGGATAAAGATCAGCCAGAGAAAACAGAGTTTGTCGTTGGTAAGCCATGCTGGATCACAAAGTTCGCATTGGGCAGAGGTATCGAGGAGAACATCATAGCCAGTGTCTCTGAGGGCTTTGCTTGGATCAAGGCTTATCCAGATACGGGGAGTCCTTTTGATCACGAATCCATTAGAGCTTTCTGTGCTGGAACCGAAGTGTTCGCTACTCGCAAGGAAGCCATCGAATATGCCGAAGGAATGAAGACAAAGAGAATCGTTGCCCTTCAGCGAGAATTCGACAAATTAAAAGCACTGAAGTTTAACTAGATTAGTAGGAGAGATTATGACTGAGAACATTGATGTGTCGAAGGAAGACAATGAACCCATAGCATACGAAGTGGCAATGAAGAGACTCTCAAAAGCCAGAGGAAAGGCTGCTTGTTATTACTCAGTCACAGAGGTTCTTTGGAGTAGAGAACTCGAAGAAAAGGCTACTCAACCCGTATTCCTTGAATCACTACGCCGGAAGATCGAGGTAATCTCCCCAAGGACTCTGAACAAGGGACTGCCTATGGGTTACATGATGCAGTGGCACGAGTCGTGGACAAGATTGAGGGAGGAATTGTACAACCCTTACTCTTACGAGTATTCCTTCAATGAATTCTTGGCTATTCGTGGAGACGGACATGTTCTGGAAGCTCTCGCTATTCCACTCGAAATACCCAACTCTCCTAGTTCTGCTCGGCAAGATACGGAGGGAGGCAAGCCAACGATTTACCACGAAGATCACTGGCAGACACTGCGGCATCTTGAAGAAGGAGGCTGGGATATTTCCTTGGTGGAATCGTCGAACTTCTTTTTCGGCTCGACAAGGTAAAAGCACTGAAGTTTAACTAGATTAGTAGGAGAGATTATGTTTGCAAACATTAATGAGTGGAAAGAAGAGTTGAAGGAAAACAGCAAGCGCATCGCCTACGAAGTGGCAATGGAAAGACCCTCAAAGGACACCGGAAAGGCTGGCTGCTCTTACTCAACTACAGAGGTTCTTTGGAGTAGAGAACTCGAAGAGAAGGCTGTTCAAAGGATATTCATTAAATCGCTGGGCAAGGAGATCGAGGTAATTTCTCCCAAGGTTCTCAATGAGGGATTGCCCCTGGGCTACAAGATGCAGTGGCATGAGTCGTACAGGAAGTTGAGGAAGGAGGTTTACAATCCATATTTGCGTAACTATTCTTTTGATGAATTCTTGGTCATTATCGAAGACGGCAAATTACTGGAAGATACAATGGATATCTGGCTGGAAATACCAAACAACCCCAATGATTACTATTCGGATGAAGATGGTAACAGCCCAGCAGTCTGCCACGAAGAGTACTGGGAAATCCTCTGGGGCATTGATGACTCTTGGGACAGTTGGCAAGAGGCTGTCCGAGAGTTCTTCCATTCAAAGGTAGATGAGGCAATGAAGGCGAGGCTGTCCTCAAGGGGAGAGTTAGACCGACCTGAAGCTCTTGAAGTGGAGATTGAGAAGCTGGCAAGGCTGATTTATACAGAAGCCCAGTCTAGATCGTCTTCCACCAAATCCCCCCGACTTGAGTAAATTCGTCATCCAGAGGGTCAACCCAAGTAGCAACAATACCCCCGCCCTTGAGCGTCCTTGCCCACACGAGGACATCTCTGGCGGGGTTATCTGTGATTAGAGCTTGAAAGAAGTTTGGGTAGTATTCGTAATGTAATGGCAATTTGTCAACCGTGTCGCAGGTATCGCAGCCTACAGAGTGGATCAGTGTTCCTCCCAGCCATTCAGGGCAGTTGATCAGCATCGCCCGACCCCAGACACTCTCTTGGAGGAAAGCCATAGCACTCCAGTCCCACGCACTGCTTCCTGCGATAGCGTTGAACCCATCGGCTTGACGTTGACTCAAGATAGATTGGTGTTGATAAAGTAGATCGCCAATGACTGACTTAGCAAAAGGTAGAGACGACAACCGTGTAGAACTTGCTCGAAGTGTTGAACTACTGATTCTCGTAGAACACATTGGATAGTCAACGTGAGCCAAGGTGTCAAGGATTAACCATCGATCAGTTCCTCCTAGTAATCTCCGCCCCATCCTTGCTAGTCCTTGAGGAGCTTTGACAACCATCTGATAAAGTAAGTGCCGACTAAATAGAGCGGCATCAATAGTTACCGGACAGGCTCCCGTAGCAATCTCTTCAATAACCGTCCGGTTCGATTCACAGTTGATGACTACCTCCGTCTCTCCTTGTCGCTGAGAATCTAAGTACATTGGTCTCAGAGAAGCATTGAGACAGTCGAAGTTCTTCGTTGGATAAATCCGGCTCCCCGGTGTTATAAACTGAACGTAGTCGTCTCGAATGTCGGCAATAACTTCAGCCAAGGGCTTCTCAACGCAAACTTCGCCATCAAAGCTTCCTTTGCCCCAATTGAGAACCAAGACGTTCACCGGAATCACTGACTCCTTGGCGTTAACAATGCGTGACTTCGTTTCTGCTTCGTTTTGCCAATGTGGAATACAAACCGTAATACTGTAGCTCATGGATATCCCCGTAACAATCGTCATTCCCTGTCATAATAGCTCAGAGACAATAGCCAAGACTATATCCGCAGCGATAGGGCAGGGCTTCTCTGAGGTTATCTGCGTGAACAACAATAGCACCGACGATACTGTTATTAAGTTGGAAAAACTCCCAGTGCTTATCGTAGAGGAAAAGCGACAGGGAACTACCTGGGCAAGGAGAGCCGGAGTTGCTTGCGCCGAAACTCAGTGGGTTGCAGTGATTGACGATGACATCGTGTTGGAGACTGGTTGGTTGAAATCTATGAGGGATTTCATTGAGAACGTGGCTCCTACTGCCGTGGCTGTTACTGGACACGTCTATACTCCATTGCCTCCTCATCTGCTTTGGGCGAGGTCTGTGCTGGCTTGTAATTGCTCAATAGATACCCAAGAATACTATCGACATTCACAACCTTTGGGGTCGGCTACGTTTGTTCGCCGTGACATTTTTCTAAGGCACACTCAGAATCCAGTGCTGGTAGGCAGGGACGACATCAATGGCACTCTCATTGGCTGCGGTGAAGACATCGAAGTTTTTACAAAAATAATGAGAGCCGGAGGCAGGATGTTCCATAACGCAGAAGCCAAAGCTCTCCATGAAATCGAAGAATGGCGCAAGGATTACAACTACTTGATGAGGCTAAAAACAGCCTATTCAAACAGGAAATACCTTGACACTTATTGGACCTAAAACCATGCGGTCGTTGAATGAACAATAAAGGTTGAATCCCCTCGCTCCTTGCCTAATGGGTGGATATCCCTCGTTTCAGGGTTATTCCACGAGAAGCTTCCTGATCCGGTAAATTTTCCCGAAAGAATGACCCCTATCCCTTCCCGATAGCAATAACTTGCCTCGCTGCTGGGGAAGGCGGAAACAAGTATTCTCCCGTTGTCGTAAAAGCAGTACGCTGGATCACCCAAAGGTCTAATTACATTAAGGAATGGGGTTTGATATTTGTTGGCGGTATCAGGCTGTGGTTGCTGTATTGACATCGATCTAGTATATGGATCAGCTAAGTCAGCGTACCCCAGAGACGGCAAAGTTAAAAGCCCAGTAAAGCCGTTCAAAGAAAGAGCGAGTGAGGTTGCTCCAGTGTTGTCTATTTTCCCAGTGAAAACTGCCGAGCCAGTGAGAGGCTTTGGCTGCGCTGCCTCACTAAAAGACATGGATTGAATTGAGATAACGCCTGATGACTTGCCGCCTACTACCGCAGCAGAGGCAGCGGAAACAGAGTGAATCGTTCCCAGCGTAAATACCGAAGAAGGGACTCCCGGAACCGAGGAAGGATCGGGTAAGAAGGAGGCTGAAGGCATCTTAATTAACAAGGTTGGCAACCCGTTGAGTTCACCGATAGACCTGCTGTATTTTGGAGACTCAGGATACTCCCCTACTCCAGAGTATTCAGACTCAGCAGTAAAGAATGATGGGCTTGAGTAACTAGTTCCAACTTGACTTAGTACAGACACAAATCCTAGTGGAGTTTCAACGTTAACCCCATTCCAGTAAATTTCCTCTTTGCGATCATTGTCCATCTGAGTGTATCGGAAAGTTAGCCGATCTCCTCCGTTAATGCCGACGGCGAGGCACACTTCTCTACTTTCCCTTGCAGACAACGTTGGTGGATCGACATCAACTTGCGTTGAAACGTCGGTAGAAGAGCAGGAAGCCGTTGCTCCACGGTCAACCCAAGACTCGCCTCGATAGCTGTAAGTAGATACAGTTGTCATTGTCAATCCAAGCGCACCACTGGCGACTCCAGTACCAACAACCTTGAGACTGATAGTCCCCGGTCTGTCCGAGTATTCCCCATTGTTGACAAGGAACGACAAAGTGGTCAGATCGTAGCCACCAGAAATTGTTCTCGTGACTCCACCGGGGATTACAGTGTCGTAGGAAGGAACCGCACATGACACAATCACTCGCACAGGAGTTGCTGGCTGGCAAATACGTGGTCCGGGTACGCTTTCCTCAGAGGGAGTCGATGGACTTCTCTGCCATCCCCATCCCGAAATGGCGTAGGTAGTACCGTAGTTAGTCAAAAAAGGGGCGGCATATTCTAAAGACCAAAGAGTATCCCCTACTTGCCACGACACAACCCCCGCATACAGGTTACTAACCTTGCTTGAACCCATGCTCGGAGAATTAAACCGTCCATCTCGAACTGTGGTTTCCCCAGTCACCGGAGGTATGTTCCCCAAAGGCAGCAATGAATCAATCTTTGATTGAGGGATGTCATCGATCCAAGATCGTCCCCCTGCGCGAATAATTGCATCCCTGTAGTCCTTGACTTTTTGCCAAGCACCCTTGTCACCATGTAAGCCAAGGGATGTCTCCGAACTACGATGCACTGTCACCGTTGTCATGGGACCATTCACGCACTCACCAGAACGCATCCGAGTGTCGTAACAGACCTCCGCCTTCTTTATTGTCCGACTCTTTGAAATGTTTATATCCTTGACCTGCCCAGTTCCCAAAACGAAGCTAGGTCTATTTACCGTAAATGTAGATGTCTTTATTACGGACTCCCCTACCGACTCTACCACTTCAGACGTATCCATTGTTGGCGCAATGAACGTCCCCGCACTCCACATCCCGAACCCGTTGTAAGTTAATAAAGGGAATATCTCATCCGTTGTATCCGTCCAACTCCTCTTTCCTGACTCTGTAGCGGTAATATGCCAGATGGTAACTGCCGTACCTGCCTGAAGAGCCAATGCTACCACCCACTTGTCTTCGCCTTCTCCGGTAGCACTGATATACGCTGCCTTGACTACGCTAGACTCGCTGGTTTCATGGACTTTCTTTGGCGACAATCGATCACCGCCAATATAAAATACTCGACTGCCGCCCACTATCTTAGAAAAAAGTACTTTTATGTACTTTCCACTCTTAGTGGGATTGTTTGCTCTTGATTGGCGGAAGGTCGTTGTTTGCTGGGAAATCAATGTACTAGCGTTTCCCGACATGGCAATGTATGTGCCGTCCTCAAGTCGGAATAGAGAACACTGCCCACCAGAGCAGTCATTGCCAGCCTTGGCGGTCACTGTCTTGCCATTGGGTAACTTTGCTGTCACCGTTCCCCCGGTACTCGCTGAACTGGTTAGTTGCCCTAGCTGAAAGTTGCTTTGAGAATCAATGAGCTCTTGGAGCTTCCGGGCTACGCTATCTTTGCTTGTCATAAATAGTTTAAGTTGTTCAATCCAAGAAGACGAAGGAATCGAAGATATCAGTTTTCCAGATTCGATATCTGAATTGAGCCGGAAATCGAAACTTGAATATCTTCTTTTGGCTGATCACTTGCTTTCCATCCGCAAATCCTCAAGCCTTCGGCTGAATATTCGATCATTCCCTTAGCTCTGAATTTGTCCAAAGCATAGTCCCAAGTCTCTGTCGATATTCTTATTCTCTCGCAGATAACACGAGGCTTTAAGTCAACCGTCCCTTCGGGTTGTCCTTGACTAGCTAGGCACAAAACCTTGAACCAGATAAGTTGTTCAGAATCGCTCATTGTATCCGTCACCGGATTATCAATGAATTCTAAGTATAGCTGCGACCATCTCATAGGAAAACCTTGTTAAATTAGAAGCCCCGCATCTTCAGATCGGGGAGTGCCAAGGGCTTCATCTCCAAGTTGAACTTTGACTAGAGATTACTTGCCCTGAACCCAGTGGGATTTCTCGGACAACGTTGCCATCATAGAGTATCTGTACCTTGTTGCCGAGATCTTTGTAAGTAAACCTGTCTTTGGTTATATAGTCGAACTTCTTTATCAGTGAATCAGGGGTGATATTCATTGGGAAACCTCGGTGGTATAATTAAACCACTAGTCCGGCGAAGGATGTTTGACTCATCCCTGCCGTTAATCAACTAGCAATATTTTCACCCGTAAGAGGCGGGTTACTTCTATGACTAATATAGTACGCTTTGATGACTTTGTTGACCCTGAAATCGAAGTTAGCGATGCTGGTAATCTGGATAGTCGCTACTGGACCAAGGAAGAGTCTGACTTTTTGGAATCTTTAGTGGGAGAGTATCCCATAGAACTCTTGATGGGCAAGCTGCGGGAATACTGGCAAAAAAATGGAATGCGAACCCGAACGAGAGGTGCGATCAGGGTCAGGATTCATAATAAAAAACAGAGCACAAGGAGCCAATTAGACAACTACTCCCAGAGGCAACTAGGCGCACTGCTAGGAATAGGGCGCAAACGATTAAGCAGGATATTGGTTGAGGTGAAGGGTTTGGTTAAGCTCTCTAGCTGCTCCGCTATCTCTCGGAAGCAACTGAAGAAACTAATAATGGAACGTCCCGATTTGTTCGCTGAACTGGACGCTGACGCTCTCTATTTCACGATAGGGGGAGAGAAAGAAAGCCCAACATTTTTTAATTACTGCAAGCAAGTATCTTCTCTTCTCTATACACGCCCCAACACCCCAAGGCGGGTGAGGCTCCTGAATACGGGGGAAATATTTGACAGCCTGAGTTTGGCATCCGCAGCTTCATTCTGCTCTAGACATTCCATTAGCAGGGTGTTAGCTAAGAAAGTAGAAAGTTCTTGTGGGCTGAGGTGGGAATATGTTGATCGCACCCAAGCGGACAAACCAAAGATTGATACAATCTCATCAGCAACCAAGGTCTCCTTATGAATTTATTAGAGGTATTGATATTAATAAATTCAGGGCTTTCTAGTAACGACAAAAGCTCTTTGCTTATTTATCATAGTTGTGATCAATCCGTACCAGCAGGGGCAATTCCCTATGGGACTGGGTTCCCAAAGTTACCTTGGTACTGCCCTTTATGTAAAAAGTCTGTAGATAATTACGCTGAGTTGTCTTTTGATATTACGGTCGAAACACTTGATCTAGAGGTGGGTGCGATTGTCCAAGAAAACAAAGACTAGCCTCGTTCCCCAAGGACAATTATCTCTTTCTTGGTTATGCTTTGGGGTCGTAAATTCTGGTAAAATATTAGAGCGCAGATGCCTGACAAGCATCTGCTAACCAATCAACCTAAAACACAGGTATCATGGCTAAGAATAATTCTACATCAAGAGCAGTCGTAGCTCCAGTTAAGATTGGACACATCAAAATCAAAGGGTTGATGCTTCCAGATGGGAGCTTTGCGATTGGAGTTTCACAGGTTGCAAGCCTGTTTCTGATCGACAGCGAACAAGCCTCTAGACGATTCAAAGCCTTGCTGGGAGGGGATTTCCAGTTCGACAAGGCTGCTAGTGAACTGAATCCCAAGGCTGTTAATATCTTGACACTCCCTGAGTTTGAGTTACTCATCCAAAAGCTCGATCGGTCAGGGAATATCCCCGCACAAGAGTTTAGAGACTCACTAACTGGTCTCGCTCTTCATCAACTTTACTGCGATGCTTTCGGCGTGAAGTTTGAACAGCAAGATCGACAGCTATGGCTAAAGGAGCGTCAAGATGGCAAGTTCTATCGCCGATCACTCACCGACGCTACGAAGTACCTCATCGATCAGGGTGAATCATTGAATTACGGCTACATTACCTTGCAGACCTATGAGGCGTGCCATCTCCTCCTTGAATACCGTGCTTACAGAAAGGAGATCAAGGACAGTCGCTTCCGAGATACCCTAGGTGATATTGATCTGCGGAAGATATCAAAATTCGAGGAATTAACGGCTGACTATGTTTTGGTGGACAATCTACCGATTGATCAGTCAATGGCAAAAGCTGCCAGGTACATTCGTTGACACTACAACAGCAACGTAACCAAAGCAAAGGCTAAGAAAATACAGGAGCAAAAAAATGACAGTAGTACAAGTAGTACGACATGAAGGCAGCCACTGGACAAAGACTTTTACAATAGTATCAATGGAAGGGGCTGAAGATGTTATCCGCACTGACAGAGATGGGACATACAGGGTTAAGTGGACTGAACAATTAGAGCTAGACAACACCATCCAGATCGAGCTTCCCGGAATCCCTGAACCCATCTCTGTGATCGCACCAAAGATTTTAAACGCTCGATTCCCGTCCAGAATGAGAATGCAGTTTCACCCCTCTTGGCAAAAGCTCCGAGACAACTTCTACGACCGAACCAAGCCCGATTACACTAATCACGAACTTTACCAGATTAGTGGGTACAACTCACTTATTTGGGAGGCGACCGGAATTCTCCTATATATGCCTAGCGGTGGTACGCCGGGAATGTGGGCGGGTGACTACAAGGAGATCGTTGTAGTCCCTGAACACGAAGAGTTCTGGGAAGAAGGCGGCGGAAGGTACTATGTTTGGGATAGATGGGGCGATCTTCTGCAAGACCTTATCTCAGGAGAGCTCAGAGACTTGATTGACGAAGAGAAACTCCCTAGGAGTTATGACGGCAAGCCCCCGGACATCGAGGCTACGTTTCAACTTTTGGCAGAGAGAGTTAAGGACAAGGTAGCCATGTTGGACGAGTGGGAAGACTAGGGGGCAGATTCTGCATACCTCATATCTGAGTAATGTAGAATCCCTCGAAATCAAGGAATTCCCGCAACAGCTAAAACAAGGAGAGACGAAGATGACCACTAACGAATTAATTCAAGAAATAACTTCCCGTTTCGCTGAACTCAAAACCCTTCCGGTGACTAATACATCCGCAGTAACTATACTACGAAGATGGCTAGGGCAACTCAATGCTTTGGATAACAATGCCGAAGCTAACAGTCTAAAGGCTGAGATTGACAGTAGAATTGCCTTGTATCTGTACGTTGGGCAGAAGGTTTCTCTCAGAGGACAGTTCAACTATGACGGCGAAGTCATAGATATCTTAGTCACTATCACTGAATTCAGGGAAGACCCAAGCAAGAGAGATCAGATGCTTGTTGACTACCGAATGGATAAAAGAAGTGTCGGCTGCACCCTTCTCGATGGGGCGGAGACCATGCTCTCGCTGGGCAAGGGGTGGAAGATCGTTTATCACGTTGAAACCGAAAGAGATGCTAACCCCGTCCTAACTGTAGAGCGAATAGTTCCACCTCAAAGTTAACTTCAAGGTAAATTCCGCCTCGTAATCACCCCGTCTCCAATGATCTCGCCGAGGGGATAGCTCCCTGAGAACACCCTGCTTGTAATGACCTTCTCCTCCTTCTGCCCCTTCTCTGGAACTCTGACCTTGCGGAAGGTGTCCATAGGGAAAGGTCTGTCTAAGCCAACGGATAACTGTGTAGCGGCATTGGGGACGGTGAGTACAACGCTTCCTCCGAAGCCATCAATGTTTACGGTGTTACTGATTGAGAGTATCCTTCTTTGTCTAGAAGAATAATTGCAGGCATAAATCAACCTGTCTCCCGGTCGGTAGGTAGTAGAAAATGGGACGCTGAAGTTCTCCTTAGTCCCGCCATTCCAGTTTTCAATAGTTGCTTCAGTTCTGACCCCTACAAGAGCTTGCCCCAAATTCTTTGCATGGGGATAAGAAAGTGAGCCACCTTCAAGGTCTCTCTTGTTTCCATAGTAATCATCGATACCAGAGAAGACAAAGTGGTCGAAAGTATTCTTCTCCTTTTGAGCGGCAACCTTATCATCGCCACCATTCTTCGCTTCCGACTCAACCTTCTCCCATAGCGGCGGCAACTTAGTGCCAATGGGTGGTCTTCCTTCCTTTAGGCTGAAAGTAGTGTCCTGAAGACTGTTAACAAATTGCGAGTCTTGGGAACTGAATTTAGCCATATACTCCCTGTACTTGTCGTCTTCTTTGCTGTTCAATGTATCCGGTGACTCTTGATGAAAGGACTTTGCTCCCAGTGCGGAAAACAGTCCCGGACTACGGAAGCCCTTGGGGAACTGAGTGTTCTTGCTCGTCAGGATAAGTAAGCTCCGCCGATGAAACTCTTCCTTTCCGCAAGTCAATGGAGGCAGTGGTCCTCCTTCTCCTCCTGTGAGTGGATTGCGAATCCATGCTAGAGAATTTGAGTGCATCGTCTCAAAGAGAACTATGTACGGCTCAACAAACATAGGATCAACAGCAAAACGCCATTCTGAACGACCACCAGGAAGGCAGACCTTGTAGTTGGTCTGGGTATTGATTTCAATATCCTTGTAGTAATCCCGCATGGGTTCAAGGTAATTACGCTGCTGGACTCGGACTGGGTTCCGGAAGAAGATGTATAGGTTAAATTCCTCACTACCAGTGGTAGTGTCGCCTCCTAGCTCTATTGTTTCAGGTTTTGTGGCACTTTCTTGCTTGTAACGACTCAACTCCCAGCCATCGGTGTCATAGCCTAGTTGGTAGCCAGTGTCAGGGTCATAGATATATTTAGTGGTACTAGACCGAATCTGCTGCCAAAGAGGTGCACTATCGGCTCCGGTCAGCATTCCGGCAGCGTATATCTGCCAGCCATAAACCACGAAACCCCACTCTTCTACATAGTCTTCCAAGGGCAAACCGTCGAGAGTCGTAGTCTTTTTGTAGGTTTTCCGTGGACCCGACAGATCAAAGCACACGGAGATATCTTTGATGAAGCCACTGTTTGCTGGGGGTGCATTCACTGCGTCATCCCCTTCTTCTGTTATTGACTTAACTCGTGCTTTACGTTTCCATCTGGGGACTGTGTACTCATCGCTTAATTGGGTATCTTCTTTCTTGGCTTCATCCCCAGAATCGGAGGTATCACCCCACTCCAACTTGTAAGGTGGATCGTAGAGTTTAGCCCACTTGTAAAGCTGAGTATTCTCGGCATTCGCTGTAGGCACAGGGGCAGGGATGGGAACGGCGGGGATGATCGATCCATCTGGGTGGGGGTGAAACGACCCGCCTCCACTAAATGTTCTCGGTCCCATACTGCCAGCCAAGGTAGTCTGAATGTCCGAGAGTAGCCTTCCCTCACTCAGAAAATGTTGAGGAACAGAGTTGATACCTATAGCTTCCACGCAGCCGGGGTTGTTGTAATTAGCGAAGCAACCATTCCCAGTGATTCGTAGCCTTGAAGTGAATTCGCTGCTGAACGTTGTCATCGCAGTTGTCGGTGTGTCTCTGGGAATCTTGACTGCTAAACCTGGTCCACAATAAGCTCCTCTAGCAGAATTAGCTATAGCCCCCAGCGATGTCTCCGAAGCTAAGCCTTGAGAGCTTCCTTGTCCACTTGAGTTGTTAAGCAGCAAGCAATTAGGATCAATGCCTGAGACAGATTCCGAACTCTGCATTTCCCCACCCCGAAGCCTTACTTGGCGATCCACCCATACCTCATGGCGACCACCTAGGGATACATTGACTTCAAGGAGTCTCTGAGGACTATTGCTTGCCATCGTTTCCTTGAAAGACAATCCATTTACCCTGTAACCAATGCCAAACACAGTAAACTCTGTCCCTTCGCTAAGCTGCGCCATTGCTAAGTCACGGTACTGGGCGTAGGTAACAAAATTGAAACTTGCTGATGGATGCCCCTCGAAAGATAGGGTCCAGCTAAATTGACCCTTGACGGGGAAGCGATAAAACAAGTCGGGGTAAGGCGGACTTAAATAGTTGGTAGGTAAGAATGTCTGAGGCGGAATCACAACCAGAGCTTCTGGAGGCGGTAGATTCCCTGGAGGCAAAGCAATGGAGATCGAAGGAATCCCTGGAGTCGGAGATAGCCCTGAGCCAACGGGGTTATAGATGAAAGTCCGAGGTGGAATAACGGGGACTCCGCCAGAGATGACAACTTCTCCTCCGTAAAGAGTGTAGGTAATCCCTGCAATAGTGATTGAAGTTGGGCTGGGAGTATTGTCCGGTAGTGGGACAACAACCGTAGTTCCCACGTAAGGAGGCAACTCTACCACCAGAGGAATTGCCGGGACTTCTCCTGGGGGAATGTCTTGAATTATGTTTACGAGCAATCCAGTGAAGGGGCTTGGTAGTTGGCTATTTAGTGGGCTATTGCAAACTTGTACCTCTATCGGTAATGGTGGCTGCTCCATTCCGTTTGCATAGTGACCAACGGCTATCTCTGGGAGATTCGTTGTTACGGGGATACTCACGGCAGTATCAATGAGTTTCAATCCCCGATAGATTAGTCCATCACCGGAGAGTGTAACATCGAGAGTTGTTGCCCCAGTGACAGCTTGGAAGCCAGTGAATATTCCTGTAGAGCCATCACCAGCAATCCTAGCAAGAATACTTCCTGTCCCAGCCACGTAAGGTATCTGAACAAGAGTTCCTTGCCCTGAGATACCAATGGCAATAGCCCCAGTCCCAGCCACGTAGGGTATCTGAACTAGGGTTCCCTCGCCAGCTAGGATTAGGTCAATGTTTCCCGACCCAATAGCCGCTATCCCCAAGAGGATATTGCCAGTCCCATTTACCTGAGCAACTAGGCTCCCTGTTCCGTCCACGTAGGGTATCTGAGTCAGAGTTCCCTCGCCAACCAGGGCTAGGTCAATGTTTCCCGACCCAATAGCCGCTATCCCCAAGAGGATATTGCCATTCCCATCTATTTGAGCGGCTAGTTCCCCTGCTCCATTTGCGTAGGGTATTTGAACAATGCCACCAGACCCAGCTACGGAAGCATCGATCACCCCTGATCCAGCAATGACGTTCCCTAGGAATATTCCTCCAGTACCATCCGTTGTTAGATCAAGTACTCCAGAGCCAGTCAATTCAGGGACTAGGACTATCCCGCCGTTTCCATCAATCCGTAAATCAAAGACTCCTATTCCATCTATCTGCGGTACGAAGGTTATGCCACCTTCTCCAGTAATTACGAGTTCACCAATCCCTGACGCTGAAGAGACAAGGACTAGTCCACCACTGCCTTCAATGATTACCTCGCCCGTGCCAAGGAGCCCGTTGCCAAGGAATATTCCGCCATCCCCCATCAGGGTTAATTGCCCCTCGCCGGAAACATTGACTCCAACGAAAAGATTCCCTTCGCCTAGAATCGGAATGCTGGTAGTCCCACCAGACACCTGTAATCCCGTGAAAAGAACTCCTTCCCCTAGGGCAGTAACAAGAATGTCAGCAGTTCCCCCGGATACCCGTAGTCCCGTAAAGAGAGTTCCTTCACCTGCCGCAAGAATCTCTCCACTACCTGAAACGGTGGAAGTGTCGTCTGACAGCCACCAATTCTCAAATGGGTCAAGACCAAGACTGAATGGTGAAGCGAAGTTGAGCATCAAAACCTAGGGGATAGGGGGAGTTGGAGGATTTACCTCATTGCTGGCGTAAGTAAAGAAGTTGGGATTGAAGCCACAGGACTCAAGGAGAGCTTCGGCTTCTGTGATTTCGGCGGGAGTAATGGGAGCATTCATTTGATCTAGCGTTACTTGTAATCCGAAGATTGCAAAGCCCAGAGACCGCTGATCCTGTCCGATGCCGATTACTTCGGATATCTGCCCCATGATGCCATTAATTGCCAATGAAGTTACACGGAGCCCTTGCATTCTTTGAAACAACGAATTATCTTTCATTCGTTTTCCCAACTTGTCCCAGTAAGGAGGTGGATCATTTCTAATAATCAATTGCCCATTAACGTATTCAATGTCGAATATCTGACCCCACCAGTCGGGGATAACACCTTTTACCCAGCCAAGAGAGTCTAACTCTACGCTGTTCAAGGCATCTGCATTGGGGAGGGTTTCCTTGATCGCCTCCGAGCCACGATGCAAACCTGTTGAGAGTTCGTAATAGATGGTAGCCATAATTAACCAAAGAATCTTAGATGAATAAACCCATGCCCAGCCTGATCGTTGTTTGTGTTGCTAGTTCCCACGCCACCGCCGGGGTATCGAGGATCGGTATTGAGAGGGGGTGTTGCTCCTACGCCTTGACTGGTAAGCGCAGAGGTTCCCCCGGCAAACCCAGAGCCGCCAGCACCGCCAGAGGAATTACCACCACCACCACCACCAAAGAGACCACCGCCACCAGAGCCTCCATAGAGTGATCCGTTACCGCCTTGGAAAGCGGAGCCAGCAGTCCCACTCAGGGAACCTGCACCACCAGCAGACTGAGTGCCACCACCGCTAGTTCCCTGCCCTACTCCACTTCCTCCAGTGGTTCCCCCGCCTACACCGCCCGTCGATCCTGCATTGTAACTAGCACCACCCCCACCACCCGCCGTAGCTAATTCGGTGGAGGTTCTACGAATTGCGCTTCGACCACCTCCTCTGCCGGAAAAGGAGCTACCATCCCCAGAGCAAGACCCAGAGCCGCCGTAGCCACCCGCTCTGCTTTGGATTGAGGCAGTTGTACTTAAGCCACCCTGCCCTATGATGGCAATCAGTGACTCCCCGCCAGTGACAGTAAGGATTCCCGTGGTCGCCCCGCCAGCCCCGCCTCTGATTGGGGTAATATTAGTTGCCCGACTCCCCGCCGCACCCCAAATAATATATTCACAAGAACTGTACCCAGCAGGAACCAAGATATCCTGATCTGCCCCCGTGTAAGCATAAGTCTGAATAATCTCAGGTAAAGGGGGCAAGTCCTGACTGCTGAATAGCGAGACTGTCCGTGTGCCACTCTGTTGTCCAAGGCTATGTCTAAACATAAATAGCCCCCACTGCATAAATATTCACTACGCTTGCCACGGAAGCCCTCGCCCTGATTGATCGAGCCAAGTCTTCATAGCAAACTTGGAACGGATAAGAGAAGTCAAGAACCGCCCCAGCCGCTAAAGTTATCTCTAGGAATTCTTCGGCAAGAGCAGGAGTCCCTGGGCTATTGCCACTGGGATTAACCAGATGCCAGATTTCTACAAGTACGGCTGCCGTGTGGGTATTTGAGATGGATATCCCAGTTATGAAAGTTTTCTGGGATGCAGGGTTTTGGAACACGATGGAGGTACTAGCTCCCGTTCCTGTGCCGAGCAAGATCGGTTCTGCTAATCGAGTGGAGAAAGTTAGTTGGGATGCTACCGTGGATTCGATTGACCCGCACACCGTAGCCGTTACCACGTTATTCACTGTTGCCGAGGCGATTAAGGCTCGATTGGTTTCGGGGTAGCAATTAACTTGAGGAATTATCCAATTAAGAGTTGCCTTTGAAGCCAAGGTAAACTGAACTCGATAAGCCAGACTGGGGGAGCCAACATTCCCACTACTAGGAGGAATCCCATTCCAGAGGGTGACAGTCACGGGGGCTGTGTGGGAATTAAACAGAACCACCCCAATCACATAGCTAATCTGGCTGGCGGGGTTAGCCAATAGGGTCGTGTTGCTTGTCCCAATTAAGGCAGGTAAAACTAATTGTTTTTGGGCAATTGCCATGAAAGACCCTAGATGTTTGCAATATTAAATACCAATAACCCAATCCCAATGGGTGCGCCGACAACTGCGACATTCGATGGGGTCATCACAAAGTCAATCCCCGCACCCGCAGCATTGGATACGTTGCATCGCCACTGCCCCGTCCCTGCCGCATTAAAAAAGACTCCGTGGCTAATTGCCCCAGCATTAATAGCTGAAGCATTCAACCCAATTGCCGCCATTTGCACTTGCCCATTATTGGCTACGGTTCCCGCTGGTCCACCGAGAGCATGGGAGGAGACGTAGTTATTCGCTGAATTAGCGGAGTTGCTAAATAATCTGAATGTGCCGCCGGGGATTCTGCCAAGGAAGGCATCTCCTAGGGCAACTCTGGCTCCGGGGTCTACTGCTGAAACTGCCATATATTTAACAAATTCCTATAATAATTTGATTGCCCGTTTCATCCCAAAAGAATTCTCCGGGCTGTAGATTTGACGGATTGGAACTAGCTCTGTAGCGAACCCCTGAGATATCTAGGGCTGCAACGTTTTTCAACGACAGTCCAGTCGTATCAATTGTAGCTAAGTTTCCAGAAACTCCGTTAATAATGGTCTTAGTAATTAAGGCTTGAGAAAAACCAATCATACAAAGTAGTCCACCCCCACCTGATCCATCTACCATAGCAAGAAGTCCGCCTCCATCTATAAAGGGGACAACTCTTGCTGCATATAGGATATCATTAGCAATAACAAACATTAACCGTAGAATCCATAAATATTCAAATAGGTCTCGGCGTTAGGGTTGGTTGTATTCCAGTTTCCAGCGCAAAGGAACATAAGCTGTATTGCGTAGATACCCTTGAAGTCAAGGATAGATACACCGCTTGTCCCCGGAGCCAGTGTTGCCAAAGCAGCACCTTCAGCCCTGACAAGCAAGCTTCCCGTCAAGGAACCATTCCACCACTCCCCCTGGGGATGGTACTGAACCTTGAGAGTCGTTGAAGCCAAAGCCACGCTGCCCACATTCCTGATTTCTAGGCTAAGGAGCCGACCGCCAACTCCCAACTCAAATACCTCCGGGTAAGGAGTCGCCTTAACTAAAAGGTTTTCTTTTGTATATACCATGCCAAATTTTCCTCGCAAGACTACTCCTTACTATAACTCAACCACCAACGCAGTATCACCCCCAATCGAGGGCAGTACAGCTTCTAAGTTGTCGTTCCTGACCAGTGAAGTGATCCAAGAGTTTCAGCGGAAAGGAAAGCACTCCATCTCTGAGCTACTAAAAACAAGGGAGTTGGATGAAGGAGTTGCCGCTTCCATTGCTTTGATGCAGTTAAGGGTAATGGCTAGGCTAGGGGATTACACTCATCCTATTCCTGAGATAAAGAAGTGGGTCAGGGGTAACTTCACTGACATGGAGGGGACTCTAGCCGAAACAGTTCATCACCTAGCCTTGGCTCCTTGGATTGGTAGCACCGACGCCGAAATAAACCCAGTGGCAACAGTAAGGCAAGGAAGACCTGAATGGCGGCTACAAGGCTTGCAGCCAATCAGTCCCGACAAAGTAAAATATGCGGGTTCGAGAAGGCTGGGGCTAACTCACGTCATTGACATGAGCCATCCGAATCCGTCAAACAGATGTAATTGGATACCAGTCAGCAAAGTGCTCCACGTTGACCTCGGTAGCTTTGACGGTTCGCCCTATGGCTACGCTTTGGCAAGGAATATAATGCCCTACGTGAAGGCAAAGCAAGTATTGATGACTGAGTGGATTGTTGCTGGCAGGAATCAATCGTCTGGCTTGCTCATTGGTAAAGCCGATTCTAACCAATCCGTGAGTCTCCTTGATCGGGCAGGGCAACCTCTCAAAAACCCTGATGGAACTCCACGTATCGCCTCTGCCGTAGAGCAACTCACTAAGCAGTTGGAGCAATTGGATAGCACCAACTTCCTTGTTACCGATCCACAAAATAACGTCATGTGGCAGCCAATGTCTGTAGATTCTGGATTCTTCCAGCAAGCTATTCAGTATGTTGATGGAGCTATTCTGCTGGGATTGGGAATACCCAAGTTAACTTTCAATGAAGGCAGTGGGCAATTTGGAAACACCTCGGTAGCGATGGTTCAGAAGACTATGCTTGATACCCGACTGGGGATTATTGCCGACAAGATTGAAGATCAGATCATTGAGCGAGTAATTAGACCCTTGCTTGTCTTTAACTTTGGGTTGACAGCCGAAGATGGCTGGGGACACTTTGAATCCGACGTATCCAGTGACCCAATCATGGCTCAGTCTCAGCTTCAGATGCTCATGCAAGCTGTAGCCATGCAAGTCATTCCGGCAACCGATCCTGCTGTCATGGATTCTATTCGTCAACTCCTGAAACTCCCAGCAGTCACCGAAGAAGATGCGTTGGGCAATATTCGCAGGGCTGCGGATATCCAAGCTCTTCAACAGACAACAGTAATGAAGGCACAGATGGAAGTCCAAAACAAATCTCAGCTAGAGATGATGGAGAAACAATCTCAGATGCAGCAAGAGCAACAAGCCAAGGAACAACAGCAACCCCAGCAGCAATAAAATATATCCGCTTCACCTTGAGCATTTACGTTGTCAGTGTTAAACTGATTCTAACCAGACAAGTTAAGATTGCTTTTCCTTAAGCCCAAAAAACATGAACCAAGATCACCTCCTATCTCCGTTTTTAACCAACTTAGACAAGCCTGTATTCTGCTTGAAAAATCTCCCTGAAGTTGTCAAGGGAGCCCTTTTCTCTCGTTATAGCCGTAGCGAAAAGGGGCTTCGAGAAATATTGCTCGATGAATTTATCAACGCTCCCGAAGCGTATTTCCAAGAACTCTCTGGCGACGCTGAAATCCTCGTAAACAAAGAGCAAGCCGAAGCTTTCTATGACCGAGTACTCTTAGGTTACGGAGATGACTCCATCGCTGAGCTTGGCGGCGCACACATTGCTTGCGAAGGCATTAGCAACATTGCGGCAAAAGCCCTAGAGGACTGTCGAATTGGTATTTCACCACTAGAAAAATCAACTAGATATGTCCGGTTCGACCAGAAAAAGGATGGCAAGTATCTGTACTACCGAGAACTGCTGATAATGGCATCGATCCACTCCGATCTCTACGAAGAAACAATGGACTTGCTATTCAAGACTTACTCAGACTTAATCGCTCCTCTTTCTGAGTGGCTGAAGACTAAGTACCCCAAGAATGAGTCAACGAAAGAGAAACCTTACCTCAATAGCATCAAAGCAAAAGCCCTTGATATTCTGCGAGGATTACTGCCAATGGCTACATTGACAAACGTGGGACTCTACGGCAATGGACGGTCTCTTGAGTACCTGCTGGTGAAATTTGCAGCTTCACGCCATATCGAAGTTCGCCAGCTAGGGGTGGATATGCAAGAAGAACTAAAACAAGTTATTCCATCTTTTATCAAAGGAGCCACTACGGAGCGGGGGCAAAGGCAGTCTCAGCGAATCATAGATAGTCTAATCGCAACAAGGGAAACAGCCGAGGACTTGGTTGGTGGGCTGGCTCGTTGTGAAAGGACAGATACGGTTTGCTTGACTGATTACGAACCCTACGCTGTCACCCAAGTTATCACAGCTATCCTTTACCCACATAGTGACCTTTGCCTAAGTCGAATTGCCGAAGCCGTCATAGGTATGGCTCAGTGGGACAAAGAAGCTGTTATCAATGAATACGTGGGTGATCGACACTCTCGGTTTGACAAAGTAGGCAGGGCTTTCGAGGAGGTCTTCTATACCTTTGACATCCTTGCCGACATCGGAGCCTACCGAGACTTACAGAGACATCGCTTAATGAGCCAAGAGCACCAAGATTACACGGTTAAACATGGGTACGATGTTCCCGATGAACTTGTCGAAGCTACACTCGACGAACCGTATCGGAGGGCTATGAACGCCGCCTCCTTTGCCTTCGAGATCGTAGAATCAAGCTTGCCCATTGCCGCTCAATACATGGTTCCTTTTGGTTGCAAGATTCGATGGAAGATAAAGCTAAACTTGAGAGAGGCTTATCATTTCATCGAATTACGCAGTCAGAGACAAGGGCATTCTTCGTACAGGGAAATTGCCCAGCAAATGTACCTTGCAATCAACGATGTTCACCCAGAGTTGGCAGCGCACATGATCATCGACATGAAAGATTACGACCTAGAACGGCTTGCTGCCGAACAGAAAACCGAAGCAAAAAGAGGAGAAGCATGACAACTGAACAATTTGACCTATATAGTAGCTTGAGAAGATACGCTAGCTACTATATAGGTTTTCCCTCCGACCTCGACTTTTACAGCAACGACTGCTTTGATGAGGTCGAAGGAAAAGACACCAAGCAACTTGTTAGAGAGCTATTGGAGGCTGTATACGAGAAGGGACTGATAAACCCATCCTTCCCTTCTCGTATATCGGAGCTACTAAAAGAGTGGGAAAAGCTAAATGATTTTCCGAGTAGCTTTAACCCGGTTGAACTCAGAGAATTGCTCTCGCCCTTGGTTGCAAGAATATTTCCTCCCGTGATAGAAATTTCGGGAGATGTTCGAGGTAGTTATGGATGCTTAGTTTCCCGATCTGAAGACACGCTAACCTTCAAGACTTTCAGTGGGGAAGAGGAATTCTCAATTAGAGAGTTCCTTCTTCGCATGAGAATCAACATTTCTGATTTTAATGAAGCAAAAACAGGAGAGACATGACAACTGAACAATTTGATCTAGAGAGTAGCTTAAGAACATATGTTGACCTCTATGTAGGGTTTCCCTTTGACCTCGACTATAGTAATGACTGCTTTGATGAGGTCAAAGGAAAAGACACTAATCAACTCGTCAGAGAGCTATTGGAGGCTATAGAGGAAAAGGGTTAGTAGATTCATCCTTCCCTTCTCAGGTATCCGAGCTACTAAAGGAATGGGAGCCAACTTGGAGGGTTAACCAGGTTAAACTCAGAGAATTGCTCTCGCCCTTGGTTGCAAGAATATTTCCTCCCGTGATAGAGATTTGGGGCGATGTCCGAGGCAGCCATGGGTGTTCGGTTTCCCGATCTGGAGACACGCTAACCTTCAAGACTTTCGGTGGGGAAGAGGAATTCTCAATCAGGGAATTCCTTCTTCGCATGAGAATCGACATTTCTGATTTTAATGAAGCAAAAAGAGGAGAGTAAGATGTCAATTTTGAACGACAGAAGAATCATCGAAAATGAGTCAATGATCAGGGGCTTCAATGCTGGCAACGTAAACCCCGTTTCCTACGATGTAACCCTCCATCACGTCATCTTGAGGGAGAGGCATCAATGGCAGTCTTGGCTCATGGATTCGCTTTGCCGACAAAAGCACTGGGGCAGAATGGACTCCCCCAATAGGTTTCAGAGAATTGATATTTCCAAGCACTCCAGAAAAGACCCGTTCTGGATGAAGCAAGGAGACTTCATTCTCGCTGCTACCCAAGAAATCTTTGACTTGCCCTTGAATATCTCCGCTGAGTTTGTCTTGAAGTCTAATTCAGGAAGGCTGGGTTTTGGGCATCAACTAGCTGGACTTTGCGACCCCGGCTGGCATAACTCTCGGCTAACCTTGGAATTATTCAATGTATGCCGATTTGGCTTGCCACTCTACCCCGGACTGAAGATTGGGCAGATGGTGTTCCAGTTCGTTGAAGAACCATCGAAAGGCTATGGAATCACTGGGCATTACAACGGAGACAAAGAAGTTCAGCCGTCTCGTGTTGCTATTATTGACTAATTATTACAAATGGAGAGGTACAGCTAATGGATTCGCCTGACAAAATATTCTTACTGGCTAGAGAATTGGCTAATGGAAGCGATACAGATAAATTTGCTTCTAGCATCCTAATGATTGTAGGGGGAGCCCTTCTATCTAGCAACGAGCTAGGATTCGACCACATAGAAAGACTAACTATGGCAGTGATTGCTACTTCAAATGAATTCCGGGCTGAATTAATCCCTGAAGAGGAACGAGGTTCACTCGAAGAGTTTAAGCGCAAACTATTCGGAAACTAGTAAATCTCACTCCGAATATATTCAAGGAATTTCACCGAGAACCCCGTGCTAAATCGTTGGTACGGGGTATTTATTGGGACTTCAGTGATTGTCGGTGGGTTCGTTGATTCGTTACAATTCATGCGTCCTGAGCGTACCGTACCGCCGACTCCATCGAAGACTTTGATTTTACCGACTCTTTGAGTAAAGCCTTGTTGATATGCTTGCCAAAGACTACCAGTACCACAATCTACTCGGTGATAGTCAAAGCAGGTAATCGTGGCATAGTTTGCGTAGCCAGTAGAAGTAGAGAGCGTAGCAAGTTCCTTGAGAGCTAAGTAGATTTCTTCTCGCTGATCCTTGATTTTCAATGTAAATCCATAGCGACGAGTATTCAACGTGACCCCAGCAAGATTCGGCGAGAAGTAGTCATAGTAGTCTGATTCAGAGCCTTCACTGACAGCAGAGTAGTCTTCGGCGGGAGTGCGGATTACGAGGTGTCCCTGGGCATTGAACATCGGGGCAATCTGAGTCGTTGCCCACGTTGTCATAAAATGCGGTGGGCAAACAAAAACTACTTTATTAGGGATTAATCTAGTCAAGCTACCTCCTCTGATTCAGCGTTGTCAGCACCCCATCTAGGGACTGAAGCACCTGTTGCTCTACATTCTGCCCTATTTCGCCATTTTGGTCAGCCTGTAGAGTTATGTTAATTGTATTCTGCATAGAGACATCGTTAGTGGGTCTATTGGCTTGAGCTTGAAGCCCATCCCTAATCTCTGCCATTGCTGGATCATTGGCTTGTCGCTGTCCGGCAACTCCTCCCGGAGCTTGGGGAACTCCAAATTCTTGCATCTGAGCTTGGAAGTTTCGGCGAATGTAGTCCAAGTCAGGCGGAGTGATCTGGGGCATGACTCCCTGCGTATTGGTGTTTAGGTTGAGTCCTTGCAGTTCTCTAAAGTTATTCCGGGTAAGCCCATAATCAAGTGCACCTCCACTACTTAATCCCAAATCAGCGAGGACTTGATTCCTGACACTGGCAACCAATCTAGCTTGCTCCTGCCCTTCAGGGAGGGTCTCTGCAACTTCTAGGAGAGCATGTCCCCTCGCTGTGGACTGAGAAGCCACTATTGCTTGCCGTTCTTGGACGTTGAGCATCTCTGTGAGTTTGGCTTGATTGGATTGAATCTCAGTAGCATATTGAAGATAAGTTCCTTGCTCTACCTTGGCTGAGAGGGCATCTAGTCGAGCTTGAACCATCTCAGGAGAATCACCCTTAGCAATGGACTCACTGACCTTTGCCTTGGCATCGGCAATGTCAGCCTTGTTCTGGGCTTGCTGCATTCGTAGCCGAATTCGCTCTTGCTCCATCGTTGCCTTTTGTTGAGCTTGATTGAGATCAAGAAGCTTCAACTCCATCTCTTGTTGGCTCAATAAGGACTGGTACTTGATCCGAGCAGTAGCTTTAGCGATAGCATGTTTTTCCGCCTCCCCGTGAAGAGTTTTGGAAAGTAGATCAAGTTGTCCAGCAACTTGACTGCTCCTAGATTCCATCAACCGCTTTTGTTTTTCAAGAATGTCTTTCTGGAAGTTCATCTTCTCAGTAATTAAGGCAGTTTGTTCAGCTTGCTTTGCCAAGAGTACATTTAGTCGAGCTTCAGACTTCTCTTGGTCTTGGCGGATTTCAAGCTCAACAGCAGCCCGAACATTCATCTCTTGCTGTTTACCAATCATGGAAGTCTGACCAGCTAGAAATTCTCGCTGTTTCTGGAGTGAAGTAATTCGAGACTGAGCCATTCCCTGCTCTTCTTTGCTAGATGCCCTAGTCAGGTCAAGGTTAGCTTGGTTGATCAGTCGCTCATTCTCTTTAAGCTGCAAAACGTTGGCATATTCTTGCCCTTCAAGAGCCAAAGCATTAATCCTTTCCTGATCTTTAGCCGACTCCTTTTCTAGTTCTTGTTTTCTTTCCAAGAACCGCAAGGAAGCTTGCTGACTCTTAGATTCAACGGTAGCCTTAACCAACTCGCTATTGGTCAACTTCGTAACCATGTTGATCTGCTGCTGGTAATACCCCAGCATTTGTTGACCCAACTTAATCTCTTGGTTTCTCTTAGCTTCGCTCTCAGCTTGTTCGGCAAGTAATAAGTTAATCCTAGATTCAACAAGAGCCATAGATTGCTTAATCTTTAGCTCTTCTATGGCACTCTGCATAATCATCTCTTGTCCACGAAGCTGTAGCCGCTGATTCTGGAGTTGTTCTTGTTGAATCTTCAAGGCATCTACCCTGAGTTCACCGGAACGGACATCTTCCTCGGTCAACTTGGCATTCACTTGTTGCTTGGCTATATCCGCCTCAGCGTCAGCAATGGCTCTTTGGTTTTCCTTGAGCGCAATGTCCGATTCGGTTTGTTGTTTCTCATTGGCTATTCTTTGCTGAGCCTGAGACATGTTTAAGCTCTCAACCTCGGCTTCTTGAGTTCTTTCCAAGATTGACAACTGTTGACTTGCTGAACGGGTCTGAATTTCCGCCTTGATAGTTTCGTCCTTGATCTGGCGGCTGAGATTGGTCAAGGAAGCCTGAGACTGAGTTTCAACAAGGCTGAGTAGTGAATTCCTTGCCTCCAACACTTTCTGCTGCCGACCTAGTTCGTCACCAATCTTAGTTAGAGCATTAATCTGTATCCTTAAGCCTTGGTTTTCTGCCTCAATTTGATTGGAAAAAATCTTCTGACTTTTTTCAATGGCAATAACCTTCCGCTTAATCTCTCGATTTTCTTTTTGGGATTCCAACTCCATCTCTAGCTTGTTTACTTCAAGCTGGGCATCCATATAAGCCCTAGAACTTTTCCCTTGGAGCTTGGCAATCTTCTCCAGGGTTTCCTTGGCATCCTTAAGACGCTTATTATTCATCTCAATATCAATACCCGCCATCTGATCCGCAGCTTCTTGAGCCGTAATCAACCCTTTCGTTTGGAGTAACTGAACTTGACGATTGGACTGCTCATCTAAACGTAGCTTCTGATCTAAGACATTTTTGCGAACAGCGATTTCTTGGTTTCCCATCTCAATCTGCTGCCCCTTCAAGTCCTGCTCCATCTTCACGATTTCAGCCTGCTTGTCCCTGTACTCTTGGGAGTCCTTGCCCTTCCCAACTTCCTCAATGAGTGCTAAGGTCTCTTTGGCGTTAGCTAGACGCTTTTTGTTTTGCTCAAACTGTATTTGGGTGATCTGCAAAGCCGACGCTTCAGCACTGATAACTGTCTGCTTCTCCCTCAGTCGCACCTCCCCAATAGCTTTCTCGTCCATTGCAAAAGACCGCTCCAGAGCAGTCTTCTTCATTTCAATGATCATCGCCACGTTTTCTTGAATCTGACTAGCAGAAAGAATAGATTCAGCTATCCCGTTCTGCCCAATCGGTCCTTTCTGGCTCTGAAGTCCCTCAAGTAGCTCCGTGGCAAACTCTACTCCAATAGCCCCTCCATCAAAGGACTTCTTAATCTGATCCATTGCCGAATCAGCGTTAGAGCGAAGTATGGATAGATCAACAGTCCCAACATTAGCCATGTCTTGAGAGAGCTTGTCGTAAGTGCTAGACAAAGCTAGAAGCTGCCTTCTTTGTGATCCAGAAGCAGCGTTTGCCATCGTTGAGCTAAACACCCCAAACTTGGTCATCGATTCCTCATAGACCTTCTGGGCAGTCTCTGAATCAACTTGAGCCTGAGCGATTATTTCCTGAGACTGCCCATCTCGCCCCATCTTGGCGATTCTTTCTGCGTCTAATTCCTGAATCTTTTTCAGCCCTTCTTCGGTTTTCTGATTGAGAGAATCAAGGAATTTCTCGGTCGATTTAGCCGCTTGGTTACTAGCTTGAGCATTGGCAATAGCCGCTATATTTGTCTGATACAGTGTCTCCGCCTTTGCTACTTCAGCCAGCAATGACGTTTGCTTGGTTAGATCGTCAATCTGGCTCTGCCTAGCCTTTTTTCTACCTGGATCATTTTCATTCTTGTTTGCCTCAGTCAAGTCGGCAATTGTCTGATCGTTTGTAGCCTTCAACGCATCAATGGCTTTCTTTTCTGCCGCTAAGACCTTGGCTAAATCCTCAGAACTCAACGCCTTTCCTTGGTTTGCCTTGACAATTGCCTTGGCTTCATCGGTGATATAGTCGTGGTTCTTTAGCTTCTGTCTATACTGGAGGGTCTTCTCGTAAAGACGTTGAGTTTCAGCTTCGGCAGCATTTCTGGCAGAGATAAGCCCCTCGGAAGTCGTTGCTGCTTCAGTGAGTTCTTGAATAATCTCAACACTCTGCCCAGCCCGATCTTTTACCCAGTTGAAAGCATTACCTACAGAGTTCATTAAATCTCCAATGGAACCAAAGATAGCCTTAAACATGGGACCAAGAACGGGAACGTTGCTTAGTAACCAAGGGATGAAGCTGGTAATCCCTCCCATCACCCAGAGGACTCCCTTGCCCAAATCCCAGATATTACTGATAGTGCCAGCTAAAAGCCAGATTAACCCTTGCATATTTCCCTTGTATGCCTTGCCCTCCTTTGTTCCCTCCTTCTGTTTCTCTGTCAACTCCGAAGTTGCCCCCGCCGCTTTAAGTAAAGCCTTCTCCATCTTTTCGCTTTCAGCAGCCGCTCCACCAAGGGCGGGAATGAAATCCTGGAGAACGAGGAGCACCGATCCTAGAACTGCTACCACCCCAATGACTGACCCAATTAAAACAACCCAGAAAAGTGCTGCGGCTGAAGTTGCCCATGTCAACGCCGCCGTAATTCCGTTAATTGAGAGCGTGTACACTGCATTCGCAAGTGCCCCCAACTTCGTAGCAAAAGTTGTCCGCCCTGTTGCTACGAGATGGAACTCGGTGAGAACGGCGTTTGTCGCAAGGGCAGCAGTGTCGGCGTTCTTAGCTGCGGTAGAAGCTCCAATCTCGGCAATCTCTCCTATAGCTCTCTTCCCCTCGGCTTCTTTCAGGGCTAGCAATTTCGCTCTAGCTGCCAGATTAAATTCTATGGCAGCAGTTTCCGCCGCCATTTGCTTCGTCATGGGTCGAGGGAGGTCTATGTTTGCTAATTTAGTCTGAGCTTCCTGTACCGAAGACAAGGTTCCCTTCACATCGCCCAAGCCTAGCAGTTCAGCCATTAGCCCCTTAGTTTTCTCACTCTTATTGCCTATCGCAATCTGCTTGGTTAATTTCTCAGCTTCCGCCTTGACTGAGGGGGTGGCATTGGCAAAGCCTTCTTTTATCTTCGATCTAATTTCATCTTGGTTTCCACCAAGAAATATTTCCTCTATGCCCTGAAAATTCTGCACCCGTTTTTTCTTGCTAGCTATTGCGGATTGCTTATCTAAATCAACAAGCATTTCCGCATTCATTACAGCCAAAGCTTTTCTTGAAGTTAAATTGCTCTTAATAGCCTTGACTTCCGACTCCATTGCAATCTTTAGTGGAGTATCGTCAGGATACTTAGCCAGCACAGTGTCTTTGAAGTTCTTAAGCCGATCTTCAGCCTTTCCAATGCTCTCCAAGGATGATCCCGCCTGATCTAACCCCATAGCCTTAGCCACGTTCCCCTTAGCGATAGCGGGATCAAGTCCTCTAAGGTTCGTAGTGATTCTGCTAATTCTATCCTGGACTTCAGGGGAAGTTATTGAGTAGATGCTTTTGAACAAGTTCTCTGACTGCAAGGTAAACTTTGATAAGTCAAGCTGATCAACTTTCCTAATTGCCGCACCCAGGGTTTCGTAAGAGCCAATCATCCTGTCAAAAGCCTTTGCGGGAAGCAATGTTTTCTGCTGGGCGGACAAGAGCATGGGAGCAAAATCCTCAGCCCATCCATTTAGAGCTTTTCGGCTATTGGCAAAACTATTCATCAGTCCATCATTGATGTTCTTAAGCCCCTCCAGCCCCATGATTTGCCCTGCCCTAGCTTTTTGCACCACCTGTTCAACGCCAAGCACTCCCATCAGAGCCTTCTGGTAGCCCTGCTTCGCCATTATTGCTTGTCTTATCGCCTCAACGTGAGTGCGTATCTCCCCAGTCATGATCAGTTGACTGCCACGAGTAATAAGGTAAGCTTTACCCAGTCCCAGCACAATATTCGTCAGACTCTGACCTGCCTCGGTAACTCGCCCAAACTGCATGGAAAGCATTGCCGTTCCAGCGATAACATCCTTAAGTGGTTCTGGCAAGTTTTGGAAGTACTTGAGTAATCCTTCCAACGACTTCAACCCCGGCTCAATGGCTGGCAGAGTTCTCTTGCCCAAGTCAGTCATTACTTCGTTGAACCCATTGGTTACTGCGGTCATTCTTTGAGTTGCAGACTGTCTTCTATTGTCAAACAAGGTGTCCAAGCTCTCCGAGCCGACCGTGCCCATGTCTTCCATGTTTTGCTTTGCATCCTTAGAAGCCGTAGTCATTAAACTCAGAGCCGTACTGAAGGCTAGGGAGTCGGGAATAATCTCTTTAAGTTTATTGGTACTACCACCAGTCGCTTTCCACAAGTCCTGCAATGAAGCAAGCAGTCCCTTCGTTTTAATTGTATTTGTGTCAAATTTAATTCCCAATTCTTCAATCGCCTTGGCTGACTGGGCTCCCTGTCCGGCGATGCTACTCAATAGAGATGCGTAACCTGTCATGGCATCGTCGGCACTCAAGGTCTGGGTTAGGGCTGAGATAGAACCATAGAGTTCGTCGATACCCACGCCGGAAGCCTTGGCAGACTCAGAAACCCTAGCAATACCTCCTGCTAACTGAGGAAAGGTGACAATACCTCTTTCAACCACTTGGTTCATCTTGGCAGCAACCAAAGCTGAATCCCGATTCTCAATCTTGTAAACCTTCATTGATTTGGCGAGGGCTTCAATGGTCGTCCCGGCATCGGTTCCCGTAGCTGAACTGAGCTTCGTGGCTGCTTCCATGAAATTCGTTGTTTCGGCGATGGAACCTACGCCAGCCGAGAGAGCATTGTACATGCCCTTTGCTGCTTCAACAGAGCTAATAGCATTTTGAAGTGGACCATTAACTAAGTTAGTCAGAGCGTCTCCTAACTTGTCTTGCCCAGCGGCTGCCCCGACACTCAAGGTAGCCAAGTTAGCTAACTGATCTTGGAATCCTGCAAACCTCTGAAAAGATACGTTGACAAACTTCTCTGCTGCTTGAGAACTGAGCAAGAGTCCTTCCCCCATCATGCCAAGAGAGACCGCCATCTCCGAAGTGGTGGAGTCAATCCCTATCGACTGCATTGCTTGAAAAGCTGTATTCAATCCCTGCATCTTCATGTAGGCATCCATAGCAGCCACACCAAGAGCATTTAGCATATCTAGAGATTGCTTTAGCGCAAGAATTCCCAGGAATTTTCCTGCGACATCGTTCAGTCCAGCCTTTTTGAAATTCTCTCCAACTCCCTCAAGAGAGCGACCCGCTTTAGAGGACTTGTCCGTCAAGTTCTCTAATCCGTCCGCAAGTTTCTCGGTCTGCTTAGTTAATCCTTCAGGTAGGTTGACCTTTGACATTCCTTGACCGAGAAGCCTTATAGCCGAAGCACCCTTTGAGCCAAGGGCATCAAGGGTCTCCTTAAGTAGGTTGGCATTCTTGGTTAAAGCTCCGTAAGAGATCGTAATTGCTCTGGCAGAGGTCGTAGCAAGAGCCATAGGCGTACTGATCATTGGTATGACTTTTTGAGATACCGTAGTCAAGGCAGTCCCCGTTGATTCCAAGACTCCTGACAAGTCTTCTTCGGCAAACCTTTGAATTCCTTCACTAAGCCGATGGATATCTCCTACTTGATCGGCAAGATTTACTGCATTCGAGAATTTAATCAGTCCACCAGATAGTTGGTTGACTACCTTTGCTGCTCCTTCGCCGACAATTCCCATCTGCTCTAGTCGTTCCGCAAAATCAGAGGTTGCCTTTGCGGCAGTCCTCAAGCCCGAAGACAGCGGCTTCTGTGCTATATCGAGAGTTTTGAATATTTTCCCTGCAACAGTACCTTGTTCCATTACTGAAGAGAAGGAATCAGCGACTGGTCCCAATGTTGAGTTTAGAAAATCAACTTGCTTTCCCATTCCCAAGAATTTAGAACCAAGTTGGACAGCCCAGTTCCCTGTAACATCCGTAACTTTCACTGTTGTTTTCAGTGCAGAGTTTGTTCCTTCGATGGTATCGGAAACATCACCAAAAGCTCCACTAAGCCCACTGACAGCCTTTCGTGAATTACTAGCAGTTCCGCTAAGTTTCCCTAGTAGCTTCTCAGCGATGCCCGACTGCTTACCCATCTCGGTGATGTGTTCAGAGCCATCGGAGACCCCTTCGTTAAGCTTTGAGAAACCTACGCCCAGTTTCTTGAGAGTGGACTCTAGCTCACTCCCGTCTCCTCTAAAATTAATAACTGCATCAGTATTTAGCATGGTCAATTAGGGGGTGTTGAATGTGCAAGCCATTTCCGTTCTCCATTATTCAGGCATTTGTTTTAAGATGAAACTAACCAATTGAACAAAGGCATCGTCGTTCAACGCTTCGGGCTCAGTGAGATCAGGGAAGCTAAGTCGAATAGCTTCCAGCAATAGTTTGTTTGCGCTAGGGTTGAGAAACATTTTACCCATAGCTGTATTGCGTTCCTGAGTCAACTCGTCGTCTTCGCTGAGTTCCCCCATCGCCTTCAGGTGGGCAAAGACTTTCTCGTAAAGTTGATCCGCAGTGAGCTTCTGCTGCTCTTCAGGGGTGACAATTAAGTCTTTCACCACTGCGACCAAGAAGGTGTAAACAAGTCCATTAACAGGAATGTTAGGTGGACGATAGCGAAGATTTTTTCCCAGGATAGTAACGCCTTGCTCGATTTGGTACAAACCAGTCAAGTCAGTGTCGAAGATCGTTCCAGGGATTACGTTTCTTTTCGTTGTTGCCATAGTTAATTAAAAGTCATTAAGGAAGTTCTCTAGTTCAGGGTGGCTTGCCATGTGATCCTCTAAGCCCTTGCTTGCTACTTCAAGTCTCCTTTCTTCTGGGTCTCTTCTTATTTCGACCGTGGAATTAATTAAGTCTTGAATAGCTTGCCCATCCCAGTTTTGCCAAATAATCCAAGGCATTTGGGACTTGGGATAGAGTTCCATCAGTAAAGCTAAGGTGTCGGCATCGGGGTTTGTTTCTTTTCGATCTCTTTCTTGAGAACTTTCTGCTTGCCCTTGATCTCCTGGATGAAGCTCTCCCTGGCTTTGTCCATCAACCCCTGACCGTCGTAAAGAAAAAAAGCGAAACCATGCAACTTAGCTATTCGAGAGGGTAGATGACTCTCTTCCTTGCTCTCAGGGACAATGGCTCCATCCTCGTCTTGGTGAGTCGTTCCAGTAAAGAAGACCTGCATAATCTCATCGCTGTCCATTTCATCAAGTTCAAGGGGTTCCCCTGAGATCGTGGGCAAGAGAGTCACCGCTTGCTGAAGCAAACTCCAAGCTTTCTTGTTAGAAGGAACAAGTAGAGTTCCCGCCATTAACCCAGAAAGGAAGAATTGCTCCAGCAAGGATTGTTGTAATTCCATCATATCAGCCCACTTAGCGCGGGGTAATGGCTTAACCTTAACCACTGCCCCGTCTAAGTAAGTAACGTCAAAATAACGTTCAGCCATTAGCAAGCCACCTTTCTTCCTGTGTATTTAATCTTGTAGGTAGAGCAACCGCCAAGGGACTGGTCTAGTCGGAACTTGATGGGTACATCGGCTGCGCTTGGATCAAAGGAGTTCCCGGAGATCGTTGGCGATACGTTGTCAGCTTCAAAGGTCACGATGGTATTATCCACTGAGTGAACAAGGATAGCTTTAAGCCTGTAAGCTCCGACGGGTAAGTCGCCTAGTTGCAGTCCTGCTACAATAGGCTCCTCAGTGATAACAGTAACAGTTTCGCCAGCCAAGGCAACAGGGAATCTAAGAGCCCCAGCCGCCCCTATCATCCAAGAATTTACGGCAACTGCCCCAGAAGCAGTCCAAGGAACTCGTATTAGCTGCTGGGAGACCCCAAAGGTTCCCTTGACAGCAGCCTTGGCATTGGGTTCATCGACAACAACACCGAAACCCTCAATGTCAATGAGTACGGGGGGAACTTCTCCGGTGGCGGGAATTGTCAACTCTCTAATGACCGGGGCAACCAAGCCCGTAGCTTGGAATTTGCGTCCAAAAAGTAGCTCCAAAGCCTCCGGTTGGCGATGCCCAAAGGAGATAGACAAGGTAGGCTTCTCTGAGGACTGATAGGAACCCATTGTTACCATCTTAGCCAAGGGGTTCATCCCTTCTTGGATTACTTCTTCAACTCCTAGATCAAGCTGCATCGACTTTGGAGTGGGAATGTGAAGAATGTTTCCGGTGGCTAATTCTTGGAGGCGAATTTTACCAGCCCCTTTGATAGTGTTCTGAAACTTAGCTAGAGTCATGGATTTTTACCTTTTGGTTTTGGTTGAATCGATTCACCCTCTGTCCCTTGGGGTGGCTCGGACTTGGGAGAGTCAGGGGGGACATATACAAACCCAAGAATGAAAGCTGCTGGAGGAATTTCCTCTCTGTCGTACCAGCCAGGGGGCAGGACAGACCCGTTGGCGTGTTCAGTTGGATATAGTAAGTTAACTTTTTTGCTCATTTAACCGCTTTGTTTTATGTTGAAACTAAAATCTGCTTGGTATATTAATTCGCCCAACTGAAACATCGGACGATACCGACTACTGACTCTCCCCGTAAACTCGACACATCCTGCTTTCGCAATAGCCATCTCTCTCAAAGCGTTTGCTATATTCAGCGCAAGGAAATTATTTATCCCCGGTAGCTCATCCATCGACACATTGGCTAAGGCATGGGTGAGCTTGATGTCTGACTGCCGAGCAGCCGTCTGAAGATCAAGGTAGTCAGACTCACGAAAACCTTTAAGTAATGGGTAGTCGGAAATAGGGATATTGAAAGCGTCATAGTAAGCCACTCGCCGAACAACCGTGACCCCATCGCCAGCCTTGTTTAAGAAAGTAGCCACCGTGTCTGTAATTTCCTTAATTAATGGGTCGTGGAATAAGCTGGTCATTTGTTGAGTGATCCCAATGTTCGTTTGGTAGTGTTGATTAGTGGTGGTGCTGATACCTTGGGTTGAGCCATCTTTGCAGCCATTTTAGGGTTCCACTCAACAATCTTTACCTTGCGCCCTATAGTTCGTGCTGGCGGAGGACTCCTGACTCCCTTGAGGGAAGACAAGACTTGTTTCTTACCCTGTGTCAGTGCAGGAAGTACTTTTGTTTTGGCCTTTCTGTACGCTCCAACTATCTCTGACTTATTTTTGGTATTCATCCAGCCAACCTCACGGGTATTCACAGCTTTCCCGGAGGTCGAAGGCACTCCCATCGCTTTGTTATATTTGGCTCTAGCCTTATTTGCCTTGGCTACCTTCTTTTTGAGTCGATAGTTTTTGGCTACTTTTGTTAATTTTGCTGTGATCGCCATGTGCCTACCTAGCTGGTCGTGGAATAGGATTCCGATTATCTTGCAGTAAGGATTCTTGAATTAGTTTTGCTATCTTTTCAAGAAGTTCATTGTGCCAAAATACGATAGGTCGTAGCTTCTGAAGTTCGTCAACGTTTTTGGCGGTCAGTTCAAAGAAGAAGGTATCGCCGTCAACGTGGTAAACATTCTGAGCTCCTGGGGTAATAGCTCCTCTCCAGAGAGTTCCAGAGTCTATATGTATCTGCCCAGAGAGTCGGCGAGGATTTTGGCGAAAAGCCATGTTGGATAGCTTGCGATATTCAATCCCTCCGTGAGCCATGCCACCCGTAGTTGTCACTGGAGATAACAAGAAACGAGTGTTGATGTCATCTCGAATCAATTGAGCCACTTGATCGGAGATCGGGGTTAAATCACCGATCCTGTCCTGAGCCGTCTCGATCCGATCCGTCATCTGACTCAAGCCAGTAGTCGTAATCTTTATTTCCATAACGAATCTCGTACCAGATGGTATAGCGGTTAATAGCCTTTCTCAGTAATTCCTTAGTTAGAACCATGTGTCTCCTTGTATTTATCTAGGTCGTCTAGGTGGTCTTCGAGGAGTCGTGCTGCCTCTACGAACTCGTTGACCTCTGGGTTTTGCCTTGGGTAGAGACTGAAGCCTCTTCTCGGCTGCATTCCGCTTGAGTCGGTTTGCCTCAAGCTGGGTTCTGTACTTGGGAACCTCTACTGCATCTTTTGCACTTCTGATCTTCTTGCCTGCTCTAGCGGCTAAACCCCAACGACCAGAATCTTCCTTGTTAATATGATGGATGACTGCTTTATTCAAAGGTTTAGCAAGTCGCTTATTAGTAGCCTGAACCCTTTGGTAGTAGGATTTTGGCTTTCTAGCAGGAGTGCTCTTTGCCGAAGAAAGTAACTCTGGTGCAGAAACCTGAGAGTCAAAAGTGCTACTTCCAGGAGTCCTTCTTCGGGAAGCCAAGTATCCTCCCCCTCCAAGGACTCCCGCCAAAGCTGCGGCTCTAACAATTCGCCCCTTCCTTGTTTTTCCTAGCAACTTTCGCCGCAAGTTACCCTTTGCCATTTAAGACCCCCTAACTCCGCCCATTAATGTGAAACTTCCCGGCTCAAAGGTAAACCGTTCGCTGAGTGGATCAATCAGTTCTAGCTCGTAGTAAACAGAGCCTCCGGCAACATCACGAGTATCGCTAGGATAGATGCGTATTTGTGCCTTCAACTCTTGGAGAATCCCATGAGTAGTTGTTGTAATATCCGTAGTAGAAATCACCCCGATACCCGAATAGGGCTGAATGGTTGATTTCTTAAACAGAGTTGATACATCGGAATCACTGGGATTCTTCTTGACCGTGAATAGCAAGGATGGACCAACGCCTTCAGTGAGAGCATCAAGGCGATAGCCCCTCACCGTTAGATTGATTCGGAAACTGTCTCCCGCATAAATCTTGGCTCCATGAAGAGGTATCTCTTCGTAGGAAGTGACCAAAAACAGGGAAGCCATTGGGGGCGGGGGCAAGAACTCTCGGTGTACCGTAGTAACCACGAGCTTGGAGACATCGAGTTGCCCAGCAGTTTTCACTGCCAAAGCAATCCGGGGAGCCGCTTTAGACTTTGGGCTAGGGAATAACCCACTGGTGTCAATCGCCTTGACTGCTCCCGGTCTTCCTACGGCAGGTACATGGGAGACAAAAGCATTGACGGACAGGCTGGTATGTTGCCTTGGGGAGGCTGTAACTCTCGACCTGTCTAGGGTTCCGCTAGCAACTAGTCCCCTGGCAATGATTACCTCCGCAGTCGGAGGAGTCGAGGGGAGGTCGGGGCTAGCAACTAAAGCTCTGACAAAAGAAGGGGCTAGACCCACCGCCATTGATTGATCTAGCTTGCTACTAACGTCAAGGCTCCGAGAGTAGCGAAACTCAACGATCTTCATTGCTGAAGCGTCAAGGTGTCCATTGGTTTCAATTGAGATCGAAGGATTAGCCATTTATCTCCTACTCGTAAACTTCTAAGCCAGCAATGGGGATGATGATGTTATCATCTCGACGAATCAAGATGTTGCGCTCAGGAGGGAATCCACCAAAGTACCAAGGAGTCCCACCACTCGCCGTAGTGTAAATCCCAAATGACTTAGCCAACTCCCAGTTAGCTGTAGCATCTGCAAATTTAATCTCAACCAAGTTAGAGATTTTGCGATTTACACCGGGAGGCGTAAAGGTTCCTGCGGCTGCGGGAAGTTGAACCCGTGCATAGCCAGGGGCGTTAGCACTAGTTAGTTCTCCAATGTCTCCAACCCCTAGCTGAGAAGTAGGCTTTGTACCCAATCCAATGTAGATACTGTTTCCGGGGAGGCTATAGGATTGCCCAAGAAGTAGCGACAGTTGTTTTCCTGCCAACTCATCGGACTTCCCTGTATTCCCAGAATCCAAAGTAAGCATCAGGCGGTTAGGCGGGAACTTAACATAGTTACCTTGAGGGCAATTCTGTCCAGTCACCAAGTGCATGAAGAACCAAGGAATCGTGCCAGCCAGAGTAGGAAAGATGCCAGCAGACTTAACTTCTTCATCCCAGTTGACCGTTGCGGGACCAAAAAGTTGAGTCTGAGTGTTGAAAGCACTCCGACCGCTGACTACCCATGCAGATGCGGCGGAAGCACTGTTGATATTGAAACGAGCATAGCCGTCTCCGACAAACTCAATGCCAGCGAAGTCTCCAGTGTTAGGCGGTAAGTTTTTACCTAGCCCAATATGGAAGCTGCCAGTCCCGTAAGGAGAGTCACAGGCTTGTCCACGGAGGACATTCAAGAAATTAGCTGCAAGTGGTTGAGAGATACCTTCTGCCATAAAAGCTCCTTATATTTTTAGTAATCTATGGACTCTCTTTGATCAGAAAGTCTTCGTCTTTCTCGAATAGTGCCAATACCAAAATCGATATCGGCAAGCTCTCCTGAAACTCTTCGCCGCCCAATGATTGCCTGGTTTCGACTCAGGGTATCTGGCGGTCGTAATTGAAGTTGCTCCCCCGGAAGGACAACTGCTTCCATCCCCGGCTGTTGAGCATTAACTCCTGGAATAGCAAGATTGTGTCCGGCACAGTACATACCAAGCAATTGGCTAGCTCTACTGGCGGAATTCGTTCCCATCCCTGAGACATCATTGCCTAGTTGAGGGGAAGGACTTGACTGGTAATAAACGCCCATGAGATCAGCGACAATCAAGTTTTCAATGATCTCAGAGAGGATAGCCCTAGTGTCTTGCTCAACGAGAGCAAGGGGAAACACGTAGATTCTTCGGAGAATCGAGTTGACATAGGCTTCTTTCTGTTCGCCAATCTGTCCAATCAACTCTTCATTGGCAACCATCTCCCCTAAGTTCTTAGCCCAAGGTTCACTGAAACCATTGGTAGGCACATTGAGCCGACCTTGGAGTCTTCGAGCTATTGCGTGGGTGGTTGTGTAAATCAGGGGCATTGATTATCCTCTTGGCTATTTAGATGATCTAGCTTTTCTAAGTTGAAGTGCTTGAGCCGTTAGTTCGAGCCCTCTCTCCCTAAGTCCCAGTCCTCGATCTCTGATGTCCAGTCCCCTGTTGGCAGAGGCAATCCGACCGAGTACGCCCATCCTTCCCGTCCTACTTTTGCTTATTCGTGATCCAATTCGAGAGGTTATATCCCCTCTCCTGAGTCCAGAATCGAGGAACCCTCCGACTAGACTTAGCCGACTTGATGACGGCACAGGTCTAGAGGCAATCTCACGAGCCATTCTGTATTTCTTGACCAGTTGAAAGTCCTTAGCTCCCCTAGCTACGTTGTAGTAAGCCTTGGTCAAATTGTTAGCCGAATTAGCCAGGTGAGTGGTTCTCAATACCGCCTTGTCAAGGGCTTCGCCAGCATTGAAGGGCACTGCGTTCCGCTTCCTCAAGGAGTTGCTAATCTTCCGCTTGTGAGCAGCCGATAGCTTCTTCCTGAATTCTGCGATGTAAGGAGTGTTCATCTTTGCCTTGCTTTTTTATACCTTTGGAGCAGTCGAGTTCCCTTGTTAGCAATGACTCTGGCTTGAGCTTCTGTTCTAGGAACAGGCTCTCCCCAAGCCTTTGCCGTCAGAGCTAGACGTGTAGGGCGACCCTTTTTATCTACGAGAGGAGGTAGAACCTTTCTCCCATAGAATCGCCTAGCCCAAGAACCCTTTCTTCTCAGATCGGAGACCGTCATCTTCTTACCATGTCGCATAACCCCAGGGCGGAGTTTGCTGCCAGTCTTCTGTGCATAGTATTTTCGACCTGCGGGAGTTAGACCTCCATTCGGGCTGTGATACTTTGCGGCAAAATTAGCTAGCGACAGGTGCTGAGGCATTGGCTTTCTTTGTAGGCGTAGATGCAGGAGTCGAAGTGTCGATGATTACCGCTTCAGCAGGGGGAACAACAACTTCGGGGAAAGCAAAGGACTGCTTTCTGCCGTTGTCATTGGTCAGGTATTCATCATTACGAAACTTCTCTGGGATTGCCTCTGCTCTGTAATAGCGATCCATGTCGATAGGGAACATGCACTGAGTAGCCATATCCAATATCTGTTTCTTGACATAGACGGGTTTTGTTAAATCAAACATCTAAGCAGCCCTCCGTGCAAATAACAATTTAGGATTAGGGATTACTGGCAACATTGTCGCAACGCCTTGAGTGGCATCACGAGGAGGGAACTTAGTAACTTCTCTAGTGACCACAAAGGGACCAGGGGCTCCTTCGTTTTCTAGGGTTGGACCCATAGCTTGTTCGCCCATGCCTTGAGTCAAGAAGACGTAACGATCTGGGTTGAAGAAGCGCATTTTCCCACCACCATTAGGCAGGTTGTACATTTCATCACAGATAATAATTGGGGGTAAGCCCATGTCTTCAAAGAGACGATCAAGCATGAGGTTGGAAACCACTCCCACATTGGAGACAACGACAGACGCTGCGGAGTTGGAGATCGAAGAGAATGAACGCTTCGTGGACTCTTGATTTCGCAAGTGAAGCCGCAACTTGTGGGACATGAGAATTGCCGTAGGCATGTAGCCGTTAGTGTCTCGGAAGACCTCTACGTCATTCTCTAAGTTTTGCAATCCATCGGCAGTGACGTATTGATTCCACGCTTGAGGAGTCGCAGTCAGATCGGGTGGAAAGTGAGCAAATTTGCCATTAGGGGCATAGCCATAGGTGGCATCGGCATCACGGTAGTCCAAGGGCAATCGAACACTGGTTCGAGTATCTTCGTAATTGACGAAGCCAAACTGGACTGCTTGAGCCGCAATTAGATAATTAAGGTCAGTCAAGGCTCGTGCCATGTCAGCAATAGTGCCAAACAAGTAATCAGCCAAGGTGGAGTTAGCACCGGGGATGACTGCTCCATTGGGCAATACTTGTGACTGAACAGTTAGCCCTTTAGCCGAAGCCTTCTCAAGGGCTTCACGCATTTGCCATTGACGTTCTTCGGGGTAGTCAAAGGAAAGCCCAGCCTTGAATAGATCACCAGTAATCTTGTTGAATTTACCAACTTGAGTGGTTGGTAGTTCCGCACCATAGGCAACTAAGGAAGCCACTGGGCTTACCTTGTCCACCACGTAGGCGAGGAAGTCCCGCGTATCATACATTCGTGGAGGTAAGAAAGCATCAAGAGCCCGTTTTCGCTGATTAAGATAGTGGAGAGTGTCGTCCACCATAATGTTCGCTTCGGCAGCTTGTTGCTGTTCACTTAACCAGCTTGCAATTTGTCCCATTTATCCTCCTAGAACCGTGTTCCGTATGTAATATTAGGGGTTGCGCGCTTGATACCCCCGTCAATATAGGGAAGGTTTTGTTCCCAAACGCCCTTAGCTCCAGTAACTAAAGCCAAGGTCTTTTCAGGGTCCACAGTCCAGTCGGTTCCGAAGGGATGTAAACCACCAATCTGATCAACGTAAACCCCGACCTTGCCACCGACCGGAACGGGGTTCGTTGCCGAAGCCGTCAAGGTAATTAGGCTAGGATCAACCTCGTCAAACATAGAGATGGTTCCCACTGGGGTCTGAGCAGTCATGATTCCGTTAGCTGGGCTTCGAGTAACCGTGCCCCCAACCAAGGTAATAGTGTGGCAAGTAACTCCATCGCTGGAGAACAAGTGAACATTGGAGCCACTTGCTACAGCCCGAATCATGGAACTCAGGATGCCGCTTGCATTAATGAAAGCAGCCATTTCAGTTGCGGCATTCTGAACTGTGCTACCAAGAGTTCCCAAGAAGGTGAAGACGTGAGTGTTGCCAGCTACGGTAATGGCTACTGTAGCGTTGACCGCCAAGGCAGTAACTCCGAGCATCAGGTAGGGCTCAACAATTGTTAAGATATCGCCCACTTTGAATAGCTGATAGTTCTTCAGTTTTCCAGTAGTTCCCGTGATTGCCTGAGTAAGCTCAGTCCGAGGCAGGGGATGCCATAGATTGCCGATTCGAGCGAAGAATAACCCTGCGGGTAAGCTCCATTTTTTCCGTTCATTTAACTTAATTCGATCCCGGACAGCCGTGATCGACATCGTGGTGTCAACGCCATCTACAAAGGCTAAAATTGGCAAGCCTTCGCCATAACGATCTGAGTGACGAACCCAAGACATACTTTCTACCTTCCAATGTTTTGTAGTCTCAATTCGGCATTGCGCCGAGCTTGAGCTTGAATAGCATTTTCTTCAGCTTCCTCGTTGGGATTCAAGGGTTCATCGTAAGCGAAGGAATTGAAACTAATCATTCCCCCACATTTTTGAAACATTTCAAGGGTCTTCTGCATGGCATATAGCTCAGTGTCTAAACTGGAGCCATTTGATTGACATACAGAAGAAAATGCAGCCAACTGATCGTCTTGGCTCTCGAAGTTACCTAGGAGCTCACGGTGAACCACTGGAGGTAGCCATCCCTGATTGAACCCAGCATCGGCTAAACGATTTAGTTCGTTCAAGCGACTAGAGACCTCTTGCTGAACTTGAGCTTCAGTAAACTGAGCTTCTAATTCTTGCAAGCGGAAGTCCTTGTCTTGAATGGCTCTGGCGTAGCTTTCAAGGACTTCCTCGGTTTCGCCCTCGTCACCTTCGTCCTCTTCGTAATCGCCTTCTTCCATCGCATCATCCTCAGCCAAGACAAGCATCCCATTGAGGACTTCTTCGTCATTAGCCGAATCAAAGGCTTGAGCCAGTTCTAGTACGAGGTCTTGGTCTGGGATGTATTGCCCAACAAGGATTCCGGCAATAGATTCTGCATCGTAACCAGTGACTTCACAAAGAGCCGCAATGCCTTCTTCAAGGTCGCCGTAGTCTTCATTGATCAACTCCATCAGAGCTTGTCCAATCCCACTCTCAGAAGAACCACGAAAGAAGTTAGCAGTGTTTCCACCACGGGAATAATCCTCTTCGTCATCCTCTTCGTCGTCTTCGTCATCTTCATCGCCTTCTTCGAGTTCTACGATTTGTTCGTATTCGTCGTAAGCTTGGGCACGAAGTTCTTGGGCTTCTTCGTAAGTCAGAAGTCCCTCTTCTTCGCCGTCATCAATGCTGTTGATGGTCGCTTCGTAAACTTCGTCGATGTTTTCAATGGCAGTGGCAAGAATCTCTTCTTCGGAGAGTTCTTCCTCTTGGTTGTCATCGTACTCATCGGCATATTGGTTTGCGTAGCGAGTTGGTCTTTCTTTTGTGTACATTATTTACTCCTTATTTAGTAAGTTCAAAAACGGGCTTATCTGTATTTCCGCTTCTTAGACCTCCGAATCTTTCTACCAAGAGCCTTGGCTCCTCGGTAGGCTCCATAGCCAAGAGCAACGGTTCCCGCAGCTTTCAAGGCATTACTCGTACCACTCAAAACGCCCCCACCAACGGCTCCAGCAGCACCGCCTGCAACAGGGTTAAACCCCATCCCTTTTGCTGCGGCAGCACTCGCTGTTCCACCGATTATTCCACCCCTAAGCAGTCCCAGTCCTCCACCAGCGAGAGCCCCGTACTTGACTGCCTTACCTAGTCGGATACCTTTTCGGCTTTTCTTGCCACCCAAGGGAGAGGCAAATTCAGCCCGAAGAGGCTCGTCGTAATACATTGAGAAAGCTGCGTCCAGCATTGTGTACATTGTTTACTCCTATTAACCTTTAGTGCCTCTACGTCGTTTCAAGCCAATCTTTCGACGAGCTCGATGTCCAGTAGCTTTGATAGAGCGAACAGCCCTGTAGGCTCCGTAGCCAGCAAGTCCTCCTGCTAGACCAGTTGCGGCTCCCTTTAGACTCTCCGAAGCTATTGGTCTGACCATTCCCTTCGCTACATCCGTTGGGCTCCGTCCAGCCTTTCTGCTGATGTATTGACGAGAAGCTTCACCGAGCCCAAGTCCAACGGCTCCCCCAAGGACACTATTGCGAATACCCTGCTTTAGAGCCCTTTTATTTTTCTTTGACATACCAAACTCAGCTTGGAGAGGCTCGTCGTAATACATTGAGAAAGCTGCGTCTAACATCGAATATTCCATGTCTTTATATCTTGGGGAATTTGAGTGCATTCTGGGCGGCAGTAACGTTGGCAGAGGCTCCAGCCTTGGCTCCAGCAAAGACTGGCTTGACTAGTCTAGTTCCCCTAGCCCCAGAAGCATAGGCTGTCTTGCCAGCACCGTAGCCACCCTTGCCTGCCCCGTGAAGCCCAGCCCCAATGACTGATGCCTTTATTGGGTTCTTGGCAACAAAGGCTCCGACTTTTTTGAGTTGCGTATTGGCAGCCCCAGCTAGCCGACCAGCCCCTCGCCTAGCCAAGAGAGCGGCGCGTTTCGCCTTCCTCCCTGCCCGACGAAGAAATCCTCGCTTACCAGGGGGAGCAGCGCCTTCGTTGAAATTGGCGGAAGCGTAGAGTTCGTGGGCTGAGTCGATTAGTGTGTATGCCATGTTGATCCTTGATTTATCGGGGCATTCTTTGACTATTTCTGAAGTTCTTGGCAGATTGAACGGCTTGAGCCCTATTGGTGGACTTTGGACTGTTGGCAACTCGCTTAGCTACAGAACCCGCATAAAGTCCACCAGCCCCAAGAGCTAAAGCCCCGCCAGCCCCAAGAGCCACCTTACCCTTGTTTCGCATGGCAACTCCGCCAGCCCTTCGAGCTAAAGACCCTGCGCCTCTACCTGCTCGTCCAGCCATCTGTCCAGCCCGTCCTGCAAAAACTTTAGCTTTTCGCCCTGCCTTACGAAGCATTCCTGCCTTAGAGAATTCTGCTTCGGGGTAGTACATTTCGTAAGCGGCATCTAATAATGTGTAAGCCATCTGCGGTTTCCTCTGTTTCGTTTATTTTTTGCGGAAGGGGTTCATTCGTCGAAGCCCACCGCCAATGTCCTTTTTAATCCGTTGACCAACTCCGTAGGCAAAGGCTTCATCGGGAGCACGGGGTTGTCGTTTTCGAGGCTTTGTTTCTCGGTGCATCGCTCTTTCCCCAGCGTTGAGGTATCGATACTTTGCTGCCTTGAGCCTCGTCTTAACTTTCTTGAATGTCCGCTTACCCATTGCAAACTCAGCTTTCTGGGGGCGAAATTCAAGTGCAGATTCTAGTAGTGTGTATGCCACTTGTTTCCTCCCTGACTATCTTCTTCGTGGAAGAGCTCTTCGTGCAACCTTGTCAGTGCTCATCTCTCTCATCAGCCCTCTCATTTCGGGGGTTTGGCGAAGCATTGCTCCTCCACCCTTATTCCACCGCTTAGCCGCCGCTTCCGTTCTGCCTGTCTTGTACCCTAGCCTGAAGTTTTTCTTATATTTCTTAGCCTTCATTCCACCTAGCCGGGCGTAACTCTTGGCTTTCCGACCAACTCCGCTAAGCGCAGCCCTACCTCTGTCTAGCAATCCGAATTCTGCTTCGGGGTAATACATTTCGTAAGCTGCATCTAATAATGTGTAAGCCATCTGTGGTCTCCTTAGTCGTGTTTATTTTTGCGGGTTAGTTTCTCTCTGGCTATCTTCTTCGTGGAAGGGCTTTTCGCCCAACCTTGTCGCTGCTCATCCCTCTCACAGCCGCCCTAACGTCGGGGTCTATCCGAAGTATTGGTCCCCCAGTCCGATTCCACCGCTTAGCCGCCGCTTGCGTTGCACCTGTCTTATACCCTTTCTTAAAGTCTTTCTTAGCTTTCCTAGCCTTCATCCCGGCTAGACGGGCGTAACTCTTGGCTTTTCGACCAACTCCGCTAAGCGCAGCCCTACCTCTGTCTAGCAATCCGAATTCCGCTTCGGGGTAATACATTTCGTAAGCTGCATCTAATAATGTGTAAGCCATTCGTGGTCTCCTTTGTTTTGTACTTATTAACGTTTGCCAGGTCGAAATGTCGAAAGAGAAGACGAACCCAGGGTTCTTGCCGTTACATCGACAGTTTTCTTGCCAGCGGGAACGCTAGATTCCTTCTTCCTCAGTGCATCTCGATACCTTGCACCTTGAATTAAATTGTGTCCTGTCTTGTACAGTCCCAACGCAAGTACCGTAGAGCGGATGGGGTTTTGAGCCATAGTCTTGAGTTCTCGCCCTATCACCCGACCAGCGGCTCCGGCTCCCCTTCTCAGTCCTCGACCAGCTCTTCTTCCCCCAATCTTCGCTTTCCTCAAGACTCTAGATTCCGATCTCTTGAAGTCAATTACTGAAGATCGGGATCGAAGTCTTCGTTGATTAAATCGAACGACTCCTCCTCTACTAGCTCGAAAACCAAGCCATCTTTTCCGAGTGGCTATATCTCTAGCAGCCTTCTCTTTAGCCCAGTTCTTGCCCTTCTCGATTGCACTACCTGCCACCTGGGAAGCCTTACTAGTCAACTCTCTTCTTTTTGCTATGTCCTCTTCGGCAATTCCCTTGAGTGCTTGCTTGACATTCTTTAGAACAGGCTTCGCTTTTCTTCTCACCAGTCGAACACCAGCTTCAACTCTCTTGCTTTTCTTTTGAGTCCAAATCCCGACATTCTTCTTGACTCCTTTGACGGTCTGAACAGCCTGCCCTGTTAGCTCTTTTCTCTTCGCAATGTCCTTGGTAGCTCTGTTGTTGCCCCAGTCTTTTGCCTTTTGGATTTGCTGATTGGTTTGCTTCTGGACTTGTTGATTGGCTCCCACAGGGATACCCTTGCCGAATTCCTCTCCAGCAGTATTAAACCCCTGCTTTACCCTTTTCCCCGATTCATTCTTGATGGCGGAAATAGTTGCCCCAATTTTCTTGCGGTTCAAGTAAAGCCCAGCGGCTCCAGCGGCAGCAAGGCGAGTCCCCATCCCTTTCTTTGTCCTGCCTATAGCAAGCCTGCCTATCCGCTTTAGTCCAGCCCTAACTTTGCCGGACTTAAATTCAATTCTGTCGGGGGTAATGTCACCCATTACTACTAGCATTTATCTAGCCCTCCGTCCCGAAGCCCTCTTCAGTATTTTGGCAAAATTAGCCAATTTACCTGCATTGGCGGACATCTTTGCTTGAGACAAGTCTTGCTGCCTTGTGACGTAGCTAGGGTCTTGCATCCCACTCATTCCTGGGTAGCCATCGGGGGCATCTTCGCCACCATCTAATCCCAAGAGTTCAGCGAGACGATCCGAGAGACCACCAATGGCATCTTCGACAAGCATCGCTGGGTCTTCGCCCATCAAGGTTGATTCGTCTGCCTGAGAAATACAGGTAACAATCTCCCAGAATTTCTCAGTGATTTCTTCGTACTGTTCCTTGAGTTCGTCGATTTGGGTTTGCTCCTCTTCTGCATCATCCCAAGTCAGCGAAAAACGAGCATCACTGTTGTGCTGCCTGAAAATACTCAGTCCAACAATGGCTGGCTGAGGAGTTGCCGAGATTTCCTTGATAGTATTCGTAGCTACATCGATACCGGGAGAAAGAGTCTTGATTCTTCCCGACATTACCTGAGCTACAATATCTTCGCCCTTGGCTACTAACTGCCCAAAAGCTCCCAACTTACCGACCAGCTTTCTTAGTCGGGGATTAGGAAGGTCATTTTCAGTAATGATGCGGATTTCCAACTCGCCTTCTAAGTCACCAATGTTGGCACTCTGAGTCTTGTCGTGGTCTTTTTGCCAAGGGATTCTGCCGCCAGCCCGAAGGAAGGCATTGGTTTTCTCAACTAAATCACGAAGTCTTTCTTGGGAGAAGGTGTGGGGTCGCTTCTGGGAGTCGTGGTGATTGCCTTCAATCATCAGCAAGGCTTCCTTGATTAGAACACCGTCTTCTTGGTCTTCTTCGGCAAAGCTGGCGGGAGTAAGCCCCAGTCCAAATGGGGAAAGAAATTCTAGTCGTTTTGACCGAGGTTTTGGTTTGGGCATTTTGGACAGAATAGAAGGTGCTCATTCCAGACTAATGGAGCTTAACTACCTTTTTCTTTAAGCCAAAATCCCTAGCATTACATTTTCGTTGTTAACTCTAGCTTTGTAATAACTACTTCATCCGAGGTTTGGAAAGGTGCTTGAGAGTGCCTAGCCGAGGAATAACTCGACGATAGGAATTGGGTATCTTGGGCAAAGTATTCTTCGCTCTCGTCGCTGCCTTGCCTAGTTTCCTGAGACGACCTCGAATATGCCCTGTCTTTTGGAGCTTTGTCATCCCCGTTGGCATCTGAAGCTCTGCGTATTTCGTTGCAAACTCAATGAGACTATTGTAGTGATTCATGGCTAAGCCCTTGCAGAGCGTATATTATGATAGTTGATATAAAAAACCCTTGATTTTCCATGACACAGAAAACTGCAACTCGACGAGGTAAATTTGGACGACCCAACGGGATTAGTCATAACAGCTTTCTTGCCCTACTTCGACTTGAATCGAGGATTAGTCAGAAAGAAGTTGCCATAGCAACCCACGTCTCGCAGCCCCTGGTTAGCAATATCGAGAAAGGGAAAACCCCAGCAGACATATTATACTTATACAGACTAGCTGAACTTTATGCCGTTCCATCCTTCGGTGAATTTTGTGAGAAGTACCTCCAAGACCTCATTAGCCACCTTTCGCCGCAGTCTATCAAGGCAGCATCGGCGAAATATCAGTCAATCTCTCCGGCGCAGGGGAATCATGAGCAGCAAAAACCCAGCCCGACCCCATCTGAGACCGAGGGCAGTCAGATTGACGAACGGCTCAATTCTGATAATCAAGCCCAGACCCCTTTAATAAAGAATGAAGACCTTCACCCCGCTATTTTCTAAGCTACCAATTCCTTGCGCCCTGATTAACGAAGACAACGTAGTCACTATGGCTTCCGAAGCAGCTATAGAAATAGGATATTGTATTGGCAAAAAGATTGAGTCAGACTGGCTCGACAACTTTAACAACTTAAAAGAGACTAAAGGGAGGCTAGAGGTCTTTTGCAGCCAAAACTGGTGGCTCGTTCAATTAGAAAGAGTCGAAAAGGGGGTGGTGCTTATTGCCACGAACATCTCAAAGGAGAAGTCGTTAATCGAGGTACTAGAGTCGAGGAATCAAAAGCAGACCGATCTGGGTCGTCAAATATTCCATCACGATGCCATTACATTCCTTAACGGTATTGACTTTTGGGTAGAAGAGGCATCTGACTCATCCCCCGACAATAATGCAATAAAAAGAATAGGCAGCATATCCCTAGAGCTTCGGAATTTGATGGAAGGAAGTTCATATCTTTATGGGGCAGGAAAAACTCCTCTGAGAGCATTGGTTCTCAAGGAGTTGGTTGAGCATGTACTGGAAATACTGGAACCTCGCATCAAGGAGAAGGAAGCAATTGTAACAGTGGAAGGTAATGGAACTATTGTTTGGGGTGATACGAATCGACTAGGGCGAGTACTGATGAATCTGATCTCTAATGCACTTAATTATCAACCTCTCAGGAAATCTCATATCCCAGTCGTAAAAATATCAATAAAGCCAGAGTCAGAGCAGGGGCTTGTTACCTTAGAGGTGGAGGACAACGGAATTGGTGTGTCAGCAGAGTATCAAGAGCGGATATTCTCTCCGCTATCAAGGCTGCACGGGAGTCAGGATTACCCAGGTTCAGGGCTGGGGCTGGCTATTGTGGAACGGATTATATTGGAACACAATGGAAGTGTAGGAGTATCCAGTGAAGGAGACGGATCAACATTTTGGATTAAAATACCAGGGCATCAGGCACGTTCTGCTAGTAGAGGATGACTTGAGTGCAACTGAGATGGTTCGAGTTATTTTTGCAAGAATGCAGAATAGTTCAACGATCAACACCGTTCAACACTATGCACTCTGGGAAATAAACAATGGGAAAAGTGCCGTGCAGACTCTCAGGGAGATGCCTTTCGATCTAATACTTCTAGACATCTCGCTACCCATTATGTCTGGGTTTGAGGTCTTAACTCTTGTTAGGGCAATGCACATTTATACTCCAATATTTATGTTTTCCTCGTCAAGCAATACCTTGGATGTTCACAAGGCATACGATCTGGGAGCCAATGGATTCATATTAAAATCCGAAGGAAGAAGGCAAATAGAACTTCGCATAAGGGCTGTTTGTGACTGTTATTTTAATTACTTACTACTGCCATGCCCTCTATATTGATTATCGATGACACCCCCGAAAACTGTGAAGCTCTAGCGATGAATCTCGATGCCCTGGGTATGTCCAGTGAATCAAGGATAGTCGCTTACTCAATAGACAAAGGGCTGGAAGCCATTCAAGAGTTCCCCAGTATTCGGACTATTTTGCTTGATCTTCGATTGCCGGGGATAAAGATGGGCGAAGTAGTCGGCAAGGTGCAGGAAGTGTTGGAATTGTGTGGAAATACTAAGGCAGTCATCATTCCCATCTCAGTAGGATCAACGAACCCTTCCGTTGTCAATACCACGGAAATCGCTAATTCTATAACAGGCCCAAAAGCGTTGTCGAAAGTGCTGCAAATAGCCGACAACCATGTAGAGCAGAACATATCAAGGGAAGATAGGGAGGACATTCGAGGTGGGGCAACAAGGCTAGAGGGAAAGGTTGAGAAGATAGAAGCAATGCTCTTGGCTTTCAAGGAAGAAAACAGGGAGTTAAAACTTGAATTAAAGGAAGTCAAGTCCGTCTTGCTTGCGCTCAAGATGGTAGTAGATGATCCCCTACTTCTATGGAAGCTAATCCTTCGACACCCCGCAATTCAAGTAGCCGTAATAGCAATTGTTATCAGCAATATGGATTCAATGTTCGAGGCGTGGCAGAAAGCCAAGAAACTTTGGGACTCAGGGGCAGAAAACACTAGCCATCTGTCTCGCAATGTTGTCGCCCAGTCCTTCAAAGAGCCTACCGTCGTCGAGTCCAATGACCAAAAACCCAACCTCGCAATTTACCGCAGCAACTCCACTTTCTTGCAGGGCTCCATCAACAATGGTGATTGGCGCAATCCGACTTCCCCGCTCTCCAGTTGTAATCTTGGCTGGATCGACAAGGATAAAGCGAGTGTCGGACAGAAATATCCGAACCTCGCCACTACCCTGAGCACACGATGCCATGTATTCATTGGGTACTTGGGAGCCAACAAGAGAAAGCAGCCTACCTCGATAACCTACGAGTCTTGCTTCCGAGCTTGGGGCGACCCTCCGCATCTGATCTACGATACCGACGGCTCCTGTCCAGTTTTGGGAGCAAACGGCGACCTGAAGGCGTGAATTTAGATTCGACGTGTTGATCGATGCGAGTAAAACTAGCTCTGGAATCATGGGGAATGGTGAATGTGGCTAAGGTTTTTCTGACCAAGAACTGAGAGAGTCGATCACTTTGGGAGAATCCGATCTGGAGTAACCCAAGCTCTATTGATTCTAACTCAGTCCGCCGCCGACCAAGGAGAACTCGGACACCAGAGTAGTTCTTCTCCGAAACGTTGAGTGGACTATCCACTTCGTCAATGCCCAGTATCCCTCTTAGCTCCGCCAAGGGCTTGCCCAACCTCGCTTCCGCCGCAGGGATTCCTCCTCGAAAACGATCAGGGTTGTCAACGTAGCGGGGATTCGACAAGGTGATTCTAGAGGGAAAGGATAGTCCAGCCGCAGTGTCTTCGGTTACGGACACGTCAACTTGGAAGCCCGTCTTTACTCGAATGTCTTCAACCTTGCTCAAGACTTTACCCCAAGCCTTGCCTCGAAGTCCTTCAAGTCTATTAACTTCGGCTATGGCTTTGTTTCGAGCAAAGAACAGTTCCAGTCCACCGCTTCTTTGAGCCGCAACGACAACATCGATCTCTCCTTGAGTTAACCTCTGAATATATTCATGCTCCGCAGAAGTAAGTTGACCACCCGATACGTGCTTATTGATAATTCCAAGGGCGGACTTTTGATTCACAGAAGTCAATAATCCCCTATGAGCCAAGGAGGTAACTGTGTTTCGGTCTTGGCTAACCAGGCTACTTGCCTTTGTAGCCGACCTTGCCTGAGCTATGTTTTCCTTGAGTTCCGCCGTAGTCTTCGCTACCCCGCCAATGCTGACGGGCTTGGCTATCTCTGCTTCAATCAACCGTTTAGCCTCTTGAAGCTCAGTAATAGTCTGGCTTGATTTAGCCAAGTAAGTAGCTTGCTTCTTCTTGATCTCATTGCGAATCTCTGGCGCAACTTCGGTGTAGTAGTTCAGATGAGCGTCCCTCAGTCCCGTGGTCTGAATTGTCCCATCAGGTCTCCTGACTCCTTCGAGCCCTTTCTCAATCTTGGCAGCGTAATCATCGAAAGCTTTTAGTCCTGCCTGCTGGTTAGCAATCTCTTGAGCAAGAGCGGTGTCTGCCTTCTCTAGTAGTGGAGCAAGGTTCCTAGTCTTGGTGTCGTAATCAATGACCCTTTCTAAAGTAGGGATTGCCCCGACCTTTGTGACAACTCCATTGACTACTACTTCTTTTTCCAGCTTGTTTCTGACGCTCTCGAAGATGCGCCTACGAAAGGCGGCGGCACTCTCCGCACCGATAGCAGACTTACCTGCCGAGCCAAGTCCAGCAATGATTTCTGGATCGTTGATCGTATCAATGACTCTTTGCATGTTACGAAACACGTAGTCAGCCCCTTCTGGTCCAGAGACAAGACTGAGCAAAGAAAGATTGTCGTTAACGGTTTTCTGGGCTGAAGACAAACCCATCGTTGCGGTTCTCTCAATGCCGGACAATTCCTCCTGGAATAAAGTCGTCCCATCCGTTCGGGGACGAAACTTGTCAAGAACTGTCTCAGCGTTGGAATTAACTCGAACCCCTTCACTCTTCGCTAGCTCCCGGAGATTCTCTAGCGGCGGACTGATCCTCTGAAGAGCAACGTTTCTTTGCTTGTCATCCCCAAAAGTCTGCTTGTACCTCTTGGACTGGAGGGCAGACAAGTCACCTTTTTTCTTTGGCAATTTCTGTAAATCTTTCAGCATTGCCTTTAGTTGATCTCTCGAATTAGCTAAACGAGCCAATGTATCTGGCTGATTTGCTCTAGCCAAGCGAGAAATAGCTGCCTCAGTGGCCGCTAATTGAGAGTTGATACTTTGAACTAATGGAACGTCATCTAGCGAGGGAATACCGAAATCATTATTGCCAGAAGCCCTGATCTGCGCCCTGACCTCGCCAAGCTGAGAGTTCATTGCTCTCTGTTGCTCAGGGGTAAATTTAGCCAATTCCGCAGAAGTTAGCCCAAAAGCGGGTAACTCTAGCTGGCTTCCCGCCTCACCCAACTGGGTCTTGAGTCGATGAACTCGTCCCTGGACTTCTGGCGTGTTGATCAGTTCAGAGTATTCTTTGACCACCCCGTTACGGATAGCCAATAACTGATCCCTTTTTACTTCCATCTCTCTTTGCCTTACCGATGCTGCCGACTCAGGAATTCCGCCTCGTCCGGGTCTAGGATCGGGAACGAAGGAGTCTTTGAGTTGCTTGTCAATATCGGAGATTTCCTTGGACAACCGAGCAATATCTTTTTGGTAGGCGGGGGAGAGTACGTCCACGGGCACAAGGTCTCCGGTCTGCGAACCCAATGCTTCGGCGTAGCTAGCCTTAATTTTCTCCGCTTTCGTTGCCAATTCAACGACCGTATCTTGAGTAGTGTTAGCTAACCTACTAAGCCTCTCGGCAATAGCCTGTTGTCCTCGTGCAACTTTGATAGCAGCGTTTGCCTTGGTCTGAGCAGGTCGAGTATTTAATCTACTTCCGGGAACGCTCACCGCACTACCAAAGACTCTGGATTGTAAATCGGTCTTAAGCTGATCCACCTCCGTCAATACTTGCTGTTGAGCAGAAAGAGCTTGCCGAGTCTTTACGGGGAGCATTCTACTGATATCAGCCCTTTTTAGATCGCTTTGGGGAGTGATGGCTCCAATAGCAGCTTCCCCTAGGAGACCTGAAACATTGCTGACGATGGTTCCGGGGTCGGCAATCTTTGACCTTAGAGTCGATTCAAAGATTTGCTGTACCGTGCGCTGAGGAACTGTAACAGCCTTAGATGGCTCAAGGAATGACAGTTCTCTTGGGTCTAAAAGGATAGGTTTTACGGGCAGGGATATCGATGATTCTGTTTTTGGTGTTTCGGATACTTTCTCTACAAAAGCTCGGACTAAAGCATCGAAAGCTGGGTTCCCGATATCTTTTCCCGTAGCAGCTAAACGATCCCGCATTACTTGCATCCCTTCCCACTCCCCGTCTTTGTGGGCTTCCACGATTCTCCGAGCAATAGCCATCGAAACCCCTGCTCGATCAGAGATTTCCTTGGCGGCTCTCTCTGTGGGACCTTCGACAGCGATGAGTTCGTTGATGTTGATCCGAGCTAGTTGCCCACCCTTGACAATCCGGTCAACCGTCTTCGGTCCAACCCCCTTGATGGATCGAAGCATTTCAGTCAGTTCTTCCTTGGTCTTTGGTGGAGTCCGTGATATTAGTTGGACAATGCTTTGAGCCAAGGATTCTTTATTGGTACTCCCTGCTGGAAGTAGTCCAAGCCAATCGGATTGCCCCATCTGGCTTACTTCAAGTCCGCCAATCTCGACCTCTCCTCGCTCAGGGATGGCTAGTTTTGCTCGAAGTTGTCTTCTAATGTAATCATCTAAAGCATTCCCCTTCTCCCTTGACCCAGTGATTCCAATGAGTTGATCAAGGGAGAGTTGGCGGACATCGGGGTACTGCATTAGTTCTGGATACAGTCGAAGCAAGCTGTCGGGAAGGAGCCTTTGGGCTGGAGCTACCTGAGACAAGGGTGCTGTCATTCGCTGCTGAAAAGCCTTCATCTCCTTTCTCAAGGTTTGAACTTGCCATTGAGTCAGTCCGTGAACTTTCTGTAACTGACCGTCAGTTACTCCATTCAGGTTCACGTTCTGAGTGGCTAGTCGGTAGAAAGAAGGCTGCTCTTGTAGCTTCAAGGAGATGACGCTGGAGGACATCGGGGGAATCTTTGCTGCCACTGATGCTCTTTCGGACTGAGTTTCCTTCTCTCTGAGGTATTCAACTGCCTTGCTCAATGCTTCGGACTCAATGCCCTGAGCAACATTGCTACCTATGTCAGAGATACCGGGGATACCGGAGCCCTGGGGTTCCCCGGACGACCTTGACTTCATCTCTTTGCTGAACTCATTGAGTAACAAGTAAAGCCCACCTAGCCCCAAGGTAACTCCGGCTCCTATGGTGAGTGCCTTGATTAGCATTGCTCTCCGAGACCTCGCTGCCAACATCTCGGCTCGTCTAGCTTGGACTGCGGCAACTCCAGCTTGAATCCCTGCGTTAATTCCGCCTCTTATCCCAGCCTGAATGCCAAGACCAATACCCACTCCTAGAAGTGCCCTGCTTTTAGTCCATGCCTGAGCGATAGGAGATACCTTGGCTCTTGCGGGGTCTAAGTTGGGGTCTTTGTCGTCCTCACGATCTCGGTTGTCGTTGTCATCAACGGGTTCAAAGTGGCATCGACAATGGGGATGAGCGGGAATGATGAACTGGCTAGCATCGAAGCGATTGTTGCCTTGAGCTAAGAGTTCATTAATATTTAAGATCATTCCATTCCTGTCGCCACAGATAGCGCAAGCTCCTCTATCCAAGTTCACCCAGCGAACTTTTCTGACATCGGCTTGAAGATAAGTATTGAGTCGCCCCATTGAATAAGCTGCCGATAATTCAGTCGAAGCAATTCTTCGGGCTGCGGAGGAAGCACGGAACTGTCGATCAGATATCTCCTTGGAAGTCTCAGGATCGATCTTCTCCTTGCTTCTCTCCATGTTCCCGTAATCTCTCATGCCAATGGGATCGACGGCGTATCTAATCTCATCGAATAACTGCTTCTTGGCAAGCTCCGGCATCCCCTTGTCTGTTCGATGTCTCTGGATCGACTTATTTATAGAGGTGATGACTTGGGATTGGACACCGCCCTCGTAGCCCCTTGCTACAGCCTGTCCTCTGGCTATAACGGCTTCACTAAGCACAGAGCGAGACAAGGGCATCCCGTAGTTTGGTGGATAAACTACCATGAAAGGATTACTCTTTGCCTTGACAGTTCGAGCCGATACAGGGTCTTTCTCTTCTAGAGTAGAACTGTCTTCTCCGGCAAATTCTGCTCTTGACCTTTGCTTCGAGACTCTCTGTTGCAAAGTGTTCAACTCCCGTGTGGCATCCGATGAACCCACACTCCACATTTCTCTCCATCCCGCATAGATAAGCTCCTCCACTCCACTCCCCACTCGCCAAGGAACAGCAGCAATAGCTTCAGGAGTAGCCTTGTCTAACATTGGAGCGATCTTCTTGAGATAAGCCTTGGTTTCTTTACCAGCCAATTCATCGACACTCCGAGATAGCCAGTTCTCCCAGTAGTCGTGCTGCTCATGGATGGTTTGAGATGGCAAAATTGTTCTGGGTAAAGAATTGTCTTTCGTGGCAAAGTTAGAGATAATAGGAGAGAAAACGGAATCAAAAGCCATGACCATAAAATCTGCTACCGGGACTCCTAGCCGCATGAGTAGTACGGGGATTGCTACAAACATAACAACTACCCACAGTTATCTTAACGAGATTATGGAACTACTGATAAACAACGAGTTCTATCGCAATGAAGACATTCCTTGCCGAACAACGACAACAACTTCTAGTTACGATGCCAGCGATCCAACAACTTCGATCAATGGCACAATCTTGCAACTAATTATCGTTGATGGGACAACGGGAACTCCGGCTCCCTTGGTAACAAGAACAATGACTATTACTTATAATTCCGACTCTGAAGTTCGAGGATTTGCAAAGCTGGCTATAGCTGACCTTGCCACTCTACCAGTCAACTCCACTGTCACCCTAGAATACCGAGTGTGGGCTACCTTTCCCGGATCAGTCCGTAATCTTGTAGAGCGAGGCACGTTTAAGTCTAAGCCAGCATTGCTCTAAACAACGAATAGATCAACTCCCCGTACCGACTCTGTGCCAGCAACTTCCTGAAGGAGTCCCTGAGTCACCCGAAGTGTCCTTCCTTTTAGGTGGAATATTGCCATCTTCCACTCGTCGTTAGCTTCGCTGTGTAACTTGTCGATAGCAAAAGGCACATTGACTATCTTTGGCTTTAGCCTTGTCCTGTCGGCAATTACGGTGAATTCCGATGCCGACAGTAGGCATAAGCACTCTCCAATCAAAGAGTAAAGCTCAATGGTCTCTGGGAGGAGCTGAGTTCTCCACGCTAGATCAATGATTTGAGGCAACAAATGAAGCCTGCCTTCGATCTGGACAAGGAGAGTTAGCGCAGAAAAGTCAAGGATTGTCACGGATCGAGCGGTGTTAATCAATGCCAATTCTTCAAAGCTGATAGCTGTCTGATCTGGAGCTAGAACGAACTGCCTCATGATTTCTCTCTCTTTGTATTTATGTCTTTAGTATAATTAATTGCTTGTTCTGCGTTGACAAACAGCGACTGACAGCGTTGATCCTCTCCGGCAGCACGGAATACCAAGTCCCCCTTGCCTAGTAACTTGTGAGCGGGGAAGTCGTTGTCACCCAAGATAATCTTTGTATTTACTATGTCTCTCATCTTTAGGGCAACAATAGCCGGAAGATTATTGCGAAGCAAGCCGGAGACAACATCTACTGAAGGTCGCTGAGTGCATAGAATCAACGTAATTCCAGCAGCCCTTCCCTTAGCGGCAATACTGGTTACTAAGCTATTGATACGAGCAGCTTCGGCTTTGTAGGCTTTTTGGTCTTCTTCATCGCCTTCTTCGAGGATCATCAGGTCTGCGTATTCATCAATGATAACGATGTCCCAAGGCAATGGCTCGTCATCATTACTCTCGTTATAGATAGCGACACTTGCCCGTCTAGCTTCGGCACAGATTGTCATCTTCTCTGGATAAGTATTTGATACAGTCTTCTCCAAGAAAGTCAGAGCTTCCGGCTTGTTTGTAATAACTCGTGCATTGATCGGACTTTGACTAAGCCAACCAAAATCAGGAGACTGCCCAGCAACCTTGAAGTCAATGACGGTTAATCGATACTGAGCGGGATTGTATCTAGAGAGAGAAGCAACGGCTTGAGTTAGCCAAACGCTCTTACCCCCACCAGTAGTGGCTCCTACTAGCCAGTGGCAATATCTCTCGTCGGTGACAGGCACGGAAATCAACTTACCATCGACTCCAATGCCTACGGGGATTTCAATGTGTCCATCCTTGGGCTTGTCGCAGTAATCTTTGAGTAATGGAATTGTCCATTGATCTTCGGGGAGCGTTATGTCAATAGCTAAGTGACCCGGATGAGTCGTAATTATAGGCAGCTTGACATTCAAACGAATCATAAAATCTTCGTCATAGTGGGATATTGTCTTGACCCTAGTTCCGATAGTTGCTGGGGCAAATTTAAGCCGAACAAACTTCGGTGACTGAGCATAGTCAATGAAGTCTAGGCTATTCTTGCCTTCTCTGGCAACAATGAGTTGGATATCCACCACCCAGTCTTCAATGCAAGCGGGGGTTTCTTTTTCCTTGATAGTAAAGGGCTTCCATCCTTTCTTTCGGGCTAGAGCCACTAATTCTGTTCTGAAGCTGGGATTCTTTGAGATCGTTGAAAGACCAAAGAGACTTGCCCCGTCAAGGTGTCCCACAGAAGCTCTCAGAGCCTCAAGGTCTTCTTCGGTGGGTTGATAAGTTGTGCTTTCTTGCTTAACTACAAACATAAATAAATCGTTAATATCTTCAATGGCATTAATTACTTCTTTCTGGGTAAATTGTCTTTTCAAAGTTGGACGAATCTGAAGAGACTTTTGATCGAGTAAAGCCCTGGCAAATTGCCGGAGCCAAGGGAATGTTGTTAGCAGAAGTCTAGAGGTCATCATTTTTGTCTCCAGTTCCTCTTGAAGAACATGATGGTGGGATAAAGCAAGACAATAGTTCCCCACACAATGAGCATCAAGCATTGTAAGGCGTAATAAAAGAACAAAGCAGTAGCTCTGAACCACCAGTAGTTTCCTTTGATCGGATGCCAGTGTTGCTGGTTTTTGGCGATGGTCTCTTGGCAGTGACGACACAGAGTTACCGCATTGACCCCCAAGATAGGCTTTGCCCCCGGAGTGAAGCAATGAGTCACTTGGGGGCGATGAGTCGGGTCAAGGGCGCAGACATCGAAGATACTATTTCGTCTGTTGTTCATAGAAAGCTCTGAGGGTTTGGATAGGCTTAATTGGCTGGGAATAATGCTTCCCGTTCTGGGCGTTCTTGGGGAAGGAAGCCCAAGTCTTTGAGGACTTGAAGATTGCTTCCTCGAAGTTCCCAGCATCAACTAGGGGCAAGACACCAATCTGTTTGAGTAAGGCAATGGCGGCTTTGTCTTGATCGTCTGCACAGAATGTCTTGATTTCTGGGAAAGCCTTCTGGATGCCAGCAAAAGTGGTGGAAAGAAACTGATACTTTCCAGCAGCATCTGAGCCGTTGCGAACCCCATTGGACTGGGTAAAGCCAACGAGTCGCTCAGGGTGCTTATTGCAGTCCTGGAACTTCCCACCCCCAAAGTTAATGAAGTAACCATCTTTGCTGTAAGTTCCTTCGGCAAAGGCGATTGTGTTCAAGAAGGCTTTTCTTCTTGGAGTAACTTCGAGCCCAGAGGGTGACACTGAGGTCGCAGTAGCCGGAGCTTGGGTTTGCCAGTTGGTAGCAAACAAGACTACTAAGATAGCCGTGGAAACAAGAGTCAGGTGATCAGACTTCAGCTTCTTGGATATAAATAGCAAGTAGAATGCCGAGAACACAATAGCCCCAGGTAATGCCCCGTAAGTCATCGCCTTGCCGCTGTCACCCTTGAGGTTCCATGCTTGGCATATTTGGGAGGCTACAGGAGGTAGCTTGCCGCATTCGTCCGAAGTTTTCCGCAAGTTAATCCCGCCAGCATAAACTCCTCCTGTTATCCCGCCCACCAATGCTGCTGTCAGTAATCCATAAAATTTATTCATAAGGAAACCTTGGTAAGTTTGGAAACCCCGTCTCTTTAGAGCGGGGATTCCTTACCTTTTTGGTAAATATTTTTCGGGGTCTTTGGGAATCGTGTTAACGAGGATTTCAAAATGCAAATGTGGACCAGTTGAGTGTCCCGTAGAACCCACTTTGCCAATCACGTCAGACTGGCTGACTTCTTTACCAACAGAAGTAGTGATCTGAGACAGGTGGGCATACAGGGAACTGTAACCACCACCGTGATCAACAACAACCGTGAGTCCATAGCCACCCTGGGTTCCGACAAAAGTAACCTTGCCAGACTTTGTTGCCTTCACTGGAGTCCCGATGTCTGCTGGATAATCAAGCCCTGCATGGAGCTTCATCACGTTCTCAATAGGATGTAGCCTCATCCCAAACTTGCTATCTGATGGATCATCAACTGGATGAATGAATCCTTGAGAACTCGCTGGAGCAGAGCTTGCCGTAGCTGCCGTGGCTGTCGAGGTGTTTCCGTGGATAAAAGACTTGATAGGCATTGAGATCACTGGAACGGCTACGACAACAAGGGTAGCTAAGGCAATTCCAGAATGTACTCTTCGCTCCCACTTGCTTGAGGTCGTTGATTCCTTTGCTTGCTTTGGACTCTCCGCCTTCTCTGTCTTCTCTGTGATGCTGGGAGCTAGAACTCCTTTTATCTTCTCAACAATCTCTTCGGCTGCTGCTGAGTTTAAGTCAATCTTGATCTGCATACGAACCCCGCTAGATGCACAAAGGATTTTTTCCGGTCTTGTCTGTAATAGTCTTGGCAAGGCTACCATCGGGAGGCGGTGGACAAGACTTTTCTTTTGGAGCTTCCTTGCTTGCCATGTCAGGAAACTTCGGCAGAGAGAATCGAAGAAAATCGGGGCTACTCAAGTTAAGTAACAGTATTGTTAACCCCAATAACGAGCAACCCCGAAGTACCCAGATGTTCATGGTCTTTCCTATTTCCCAAAGTAACCAGCTTCAATATAGGCAGGAGGAGCGGAAGAACCGCCAGAAGCCCCGATGCCTCGAACACCAGCCCTTACTTGAACTCCGTTAGTAAGAGTGCCAACAAACATCCCCCAGATTATAGGGATACCCACCGCACCAACGAAAAGAATTACCGCAGTGTTCACCCAATTCCGATAAACAAACACTCGCTGAACCGTATGTAGGGCTGACCAAGCTACGGCGTTGGGTCCGTAAAGCTTTTCAACGTCATGGTATTTGGTTTCTGCAATTAGAATCTCCTTTCTAGAAGATTCAACGGAACCTCCGCTGGTAACAATGCTGATTTCGGAATTTCGAGTAGTCATTTTTCTCTCCTTAACTTAGTTGGGCTAATGAACCAAAGTCAGTATCACTACTGTCTTCACCTTCTTTCTCCGTTTCTTCCTCCGTGTCTTCCTTCGAGGCTTGAGGTAAGCCACTCGCCTGAGACTGTAGCTGAGGAAGTTCTATTCCCTCTTCCGGGATTACCGTTTCTGCTAGGGACAAGACTCCTCCCACTAAACTAGCTGCTCCCAAGAAGAACAATAACTTGGCGTGAGGGTTGGGCTGGATGACTGTCTGAATGTAATTGATCTGTGGGCTCGGAGCTACATTCATCGTGTAACTCTGAGAGCCAATGGCAATCAATGTAAACCCAGAAAGAATGCTGAACCCGCTAAAAAGTAGCTGGATAATTCTCATCTACTTACCTCCCTTGACTAAGTTGTCTATATTAATCTGCTGAATCTGTCGAACTGCATCGGTGTTCCCTTGGCGATCCAGCATGATAGCAAGGGAGTCATTGACAGCTTGCTGGGCTACCAGGGCTTGCTGAACTTGAGATTCATTGACCATCAATGTCGTCTCAAGGGACAGCATCTGAATGGCTACGGCTTCAAGAGCAGCTTCACTGAGCAACTGAGTAGCGGTGGGTACAACGGGAATCTTGTCGCCAGTGGCGGTCGTGTACACCTTCGTGTGACTCACAACCCCTCTAGTCGCAGCGACCATCTTGGTGTCATTGGTTTGCTGGTACTTGTACACGGCGGTTTCAAAGGTATCACCAAAATACACGCCGTCCTTAGTTGTTCGCTGAATATTGATCCACTCACGAAGTTCAGCGGCTCTCTGAATTGCTACGGTCTGAAGCAATCCGGCACTGCCAGCCGACACGTTTCTCGGATCGAAGTTGAAGGTAACTACCCCCTTGAGGAATTGATCTCTAGAACCTGCTAAGTCTGCTTTTGCATTGTCAACGGCAGTCGGTGGTGACGGTGGAAGCTCGGCGGGAGGTCGGCTCATGAGGATCAGTATCCAAGCTCCTCCAGTAGCCAAAAGAGCTACAGCAGGAAGTAGCACCGCTCTAGGAATCTTAATCTTGTTAACTCTAACCATAGTTCCCCTCGTAAGCTTCGTTGATTAATACGTGCTGAGCAATACACAGAACTGTCAACCCCACAACCAATGGAAGGCTGAGATTCATTCCGGCAATACCAACGACGGAGTACAAGACGCTCATATGACCAACGGCTGTAGCGGCTCCAGTCCAGATGTGAAGATGCTCGGTCAATTCACTTTTAATTATTTTGAATAGTTTCTTCATTATTTTTGGTAGAAGCAGTTGTGAGTAAGTAAACCAGTGATTAACACCGAGAGAAACACGAGGGGAAAGAAAACTAGGTCTGGAGCGTTAAACAGCTTGCATCCGGCAGATGCTGTCATTCCAGCAAAGGAGCCAATGACAATCGATGTCTTTACTGCTACCTGCTCCTGCTCCTTCGCCTTTACTAGTAACTGGAGATACTGACCTTCGATGGGGTCTAGTTGCCTCCGCCTAACAGTAACTGACTCTCCTTGCGAGGCTGCAAGGCTAGTAGCTGCCTCGGTTCCTTGGGCATGAAAGCTAGCATTGATGCCACTGAGTTTGACTGGATACCGTTTCCCAATCCTAGGGCAGCTACTTGTTCTGTTAAACCAGCGGATTCAATGAGTTCGTCGAAGGGCAACTCAATGCTTTTTTGGAAAGCAACGGTTTCTAGCACTCTGTACATTGCTCCTATCTGCCGACCAGAAATAGCTGCTGCAATAGCCAAGTCTTCACTATTGCCTAAAGACATCTGCCTCGTCTGGGCTGAATGCTCAGAGCCAAAGTTCTCAACAGCGTCAGCTTCTTTCTGTCCTTGAATTGCATTTTTGATTTGGACTTGGGTTAGTCCGGTAATGTAAGACTTTGCAACCGGGGCTTCCAAGGTGATGCAGCTTCCTAGTTTCTCGGCAGATTCCAGATATGCAGTTTCTGTATGAGGTAGTCCGAGCTTGGTGTGGACTTGACTTAAATAGACTTTTTTTGTGGTAGGGGTAGGCATTTTAATCTCCAAACGGGTTGATGTTGTTTTCTTTGAGCTTTTGTAAGTGCTGCTCGACACTGTAGTTCAAGGTAGATCGAAGGTAACTATCTAGGCGTTCCCAGAGGGTCAAGGATTGCTCCCCGCAGAAGACCTCCTCAATGAAGACGTTCCCTGTTAGTCTTAGTCCCCATCGCCTGTTCGTTGCAAGATGATAACAATCAAGTTGAGCGATCTGGTCTTGAGTAAAATAACTGTCCTTTCTTTCTGTTGGGAGTCCCAGCGCAACCCTCCATCTATATATGGTTGATCGATTGACCTTGTATCTTTTTTCTGAGAGTTCCTTGAGACTAAACTCAAGATTAATAACTGGTAGCTCTTTCATTTTGTTTCGGCATCGATTTCTCCTAACGAATTTGCGTGGTTTCAGCCTGTTTTTCGTAATTCGTGCAACATACAGAGGACATCCTCGCACTGTGCAACGTAGATGCAACATGAATGCGCTCTCGTTGCATCTACTGAAATTAATATAAAGCCACCCCTCATGGGATGGCAATAGATGGACTACATTTTTGGAATACATAACTATTACACCTGTAATAGTTAACCTGAACTCTCCTGCCGTCTCTTCTTCTGGGGAGGAGGAACTCGGTAACGAGGAACGCTATCAGACACCAGCAGAAAACGAAGGATAATGTCGAGGGAACCCAAGAATGCTTCGAGAACCAATGGGTACTTACCTTCAAAAGAGTTAGGATTGCCCTCTCGATTAGTCCATCTCCATTTCTGGTATGCAGTCTCTGAGTCCGTTGCAGTCCAACGAACGTTCATTACTCCTTTGTCTATAACCAAGTCAATGCAGCAAGCCTTGTAGAATGGGTCGCCACAGTAAACTCCGTAGATCAAGGGAATCCACTTCTCAAAGAAAACTTGGGGATGCAGTGTTCCTGTCGCTGGGCTCTGGGCTAAAACTTCTTGATAGGTTGGTCTCTTCCTTGTCTCTAGCATATTTGGAACTACGGTAAGGTGGTCGGGACAATGGTAGCACAACCCAACCTCGAATAGCATTCTCAACGCAAGATACCCCGACTATTTCTAATCAGGGTATCTTGTTTGCGTGGACAGGATTCGAACTCTGCGGCAGGCGTACTTCTAGGTATCCGTCCCCATTACGCCCAACTAGACGGTGGTATCCTTACTCATTCGGATTTCAGCTTTAATCCAGACTCGGCAACACGCTATCCCACATCTTATCATTAACCGAGAGTTTCTGTTAAAATTAGCAAAAAAAGGAGCGAAGAAATGCTTACCCTTGGAGACTTTTCAATTTCAGAATTCCGCCAGTTCGGGGCTAAGAACAAGCACAAAAAAATACCTGCCGTTCCGTTAAAGAAGACAGGCATCTTGGACAAGTGGAGAAAGAGGCTAAAAGGAAAACCAATGAAGGTGTACCTAAAAGGAACTGGAGGAAACAAAAGAAAGCTGTACTCCGTTGGTGGGCACTTGCGTAAAAGCCATTATGTTGTTGGCAGAACGGGATGGTATGGCAGTGGGGGAATGAATGAACTCAAAGGTACAGCTAAGCGTAGAGCAAGGAGAGTCCTTCGATCTCAGGGTGGAATACTTTAATGCGCCCATCTTGCCCTATAGTCTCGTGCATCAAGGTGGCACAGGTATGGGTGTCGAGAATACCTACCCAGCCCACCTGCCCAGATAGGATCAAGGAGAGCGTAGAGTTCATCGCCAGTCATTCCTTCAACCCAGAAGTCCATAGCATCGCCAGAGAGATGCCTGCTGTTGCTAGAACCCCCGGCATTGGCATTGGCTGATGGATTGCGATACCAACTGGTAATCACGAAGGGTTGTTTAATCAAGTCCCTTGCTTTTTGCGCTTCCGTAGCAATGCGAATCATCCCATCGTAAACTTCTCTCGTCTGAGGTAGTCTCTTCCCATCACGGGTAGCTTCAGCCCAAGTGAAAGCCCCGCCCTTGATGATCGAAGAAGCTAAGTCTACCTGGGAAAAGTCGGGGACAGCTTCGACTACCAACTGCTCGGAAGCATAGAGCTTAGACAGAGTTAGGGCTCCTACGATTCCATCGTTGTCAAGTCCATTACTTGACTGGAATCGCTTAACCGCCAACTCAGTGAGTAGTCCAAAGTCACCATCGTCAGAACCTCCTGGCAAAAGATTGAGTTCTATAAGTTTTGCTTGTAATTTTGTGACTGACAAGCCAACTGATCCTTTTCTCATAAAAAACCCTCGGTTAGTTTAATTGAAATAGCCAGAGCAACTGCTCCAAGCACAACCACGAAGAAACAAAGTATTCCTGCCATGAATACCCTGCCAGCATTGATCGCCTCTTGGATACACTCCGCCAGGACGACCAACACTAGCAGTGCAACTAATAGCTGGAATTTATTCATGGATGACTTCGCAGGCAATGGCATAATATTCTTCCCTTTCGGCTAAGCCCAAGGCTGGATCGGTTCCATTAACTCTACGGGAAACTTGTCGGCAGGTCGCCCCGGAATCAATGAAAGCGTTGATTTCGTTGTCATGCCACCAGAACCCCGACGGGATAAATCGAGGTACGTCTTTCTTCACATACTCAATACCTTCCATTACCCTGGGGTCTTTAAGATAGTTGGAGAGCCTTCGGTAGTTATATCTGCCCGTAGTCTGAATTGGATCAAAACCCTTGAATCGCATCCCATCGCCTTCTTCAACGTTTCCTAGGTCTTCTCGTCCTTCGTAGGCAGAGCCGTCGGCTATCTCTTCAAAGTATCTCAAGCCACCGGACTCGTGGGCTATTTGGGCAAGGAAATGGCGTATCTGTGCCGGGGTGGAGATATTGAATACCTCCATTGAGCCGTTCAGCATTACCAAGTCCTCTGGAGCTATTCTATTGTTGCAGATGAATTCAACTTGAAACTGAGTTAAAGGTAAGCAAGAAGTCTCTGCTCGACTTTTAATCAACGACTGCAATGTCTTCGGTCCAACAATGCCATCTACGACTAATTCGTTGGACTCTTGGAAGCTTTTGACGGCGGAATCGGTGATTGCGCCAAAGTGTCCGTCGGGAAGACTAAGCAGTCCGGCAGAAGAAAGAGCTTGCTGAAGGAGGAATACTCTCCTCCCTGAATCGCCTCGTTTAAGAGTAAAGGGCATAATTATCTTGTTTAGAGGGTGTTCCTCTATTGTACCCAAAAAAATCGTTGCTCATCTAGCTTAGGAACTTCCTGGAAGTGAACGGAGAGTTTATATTCTCCCTGGGGACAATGAAGGGCTTTGGAGGGACATCGTGACCTGAGTGGGCGTTGAATTCTGTGTTGGGTCGAGGGATTGCCTTGGGTTTCTTGTTGCCCTTCGTGGGTGCATTCTTCTTGTCTATCCAACCTATTGCTTTCTTTTCTTTGTTGGTCAGCCGCTTAACTTTTTTCATGATTCTCTCGCTTTGATATTCGGATAGCAGTATATCAAAGTTGACCGCAAAAAGTAAAGCCCTCAACTTTTTACAGTCAAGAGCTTTACTTTTTGGTCGGGGAGGCGGTATAATCCGAGTATCAAAGCAGAGAAACCTGCCAACCCAATTTCTTTGTTCTTTGATACTAGCACTCCCTTAACCAGAATGCAAGTATTTAAGCCAAATTTGGGGAGCTTTGATTGTCGCAGGATAGTGGGCAGCTGTATTCCTGTATGGTGAAGACTTGCACAACTCAGGGCAAGACTGAACTTACTCCGAGTTAGGCGGGGTTAAAACGCCCTCCCAATGACGTAGG
>Ga0335395_10000057_pt1 | contig 77530 bp, 56 predicted proteins | sample MAT02_FD_205744 | JGI IMG/M metagenome (GOLD analysis project Ga0335395, IMG submission 205744) | Freshwater microbial communities from Lake Fryxell liftoff mats and glacier meltwater in Antarctica - MAT-02 (spades assembly) (version 2) ...
TGACCCTCAAGCGCTGGCTGCGACGCTCCCGTAGGCCCTGGCAGGAGGTCCTCGCGGTGTTCCTGCAGGCGGGGCGGGGCCTCGCCGCCGCGCACGCAGCGGGCCTCATCCACCGCGACTTCAAGCCTGACAACGTGATGGTCACCGAGGACCCGCGCACCGGCAAGCTCGACCGCGTCCGCGTCTTCGACTTCGGGGTGGTCCAGGAGACCCGCGAGGCGGCAGTCCGCCAGAGCTCGCAGAGCCTGACGATGCGCACGCCCAACCCCGACGGTCGCCGGGTGCCCACGCCCGAGCCGGAGCACCGCGTCGACCGCTCGTCGAGCGAGGACCTGCAGAACGAACCGATCCGCCGGATCCGCAGCCACTCGTTGCCGTTGCAAGGCGAGCTGCCCCCGATGGACTCCCAGGACTCGGCGCCCCCGAGCCTCGACGGTAGCCCGGCGAGCGACGAGATCTACGCGACCGGGCTGACCGCAGCCGGCGCGCTGGTCGGCACGCCGCTGTACATGGCCCCGGAGCAGTACGACGGCACCCCCGACGCGCGCAGCGATCAATTCAGCTTCTGCGCCGCGCTCTACGAGGCGCTCTATCGTCGGCGACCGTTCGGCGGCGACACGGCGGCGCGCCTGCAACAGGCCAAGCTGGTCGGCGCGATCCGTCGGCCGCCGAAGCAGCGCGAGGTGCCGTCGTGGCTGCATCGGATCGTCCTGCGCGGCCTCGCCAGCAGCCCCGCTCGCCGCTTCACCTCGATGGACGCGATGCTCTCCGAGCTCGCGCGCGACCACCGACGCCGAAGCCCTCTCGCGCTGGTCGGCCTCGGCGCGTTGTGCCTGGTCGGCCTCGGCGCCGCGCTGGCGTGGAGCTTCGCGCGGACCCCCGGGGACCCCTGCCTCAGCGTCGCCGACGCCCTCGTGCCGGTGTGGAACCCGGACCGGCGCGAGCAGATCAAGGCCGCCTTTCGCGGCTCGGGACGCCCCTACGCGGTCAGCACCTGGAACACCGTCGAGCGCTGCGTCGACGTCTACGCGCAAGCCTGGGTCGAGCAGCGGGTCGCCTCGTGTCGCGCCGCCAGCGACCCGCATCAGGGCCACGCGCTCGCGGTCCGCCAGTTGTGCATCGAGCAGCGGCGCGAGGAGCTCACCGCCCTGCTCGACTTGCTCGGGCGCGCCGACGGCGAGGTCGTCGACCACGCGGTCCAGGCGGTCGCGCAGCTCCAGCCCGTGGTCGGCTGCGACGACCCCGGGGCTCACTTCGCGCGCGCGACTCGGCCGACCGCGGACCTCGAGACGGAGGTCAGCGCGCTCGAGCAGCGCCTGGCCGAGCTGCGTGCGCTCGAGCAGACCGGCAAGTATCACGGCGGTGTCGAGCTGGCGGCCGCGGTGGTCCGCGACGCGCGGGCCGTGGGCCACGCGCCATTGCTTGCAGAGGCGTTGTTCTGGCAGGGCCTGCTACACAGCCGCGTCGGCGCGCCGAAGCCCGCGGAGGCGGCTTTGAAGGAGGCCGCGTTGTTGGCCGAGGAGAGCCGCCACGACCCGATCGTCGCGCGCGCGGCGACCGAGTTGGTGCGGGTCGTCGGGGTCGAGCAGGAGCGCCACGCCGAGGGCATGGTGTGGAGCGACCTCGCTGGCGCGGCGCTGCGACGGGTCGGTGACACCCGCGGAGAGGTCACGCGCCGCGGCTACCTCGGTCACCTGCACGAGGTCCGCGGAGAGCTTCGTGCAGCGCAGGCGGCCTACAGCGACGCCCTCGAGCGCGCGCGCATCAGCTTCCCCGAGGAGCACCCGGCCGTGGCGACCGCGCTCGACGACCTCGCCGGCACGCAGCTACAACAGGGCGACTTCGCGGCCGCGCAGGCCAGCTACGAGAAGGTCCTGCAGATCCGTCAGAGCACCCAAGGTCCCGGCCACCCGCGCGTCGCCGAGGCGCTCGGTCACCTCGGCCGCGTCGCCGTCCAGCAGGGTCATCACGAGCGCGCGCGCGCGCTGTTCGAGCAGGCGCTCGAGATCTGCGACGCGCTGCGGACTTGCAGCCCTGGCGACCGCGCCGACGCGCTGGTCAACCTCGGCCGCAGCGAGGAGGCGCTCGGCCGCCCCGCCGAGGCGGAGCGGCTGCACGAGGACGCGCTCGCGCTGTACGAGGGCCTCTACGGCCGCGACCACAGCAAGATCGCCGCGCTGCTGATCGCCCTCGGCGAGCTGGCCCAGCGCCAGGAGCGTCACGACGAGGCCGCCGCCAAGTATCACCGCGCCCTCGCGATCCAGCGCCGCTTGCAGTCCGACGATCACCCGGCGATGGCCGCGATCCACGTCAAGCTCGGCGTCCTCGCGCTCGGACGCGGTCGCCTCGACGAGGCCCGCGCCGCGCTCGAGCGGGCCCTGGCGATCCACCACAAGCACAGCGGCCCCGAGAACTTCGACCTCGCCGAGATCCTCGATGGCCTCGGGTCCGTCGCGCACGCGCAGGGCCGGCTCGCCGACGCGGTCGACCTCCACGTGCACGCGCGCCAGATCTATCAGCGCACCCTCCCCGCTGCCCACCCGGCCGTCGTCCGCGTCACCATGCACCTCGCCGAGGACCAGCTCGAGCACGGCGACACCCACGCCGCCGAGAGCCTGAGCCGGGCCTCGCTGCTGGCCCAGGAGCAGGCGGGAGGGGCCTCCGGCGGGCTCGCGGCGACCTACTTCCTGCTGGCGCGCAGCCTCGCCGCGGCCCCGCGGGACGCCGACACCAGGACGCGCCGCGCCGAGGCCCAGGCCCTCGCCGAGGCCGCCCTCGCCGCGGCCAGCCTCGCGCCCGGCGAGGTCGCGCTCGCCGACGCCGTCACCGCCTGGCTGCGCGCGCAGGGCAAGTGACCACATATATGTACATAGTTAACTGCTGAGATAGGCGTCGATCTCAGAAGCGGCCCGAGAGCGTCAGCCAGGGCCCGGCCGCGCCGAGCCCCAGGCCTGGCCGCACCCGGCGGTCGACGGCTTCGGGGTGCCGGCGATGGTACGCGCGGGTGTAGATCAGGCCGGTCGCGGCGCCCAGCGCCAGGCCGCTGCCGAGCCCCAGGCCCGCGCTGGCGATCGTATGCTGATAACCGCGGCGCCGGATCGTATCTGTGTACTCTGGATCGCCCCAGGGACGATCGCCCGCGACGTTCTCGCGGTCGAACCCGCGGGCCGCGAGCGCCACCGCGAACCCACCACCGACCGCACCCGCGGCGCCCAGCGCGAGCTCGAAGATCCACAAGCCCCGGCGTTGGCGGTCGTCGCGGACCAGCGCCGTCAACCCGCCGAGCACGGCACCCGCGCCCGCAGCGAGCAGGCCGGCGCCGACGCTGCGTCCGGTCATCGCCGCGGCCACGTCCTCGCGACAGGCCAGCCGCTCTGGACATAAGGGCGGAGGTCGCGTCAGCGCCGGCTCGACCTGCCTCAGTTGCTGGTACACCGTCACGCCCACGCCCACGCCGACCAGCGCGCCGCCGAGCCCCCCGAGCGTCGCCGCGAGCCGATGTCGCTGTGTACGCGGTAGCCCGGGCGCGTCGTGTCGGCGCAGGTCGAGCTCGACGGCCGCGCCCGGCTGGCTCAGTACTTCGACCAGCACGTCGACGGCCGCCAGCGCCGGGTCGTCGATCTGCAAGCGCCATGGCCCCGGGTCGAGCTGCAAGATCACCACGCGCACCGGTCCCGAGCCCGGCGGCAGCGGGAACTCGAGCGGCGGTCGCTGCTGCGCCGCGTACCTCGTCACGTAGTGCGCCGTCAGTCGCGGCGACGCCGTCGCCAGCTCGGCCGGCAAGTGTACCCGCACCGTCACCGGCGTGATCACCCGCTGCGCCGCCTGCAACTCACCGTAGGCCACCTGCGTGTCGGCCGCGGTCAACTGGCCGCTCGCCACCAAGGTGCTGAGATACCGGGCCGCGTGCGCGTTGTGCCCGGCCGCCTGGCGGCTGCGAGCCCCCGCCAACAGCAGCGCCGGATCCCGGAATTCTTCGTACAACGCCTCGTATGTGCGAGCCGCCTCGGCGTAGCGGCGAGCGGCGTGCTCGAGCGCGGCCTGACGGACGCGCTCGGTCCGGGGGTCGGGCTCGAGGCCCTGCCTGGTGTCGGCGGCGGTCTCTTCGGGCTCACTGTAGTAGACGACGTCCGGATCCGCGGCCGGAGCCACGAGCAGGGCAGCGAGTGCACACGCGAGGGCCATGCCAGTCCCGACTATATAACGCGGTCCACGGCGCTGACCAGCCGCGCCAGGCCGGCCGGTACACCGTCGCGAGCCGGAGATCGCCGGCCACTGCGTCGCCACGGTCTCTCGACGAGCATAAACCAAGGGACAGTCGGGGAGGCCGCGGCGATCGCTGGCGACTTGCACTGACACGCGCCATGGAGGACGATCCCGCGACCATGTCAGCGCGCCGACTCGCCTCGTACCCATTCGTCCTCGTCGCCGCAGCGACGCTCCTCGGCTGTCTCAACGCCGGCGGTCCCGGCGGCAGCGACAGCGCCGACGCGAGCAGCAGCGGCAGCGACAGCAGCGGCGGTCACGGGTGCGGCGACGGCACCTGCGACCCGGGCGAGGAATAGCGGCCATCGAACAGTAGCGATCGGGATGCGCGGCACCAACGGCCTCGAGCGCTCGCGCGAACACCTGCAGCGGGTCGCAACAGGCGCCGTCCAGGCAGGTGGAGCCGAGCTCGCAGGCGGGCTCGCACACGGCCGCGGCGGTGGTGCCGGCCGCCGCCCTGGCCGCGGCGACCGGGGACGAGGGGTGCGCGCATTGGGGCACGATAGGCCGTTTCGCGGTGCGCCCGCTTTTGTGCGCGCTCTCGGGTGGGGTGGCAGCGAGCGTCCGCCAATTGCGATCGGTCGCTCCGATCACGCCGGAGGAAGCGAGGCCGTCCGCGAGTTCTTGTCGAGCCGGCTCGTGGTGACAAGCCAGCGCACGAAGTCATCGATCGGCGGCAGGGATCCCGGGGATTGTGACAGGTGGTCGACCACGGCCTCGAGGTTGTCGTTCTGGAGGTATCCCATCGACCAATGCGGATACCAGCGCTCCGCCACGGGCCGGCTCGGCCACTCCCACATGATGGTGTGCCGCGGATCCCGACGGATCGAGCACATGAGGGTCTCCAGGGCCTGCGGGGGGCCCTCGAGCACCTGCGCGAAGAACTCGCCCGAGAACACGAACGCGCCCGTCACGTGGAGCGGGGCATTGCGCGCGTGAGCCGTGTTGATGATGTTTTGGACATCCGCCGACATCTTCGGCGTGGCCCGACTGACATAAAAGAGCTGGTGGAGTTGCATATCATCTGCCTTGCGTTATCCGTGCCGCTTTTCGGTGGTGTCGACATCGAGCCACCCGTCGCGCCGGGGAAGTGAATCTCAATATGTATGCTTCGTCGGGGTGGAATCGCTGCCGACCGAGACGATGTGGCGCGCCGCCGGCACGTACGACCAGCTCAGGGCGAACACGACGATACAGAGCATCGAGCAGAGCGTGGCGGTCGGGAGCACCGGGGTGCCACAGGCGACGGCGGCCGCGCCGACCCAGGAGATCACGCAGTTGAGCAGGAGGTTCGGCGAGAGGATCGGCGCGGCCGTGAGGAAGGCTTGCCCGGTCAGCAGCATCTCGACGAGGACGATCTGCTCGACCGAGAAGCCCGCGCGCGTGCCGACCAGGGGGACGATGATATGGCCGAGGACGATCGCAAACAGCACGGCGGTCATGCGGCGGTGGTAGCTGTCGCGCAGCAGCGCCGCGCGGGCCAGATAGGTGCCTAATCCCATGACGACCAGCACGCCCACGGGGGTAGCGAGCATCTGCCCGAGCGGGACGTCTGCCGCGTCGGTGGCGCCGCTGCTGAGCTGCACGCCGAGGGCAGCGGTGCAGACGACGACGAGGGCGACGACGATGCGCCGACGCTGGCTCCCGGCCCCGGCCGGGTCGCGCTGGGCGTCGAGCTGGTCGAGCTGGTCGAGCAGATCGGCCAGCGACGGCCAGCGGTCCGCCGGCTTCGGCGCCAGGCCGCGCCGAAGCAGGGCGCGCAGGGCTGGTGGGACGATGGCTCCGGGCGGGGGCTCTTGCAGCACCCCGGCGCGAGCGGTGGCTCGCAGCTCCTCGATGCTCCCGCCCCGGTACGGGCGCACGCCATAGACCGCCTCGTAGAGCGAGGCGCACAGGCCAAACTGGTCGGCGCGCGCATCCACGTCGCCGCAGAGGAGCTGCTCCGGTGCCATATAGGCCGGCGTGCCGACGACCGTATCGTCGCGCGTGGCGAGGTCGTCCGCGGACGCGAGGGTGGGGTCGTGCTCGAGGTCCTCGGCGGGGCTGCGCACGTGGGCGAGGCCGAAGTCGCCGACCCGCGGGCGGCCGCTGCTATCGACGATGACATTGTCGGGCTTGAAATCGCGGTGGACGAGGCCTGCGCGGTGAGCGGCCGCGAGCCCGCGTCCGGCCTGGGCGTACATGGCGATGATGTCGTAGATATTGCGACTACGGGCCCGCTGCCAGGTGGTGAGATTGACGCCGTCGATGAGCTCCATGGCGATGAAGTCGTGCCCCTCGAAGGTGCCGATCTCGTAGATCTGGACGACATTCGGGTGCGAGATGCGAGCGACGGCCCGGGCCTCCTGCTGGACGCGGACGTGCGGGTTTCGGATCAGCTTGATCGCCACCTTGCGGTCGAGCTGGTCGTCGTACGCGGTATAGACGGTCGCCATCGCGCCGCGGCCGAGCTCTTCGAGGATGGTATAGCGGCCGAAGCGTGCGCCCGCGATGGGGAGCTCGCCGGGCTCGGCCTCCGGCGGGTCGCGATCGACGGTCTCCATCATCCGCTCGAACAGCGGCCTACGAAGCTGCCTCCGGCGCTCGAGCTGGGCCGCCGCGTCGCGTCCGACCTGCCGCAGGGCCTCGCGCTGGGCCGCGCTGAGCCGCCGGGGGACCCGATCGATCACGCAGACGGTCCCGAGGATGGGGCCCTCGCGGGAGCGCAGCGGGACGCCGGCGTAGAACCGGATCCCCGGCTCACCGGTCACCAGCGGATTACCCTCGAAGCGCGGATCGGCGGCCGCGTCGGGGACCTCGAAGATATCGTCGCCGAGGATCGTGTGCGCGCAAAAGGACACCGCCCGCGGGACCTCATGGTCCTCGACCCCGACGCTGGCCTTGAACCATTGCCGGTCGGCGCCGATGAGCCCGAGCAGGGCGATCGGTGCGTCGCAGACCTGCGCCACGCGCTGGACCAGGGCGTCGAAGTCGTGCTCGGGAGGGGTGTCCATCACGCCATACTTGGCGAGCACCGCGAGCCGCTGGGCCTCGTCATCCACAGATTGTTTGTGCTCCGGTGGGGTCGCAATCGTCGTGTATGTCATATGCCTCGCCCTCCCGCTGGATCCGGGCCCGCCTGGCGCGCTCCGCGGACCATCGCCGGACACCATCCACGATTGAAAAGGACAATCCTCCGCGATAAATGTGAAGCCGGGCTCGCGCGGCGCCGTCGGGTGTCATCGATCTCGAACAGCCGACGGCGTCTACGCCAGCTTGCCCCACACGATCACCCCCGCGGCCGGGCTGGTGCCGGGGGTCGCCATGACCGGCGCGCTGGCGCCGCTGATGTTCTGCGTATAGGCAGTCGCGGCTGCACCCGGGGTCTCCATGGCCATCGACGGGTGGACACCGAGGAGCGTGTGGAGCGTGGGCGGCGTCTTCGCCGTACCGGCCCACGCCCAGCCGATCGCGTACTCACCCGCAGGGATGACGAGACCCACGGTCGGCAGGATCTTCGGCCCGACCGCACCTGTGAGATCCAGGCCGCCGTATAGGACACCCCAGTTGGCCATACGCGCCGCGGGACGGCCCGTGGCGTCCAGCGCGAACAGGCCGAAGCGCGCGAGCGCGGTGCCGCCGGCGGCGGCGACGGTGGTGCAGACGCCGAGAGCGGACACGGGCGTATCGGTGGTGAATTTCGCGGGCATGTAGTGCCACACATCGGCCAGCTTCTGCGCGGAGCCGGGGACGATCATGAATGGTTGGCCGGTGACGTGGATCCACGCGCCCGGCACCCGGGAGCGGGCGGGCAGCGCGGCGAAGCGTGGGTCGTCGCCCCGCGCGGCCTGCTGGGCGCCGATGCCGAGGGTGCGCAGGCCCGGGGTCGCTGCCGGTCCGTCGACCGGCAGCACCACCGATCCGGTCAGACCGTTGACGCTGCCGACCATGGTCGTCGTCACGGCCCAGCCGCTGCCGTGGACGGTCCACGGGTTGCCCTGCGCGTCGGTCATCGCGGCGGCGGGCCGCGAGAGGTCGAGGCGCGACACCGTGGCGGCGAGCGCCAGGTCGTGGAGCTCCGCCGCGTAGATCTGGCCCTTGAGCCAGTGGCCAGACGCACCCAGGTAGCCGCCGAAGGCGAGGGGCACGCCGCTCGCGACGGGGACCACGAAGGCGCCGCCGATCGTGTTGACGCTGATGCCCAGCGCGACCCACGAGACGCCGCCGTCGACGGACTTCCTGAAGACGACCGTCCCTGTCGCGGGCTCGACGTTGACCTCGAGGACCAGCCGCTGACCGGCGGCGGCGTTGACGAGGCCCGACTTGGCGACCCGCGCGCCGGTGACCACGGCCAGGTGGACGCGGCTACCAGAGACGTACAGGTTCCACAGCGTGGCGCCGCAGCTCCACCGCGCCAGGACGTAGGTGGTGGTGTCCCAGTCCGCGAGCGCGAGGTCGACGCGCAGGCGAAATGCGCCCTTCACATCCATGGGCGGGCACGCCGGGCTCGAGACATAGCTGCCCGCGACGCCCGGCAAGCTGAGCACCCCGGGCAGCGCGAAGTCCAGCTCCGAGGTGGCGACGCGACCGGGCACGTACGAGGTCCAGCTCGTGCCCTCCGGCGCGGTGCCCTGGCGGTGTACCCGTCCGGTCGAGCGGTCGAGCAGCTCGGAGCCGACGCACGCGGGCCCCTTCGGGATCGAGACGACGGGCTGGTCCATGCGTAAAAACCACCCGCTGGCGACCTCGACGCTGCGCTTGTTGTGCGCGGGGACGATGTTGCCGATCGCCTCGTTGGCGACGCTACCCGGCGCCGTGGGGAGCACGTGGACGCCGATGTTGATCGCCAGCGCGGCGCGGGTGTCGAGGATACGGTTGCCGTTGACCCTGGAGCGGGTGAGCGCCCCGTTGATCATGATCCCGTTGGCGGCGCTGTCGCTCATCTGACCGCCGGCCGCCACGGATCCGGACCCCGGATTGACGATCGTGTTGCGGCTGATGTCAAAGCCGTTCCCGAGCACGCAGACGCGGATCCCGCTGGCCGTCGCGCCCGTGATCGTGTTGTCGCACAACGAGACGTTCTGGTCCACGATCGCCGGATCGAGCGTGGTCCGCTTATACTCGATCCCATTGGCGATCGTGTCGCCCGCGGCGCCGAGGTAGCCGGTCTCCTCTGGCGTGGCAAAGATGATGTGATTGTGATGAATGGACAGGTTCTCGACCCGCAGGGCCGACTGCGCGTTGAGCAGGATGCCGTTGGCGTACCCGTCGCCGAATAGACCCTTCCAGGCGGGGCCGTCCATCCGCAGCGTATTGTCGTGGATGTTCACGTTGGCGAGGCCCACGGGCCCCTTGTTGGTGCTGTAGGGCCAGGCCCACAGGTTGATGCCGAACTTGCACCCGCTGCAGGAGTTGGCGAAGATATGGGTGCCGACGCTCGGGGCGGTGGTCACGCCCGTGATGTTCATGAATTTCTGGATCCCCCAGCCCTCGTTACCGGACACGACCTGGTGGCCGCCGTGCGTCTCGATCGCGGTCCGGGCGCCGCGCGTCGCGGCGAGCGCGGTGAACACGTTATCGGTGATCCAGGTCCCACCGTCCGCGTAGGTGGGCGTGTTGATGTAGATGCTGCTGTGATCGTAGTCCTTGGTCTGGTTGACCCGGTACATGAAAGTGCAGGCGTGGACCCGGGCGCGCCGGGACTGGGCGGTGATGGCGACCGTGTTGACGCCGGCGATCCGGCGAAACGTGACGTTCTCGACGAGGTTGTCGCCCGACGACTTGGTCAGATAGATCGCGTAGCGCGGCTTGCCCTTGAACAGCGGATCCGTGTCCTCGCCGATCGGGTTCTCGCCCTGGTCGATCGTGAGGTTGGCGATCGCGAGGCCGCTGACGTCGTTGCCGGCGCTGGTGAACACGCTCTCGTAGTGGCCGACACCGTCGGCGACCAGGATCGTCGTGCGCCCCTGCCCCGCGCCCTGAAACAGTTGCATTCCCGGCGGGATCGGCAGGCAGCGCAGGAGCTTCGGGGCGACCCGGAATACGCCGTCCCCCAGCCGCACGATGCCGGCGCCGGTGGACGCCGCGTGCATCATCGCCGCGACGATCGCGGCCGTGGAGTCGCTCTGACCGGTCGGGTCGGCCCCGAATTGCGGGGCCTGAGGATCCGTGTAAGGCCGGTCGCGAAACCGTGCAGTGTAGAGCACGAGGGTCTCGGGTACCTTCATCTCGTTGTTGTCGTCCATCATGCATGAGACGGGGGCCCGGCGACCTCGTGAAGCGCTCACTCGGGTCCGTCGGCCTGGGCGATGATGAAGCTGACGTCGTCGGAGGGGGAGGCGTCGCCGCGGTGGTCGGCGAGGCGCCGGTGGAGGCGGGCGACCAGCTCGGACGACGCCGCGCGCGGGCCGGCCGGGTCGCGCAGCTCGGAGAGGCAGCGCGTGACCCCGTCCTCGCCGAGCATCACGTCGGCCTCGTCGAACAGCTCGGTGAGGCCGTCGCTGCAGTATGCCAGCATCTCGCCGGCCTGCAGGGTATCGAAGCGCGTCTCGTAGTCGAACTCCATCAAGCCGAGCGGGACCGTCTCGAAGGTCACGAGCTCGCGCGTCTGGCCGAGCGTGCCGACGATGATCGGGCCGGGATGACTACAATTGATCGACTCGAGCGTGCCGGTCCGCGGATCGAGGATGCTCGCCGCGACGGTGACCGAGGTCGCCGTCTCCCACGTCTCCATCAAGTAGTGGTTGAGCGTGGCGATCATCGTCTTGAGGGCGAAGCCGTGGGTGGCGCACACATGCACCGTCGTGTGCAGCCCCGAGGCGATGAGCGCCGCGTCCATGCCCTTCCCGGCGACGTCCATGGCGACTAGCAGGATCCGACCGTCCGCCATACTCACGGCGTCCACATAGTCGCCGCCGACCCCCTTGCACGGCACGAAGCCGAAGCCGATGTCGATGCGCCCGGCGATGAAGTCGCGCGGGACGAGCCGCTGCTGCAACTCGTGGGCGCGCCGTATCTCGTCCTCGAGGGCGAACTGGAGCTCGGCGGCCTGACGGGCCGCCCACACCTCCTCGGCCTGACAGAACAGGGAGGCGGCCATCGCCGACAGCGCCAGCCACTCGGCGGTGCCGTACACGCCGGGGAGCGTCACATACAGGAAGTCGAGGTGCTCCGGCGTGATGACCACCGGGCACGCGACGACGGCGATGCGGGCGCCGACGCCGACGGTCATCTTGACCACCTCGGTGTTTGCGACCGGGGCTCGCGACGAGGCGGCGAGCACCGCGGTCTCGCTGGCGACGAGGGCGTTGAGGACCGAGGTCGAGACTCTCGGCGCGGGATCTTCGTCGACGAGCGCCGGTGCACAGAGCAGTTCGGGGGTCGGGTGGTCGCGGCGGAGACGAAGCAGCATCGCCGCGGTGCCGTGGAACTCCTTGCCGATCATCAACTCGCACAGGCGACGCCGTCGCTCCGGCCCGGCCTCCGTGCCGAGGAGGGCGCTGCTAAAGGCCAGCAAGGTCGACAGGTGCTGGGCCGCGAGCTTGGGCGCCGGGAGCTGGTGCATCGTCCGCACGACGCCGTAGTCGCTCTCGGCGACCGAGCCTGCGGCCTGCGGGGGCGACGCTTGGGGGATCCGCGTACCTTCGCGCTGGAGCCCGAGCTCGAAGACATCGACCTGGACGCGGTCGCCGGGCTGGAGGAGGCACTCACGTGCGATCTTCACGCCATTGACGACGACGCCGTTGCGGCTGCCGAGATCACGTACGGCCCAGCCGTCGCCGAGCATGAACACCTCGGCGTGCCGGCGCGAGACGCCCTCGCCGTCGAGCACCAGGTCGCACTCGGCCGCGCGTCCCAGGACCATGGGCGGCCCGGCGAGGCGGGTGGTGGAGAGCAGCTTGCTCGCGCGATGGATCTGTAAGCAGTACTTGGCCATGGTGTGTTTGCCTGTGCAGTATTGCGGCGTCGGCGGCCGCGTGGACATTCGCGGGATCTTCGCCGGACCGTCCGCGGGACGACGCTCAGTGGAGCACGATCTGCGCCGTCGGCAGGAAGTGCTTCATGTTGGCGAGGGTCTTGGCCTGCCAGATGACCTCGTTGGAGCCGTGGAAGGTGACATGCACCGCCGGCTTTCCTCGCAGAGCGAGGACGAAGCGCGACATCGTATTGAGGCCGGAGCTGTTGATCATCTTGAGCGACCGTATGTCGAACGCGAGCCGCGGCGGCGCGAGCAGGACGACGTGCTCGAGCAGATCTCGGATCTCCGTGTAGTCCTTGGTCATCAGCCGCAACATGCCGGCGATCGTGAGGGTGCCGGTGTTCGCGTCGAACACGACAGTATGCTCTTTATGCTCGATCTTCATCACGATCTCCAATCCTCGCACTTCAATGCTGGCCGCGAAGACAGCCAGGCCATGGCCGCCCCGCGCGGACCGATCAATAGGAGCACCGCCGCCGCGACGACCGCGCCCGCGGTCGTCGCCACGATCCACAGCCGGCGTCGCGTTCGTACGATCTCGGCCTCGGCGCGCGACATGTCTTCGTCCGCGGCGCGCAGCAGGTCCTGGGTCGCCTCGAGCATGCCCTCGAGCTCGACCCGCTGGTTCGCCTCGGCCTGCCGGACCGCCTCGACCTGCTCGCGGCTATGATCGATCAGCTCGAGCGCCTCGGCGGGCATCTCGTCGCCGCAACGGCTCGCGACCTCGAGCGCGTAGCCGAGGCGCTGGTCGTCGAGCAGCGAGCCGTGCTCCTGCCACTCGTGGACCCACAACTCGATCTTGAGCAGCTCGACGACCCGCGCCCAGTCCTCGCGGACCCAGTCGCGCAGCCGCTGCCAGCGGTGTAACAGCGCCTCGTGGACGAGCTCGGCGGTGACCTGCTTGCCGGTCCCGCGCGGCCCGGTCTGCTCGCCCAGGACGACGAGTCGCGCGGCGGTCATGGTCGCCAGCGCCTCGCGGAAGGCCTCCGCGTCGCTGGCGTTGGCGGGCTTGATCTGGTCGATCGGTACCCGGCGTCGCGACTCCGAGCCGGCCTCGTTGCGCGCGCTGACGAGGCGCACGAGGGCCCGGCGGGCCTGGCGGAGCTGCCTCGGGCTCAACTGCTCGATGACCGCCTCGGCGTGGCGCTCGAGCGCGCCGGCGACCCCGCCGATCGCGTCGTAGGCGGTCAGCGTCAGGCGTCGCCCCTTGCGCTGCTTCCACAGCAGCTTGAGCGCGTATTGCAGCATCGGCAGCGCGCCGGGCTGGCCGGCGACGTCGGCGACGATGCGCTCCGCGAGGCCGGGGTCGAAGTCGACGCCGACGGCCCGCGCGGGCTCGACGATCGCGGCGCGCAACTGCGGCACGCCGAGCTGGGCGACGAAGACGCGGTGGTGCGCGTCGTAGGCGACTTGGTCGAGGCGCAGGTCGCTGTGCTCGTCGAGCACGATCTCGCTGCAGCGACCGATGAAGTCGATGCGCAGCGAGGCGACGACGGTCACCCGCAGCGCGGCCTCGCGGGCGATCGTCCACAGCAGGCGCATGAAGAGGATGCGCTGGGCGAGCTCGGCGGTCTGGGCGAACAGGTCCTCGAGCGGGTCGACGATGAGCAGCAGCCAGCGACCGGGATTGGCGACGTGCCAGACCTGCAGGGCGGCCCTCACACCGTCGGCGTCGGGGGCGACGCGGACACCCGCGAGCTTGCCGAGGGCCGCGGCGAGGTCGGCGAAGGGCGCGGCGCCGGGGGCCATCTCGAGCGTGTCCCAGCCCGTCGCCGACCCGGACGCCAGCGCCGGTGCCAGGCCGGCGAGGATCAGCGAGGTCTTGCCGACCACGGCGGCGCCGGCGACGACGACGAAGCGCGGCGCGCGACGATCGATCAGGCCGAGGACCAGCGCGTGCAGCTCGGAGGTCTCGGCGTCGCGCCCAAAGAAGGCCCAGTTGGACTCCGAACCGAAGGGCAACAGCCCCCGGTACGGCCGCACGAACAGCGGGTGGCTCGCGTCGCCGTCGGACAGTCGCGCGTAGTACTGCAGGGCGGCCCAGTCGAGCCGCGCGGGGTCGCGGGCGAGGTGGGCCCTCGCGGCGGCGACGGCGAGCTCGATCGGCTTGCGGCGGACCAGCAGCCAGTCGTAGAGCGTCTGGCTCAGGTGGATCGAGCCGACCACCGACAGCGGGAAGCGCGAGGCCAGCACCGCCTGCAAGCCGGCGCGGTGCAGGGTCTGGGCGACGCTGCCGAGGTGGTTGCCGAGCGCGCCGACGTTGCCGCCGTCGCACGCGGCGAGGACGACGAGCCGCAAGGTCGCGGCGAAGGGCGCGAGGAGCTGACGCAGGCGGCCGGCGTCGACGACGACGGCGCCGTCGCCGGGCTCGGCGCTCGACAGCGCGAGCCCGAAGCTCTGCCCCTGCGCCGCGCCGTGGCACAGCACATGAAGCACGGTGAACGGAGCGTGCTGCTCGCTGGCGGTCCGCAGGGCGGCGACGAGGCTCTCGCACGAGACATGGGCGAGGACGTCGCGGGCGGGGTCGAAGGGATACTGGGTCTTCGCGCAGGCGCCGGCGATCGCCGCCAGATGTTCGGACGCTGGCACGGGGCCGCCCGCCGCCGACCACGCGAACAGGATCCGGCCGCGCTCGACCGCCTGCTCGCGCACGGTCGTGGTCTCGGGCCACTCGTAGCGGACCACGAAGTTGGGCAGCTCGCCGATATGCTGGCCGGTCGACTTGATCGTCACCAGCTCCCACGGCAGCGCATACATCTCCGCGGCCGCCGAGCGGATCGTGAGGACGATCGGCCGGCCGCACTGCACGGCCTCGACGATCCGCTGCTCCTCGAGCGCCCAGCCGGTGCCGCCGAGGAAGCGGCGCAGGCCCTCGCCGAAGCGCTGGACCAGCGCCGGCTGCCATCGCGGGTCGCGCAGCGCCTGCAGGTCGGCGAGCAGCGCCGCGTCCCACCGCATCTCGGCCGCCGCGAAGCCGCCCCCGGGCGTGTGGACGATATACGACTGCGGGGTGAACTGGAACGCGTAGGGGTCGTCCACCTGCGTCGAGCGGGCGAGCTCGAGGACGACGCGCAGCGGCTCGCGGTTCGCCTCCGTGCCAGATTCAAGTCGGTCGTGATCCGTGCTCATGGCGTATCCTCATCGTTCGGTCTCGAGGTATCGACGCGCCGGAAGTCGGCGATCGATATGTGCGTCTCACCATGCTATGTGGAAAGGACGGTCCGTCGCTACGACTGTGAATCGCGCGCCTGTGTCGCCGCTCCGGGCGAGGCGCTCGCCGCGTCGCACCCGCGGCGGGTCGGCCTCACGACGAGCGCCGCGGCGAATGGCGGGACGGCCGGCCGAGCCGGCGGGCGAAGGTGCGCGAGCCCGCGACCGACGCGGGCGCCATCACCGGCTCGGGCGCGCGATTGAGGCGAGCGTGCGCGAGTCGATCACGGACGTCCGGACGATATGATCGCGCCCGCCGGCACCGCAGACGCGCGGCCCACGGCGCATACCAGCACGAGTAGCACGTCGCGTGCCAACGCGAAGCGCCGCGTCGACCGTGTCAAGTACCGAGATCAGGGTGTCTCCGTGACAGGACAGGGCCGAAAGCGGCCAGACGCGAGAGATCGCGCGGCGGAGTCCACTTACGCATATGCGCGGCGAGGATACCGCCCTCCACGTCACCCCCCGCGAACATACAAATAATGAGGATACGACGAATCGCGGCGATCGAACGGATCGCGCTCCTGGATCAATACATTCGGTCCGCGAAATAATTGTGGAGTAGACCGATTATCTGGGGTAGAAATTGCCTCCAACTATTCGCGCTGAATCGGGCCATATGTCCTCCAATGTTCCGGTCGATGACCAGGCCCGGCAGGGCCATGAGACTGTCGTCACGGCGTCGGCCGGGGGGTCACCGGCATGAGCCCGCGGACATCCGCCGATACGAAGCTCGCTCGCGGAGCCGCCGCCGACGCGCCGACGTTGCATATGCTCGAGGAGGTCTCGCCGTGCCTGACCCGCAGGCTGCTGCTGACGGTGCTGTATCACCCGGATCTGCGGCGCATCGGCGAGGTCGCGCGGCTGCGCGGGCTCGATGAGGACCGGGCCTGCCAGGTGTCACGCACGCAGCCGGAGTTCGCCACCGTCGAGGACCGACCGAGCGGAGGGCTCGCCGACCCCTACCTCAGCCGCACCCCGTTGCTGCTGCTGCCCGGGCCCGACGGCGCAGTGCTGCTGCACGGGCCGGGGCTCGCGGTCGCGGTCGACGGCCGCCCGCTGACCGGCCCGCGCAGCGTCGGCCCGCTCGAGCTCGCGGACGGGGTGGTGCTGCAGCTCGCCGGCCGCGTCGTGCTCATGCTGCACGTCGAGCCGCTGGTCGAGCGGGTCGCACTCCCGCACCACGATCTGGTCGGTGAGAGCGCCGCGCTGCACGGCGTGCGGGCGGACGTCCTACAGGTCGCCGGCCTCGCGCTGCCGGTGCTGCTACGCGGCGAGTCGGGGACCGGCAAGGAGCAGCTGGCGCGGGCGCTGCACGCCGCGTCGCCGCGGGCAGCGAGGCCGTTCGTGGTGGTGAACCTCGCGGCCCTGAATCCGCAGACGGCGGTGGCGGAGCTGCTGGGCCACCGGCGCGGAGCTTTCACCGGCGCGACGCGCTCGCGGGACGGTTACTTCCGCGAGGCCAGCGGCGGGACGGTCTTCCTCGACGAGATCGGCGAGGCGCCGCTGGACGTGCAGGCGGCCCTGCTCGGCGTGCTCGAGACCGGCGAGGTGCAGCCGGTCGGCGGCGGCAGCGGCCGGGTCGACGCGCGGATCTTGGCAGCGACCGCGATCGATCTCGAGGCCGCAGTGGCGGCCGGCAAGTTTCGCCTGTCGCTGCTGCACCGCCTCGCCGGCCACGAGATCTGGTTGCCGCCGCTGCGCGAGCGCCGGGCCGACATACCACGTTTGCTGATGTATTTAATCCGCGCCGAACTGCGCCGCGCCGCGCCGGAGCAGGCCGACCTGTTCGAGCGTGACCCGCTCGCGCGGCTGCCACCGTGGTTGCTGGCGCGGCTGGTCCGCCTCGACTGGCCGGGCAACATCCGCCAGCTCGACAACGTCGCCCGCCAGCTAGTCGCGCTGGCCCTGGCCGGCCGCGACCCGCGGAGCAGCGCGTCGATCCACCGGCTGCTGGCGGCGAGCGAGGCGACGAGAGACGACCCGCCGCCGCCCGCGACGACTGGCCGGGTCACCCGCGCTCGTACGGCGCTCGGCGGCGTCGCGCTGACCGCCGTGCTCGAGAAGAACCGCTGGAAGATCGACGCCACGGCGCGCGAGCTCGGCATCTCGAAGACCTCGCTCTACGCGCTCATCGCCCGCTCGCCCGGGCTGCGCAAGGCCGGCGACATCTCCCGCGCCGAGCTGCTCGGTTGTCACGAGCGCCACGGCGGCGAGCTCCCGCGCATGGCCGAGGAGCTGCGAGTCTCGCTGCGCGCGCTGCAGCTGCGAATGCGCGAGATCCGGCTGCCGGCCAGGTCGTCAGGCGAGGGGCCGTAGCGCGTCGCGCAGCAGGCCGCGGGCCTGCTGCAGCCGCTTACGGGCGTTCACCGGGGTGATGGCCAGCGCCACCGCGATCTCCTCGTAAGGCTGCTCGTCGATGAGGCGCAGCATGAACACGTCGTGGAGGTGCTCGGGCAGGAGGTCCGCGGCCGCCTCGATCGAGCGCCCGATCTCGCAGCACAGCACGGCCTGATCGGGACATTGCGCCCAGCTCGCGGCCGGGGGCGGCGCCCGTGGCGCGAGCCCCGTCGACTCGGGGACAACGCGCGAATGGGCGCGCATCTCGTCGACGCAGAGGTTATGCAGCACCCGCAAGATCCACGGCCGGAATTCCAGCACTCGTTGGGGATTTGCGCGCAGGTACGTCGCCGCTTTCACCGCTCCCTGGCTGAGCACGTCCTCGGCATCATGGTGGTTTCCGCCGAGCCAGCGCAGGCAGCGCTTGTAAAGCGCGCTCCGGTGACGCATCCACACCTGCCAGAAATCCACCGCCGGAAAGTCGTACTGTTCAACATTCATGAGACTACCCTCTTTCACGGCAGGCATTGCAATCGCCGTACCTCGTCACAGACCCACGAAAATGGCCTGCTGCACCGTTTCACCGCGATCTGGACGGTCCAGGTGGACGGTCCAGGTGGACGGTCCGGGCCCCGGCCGGCGCCCGCCGGCCTGCCGTCACTTCACGGGTCGGGTCGGGCGCGCTCCGGGGATCAGTGAGAGGAAATGACGGTCCAGCCGATCGATACGGTCGGCTTGCTGCGCCCGACGAGCCTCAGGAAAACGATCAACCGCGGCAAGTATGAATCGCTTACTTCGCCCGCCGCATCCGGACGGCCACGCGATCCTTCTACTGGCCGTCGACGCGTGCCATGACGAGGCGAGCGAGGTTTGGTATGTTCCGCCACGAGGCACTGTCATGTCCGCGTCCCCCTCTGCTGCCCGTCCGCCGGGCGACTCCCACGGCGAGGCCCCCGAGGTCGCCACTGCCGTCAATGTCGTCGGCACGGAGGTCGTCTTCACCGCGGTGCTGGAGCGTCTCAACCGCGACGCCGGACTCGCGCTGATCGAGCAGCTCGGCCAGGAGATCGACGCGCACTGCCGGGCGCTCGTCGCGGCCCGGGTGGCGGAGGAGTTTGCGGCCCGCGAGCGGGTCTGGCGGCGCCGCTGGCTCGTGCTGATGCTCGTGGTGCTGCTCTTGGCCGCGGCGTTGTCCGTGCTCGGGTACCGCGACTGGCGCGCGGCCGGCGGCTGATCCGGGAGCGTCGATATCAACGGGACGTGTCGCGCCCGGCGCGACATCCGCTCGTCACACCTTCGAGGTGTCGGCGTCCGTGACTTGCCCCGAGTCGTTCGGCGGCAAGTTACACGGCGTTCACATGAACGTCAGGAGCAGACAATCATGGCAACCATCAAATTTCGCACAGAGCTGGACAGCAGGACGATCGGCGCCGGGTCCTTCGATTACCCGGACAACGCGGGGCCCGTCGTCAAGGAGGACCAGGTCACCCGGTTCGACTACATTCAGGAGGGCTGGCCCGCGCAAGGCGCCAAGCGCGAGGATCTCACCCACCTGCGGTTTATCCCCGGGGCGAGCGCCGGGGACGGCAAGCTCGCGCTGCGGGTCGAGCTCGGCGATCGGCGCATGGATCTGGTGGTCGGCGAGTCGGATGCGATCCACGAGGTCGTCAGCGCCAGGGAGACGACCCAGCACATCGGCAACCAGCAGGTCAACGGCCTGTTTCGTGCGGTGATCACCGAGGCCCCGATGGGCCTGGTCGACCAGGGGTCGGGCCCGTCGCGCCCGTGCGCGGCCGACGACACCAACGACAGTTGCCCGGTCAAGAATGTCGTGTTCACGGCCGACATCTTCACCGCCGCGATGACGCGGCTCAACAGCGAGTCGGTCCTCAACTTCCTCGGCGAGATGATGGACGTCATCAGCGAGCGCACCGCGGGGACCGAGACCGCGATCGGCACCAAGATCGAGCTGCTGCGCCACGAGGTCTTGCTGCGGATCCTCGGCGTCGAGACCAACCAGACGACCGCCGCCAGCGAGATCATCGACCTCGACGGTCGGGTCGACCAGCTCTACAACACCAGCGTCGTCACAACCAGCAAGGTCGACGGCCTGACCGAGATCACCAACGTGCTCCGGCAAGACGTCATGCTGCTCAAGCAGGGCATGGAGGGCAGCGAGATCGACATCGCGCAGGTCCTGGAGCGCATCTCCGACATCCAGGAGAAGATGCGGATCGTCAAGGAACTCGGGGAGACGCTCGACCAGGGCGAGCTCGGCCAGGTCCGGACCCTGCTGCTCGAGCTGCTGCAGAACACGAACGTACAGGACATCCTCGCCAGCACGCGCATCGTCATCGACGACCGCCACTTCCAGCTCGACCGCCTGCTGCAGGTGCTGGTCCAGGCCGACCGCATCCGCAACGTCCAGTTCCAGTACAGCGCGCACGACATCTCCGGCGCGACCCTCATGCTCATCGACGGCACCTCCGTCACCTTCAACTGCCACCGCCGTGACACCGAGGCCCGCGACGTCGTCTACGAGTTTCTCACCGCCGACTGGAAGGGCCTGCGCGCGACCTTCAATATGTCGTTCAAGCGCCGAGAGCGGGCGTTCATGCTGTGCGGTAAGCCGCTGACCCAGGCCAGCTACGACGCGTGGACCACGTCGAACATCGTGTTCAATCTGTGCCACAAGTTCACGCTCGAGGCGGCCTGAAAGCCACGCTCGGCGAGCGCTGCAGACCGGAATGACGCCCCATGAGGAATACACTCCGGTGGGCGAGGTACGCGAGCTGCGAGGTCTGCTCCATCGCCGTGCGGCGCCGTGGCTCGTGCGCGGCGGTTGTGACCGCGCGTGGATCAAGCCGTGGCCCGCGGCGAGCGGCGCGTGATAAGGCGCCGGCCCATGCGCCGCCCGGGCAGCCTCCACGCCGTGCACCGGGCCCAACCGACCCAGTTCGAGGGATGGATCTCGGGCGGGTGCCGCGTTAGTGTCGGGCGCTCATGGCAGGCGCCACGCTCTTGACCCTCCTCGACGACCTCGCCGCGCTGCTGGACGACGTCGCCGTTCTCACCAAGGTCGCCGCCAAGAAGACGGCGGGCGTGCTCGGTGACGACCTCGCGCTCAACGCCGAACAGGTCGCGGGTGTGCGTCCCGATCGTGAGCTGCCGGTCGTGTGGGCGGTCGCCAAGGGCTCCGCGGTCAACAAGGCCATTTTGGTCCCCGCCGCCCTGCTGATCAGCGCGGTCGCCAGCTGGGCGATCACACCGCTGCTGATGCTCGGCGGCGCCTTGCTCTGCTACGAGGGCTGCGACAAGCTGGCCCGCAAGTTCCTGGCCCCGGCCGAGGACGCGGCGCGTTATGCCGAGCTCGTCCAGGCCGTGGCCGACCCGACCGTCGACCTCGTCGCGCACGAGGCGGGCAAGATCCGCGGCGCGATCCGTACGGACTTCATCCTCTCCGCCGAGGTCATCGTCATCTCGCTCGGCGCCATCGCCTCGGCGCCGCTCGTCACTCGCATCGTCACCCTCGTCACGATCGCGGTCCTGATGACCGTCGGCGTCTATGGGCTCGTCGCCGGCATCGTCAAGCTCGACGACCTCGGCCTGCGCCTGAAGAAGCGCACCGGACCGGCCCGCTCGCTCGGCGCCGCGATCCTGCTCAGCGCCCCTTACTTGATGAAGACGCTGTCGATCGCCGGCACCATCGCCATGTTCCTCGTCGGCGGCGGCATCCTCGTGCACGGCATCCCCGGCGCCGAGGCTTTTGGCGAGCAGCTCGCCGGCTCCGTCCCGTTCGCGGCGTTTGTGATCCCCGGTCTGTTTGCTGGCCTCGTCGGGCTGCTCGCCGGGGCCGTCCTGCTCGCCGTCGTCATGGTCGTCCGGCGGCTCGTTCGGCGCACGCCCTGAGCTTGCGGCCATGCGCGTCGTCGTCGTCCGTGAATGTGAGGCCCTCGCCGGACCTGCGAAACAACTGCCACAGGAGCTTCGCGGTGCTGCCCTGGAACACGAGGCCCAGAGAGCCCGGGTCGACGGCGAGGGCGGTGAGCACGGGACCTTCACGTCGCCGACCATGCGGTGCATCCGGGTGTCGCCGGACGTGAGGTTGAGGCTCGAGGGCAGCCGGCCTCGACCGCGACGTTCACCCCGAAGTCGGCGATGTTGCCGAGCTTCCGGAACTCGGCGCCGTCGAGCAGGCCATAATCGCCGAGGGTGATCGGTGTGAGCACCGGCGGCCACACGGCCCGGCAGGCGAGCTCCTGCCTGAGTAACTTGCTGAAGCGTTCACCCGTTGCCATGGCCGGCCCCCTCGTCGCAACCAGGCAGGGCGCCCCGGCCCTCGTCGCGGTAGCGGTCGGCGAGCGCGGCGAGCCGCTCGCGCGAGAGGCCGGCGCGGGCGGCCAGAGCGGCTCGCTCGAGCTCGGTGAGCAGCCACTGCAACACCAGCGCCTCGAGCCCGGGTGGGGCATCGGACGCGGGCCGCCACGGCGCCGGGCCCGGCTCGGGGCGGCCGAGGTGCTCGGCGACCTTCGGCGCCGACGCGGGCGCGGACACGGCGGCCGCCACGACCGGCGAGGTCGCCGGGAAGTTGAAGAAGTCGACGGCCGCGGGCGCCGCGAGCACGACAGGCGCCGCGGTGGAGGTGACGACATGCGACTCGCGGGTCGGAGTCGGAGCTGGAGCGCCGTCGGCCTCACCGCCGCCGACCGGCAGGCGCACGGCCGGGTCGCCGAGCAGCACGTACGCGGCGAGGTCCTGGCGCAGCATCCACAGGTGGCCCTGGCGGGCCCTGTCGGCCTGGTAGGGGAGCTTCATCGAGCGGGCCTGGATCTCCATGTCGTGGAGACTGGTCAACTCGATGTTGGTCTGATCGAAGTAGCGCAGCAGCTCGCGCATCGAGACGCCGACGCGGTCACGCTTGAGGATCGATCGCGTGATCGCCATGTAGCGCGCAGGACGGTTGGTGGCGCCGCTGTCGAGCTCCTGAAAGCTGTAGGTCCATGCGAGGTCGATGTGGCCCATGAACGCGAGCGGGCCGTCGCTGTTGGCGAGCACGGCCTTCGGCAGCGCGGCGATGAAGGGCCGGTCGCGCGGCCCCGGGAGGCCGGCCAGCACCGAGTCGACCTTGCCGCGGAACTGGCCGGCAGCCGCGAGCGCCTCGAGCCAGTGCTTGTAGGCGCTCGCGCTCGGCGTACCGGCGCCGTAGCAGGCGAGCATGAACCACACACCGCCGGGCATGAAGGGCCGGTCGCGCAGGTCGTCGCCGGTCAGCCGGCCCTCGCGGCCGAAGCTCATCGCGCCCTGACGCTCGCGCTGGGCCTCGGGGCTGCGCCAGCCGCCGCGTGGGGCGCCCTCGCCGTGGCTGAGGGTGAACAGCACGGAGGGGTCGAACGCGGCGGTCTGCGCCAGCAGCTCGTCGGGCGAGGGGGTCACGGGATCGCCGAACTCGAGGATGTCGCGCGCGGGATACTGGCCGGCGGCCTGACGCCTGCGCACGACCTCGACGCCCGGGCCGACCAGCGCGCGGTGCCCGACGGCGGTCGCGGCGGTGCCATCATGGACAGTGAAGAACATCGCCCGACCCTGGCCCTGTCCCGTGGACCGCCGCTCCCAGCGCAGGACCTTGTCGACGTAGGCGGCGTAGTCCTCGTCGGCCGAGAAGGCGAGGCGACCGACATAGCCGTCGCTGGCCTGGACCTGCTGCAGCGCGAGCGGGACCTGATCGAGGTCGCCGAGGATCAACTGGTAGCGCGGAACCTTGATGTTGAGGTCGCTGCCGCTGTCGAACTCCCGCTTCTTCCAGCGCATCGCCTCCTCGTGCGTCATCTGTGCGGGCACGCGGTAGACCCGGACCTTGTCGCCCTGTTGCTCCTGGCGGTGGGCCAGCAGCGGCTGGATCAGCGCCAGCAGGCGGTCGCCCTCGGGGCCCTGCGGGGCGATGACACCCCAGCGCTGGACCTCGAGGTCGTTGGGATCGCCGCCCTCGTCCCAGAGGTGACTGGCAGCCGCGGTCCTGTCGACGGGGCCCTGGTCACGCGCGGTGGCTTCGGGCAGTCCCTCGTCGAGCACGGGTTCGTGATCGTCGGTGTGGACCATCAGAAGGTTGAGGTCGGAGGCGGCGGCGTTCATGGCTAAATCCATGGACCTCACCAGCGCCGCGGCGTGAATCCTCGGCGACCTGCACTGCGCTCAGGACGCCGAGCGATCGGCGATGGAGGAGCTGGCCGCACACTTCCGCGCCTGCCGCCTCGACCTGCGCGAGTGCTCGGGTTCTCTCTCAAACCCGCGAGCGAGTCGTCGGCCTGACTCCCGGGGTTGCCCTGCTCTCGCGCAGGTCATCCACGGGCGAGTCAGCCGTTCGCCGGTCCTCGTTCGCCCGATCGTGCAGCCTGCGCGTGTACTCCGGGGCCACCTGCGTCATCCCCGCGCGACATTTCATGGCTCGCCAAATTTCCCCCACCCAGCCTGCGAGTAACGGTTAAGACTGCCTGTCCACGCCCGCACAGGCCGCTCTCTCGCTGCTCGGCCCAGGCGCCCGGCGTCGACCACGCAGACCACGCAGACCCCGCCCTTTGTGCCTTGCCGAACCCCGGCAGCCCCCGCACGGATGATCTGCGCCACCGTCGGCGAACCTCTCCGGGGTGGCGCGAGGCCGCGCCGTGAACCAGCCGATCCCCACACCGCAGAGCCCCCGCGCACCGGCAGCGATCATCGTCGAGGCCGTGATGCCGGAGCTCGATGCCGGCCGCCACGCCGTCAAGCGAGCCGTCGGCGACCTGCTCGACGTCAGCGCCGCAATTTTTAAAGATGGCCACGACCTGCTGGCCGCCCGCGTCCGCTATCGCGGCCCGAATGACGACACCTGGCGCACGCTGCGAATGCGCTATGACAATGACGCCGACCGCTGGTCCGCACAATTCCCGGTCGACCAGGTCGGCGCCTGGACCTTCACCGTCGAGGCCTGGACCGACGTGTTCGCCACCTGGCGCAGCGAGCTCGAGAAGAAGCATAACGCCGGCCAGGACATCGCCTCCGAGCTGCTTGAGGGCGCCCAGCTCCTCGAGCATACCGCCGCCCACCTCGCACACCCGTACGCGAGGGCCCAGTTGCTGCGCCTCGCCGGCCTGCTGCGCGACACCGACTTCGAGCCCTACACCCGCGTGCGCGTCGGCGTCGCGCCCGAGCTGCTCGCCGTGATGGAGGCCCATTACATCCCCGGCGACCTCAGCACCTTCGAGCGCGAGTTATCCGTACACGTCGACCGCGAGCGGGCCCGCTTCGCCGCCTGGTACGAGTTCTTCCCGCGATCTGCCACCACCGACCCGCACCGCCACGGCACCTTCGCCGAGGCCGAGAAGCAGCTCGACCGCATCGCCTGGCTCGGCTTCGACGTCGTCTATCTCCCGCCGATCCACCCGATCGGCGTCGCCAGCCGCAAGGGCCCCAACAACACCCTGACCCCCGGCCCCAACGACCCGGGCAGCCCGTGGGCGATCGGCAACCAGCACGGCGGGCACACCGCCATCGAGCCCGCCCTCGGCACCCTCGACGACTTCGACCGCTTTGTGAAACGCGCCAGCGAGCTCGGCCTCGACATCGCCCTCGACTACGCCCTCCAGTGCTCGCCCGATCATCCCTGGCTCAAGGAACACCCGGAGTGGTTCTTCGTCCGCCCCGACGGCACGATCAAGTACGCCGAGAATCCGCCTAAAAAGTACCAGGATATCTATCCCCTCAACTTCTGGTGCACCGATCGCGAGGGCCTGTGGAGCGCCTGCCGCGACATCTTCCTGTTCTGGATCGGCCACGGCGTGCGCACCTTCCGGGTCGATAATCCGCACACCAAGGCCCTGTCGTTCTGGGAGTGGGTCATCGCCGAGGTCCGCAAGGACCACCCCGACGTCATCTTCCTCGCCGAGGCCTTCACCCGCCCCAATCGCATGCGTTACCTCGCCAAGGCCGGCTTCACGCAGTCGTACACGTATTTCACCTGGCGTAACACGCCCTCCGAATTGCAGGAGTACCTCACCGAGCTCACCCAGGGCCCGATGCGCGAGTACTTCCGCGGCAACCTGTTCCCCAACACCCCCGACATCCTCCACGAGCACCTCCAGCACGGCGGCCGCGGGGCGTTTCGCGCCCGCCTGCTGCTCGCCGCCACCCTCTCGCCCGTGTACGGCATCTACAGCGGCTTCGAGCTGCTGGAGGCCTCCCCCGTGCGTCCGGGCAGCGAGGAATACCTCGACTCCGAGAAGTACCAGATCCGCGTCCGCGACTACGACGCCCCCGGCAACCTCAACGCGGACATGCGCCGCCTGAACCAGATCCGCCGCGAGAACCGGGCCCTCCAGCTATACGACAACCTGCGCTTTCACCACGCCGACAACGGCGCCATCTTGTTCTACAGCAAGTCATTTTATAAGAACGACCTGCTGATCATCGTCAACTGCGACCCGCATCATACCCAGGAGGCGATCGTCCACGTCCCGCTCGCCGAGCTCGGGCTCACTGAGCACACGCCCTACGTCGTCGAGGACCTCCTGACCGGCGCGCGGTACACCTGGCACGGCGCCCACAACTACGTCCGACTCGACCCCCAGATCCAACCCGGCCACCTGCTGAGGTTGGTTCGCCCCGAAGGAGAGCAGCGACAATGACCATGGACCCGCTCTGGTACAAGGATGCGATCATTTACCAGATCCACCTGAAGTCCTACCACGACAGTAACCGCGACGGATTCGGTGACTTCGCCGGGCTCATCACCAAGCTCGACTACATCCAGGCGCTCGGCGTAAACACCCTCTGGCTGCTCCCCTTCTACCCCTCACCGCTGCGCGACGACGGCTACGACATCGCCGAGTACAAGGGTATCAACGCCCAGTATGGCACCCTCGACGACTTCGCCCGCTTCATGGAGGAGGCCCACCGCCGCAACCTCCGCGTCATCACCGAGCTCGTCGTCAATCATACCTCAGACCAGCACCCGTGGTTCCAGCGCGCCCGCGACGCGCCCGCCGGCTCGCCCGAGCGCGACTACTACGTGTGGAGCGACACCGCCGAGAAGTTCACCGACGCGCGCATTATCTTCACCGACACCGAGAAGTCCAACTGGACCTGGGACCCGGTCGCGCGCCAATTCTACTGGCACCGCTTCTTTAGCCATCAGCCTGACCTCAACTTCGACAACCCCGTCGTCACCGAGGCGATCATTGATGTCATGCGCTTTTGGTTCTCGATGGGCGTCGACGGCATGCGCCTCGACGCCGTCCCCTACCTCATCGAGCGCGAGGGCACCAACTGCGAGAACCTCCCCGAGACCCACGCGATCCTCAGGCAGATCCGGGCCGCGCTCGACCGCGAGTTCGAGGGCCGGCTGTTGCTGGCAGAGGCCAACCAGTGGCCGCCCGACGTCGTCCCCTACTTCGGCGACGGCAGCGATGAGTGCCATATGGCGTTCCACTTCCCGCTGATGCCGCGCATGTACATCGCCCAGCGCCGCGAGGACAGCACGCCGATCATCGAGATCATGGAGCGCACCCCGGAGATCCCGCAACAGTGCCAGTGGGCGATCTTCCTGCGCAATCACGATGAGCTCACCCTCGAGATGGTCACCGACGAAGAGCGCGACTACATGTATCGCGAGTACGCCCGCGACCCGCGTATGCGCATCAACGTCGGCATCCGGCGCCGCCTCGCCCCGCTGCTGGACAACGGCCGGCGCCAGATCGAGCTGATGAACGCCCTCCTCATGTCCATGCCCGGCACCCCGATCGTCTATTACGGCGACGAGATCGGCATGGGTGACAATGTCTACCTCGGCGACCGCAACGGCGTGCGCACCCCCATGCAATGGACCGGCGACCGCAACGCCGGCTTCTCGCAGGGCGAGACCGCCGCGCTCTACAGCCCGCTCATCGTCGACGCCCCGTATAGCTACCAGGCGATCAACGTCGAGGCCCAGGAGAAGTTCCCGAGCTCCCTGCTGCACTGGATGCGCAGCCTCATCCGCGTGCGCAAACAATACCGGGCGTTCGGCCGCGGGACCTGGGAGTCGCTGTCGGCCTCCAATCGGCGCGTGCTCGTGTTCTTGCGCAGATACGAGGGGGAGACCCTGCTGTGCGTCAACAACCTCTCGCGCTATGTCCAATACACCGAGCTCGACCTCTCGCGTTTCGACGGCTGCTCGCCGATCGAGCTGTTTAGCGAGGGCCCGTTCCCCCCGATCACCGACAAGCCGTATCTCATCACCCTCGCGCCCTACTCGTTCCTGTGGTTTCGCCTGCTCAAGACCGAGAAGGCGCAGGGGCTGCCGATCCCATGACCGCGACAGCGGAGCCGCCGACCCTCGAGATCTCCGACGGCCTCGGCCGCGCGGCCCTCGGCGGCCTCGGCCGGGACGCCCTCGCCGGTTATCTCTCGGCGCGGCGATGGTTCGGCGCCAAGGGCCAGGTGATCGAGGCCGCCGGCTTCGACGAGGTCGCCCCGCTAGTGACCGGCGACCAGCCGATCGCCCTCGCACGCGTCGCCGTGCGCTTCGCCAGCGGCCAGACCGAGCACTATCAGATCCCGCTGGCGATCGACCGCGAGGGCCAGGCCTCGCTCATCCTCGCCAACATCCACGGCGGCGGCGTGCTCCACGACGCCGTCGAGAGCCGCGAATTTCGCCACCAGCTCGGCCGCGCCTTCGCCCACCGGACCACCGCCGCCGCGCAGTCGGTCCGCTGGGAGTTCGAGCCGCTCACCGACCTCGCCGACCTCGCTGACCTCCCGACCCGCGTCCTCGGCGGTGAGCAGAGCAACACCTCGATCGTGTTCGGCGACCGCGCGATCCTCAAACTGTTTCGTCACCTCGAGTCCGGCCATAACCCCGATGTCGAGATCGGTCGCTTCCTCACCACCCGCACCAACTTCGCCGGCACGCCGGCCCTCCTCGGTCTCATCCACCTGCGCGGGCCCGCCGGCGACGGCGTCGCCGGCATGGTCCAGGAATTCCTGCCCGGCGCCACCGACGGCTGGGCCCACGTGCTCGCCCAACTCAACGAGCATGGCGCCGACGAGCCCCTCACCACGCAACTGCGCGCCCTCGGTCGGCTGACCCGCGAGCTGCATGAGGCCCTCGCCAGCGTCGACGATGACCCCGACTTCGCCCCCGAGCCGACGACGCAGGCCGACCTCGAGCGCTGGCGCGACGACATCGACGCCCAGATCACCACGACCCTCGCGCAGCTCTCCATCACCAAGCTCCCCGCGAACATCGCCGACTCGGCGAATCACCTCCTGGCCCGCGCCGACGAGCTGCATGCCCTCGTGCGCGGCCCGCTCGGCGCCGACGCGGTCGGTCCCCGCATCCGTCATCACGGCGATTATCACCTCGGTCAGGTCCTGCACACCGCCGACGGCGGCTGGCGGATCATCGACTTCGAGGGCGAGCCGGCGCGCCCGCTCGCCGAGCGCCGCGCCAAACACCACCCGCTGCGCGACGTCGCCGGCATGCTGCGCTCCTTCGCCTATGCGGCCGCGGTCGCCTCGACCACCAGCCCGACCGACCCCGCGACCGCCGAGCGGGCCATGCGTGAGTCCTTCCTCACCGGCTACGACCCCGGCCTCGCGAGCCGCCCACAGACCCCGGCGCTGCTCGCCCTGTTCGAGGCCGAGAAGGTGTTCTACGAGCTGCGCTACGAGCTCGGCAGCCGCCCCGACTGGACCTGGATCCCCCTCGCCGGGATCGCACATCTCCTGTCCGCAAGGCCCACATGACGCCCCCGAGATCCCCCGCGACGAAGCCCGTCACCTCGCCGCAATCCCTGACCTCTCGCCCCGCCCTCCCGGTCGCCGACGCCCTGCGCGACGCCCTGACCCGCGGGCTCTCGAAGGCCCCGCACGCCGTGCTCGGCCCGCACGCCGACATTCAGGACCTCGAGCGCGGCCTCGTCATCCGTGCATTTCACCCCGACGCGATCGCCGTCGAATGTGTGCTCGAGGCCGGCCCCCGCCTCGCGCTCGCGCCCGAGGGTGGCGGCCTGTTCTCCGCGTTCCTGCCCGGCGCGGCCCGGACCCTGCGTTATCACCTGAGCTTCAAGTTCGCCGCGGGTGCCCCCTGGGAGCACGCCGACCCGTACCGCTTCGCCCCGACGATCGGCCCGCTCGACCTCCACCTGCTCGGCGAGGGTAATCATCACAGATTATGGGAGGTGCTCGGCGCCCACCCGCGCACCCTCGATGGTTACAGCGGCACCGCCTTCGCCGTGTGGGCGCCCAATGCACTGCGCGTCAGCGTCGTCGGTGACTTCTGCGCCTGGGACGGCCGCCTGTTCCCGATGCGCGAGCTCGGCTCCGGGTTCTTCGAGATCTTCATCCCCGACGTCCCCCCTGGCACCCTCTACAAGTACGAGCTCATCACCCGCGAGGGGCTCGTGCGCGTCAAGACCGACCCCTGCGCCGCCTCGCTCGAGCTCCCGCCCGGCACCGCCTCCCGCGTGGTCCGCAGCGACACCTACACCTGGGGCGACGCCGCGTGGATGCAGGCCCGCCGCGAGTACGACCCCACCCGCGCGCCGATGGCCACCTACGAGGTCCACCTCGGCTCGTGGGCCCACGCACCGACCGCGGACGGCGACTCGCGCCCGCTCACCTACCACGAGCTCGCCGCGCGGCTACCTGCGTACGCGAAGCGCCTCGGCTTCACGCACATCGAGGTCCTCCCGATCGCCGAGCACCCCTTCACTGGTTCCTGGGGTTATCAGGTCTCTGGTTACTTCGCGCCGACCGCCCGCTTCGGCGACCCTGACGGCCTGCGCCACTTCATTGACGTCTGCCATCAACACGGCCTCGGCGTGATCCTCGACTGGGTGCCCGCGCACTTCCCCAAGGACGACTTCGCCCTGCGCCGCTTCGACGGCACCGCCCTCTACGAGCACGAGGACCCGCGCCTCGGCGAGCACCCCGACTGGGGCACCCTGATCTTCAACTTCGGCCGCCCCCAGGTCTGCAACTTCCTGATCGCCAACGCCCTCTACTGGCTCGAGGTGTTCCACTTCGATGCATTGCGGGTCGATGCCGTCGCCTCCATGCTCCACCTCGATTACAGCCGACAGCCCGGCCAATGGTTGCCCAACCGCCTCGGCGGCCGCGAGAACCTCGAGGCGATCGACTTCCTGCGCGCGCTCAACTCCGTCATCCGCGCCGACCAACCCGGATGCTTCACGATCGCCGAGGAGTCGACCTCGTTCCCCCACGTCACCGGCCGCCCCGAGGACGGCGGCCTCGGCTTCACCTTCAAGTGGAACATGGGCTGGATGCACGACACCCTCGAGTACTTCGCCAAGGACCCCGTCCACCGCGGCCACCTCCACGACAAGCTCACATTCGGCATGATGTACGAGTATAGCGAGCGCTTCGTCATGCCGCTGTCCCACGACGAAGTCGTCCACCTCAAGCGCTCCATGGTCGAGAAGATGCCCGGCGACACCTGGCAAAAGTTCGCCAATCTACGCACCCTGCTCGCGTATCAGTACACCCGGCCCGGCAAGAAACTCCTGTTCATGGGCAGCGAGCTCGCCGTGCCCACCGAATGGAACCACGACCGCGGCCTCGACTGGTCCCTGCTCGGCGACCCCATGCGCGCCGCCCTGCAGACCTACCTGACCCGGCTCAGCGCCCTCTATCGCGACCTGCCCGCCCTGTGGCGCGGTGACCCGGACCCGCAGGCCTTCGCCTGGCTCGACGTGAACGAGCGCGAGAAGTCCGTGCTCGCGTACATGCGCAGCGACGGCGAAGACCACGTCATCGTCGTCCTCAACCTCACCCCCGTGCCGCGCCCCGGCTACTGCCTCGGCGCCCCGTCGGACGGCCCCTATCGCACTGTGCTGTCGAGCGACGACGCGTGGTTCGGCGGCAGCGGCTACGCGGCCCACGGCCTCGTCGAGGTCGAGGCCGCCCCGTGCCACGGCTTCTTGCGCTCGATGACCCTCGACCTGCCGCCGCTCTCCGCCCTCATCCTCGTGCCCGAGCCCGCGAAGACTCCGGCCACCACCGTGGCGTCCTGACCCGCCTCAGCGGACCTCGAACTTGCGGGTCATCACCTCCCCCTTGCGCTCGATCGTCAGGGTGCCGCCCTTCGTCAGCACGCGATGGAAGTTGTACATAAACACGCTGGTGTCGTGGGTCGCCCCGTCGATCGCCGTGATCAGGTCGCCGTTGCGAAAGCCCAGCAGCTTCATGCCGCTGCCGTCGCGCAGCCCGTAGATCTTGGTGCCCCGGACCACGCCGTCCTTGACCGAGGGCATCAACCTCGTCTGCCCGATCACGATCGAGACGTCCTGCTCCAGTGATCCCATGAGCGCACGGTCGACCTGGCAGACCGTCGCGTCCGCGTTGCAACGCAACGACTCGCCCAGCGCCGGCGGGTCCGGCACGACCTCGCCCGCGCGAAGGTTCAGATAGCCGAGCGCGCCCTCGTCGAGCGAACTCCCCTCACTCCGCCCGCGGATCGCCGCCGCCGCCTCCGTCTCGCCAGCGTGCTCGTAAGCCCGTGCGAACAGCTCGTGGTCTGCCGGCGTCGCGCTCGCAGTCGCGGTCAGCCCCTTGAAGTTCTTGATCGCCGCGAAGATCGCACCGCACATCTCGAAGTCCGCGCCGACGCCCGCGCAAGTCCCAGGCTGGGTCGTGTGCCGCGCGTGTACGAGCTGAAGGTAGGCGAGGTCACGCGTCAACTGCGGCCGCAATGGATGATCCCCGGGGAGCTTGCGCAGCGCCGCCTCGGCGCCGTTCCACGCCGCCTGGCGCGCGCCGTCGGCGTGCCTCCCGGCCTCGAGCAGCTCGGCGGCCAACAGCCAACTGCGCGCGGCGAGGTCGTCCTGGCCCGCCTCCGCGGCTGTCTCACCGAGCTCGACCAGAGTCGGCAGCGGATCTCTCGGCACGCGCGCACGCTCGCCGCGCTGGAACGGCGACAGCAGCTTGCTCTCCCACGACGACTCCGGCACCGTCTCCGGGTGTAACCATTGGATCGCCTCTGCGAACTTCATCTCCATGCCCAGCCGCGGCATCCGCTCGAGCTCGCGGAGGTACAACGGCGAGAAGCCGCTTCTGTAAAAGGTCGGAGGCTGCGCCGCCACATGCGGAGCGAACGCCCCGGAGATCGCCAGACGCACGCGCCAGCCCTCGCCGCGCGCCGGTGACAGCGCATCGCTCACCAGCACCGCGGGCTTCGCCGGCGCCGTGCAGTCGGCGAGCGCCGGCAACATCGACACCGCTCCCGGTGCCCCCGCGCGCAGCGGCCCCGGTGCGTCGACGATCGCCTGCACAAGGTCGCCGAGCGCCGTACGCCGGTCGGCCAGGCAGGTCTCGGTCCACCGCGGCTCGCCGACCTCGCCGGCGCAGCGCAGCGCGTGCAGCTCCTGCCACCGGGTCGCGTACTCGTCCAGCCCCGCGAACACCCGCGGATCCCTCGCCTCGCCCACCGCCCAGCCGAGCAGCTCGCGGCGCGGCTCGTCCCATACCCCTGCGAGCGCATCACCCTCGCAGACGATCGCCGTCCCATTCGCCTCCGACTCGACCGGAGGCGTCGAGTACACAAACAGCATGCCCGCCAGCGTCCCCGCGCCCGCCAGCCCCGCTGCGATCCCGGCGACACCCCAGCGCTGGCGCCTGGCCACGCGCAGCGCCTCGAGCAGCGTCACCATATTCGGGTAGCGCCGCGCCGGGTCGCGGGCGAGCGCGCGACGGATCACCGCGGTCAGCTTCGCGGGCACCGCCACCCTGCGCTCCGGCCTGGCGATCTTGCCCTCGTCGATCGCAAGCATCAGCGCCCCCAGCGACTCGCCCTGGAACGGCCGGTGACCGTACAACGACTCGTAGAGCACCACCCCGAACGCGAACTGGTCGCTCGCCATGCTCGCTGGCTCCCCGCGGAGCTGCTCCGGGGCCATGTACGCCGGCGTGCCCAGCAGCGCGCCCGTGCGCGTCAGCGGGGCGCCCAGCAGCATGCCGCTGCTGTCCTCCGCCGTGCGCTCGAGCTCCGCCGCCGTGCTCGTCGTGCGCGCCAGCCCGAAGTCGGAGATCCTCGCCCGACCCGCGCTCATCAAGATGTTGGCCGGCTTGAAGTCGCGGTGTACGAGCCCCGCCGCGTGCGCGGCCGTCAGCCCCTCGCCGGCCTGCAGCAGCATGTCGACGACCTCCTGCCAACTGCGCGGGCGCACCCGCAGCCAGTCGCCGAGCGTGCCGTGCTCGACGTACTCCATCACGACATATACCTGGTCGCCATACACGCCGGCCTCGTACACACCGACCACGTTGGGGTGTTGCAGTTGGGCCATCGCCTGCGCCTCTCGCAACAGCCGCTCGCGCGCCCGGTCGCCGCTGGTCAGCGGCTGCAGCAGCTTGAGCGCGACCTTGCGGCCGAGCTGGGGGTCATGCGCCGCGTACACCACGCCCATCCCGCCGGACCCGAGGATCTTCGCCACCTGGAAGCGACCGACCTGCGGCAGCGGGACCACCTCGCCGAACAGCGCGCTCGCAACCTGCTGTCGGACCTGATCGATCGGCGTCAGGCCGGCGATCTGGGTCGCCTCGTGTTGCATCGATTTCGACGTCGTGGGCACCGGGGCCAGAAGGATCGCATCCGCTCGCATGATCGTCACCTCTGCTGGCGACGTTCCTCGAGCCGCCCCGGCGATCACCGCCGACGACGAATTTCCTCGAAATAATTTCGCGCGCCACGCTCCTCCCCCGGGTACAGTCCGCCGCATGGACTCCGACGAGGCACTGCTGGCGTCCTGGCGCTCCGGAGACGCGCGCGCCGGACGGACCCTGTTCTCCCGCCACGTCGATGGCGTGTCCCGCTTCTTCTTCAGCAAGGTCGCCACCGGCGTCGACGACCTGGTCCAGCGCAGCTTCCTCGCCCTGCTGGAGCGCAGCGGCTCGCTCCCCGCTGGCGTACCCGTACGCGCCTACCTCTTCGGCATCGCCCGCAACCTCCTGCTGCGACGCTTCCGCGACGAGTACCGCGACGGCCGTCACTTCGACGAGCTGACCACCTCTGTCGCCGACCTCGGCGCCACCCCCAGCGTCCTGGTCGACAAGCGCCAGCGACTGCAGGTGCTCTACGCCGCCCTGCAGGCCCTCCCGCTCGACCTTCAGATCCTCCTCGAGCTGTTCTACTGGGAGGAGTTGCCTGCGGGCGAGATCGGCAGCGTGCTCGGCGTGCCCGAGGGCACCGTCCGCAGCCGCCTCCGCCGCGCCCGCGAGCTGCTCGGCGAGCGCCTCCAGACCCTCAGCCCCACGAACGCCGAACCCACCCTCGCCGACCTCGAGCGCTGGGCCCGCGAGCTACGCGACCGCATCGGCCGCGCATGATCAACCTCAGAGATTGGCCCGCACAAAATCAGCGAGCACCACGAAAGACGGACACTTCCGTTCCACCATAGCGAGATCGACGTGCCTCGCGAGCCAAGGGTTATCGGTCGCATGGCTGTAGCGCGGCCGTCGCTGCGAATCTCGGCTGAGCTTCTCGAGGTGCTCCTTCGGGTCTCTCACAAGTTCGGGACTGGCGATCGGTTCTGGCCGCCAGCCCGGCCACTTCTTGCTCACCGCCCCCACATCGGCCAACAACCACGCTTCCAGCTCCTCGACCGGAATCACCACGCAGCACGCACTCGAAGCGACGAGCGAACGGTCCACGATGCGCCTCCGCGCCTCCGCGCACCGGGCCACGGGGTCACGCCCATCGGAGTCATACGCGACCACGAACCGGTCATACCCCTGATTCAACAGCACATCGAGGTCTCGCGCTCCCTTGCGCAGGAGTTCTCCGCACCCGTCGTATCCTTTCAGCTTCACGGCCAACCCCTCGTCGCGAGCGATCCGGCGGATCAACACCTGCAGAGTCTCGGCGTCCGAGCGATCCTCACCGAGCACGGCGTAACGCGCCATGGTCAGTCCTCCTGGATCAGCTCCAGAAATTCCGCCAGTGAGCCGTCCCGCTGCGTGTAGTCTTGGGCCCGACTCACCTCGGCCGCCGTGAGCGCCCGGACCCTCGTCGAACCACCGCGCATTTCGACCAGCCGCACGTCTGCTGGTTCGAGGCTGCTGAGGACCTTGGGAGAATGGCTCGTAAGAATGATCTGCGTCGGGTCGGCGTTGACGCGGAATATATCGAGCAACTTCCCCAGGAGCGCAAGGTGAACGCCATCTTCCGGCTGCTCGACGAGCATGACGCTGCGCCGATCGAGCAGGAGGGCCATCATCAGGGACAACATCTGGCGCGTTCCCCCAGAGAGCTGGCTGAATGGTAGTCCAACGTCTTGCCCAGAGGGTACAAATTCTACATCGTAGTAGCCCCGACCCTGCCCCGACCCCCCCCAGACCTCCAGACTTATCACACGAATATCCCCGAGCAATCCTAAACCATCCGGACCAAGTCTGTCCTTGAGCTCGGCGAACACGTCGGACTCAGTCTCGTGCGCGTGGATCAGGCGCAGCAACAGGGAGGGGTAGTGTCCCCTGAACTGGCTTTGTGCAGCGGCCCATTTATCATAGGCCGCCTTGGGGATGGGTCCATTTTGCTCGATTACAATCGGGTAAGCCGGGTCGAAGACCCCTTGGCCCAAGTAGTAATGGACATCCCTCAGGAATCTCATCACTCTATGCAGGTGTGACTGCAGCGCGTCTGCCTCGGGCAGGAGAGACGCCAACGCCGGCATCGCACCAGTCAGGATATTCAGCTCGATCTGCTGCGCGCGGTCGGCCAGCGCGACGACATCGTCGTTTCTCGCAAAGAGCGAGACCCAGCGCAGCGAATCAGGGCTCTTGATGCAAAGCGACTCAACATCTCGGCCAAACTTCATACCATTCTGATCGGCCGTGATCTCGAACTCGAGACCCACTGTATAACGGTACTCGGTATCGTCGAGTTGAAACTCGACCTCGGCCCGCGGACTCGGAGAACCTCCGAGAGCCGCCTCAAAAATTCGCTCTGAAAAATCTATGGTCGTCAGCGCCGTCGAGGCCACCCACTCGATCGCCCGCAGGATCGTCGTCTTCCCCGCCCCGTTGCGCCCGACCAGCCCGAGCATGGGCCCCATGTCCTCGATCTTCACGTCCTTGCAGGAGCGAAAGTTCTTGATATGAAAGCTCGTCAGCATCGGACCTCGCATTATCCCAGCAGCGCCCGCGCGATGACCAGCTTCTGCACCTCGGTCGTACCTTCGTAGATCCGCAGCGCGCGGATCTCCCGGTACAGGCGCTCGGGCACCTCGCCGACCGTCACGCCGCGGCCGCCGAAGCTCTGCACTGCGCGGTCGATTGTCCGCTGCGCCGACTCGGTGGCGAACATCTTGGCCATCGCTGCCATCTCGGGCGCGCCGCGGCCCTCGTCGCGGGCGCCCGCCGCCCGATATACCAGCAGTTGCGCCGCGACGTGGTCGGTCGTCACGTCGGCCAGCGCGAATTGCAGGCCCTGCTGAGTCGCCAGCGGCTGTCCGAACTGCACCCGCGTCTTGAGGTGCGTGACGGTCTCGCTGAGCGCGCGGTCGGCCAGGCCCAGCGCCGCGGCGCCGACCGTCACGCGAAACACCTCGAGGTTCGCCAGCGCGATCTTCAGGCCATCGCCATATGCGCCGATGCGGTGCTCCGCCGGCACGTACACGTCCTCGAGCTGGACTGCGCCGATCGGGTGCGGCGCGATGACCTTCATCGGCGTCACCGACAGCCCCTCCGCGTCCCCGGGCAGCCAGAACGCGCCGAAGCGCGGGCGCTCCGGCGGGCTGTCGACCTCGCGGGCGAACACCACGTAGCTGTCCGCCACCCCGGCGTTGCTGATGAAGCATTTACCGCCGCGCAGGCGCACCCCGTCGCCGTCCGCCGTCGCCGTCGTGCGCATATTCTTGATGTCGGATCCCGCCTCGGGCTCCGTCAACGCGAACGCGCAGATCGCCTCGCCGCGGGCGACTCTCGGCAACAGCGCCTCGCGCAGCGCCGCGGGCCCGGCCATCGTCACCGGGTTCGAGCCGAGCCCCTGCATCACGAAGGCGTTGTCGAGCGCCCCGCTCTCGCGCGCCAGCCACTGTCTTATCAGGCAGATCGGGGTCGACAACAACTTCTCCGCCGCGCCGCCGGCCGCCGCCGGGACCATCCAGCGCAGCAGCCCCGCCTCGGCCAGCCGCCGCACGTAGATCCGCGTCGCCCCGGCCTCGTCGCGCTCGTCGACCGGCTCGCCACGCAGGCGCCCCGTGAATTCCTCGAGCGTGTCCTCGAGCGCCCGCCAGCCCGCCGGGTCACCGACCACCGTACCCAGCGCGCGGTCGAGGATGCGTGGTGTGTCGAGCATGCTGTCCTTCAAGACATGTCCCTAACGCCAGCGCGGCGACCGCTTGTCCTGACGCGCGCGGTCGGCCTCCTGGAAGTCCGGGTGTTGCATACACAAGGTCTGGGCCTGCGCCTCCGCCTCGATCGCGTCGGTGAAGTGCATGTCCTGCTCCTGCTGCAGCATCGTCTTGGTCATGCGGTTGGCGAAGTGTGGCCCCGCGGCCACGCGCGCCGCCAGCTCGAAGGCCGCGCGGTCGACCGCGTCGCGGTCCGGCTCGTCGGGCACCACGCGATTGGCCAGGCCCATTTGCAGGCAGCGGTCGGCCGGCACGCGGTCCCCGAGCAGCAAGATCTCCGAGGCGTTGCCGAGCCCGACCACTCTCGGCAGCAGCCAGCTCGCCCCCATGTCGGCGCCCGACAGACCGACCTGCGGGAACAAGAATGAGAAGAAGCTGCCCTGTCCCATCACCCGCAGGTCGCTCGCCAGGGCCATCACCGCGCCCGCGCCCGCGGCCACCCGCTTCACGCTGGCGACGATCGGGAGCTTGCAGCGGCGCATCGCGTGGATCAGCTCGCCCGTCATCCGGGTGAAGCGCAGCAGCGCCTCGGTGTCGCGTGTGAACAGCCGCGTAATGATGTCCTCGACGTCACCGCCGCTGCAAAATGCCCGACCCTCCCCCTGCAACACCAGCGCCCGCGCCCCCTCCGGCTCCTGACTGCGGCGGTCGACCACCAGGAACAGGTCGGTCAGCTCGCGATACACCGCGAAGGTCAGCGCGTTGAAGCGGTCGGGGCGGGTCAGCGTGATCACACCGACCCGGTCGCGCTCCTCGTAACGAAACGACCGCGGCGCGGGCAAGGCCAGCGGCCGCAGGTCGGGCGGGGTCTCGGTCGTCTCGGTCATGCCACCTCCTCTTCGGGCGCCACCGGGAGCGCGGCGAGGGCCTGGATCTCCACCTTCGCGCGGTCCTCCAGCAGCCCCGCCACCTGCACCAGCGCCATCGCGGGGTAGTGCCGGCCGAGCAGCGCCCGGTAGGCCTCCCCGACCTCGCGCAGCGCCGCGATGTACGCCTGCTTGTCGGTGACGTAGATCGTCAGCGACAGGATGTGCTCGGGCCCTCCACCGGCCGCCCGCACCACGTCACACACGTTGGCGAGCGCCTGATGAAACTGCGGCACGAACTCGTCGCTGACCAGCCGCTCCTGCGCGTCCCAGCCGATCATGCCGGCGACCGCGAGCAGCTCGCCACGCGCGGCCATGCCGTTGCTGTAGCCGCGTGGCCGCGGCCAGCCTGGAGGTTGGATCGATCGGGCGGTCATGGCGTCGGGCAGTGTGGCAGGCGCGCCTTGCTTGCTCAACACGCCCGGTCGCTCACGAATAGCGACAAAACAGCCGTTCAAAGCTGACGATCGAAACCTGGCCACGGCTTTAGCCACATCGGGTCCTGCGATCTGGCGACGACCGTTGCCGATCCCGAAGCTCGAGCGTCCGCGCTCCAGAAAACGTCCTGTAATTTCAACATCAAGATCCGTGGCACGATGAACGCATAGCGAGTGACAACCTTTCGCAAGGACACTCGCCATGACGCTCTCCATCCGCAACGCCCTTCGCTCCCTCTCCCTGCTCGCGCTGACCGCCGCCTTCGTCCCCGGCTGCGACGGCGAGGAGTACGAGGCGCTGGGATTCTCGTCCGAGGAGATCGATGCGATGTCAGAGCAGGAGCTCGACGAGCTCGCCGTCGACACCGAGGCCCTCACCTCGCCCCTCCCCGACCCCACCGGCCGCCCCGTCGACCTGACCACGCGTCCGGCCGACCCCGGCCACACGCGCTACGACGGCCCCGACGCCCTCTGGGCCCCGTACCACACCCACACCGAGGCCCCCGAGACCATCGAGGGTATCGCCCACCCGGTCCACCCGACCCACGGCACCCCGGCGATCGTCGGTCCGCTCGGCCTCCCGGACCCGGGTTGCACGCCGGAGCCCGAGCTCCCGCAGCTCGCCAACGGCTAGCCACCACTGGCACCTCATCACAGCCGACCACGGCGCTCCCCCGAGCCCGTGGTCGGCCTGTTTAACGCTCGCAATCTCCCGTGAGACGCCGCACTGTTCCAGTGCGAGACGTGGTGTAGCCAGCGCATGCGCGCGCCTGCCCCCCTGGCGTCCCTTGACCCTGTCCCGAGTTTGAGCGCAAGGTTAACGCCCCGGCGACCCGCAGACCGCCTCTCACACTGATCAAGACCAGATGGCCATGATGCTTCGTGGAGAGAGTGACGCCCTCGTGGTGATCGGCTGGCGCGAGTGGGTGTGTCTGCCAAGTCTGGGCATCGCCACCCTCAAGGCCAAGGTCGACACCGGCGCCCGCACCTCCGCGCTCCACGCCTTCGGCCTGGAACGCGTCGAGTCCAGCGAGCCCCATGGACCCCAGCGCATCCGCTTCCAGGTCCACCCCCACCAGCGCGATGACGCCGTATCCGTCAGCGCCGAGGCCGACCTGGTCGACGAGCGCCTGGTCCGCAGCTCGAGCGGCGTCGCCGAACTGCGGCCCGTCGTACGCACCTTGGTCGAGCTCGGCGGCGAGGCCTTCGAGGCCGAGTTCACGCTGACCGACCGCGCCCTGCTCGGCTTTCGCATGCTGCTCGGCCGCGAGGCCCTGCGGCGCCGCTTCATCGTCGACCCCGGCTGCTCCTACCGAGGTGGGGGCCGTCGCGCTAGCTTCGTCCGGCCCCGCGAGCAAAGAACCACATGAAGATCGGCATCTTGTCCCGCAAGGCGTCGCTGTACTCGACCTCCCGACTCAAGGAGGCGGCGCAGAAGCGGGGTCATGACGTGTTCGTCATCGACTACCTGCGCTGCTACATGAACATCACCTCGCACAAGCCGCAGGTCGCCTACCAGGGCCGGCAGCTCGAGGGCTTCGACGCCATCATCCCCCGCATCGGCGCCTCCAAGACCTACTACGGCACCGCCGTCGTCCGTCAGTTCGAGATGATGGGCGTGTTCTCCCCCAACAGCTCGATCGCGATCTCCCGCTCGCGCGACAAGCTGCGCTGCATGCAGATCCTCGCCGCCAAGGGCATCGGCCTGCCCGTCACCGGCTTCGGCCACTCGATCAAAGACATCGACGGCCTCGTCAACATCGTCGGCGGCGCCCCATTGGTCGTCAAGCTGCTCGAGGGCACCCAGGGCATCGGCGTCGTGCTCGCGGAGACCAAGCAGGCCGCCACCTCCGTCATCGAGGCATTCCGCGGGCTCCACGTCAACATCCTCGTCCAGGAGTTCATCAAGGAGGCCGAGGGCGCCGACATCCGCGCCTTCGTCGTCGGCGACCGCGTCATCGCGGCCATGAAGCGCCAGGGCGGCCCCGGCGAGTTTCGCTCGAACCTCCACCGTGGCGGCCGCGCCGAGAAGATCAAGCTGTCCCCCGAGGAGCGCAGCACCGCCGTGCGGGCCGCCCAGATCCTCGGCCTCAAGATCGCCGGCGTCGACATCCTCCGCTCCAACCACGGCCCCGTCGTCATGGAGGTCAACTCCTCCCCCGGCCTCGGCGGCATCGAAAAGACCTCCGAGGTCGACGTCGCCGACAACATCATCCAATTCCTCGAGAAGCGAAACGAAGCCATCCTGACCGACGGCAAACCAAACGACCGCAACAAGTACTGAGCGGGTCAGCCGGTCCTGAGCGGGCTGCGCGAGGCGACTTGGTCGCCGACGCATCGGGCCTGGCACGCCTCGTGACCCGCGACGCGGGCCGGCTTCGACGAGATGCTGGCGCGTCGTGTCGTATGTGACAGGCTCGCGACATGCCTCCCCCAACTGCCATCGCAGGGGACGTCCTCCGTGATCGTCTCTCCAACGAGCGCACCCTGCTCTCCTGGCTGCGCACCGCGATCGCCTTGATGGGCTTCGGTCTCGTGGTCGCGCGCTTCGGCCTGTTCCTCAAGAGCCTGGTCGCCTTGATGCCGCTGGCCGACGCCAGCGCGCTCTCCTCTCAGAGCGACCGCTCGCACATCATCGGCGCCGGTATGTTGCTCATGGGCAGCTTCCTGGCGCTCGTCGGTTGGCAGCGCTCGCGCGCGTACGGACGCATCATCGATCCTTCCGGCGCCGGTCCGTCGCAGAAGGTGCTCGCATTCACCACGCTCCTGGTCGCCGGCCTCGGCCTCGCGCTCGCCGCCTACATTGCGATCCTCGAGCGCGTCGTCCGCTGATTCAGCATGATTCAGCATGATTCAGCATGATTCAGCATGATTCAGCATGATTCAGCATGGGCCTGCTCGAGCCCCTTGGCGAACTCGTCGAGCTCCGCCGAGATGGAGCGCATGAACCGGCGCTTCTCGTGATACGGCAAGAATGCGCTCTTGAAGCCGTTGAGGATCACCTGGCGCAGCTCGGTCCAGTCGAAGTCGAGCTGCGTGTGGATGTGGTGCAGCTCGCGCGACACCGTGGTGTCGGTGATCAGCCGGTTATCAGTGTTGACGGTGATGCGCGCGCCGAGGTTGAAGTACAAGCGCAGCGGGTGCTCGGCGATGCTGGGCACCGCGCCGGTCTGCACGTTCGACGACGGGCAGCACTCGAGCGGGATGCGGTGGTCGACCACGTAGCGCAGCAGGTCGCCGTCCTCGCGGAGCCGACAGCCGTGACCGATGCGATGCGCCCCGCACACGTGCAACGCCTGGGCGATCGACGCCGGGCCGTAGGCCTCACCGGCGTGGATCGTGACATTGATGTTGTTCTGGCGGACCAGCGCGAACGCCTCCTGGTGGTCCTTGGGCGGGTAGTCGTACTCGGCGCCGGCGAGGTCGAAGCCGACCACGCCGCGGTTCTTGTACGCGACCACCAGCTCGGCCATCCGCATCGACGACTCCGGCGAGATATTCCGGATCCCACACACGATCAGGTTGCTCTCGATGTTGTGCTCCGCCTGCGCGTCGTGCAATCCGCGGAGCACCGTCTCGACCACCTTGGTCAGCTTGAGCTTGCGACGCGTGTGCAACATCGGCGAGTAGCGCACCTCCATGTAGCGCACGTTCTCCGCCGCGCAGTCGACCGCCAGCTCGTAGGCGACGCGGTACAGCGACTCCTCGTCTTGCAGCACCTGCAGCGTCAGGTCGAAGGCCTTGAGGTACTCGACCAGGCTCCCGGTGTTGCGCCCGAGGCCCATCGCCTCCTTCATCCCCTCGGGCGTGTCCGCCGGCAGCGGCACCCCCTGGGCCTTCGCCATCTCGATGAGGGTCTCGACCCGCATCGAGCCGTCGAGGTGCACGTGCAGGTCGGTCTTCGGCAGCTTCTCGATCAATGCAAGCGACAGCTTGGACACGTTACTCCGCCTTCCGGTAGACCTCGGGCTTGAGCACCCCGATAAACGGCAGGTTGCGGTAGCGGCCGCGGTAGTCGAGGCCGTAGCCGACCACGAATTCGTTGGGGCAGTGGAAGCCGATGTAGTCGACCTCGACCTCCCGCTTGCGAGCCTCCCGCTTGTCGAGCAGCGCGCACACCTTGAGCGACGCCGGGTGCCGGGTCTGGAGGTTCTTATACAAGTAGTCGAGCGTGAGTCCGGTGTCGACGATGTCCTCCACGAGGATCACGTGACGCCCGGCGATCGAGCTGTTGAGGTCCTTGAGGATCCGTACCACCCCGGAGGATGACGTGCGGTCGCCGTACGACGACACCGCCATGAAGTCGACCTCGAGCGGCAGGTTCACCGCGCGCACCAGGTCGGCGATGAACGGGAAGCTGCCGCTGAGGATCCCGACCAGCAGCGGGTCCTTCTCCAGGTAGTCGGCCTGCAACTGGCGTCCCAGCTCGACCACGCGGGCCTGGATCTTCGCCTCGCTTAGCAGCGTCTGCGAGAGGTCGTCGACCAGCCCTCCGGTCCACACGTCGTCTTCTGCCTGCCTCATCGCGCGCAGCATACCCACAAACCCGCGCGCCTTGAGCCCGTCGCCGCGTGAGGCTAGGCTCGCCGCGATGCCTGTCCACACGTTCACCCCGCCGCGCGGCGAGCTCGTCACCCTCACGATCGACTCCACCGCGCTGCGTGACAACCTGCTCGGCGACCCCGCGACCCGCACCGTCCTCGTCTATCTCCCCGCGGGCTACCACCGCGACCACGCGCGTTACCCCGTGTTCGTCGACCTCGCCGCGTTCTCCAGCTCCGGCCTGCGACGGGTCGCCTGGACCGGCTTCGGCGAGTCCGTCCCGCAGCGCCTCGATCGCCTGGTCGCCAGCGGCGCGATGGGCCCCGTCATCGCCGCGTTCCCCGACTGCTTCACCTCGCTCGGGGGTAATCAGTACGTCGACTCCGCCGTCATGGGCAACTGGGCCAGCTTCCTCTCCGACGAGCTCGTGCCCAGGCTCGCCGCCGAGTTCCGCGTGCGCCCCGGCCCCGCCGGCAGGGCCCTGTACGGCAAGTCGAGCGGCGGCTACGGAGCCCTCGTACACGGCATGCGCCGCGCCGACCTGTGGGGCGCCGTCGCCTGTCACTCGGGCGACATGGGCTTCGACCTCGTCTATCGCCCGGACCTGCCGCGCGCCCTCGACGTCCTGGCGCGCAGCGGCGGCTCGGTGCCTGACTTCCTCGCGCGCATCGCCGCCGCCGAGAAGATCGGCGGCCCCGACTTCCAGGCCCTGACGATCGTCGCCATGGCCGCCAGCTACGACCCTCAGCCCTCCGAGCCCGCCGGCGTGAAGCTCCCGCTCGACCCCCACACCGCCGAGCTCGACGAGGTCGCCTGGGCCCGCTGGCTCGCCCATGACCCGCTGCACATGGTCGCCGACCCCACCTGTCAGGCCAACCTGCGCGGTCTCCTCGGCCTCTACATCGACGTCGGCTCGCGCGATCAATACATGCTCCACTACGGCGCCCGCGCGCTGGTCCGCCGCCTGGCGTCGGCGCAGATCGATCACCGCTACGAAGAGTTCCCCGACGACCACAACAACACCGATTACCGGCTCGATGTCTCGCTGCCGTTCCTGTATCACGCGCTGCAGCGCGGGCCCGCGGCCGCGTAAATAGCTGTCCCCCGGGACAGCTCAGGCCCCGCTGGCGCCGGGTGACCGGCATCGGTTATGCTCGCGCCCCGTATGCGCGCCGCTACCCGCCTCATCGTCGTCCTCGCTGGTGCCTCGCTGACCCACTGCGGAGCCGACCCCGCGCCGAAATCTGCCCCCAAGGCCGGCACCCCGGGCGCGCCCCAGTTCATCGAGGAAACCGACGCCATCGCCGCTGCTGCCATCGTCGCCAAGGTCACCCAGTTCGCGCCCGCCGAGCTGACCGCGGACGTCTCTGCGCTCCCCGAGTCGGAGCAGCAAGCACTACAAAAAATGATCGCCGCCTCGCGCCTGATGGACCCGATCCTCGACCGCCAGTCGTGGGCTGGCACCCCGGCGCAGCGCGAACGCCTCAAGCGCGAAGGCGGCGCGCTCGGCATGGCGAAGCTCGAGTACTTCGACCTGATGCGCGGCCCCTGGGATCGCCAGGACCACTTCGCCCCGTTCGCCACTGACAAGGCCCACCCGCCCGGCGCCGGCTTCTACCCGGAGGACATCACGGCCGAGGAATTCAAGAAGTGGGTCAGCGAGCACCCGAAGGACAAGGCGGCCTTCGAGAGCCTGACCACGGTCATCGTCCGCGACTCGATCGGCCTGCGCGCCGTGCCGTACAGCGAGGTCTACAAGCCATGGCTGGAGCCCGCCGCCGTGTTGCTGCGCGAGGCCGCCGCGCTGACGCAGAATAAGTCCCTCCAAAAATTCCTCGAGTCGCGCGCCGCGGCCTTCGCCAGCGACGATTATTATCAGAGCGACAAGGACTGGATGGACCTCGACAGCCCGGTCGAGATCACGATCGGCCCGTACGAGACCTACGAGGACGAGCTGCTCGGCCTCAAGGCGACCTTCGAAGCCTTCGTCACCGTCAGTGACCCCAAGGCCTCCGCCGACCTCGCCCGCTTCAAGAATTTTCTGCCGGATATGGAGCAGCACCTGCCGATCCCCGACGACCTCAAGACCAAGCGCGGCAGCGAGAGCCCGATCCGCGTGGTCGACCTCGTGTTCACCGCAGGGGACGCGCGCAAGTCCGTGCAGACGATCGCCTTCAATCTCCCCAACGATGAGAAGGTCCGCGCCGAGAAGGGCGCCAAGAAGGTCCTGCTGCGCAACCTCATCGCCACCAAGTTCAACGTCATCATGCGACCGATCGGCGAGCAGGTGATGGTCGGCGAGCAGATCCGTTACCTCGACGACCAGGCGTTCTTTCAGGAGGTCCTGTTCCACGAGCTCTCGCACAGCCTCGGCCCCGCGTTCACCGAGCAAAACGGCAAGCAGGTCGACGTGCGCATCGCCCTCGAGGGCAGCTACTCCGCGCTCGAGGAGGCCAAGGCCGACGTCATGGGCGCCTACAACGTGCTCTACATGATCGAACGCGATGAGTTGTCTTTACGGCCCTCCGGGCCTGATTCGCCTAAAGACATGCGCGCCAAGCTGCTGGTGTCCTACTTCGCCGGTCTGTTTCGCAGCGTACGCTTCGGCGTCGCCGAGGCCCACGGCAAGGGCGCCGCGCTGCAGATCAACCGCATGGTCGAGTCCGGGGCCGCCACCGTCGACGCCACCACCGGCAAGTTCAAGGTCGACTTCGACAAGCTCGAGCAGGCGATCGCCGGGCTCGTACGCGACATCTGCGTGATCCAGCACGCAGGTGACAAGGCCGCGGCCGACGCCCTGCTCGCCAAGTACGGCGTCGTCTCGCCGGAGATGAAGCGCGCCCTCGACGGCCTCGGCGCCATCCCCGTCGACATCCGCCCGTTTTACCCGCTCGCCGGAGAGATCCTGCCGAAGTAGCCAGCTTGCGCTACCCTGCCGCCCGTGTCCGAACGTCCCGCTCATCGGCCCCTGCGTGATCTCGCCGCCGGGCTCCTGTCCCAAAAGTCAGCAAGTGTAAGCGGCGACGCGCTGCTCGAGGTGTTCCTCGACTGGGTGACCGAGAATGGCCTCGAGCTGTATCCCGCGCAGGAGGAGGCGATCCTCGAGGTGCTCGCGGGCAAGCACGTCATCTTGAACACGCCGACGGGCTCCGGAAAATCGCTGGTGGCGGTGGCGATGCACCTGGCCTCGATGGCCCGCGGCCGCCGCAGCTTCTATACCTGCCCGATCAAGGCGCTCGTCAGCGAGAAGTTCTTCGCGCTGTGCCGGGACTTCGGGCCCGAGAACGTCGGCATGTTGACCGGCGACGCGAGCGTCAACCATGACGCGCCGATCATCTGCTGCACCGCGGAGATCCTCGCCAACATGGCGCTACGCGACGGCCGGGCCGCGCGCGTCGACGACATCATCATGGACGAGTTTCACTACTACTCGGACCGTGAACGCGGCATCGCCTGGCAGCTCCCGCTGCTCACGCTGCCCTACGCGAACTTCATGCTGATGTCGGCCACGCTCGGCGAGACCGCCAAGCTCGAGGACAGCCTCCAGCGCCTGACCGGCCGCGATGTGTCGGTCGTGCGCTCGGCGGTGCGACCGGTGCCGCTCGACTTCGAGTACCGCGAGACCCCGCTGCACGAGACCCTCACCTACCTGCTCGACCGCGAGCGCGCGCCGATCTACATCGTCAACTTTACGCAGCGCGAGTGCGCCGAGGAGGCGCAAAACCTGATGAGCTTGCAACTGGTCTCACGCGAGGAGAAGCACGCGATCGCCGAGGCCCTGCAGGGCTTTCGCTTCGACACGCCCTTCGGCAAGGAGATCTCTGGCTTCATCCGCAACGGCATCGGCCTGCACCACGCCGGGCTGCTGCCGAAGTATCGCTTGCTCGTCGAGCAGTTGGCCCAGCGCGGCAAGCTGCGGGTCATCTGCGGCACCGACACGCTCGGCGTCGGCGTCAACATCCCGATCCGTACGGTCCTGTTCACGAAGCTGTGCAAGTACGACGGCGAGAACACGGCGATCCTCAGCGTCCGCGACTTCAAGCAGATCGGCGGCCGCGCCGGACGCAAGGGCTTCGACACCCAGGGCTACGTGGTCTGCCAGGCCCCCGCGCACGTGATCGAGAACAAGCGCCTCGAGCTCAAGTCGCTCGGCAGCGACGGCAAGAAGAAGAAGTTCGTGCGCCGCGGCCCGCCCGAGCGCGGCTATGTGCCCTGGGACAAGAGCACCTTCGAGAAGCTGATCGTCAGCGAGCCCGAGCCCCTGCGCTCGCGCTTCCAGGTCACCCACGGCATGATCATGAACCTGCTGCAGTCGCCGCTCAACGACGGCGCCTGGGGCGGCGGCTATCGGCGGTTGGTGGAGATCATCGCCGCGGCCCACGACGAGTCGCGCGCCAAGTCCCGCAACCGCCGCGAGGGCGCCGTGCTGTTCCGGGCCTTGCGCGCTGCAGGCATCATCTCACTGGTATCCCTGAATCAACGCAAGCAGGGCAGCCGCGGCCGGGCCGTGCGCGTCGACGCCGACCTCCAGCACGACTTCTCGCTCAACCATACATTGTCGCTATACCTGCTCGACGCCAGCAAGCGCCTCGAGCTCGCCTCGGAGGGCTACGCGCTCAATGTGCTGTCGTTGGTCGAGGCGATGCTCGAGAATCCGACGGTGATCCTGAAGGCGCAGGAGAACAAGCTCAAGGGCGCGAAGGTCAGCGAGCTCAAGGCCGCCGGCGTCGAATACGAGGAGCGCATGGCGGAGCTCGAGAAGATCTCGTACCCCAAGCCCAACGCGGACTTCATCTACGACACTTTTAATGAGTTCGTGCTGCGCCACCCCTGGGTCGCGCGTGAGAGCATCCGCCCGAAGTCGATCGTCCGCGAGATGGTCGAGAACTTCTCGGCGTTCAACGACTACGTCAAAGACTACGGCCTGCAACGCAGCGAGGGCGTACTGCTACGATATCTGATGCAGGCCTATAAAGTGCTGGCGCAGACGGTCCCCGAGGCCGCCAAGACCGACGAGGTCCACGATATCATCGGATTTTTGCGCGCCATGTTCGCCCACGTCGATACCAGCCTGCTGCAAGAGTGGGAGCGCATGCTGCACCCGCCCGCCGAGACCGCCGGGCCCGAGAAGCTCGGCCCGCAGCACGCCGGCGAGGACAAGAAGGGCTTCGCGGCGCGCGTGCGGGCCGAGATGCACGCATTGGTGCGAGCGCTGGCGCAGCGCGACTGGGAGGTCGCGGCCGCGGCGGTGCAGCCTGACCCGACCGACATGTGGCCCGCAGAGCGCTTTGAAAGTGCGATGGCGGAGTACTTCCTGGAATACCCCGAGCTGCGCTTCGATCACGGGGCCCGGTTCCCCAAATATACGATCCTCGAGCACGAGAGCGACCGCGTGTGGCGAGTCCGCCAGGTGCTCGTCGACCCCGAAGGCGACGGGGCGTGGGCGATCGAGGGCACCATCGATCTCCGCAACGACCCCTTCCCCGAGGGCCCGATGGTGCGCGTGCGCAGCATCGGCGTGTGACGCGCCGATGCTCCGCCTTCACAGATTGGCGATCGACTTATCAGCAGCGCGCAGGAGCTCAAGGTGCTGGTCGATACGCTGTCGACGAACAGGAGAGAGGCGGATCGCCCCGGCGACGTCGACCCATGCCTGAAGGGCACGATACACGTCCTCACGCACCCAGCCGCACATCGCCTCCTCGCTGACCTGAAGCTTCCGAGCAAAGCGTGAAAAGCCGTCGAGTGATACGTCTTCGAAGCGTTTGGAGCGATTGAAATTGAGGGCAAGACTCCGGTTATACTGCGGATAAACGACCACCGAGACCAGATCATAAGCTGGGCTGAGCCGGGCATGAACGCCGTCAGGGTAGATCAAGGACCAATTCTTCAAGTGCGCGTCGGCGTTGCCGGAGAGGACCATGAAGACGACGCGCCTCACGTATTCGCGCAGCCCATCAAGGCCGGCGGCTTTGGCGACCACGTTGCCGATAGTCTCGTAGCTGTGCCCCTGATACTTGTCGTCGGCATCGAGGACCTGTGCGAAATCCTCGATGTGGATGCGGAGCCGGCCCTCGCCACGGTCGAAGCGCTCGATGGCGTAGCATAACGAACCCGCTCGCTCGACGTACTCGGCCGGGATACCGTCTACTCGATCGAGACCGACCAGACTGGTCGTGGGCACGTCGATGCCGGCGGCCCGGGCCCATTCCATGACGGACCACTCGACTTCAGGCAGATCTGGATGGGCAGCGTCGCCGAGCTTGACGATCCACTTGCCGTCGATCGTGGCCGCCGGCATGGCGAGACGATCGTTGAACCAGCTCATCGATAGCTTCAACTGAACGCCGGAGAGAGAGAACCTCCACATCTCTGGCGGCACAGTGGCGCGAGTCGGGGGATCCGCCTCTCTCGCTTCGACGCGTGGCTCGACCGTTACCGCCTCAGAATCCTCGTTGAGCGCCGGGGACAGACGGACGGCGCCAGGGAGATCGTTGCCGAGGAGCCTCAGCAGCGGCCAATTCTGTCGCTCGTCGAGCTTTGCAGCGGCACGGAGAATACCGCCCAGCGCGCCCTCCGGGAGTAAATGCGCGAAGAACGTGAGCAATCGCGACGGTTGTCGATATTCTCGGTGGAAGGATTTGAACTGTTGTCCAAGGAGCGGACGAAGGGGTGCTTGACGGTAATCCTCGTAGAACGTGAGCATCGTGCTGCGCTGATCCGGTAATATTTCAAGACGGCCGATCTGGACGTCTCCGAGTGACACAAGAAATGCTTCCATTTCAGTCGTCCTCGTCAATCACCATGGCATGCACTGGCATGTCATCCGGTTCACCCCAGCGAGCGCGTCGTTGAAAGAGCTCGGTGGCGGCGGCTTGGAGGGTCTGCAAGCGGAGTTGCAGAAACCGGTCTCTATCGCCGCTTCGCAGACTTTCGTGCGCCTCGCGAGTGATGCCGTGGGACGACAGGACGGTCATCTCACCGACGCTGGCGAGGGCTGCCGCGAGATGCTCCAACTTCGGATGAAATACGCGATTGGCGAGGTTACTCTCGGGGGTCTTGGTGAATAGCGCCTGCAACAGGTCGGGATAGACATCGGCCTGGATCGTGATGGCAGCCCCGGTCTCGAGGTTAAGGGGACCAAGCTCGAGGAGCCCGAGCACGAGCAACTTACCGGCCGCTGTCCTGAAGGAGAAGCTCCGAAGGTCGATGTCCACTCCTCCTCGTGGGATTGCGACCAACAGGCGCTGTATCGACTGATTCTCGTCCCGATCGATGACGCCCAGCATGTCGCGCTTGGACGTGATGTCGCCGCTGTGTAGCCCTGTAAGCGCGCCACGCCAGACCCAACGCGACAGGAGCTCACATGAGCGGGCGCTGGGCTCGGGGTGAAGGGCGAAGAAGCGCGAGAGTCCGATCATCGGCGCCTCGTACGGCAGAACCGATATATGGGGGATCCGTGCGTGTTCACGCAGGAATAAGGCCGCCTTACGAGCTGCAAGCTCGAGCGTATAATACGACGCTTTAGCCTCCTCCGGATCGAGCGAAGGTATCGGCTTGCCTATGTCATCCCCGCGTACGGCCCCGAGCATTTTGTAGAGCAACTTCTCGTCAGGCGCGCCGAATCCGAGATCCGCGAGACTGCTCGCGATCTCGCTCATACGTGAGGGACGGGTGCCACCGAGAGCGCCGTGGATGGCGTCGAAGACCTCGTGGGTCTCCATGCGCTTACCAGAGCTGTTGATCCGACTGAAGATCTCACGGACGGTCGATTCATGCGAGGTGCGCACAGCGTAGCTCGGGATCTCGAATTGCCGGATGATCCTGCCCAGTCGAAACGCCTGCTGGCGGAGATCACTGGACAGCCCATCGCGCCGAGAGAAGGCCCACTCCTGCAGCCGGTCTTCGTCGAGCACCTCTGTCAGTGGCAGCCAGTGGTCGGGTGGCGCCGCTCGCCGCGCGCGCTCGAATTTCAGCCGCTCGAGGTCGAAGTAGAGCGCGAAGTCCTCCTCGGGGAACCCGCTGCCGAGCAGCACCCGTGCGAGGCAATGGATCCGCTGCTGGCCATCGACGACCCACAGGGCCTCGGAGACGGCGCTCGCCTCGATCCTCACCGAGCCGTAACGCAACACCTCCTCGGGGGCCTCCCGCATCCAGAAGAGCAACGTCCCGATTGGATAACCCCGGAAGATGCTATCAAAGAGCTTCAAGGCGTCGCCAGCGTCCCACTTGATGCGGCGCTGAAACGCGGGGACCCGGATCTCTCCGCGAGAGAGCCTATTGAGGAGGTTCTGAATGTTGTAGGGCTTCGCCTCGGGGCTATCGAGGACCCTTGGAGCGGCGTGGGCCATGAGCGATTGTATCTGGGGTGATCTGTGTTTGATGTGCTGCTCTAGTGATTAGCCGCACATTCATCGTGATCATTGCTCGGGCTAGCCGAAGCTCAGGTGCGGGATCAGCAGCGCGCCGCAGGCGAAGATGATGATGAAGCCGACGAGGTCGAGCACGAAGCCGAAGCGGAGCATCGAGCCGATCCGGATCGCGCCGGTGCCGTAGGCGATCGCGTTGGGCGGGGTCGAGACCGGCAACATAAACGCGTAACTGGCGGCCATGGTCACGCACAGGGTGGTCGGGACCGGGTCGTTGCCGCCGGCCTGCGCGATCGCCAGGAGCACCGGGACCATCATGCTGGTGGTCGCGACGTTGCTGGTGATCTCGGTCAGGTAGAGGACCAAAAAGCTGCTGCAGCCGAGTAGACCCAGCGGCGAGCTGGCGAGCGGGCCGGCGGCCGCGATGACGCCGGTGCCCACCGCCTTGGCGAGGCCGGTGTCGAACATCAGCTTGCCGAGCGAGAGGCCGCCGCCGAGCAACAGCAGCGTGCCCCAGTCGAGCTGCATCGCGCGGTCCCAGCCGAGCAACGGCTTGCCCTCGCCGCGACCGTTCGGGGTCAGGCATAGCAAGATACCCGCGAGCAACGCGACGACGCCCTCGTCGAGGCCGCCGGCCGCCCACGCGGTCCACGGATGCGCTGGCCCGAGAGACAGTTTTAATAACGACGGCGTCAGCCAGCCGAGCACCGCGAGGAGGAAGATGCCGGCGACGCGACGTTCGCCGCGCGACAGCGGGCCGAGCAGCGCGAGCTCGGCCTCGACTGTCTCGGTGAGGCGCTCGAGGCGGCGCACCGGCGAGGGGAAGCGCCACCACGCGTAGAGCAGCACGACTGCCAGCGTGACGAGCCCGGTCGGCAGGGCGAAGCTCATCCACTGGAAGAAGTCGATGCGGACGCCGGCCTGGCGCTCGAGCAGGTCGAGGGCGATGACGTTGGGCGCGGTGCCGACGGGTGTGGCGGTGCCGCCGAGCGAGGCGGCGTAACACAGCGAGAGCAGCATGCCCTCGGCGTGGCGGTCGAAGCGGTGCTGGTCCTCGGGTGGTGCGGCCTCTCGGATAGTCCGGCACAGGCCGAGCACGACGGGGATCATCATCGCGGTGGTCGCGGTGTTGGAGATCCACATCGAGGCGAAGAAGGTCGCCACGGCCACACCGGCGCTCGCACGCGCGGGCGAGCCCGCGATCCACCGGCGCCCGAGCAACCATAATGCGGCCCGACGATCGAGGCCCTGCTCGGACAGCGCGAGCGCCAGCATGAAGCCGCCCATGAACAGGAAGATCAGCGGGCTGGCGATCGGCCCGAACGCGTCGGCGGCCGAGGTCACGCCCATCACCACCGCGAGACACGGGGCCAGCAGGGCGGCCGCGGCCAGCGGGATCGCCTCGGTGATCCACAGCAGCACGGTCAAGGTCGTGATCGCCGCCATCGCGTGGGCCGGAGGCGAGAGGCCGATCGGCGCGGCCAGCATCACCACGAACGCGATCGGCGCGACGACCTGGCCGATCCGCCGGCGCTTCGCCTCGAAGCGGGCCTCTGCCGGGCTGCGTGCCTCGCTCACGTCGCGGGAGCATCGCCGCGATCGCGGCCGACGTCAACGCGTGGGGATCCAGCGCAGCAGCAGCAGGGCGGGGATGCAGACCACGCTGGCCAGGGCGAAGTACACGAGCGGTCCCTGGGCCTCGTAGACCCAGCCGCTGTAGGTGCCGGTGATCAACTGCGAGAACGCGAAGATCGCGGTGCCGAAGGCGAAGTGCGTTGCCTTGTGGTCGGGGTGACAGCGCCGCATCAAGAACACCGTCTGAGCCGCGACCGCCATGCCGCCGCAGAGCTGCTCGATGACCAGGATGACGGTGATCGTCGGCAGCGAGGGCGCCATCCAGGCGACGTAAAAAAACGGCGCGTCGGCCAGGGCCCCGACCGACATCGGTAGCTGCGGCGCGGCCAACAACATGTACAGCGGCTCGGTCGCGGCCATCAGGATCGTGATCGGCACGATCGCCCGCGCGAGCGAGGTGCGGGCGATCCACGCCCCACCGAGCATCGCACCGACGATGCTGGCGACGGTCCCGAAGCCGTTGATCACGCCGCGCTCCGCGGTGCTCACGCCGAGGTCGCGGAGCAGCACCTTCGACATGTTGAACATCAAGGCGTCGCCGAGCTTGTACGTCAGCAGGAACAACACCACGAACACGGCCCGGTCCTGACGCAGAAAGCTGAGATACGCGGCCTTGATGTGCGCCCCACGCTCGGCACCCGTCCGCTCCGGCGCGGCGGCCCGCACCCGCTCCCGCTCGCTCGCGCCGCGCGGCAGCATCAAGCGGTGTACGACCGACAGCGCGACCATCAGCGCCGCCGCGACGCCGAAGCCGAGCAACCAGCTCTGCCGACCACCGAGGTAGACGAGGAAAGAATTGCCGACCAGCATCGCGGCGCGGTAGGCCGCGATGCGGACGCCGGTGTAGCGGGCCTGCCTCGGCTTATCGAGGGCGTCCATGTAGTAGCCGTCGCAGGCGATGTCGTGGGTGGCCGAGGCCACGCCGATGGCGATGAGCGTCAGCCAGATGAAGGTCGTGTCCTTGCCGTCACCTGTCTGCAAGGACAGGTCATGCGCGAGCACGGCGAGCAGCCCGATGAGCCCGCCGAGCACCGCCTGGGTCGAGATCATCCAGCGGCGCAGGGTCCCGAACAGGTCGACGACCGGGCTCCACACGAACTTGAGCGTGTTCGTGAGGTGCAGCGCCGAGGTGTAGCCGACCTGCGAGGGTGGCAGGCCGGCCGCCGTGAAGAACTCGGCCGCGACCTGGTGCAGCACCGACCACGGCAGGCCCTCGGCGAAGTAGGTCGAGCTGGTCCACGCGACGGTCGTCGCGCTGCGCGCCGGCGGGGCCTCCGGCGCGGCTGCGGGGGGCGTCGGCTGCGGCGGGTCGGCGGTCACCGCGGGCGAGAGTACACCCGTGATCGATCCGGCCAAGTTCTCGCCGGTGGCGGGCTCTCGAGGAGCTCCCGGACGGGAATAGCCGGCGCGGACCCGCGGTTGTCGCGGCATGACTGGCACGACGATCCGCATCCAGAGGTTACGCTCGCCGCAAGCCCTGCTCGCCTTCCTGGGCCTGGCCGTGGTCGGTGGTGGGGCCGCCGCGCTCTCCCATATCGGCAGCGCAGCGGCGGCCGGCGAGACGCTGTGGCGCGACGGCACCGGCGTCCCGGTCGTCACCGACAACTACGAGCCGCGCCGCAGCCTCGCGCCGCTGATCAAGGAGATCGGCGCGACGGTGGTCAATGTCCGCGTCGCCGGCAAGATGCGACCGCCGATCGAGCTCGATGGCATCGACCCGCGCATGCTGCCCTTCCTCGACATGGGCCCGCAGCAGAAGCAGGGCATCGGCTCCGGCGTGATCCTCAGCAGCGACGGCCTGGTCGTCACCAACAATCACGTCGTCGACGGCGCCGAGAAGCTCGAGGTCAAGCTGTCCGACGGCCGCATGTTCAACGCCAAGGTGCTCGGCTCAGACCCCCTGACCGACCTCGCGCTCATCCAGCTCGAGGGCGCCAAGGGGCTCAAGGCGGCCACGCTGGGCTCGAGCGCGACGATGTCGGTCGGCGACTGGGTGCTGGCGATCGGCTCGCCGATGGGCCTCGAGCAGACGGCGACCACCGGCATCGTCTCGGCCAAGGGCCGCGGCAGCCTCGGGCTCTACGCCAACAGCTACATCGACTTCCTGCAGACCGACGCCGCGATCGCCCCGGGCTCGAGCGGCGGTCCGCTGTTCAACATGAACGGCGAGGTCATCGGCATCAACACCGCGGTCGGTGCGATGGGTCGCGGCCCCGGCTTCGCGGTCCCGATCGATCAGGCCAAGCAGGTCATCCCGCAGCTCAAGCACAGCGGCAAGGTCGTGCGCGGCTGGCTCGGCATCAGCGGTCGTGACATCGAACCCGCGGTCGGCCGGGCCCTCGAGAGCGGCGCGGTGATCGGCGCCGTGATGCCGGGTACTCCCGCGGCGAAGGCCGGCCTGCAGACCGGCGACCGCATCATCCGCATCATCGGCGTCGACAGCCACGACATCGCCAGCTTCGGCGACCTGCGCGGCCGCGTCGCCGAGCTCAAGCCCGGCACCGAGACCACCCTCATCGTCGTGCGCAAGGACAAGCCGGTGACGCTCAAGGCGACCGTCGGCAAGCTCCCCGGCGACGACGAGCTGCGCAAGATCGGCCAGCGCGGCCAACGTGAGAGCAGTGGTGGTGAGCTGTTCCCCGACGGCCAGCCGCGCCTCGGCGTCGAGGTCGAGGCCACCGCCGACGGCCTCCAGGTCCGCAGCGTCCGTCCCGGCTCGCTCGCCGAGGAGCTCGGCCTCAAGCAGGGCGACCGACTGCAGACGATCAACGGCGAGGCGATCCGCAGCAACGCCGACGTCGCGGCGGCGCTCGGCAAGGACGGCGGCCGCGTCGAGGTCAAGGTGAAGCGTGGCAGCGCGAGTCACTCGGCGGTCATCGAACGCCGCTGACCGCCCCTGTGAGCCCGCGCAGGGCCCTGTAGACCGGTACGGCTTGTGGCTGCGCAGCCGGGTGTTTATCCTCCGGCGCGCATGCTCGAGAAGATCCACAGCAAGGTCCTCATCCTCGGCGCCGGTCCTGCCGGTTATACCGCGGCGATCTACGCCGCCCGGGCCAACCTCGAGCCGATCATGGTCTGCGGGCCCGAGCCCGGCGGTCAGTTGACGACCACCACCGAGGTCGAGAACTATCCCGGCTTCCCGAAGGGCATCACCGGGCCCGAGATGATGGAGGAGTTCCGCGAGCAGGCGGAGCGCTTCGGCACCAAGCTGTACTACGACCTCGGCATGCAGGCCGACCTCAGCAAGCGCCCGTTTACCGTCATGGGCGAGTCGGCGGAGTACACCTGCGACACGCTGATCATCGCCACCGGTGCGTCGGCGAAGTGGCTCGGGCTGGCGAACGAGCAGCGCCTGCGCCTCAGCGGCGGCGGTGTGACGGCCTGCGCCACCTGCGACGGGGCGTTCTACCGCGACCAGGACGTCGTCGTGATCGGCGGCGGCGACACGGCGATGGAGGAGGCGACCTTCTTGACCCGGATGTGTCGCACGGTGCACCTCATCCACCGCCGCGACAGCTTCCGCGCCAGCAAGATCATGCAGCAGCGGGTCCTCGACAACCCGAAGATCGTCGTGCACTGGAACCGCGAGGTCGTCGACGTGCTCGGCCCCGACCGGGTCGTCGGCGTACGCCTGCAGGACACCGTCAACGGCGCGCAGGAGGACCTCGCGGTCACCGGCGTGTTCCTGGCGATCGGCCACAACCCCAACAGCCCGATCTTCAAGGACCAGCTCGACATGGACGAGCTCGGCTACCTCAAGACGATCCCCGGCACCGCGGCGACGCGCGTGCCCGGCGTGTTCGCCTGCGGCGACGTGGCCGACAAGGTCTACCGCCAGGCGGTCACCGCCGCCGGCACCGGCTGCATGGCGGCGATCGAGGCCGAGCGCTGGCTCACCGAGCACGGCTGACCCGGAGGCCCCGGCGAAGGCTGGGGCACGCCGCTCCTACTTTTTAGGGGTCCGTTTGACCCGCAGGTGGCGGCTTTCGATGCGCCTCACCCGTGCCCGTCAAACGACGCAAAGGCGCCCTGACTGCCGGAGCAGCCCGAGCGCCTCGCAGGCGTGTACTCGGCTCAGCCGCCGATCGTCGGGGCGATGTAGCCACCGATCGTGAAGGCGATGATGAGCGCGAAGATCACCAGGGACTCGATGAAGGCGAGGCCGAGGAGCATCGGGACGAGGACCTTGCCGGCCGAGTTCGGGTTGCGGCAGATGCCCTCGAGCGCGGCCGCGACGGCGCGGCCCTGGCCCATGCCGCCGCCGAGCGCGGCGAGGCCGACGGCGAGCGCCATGGCGAAGCCGTAGACCGAGCGCTCGGTGCCGGAGGTCTCGGCGCCGCCGGCCGGAGCCGCGAGCACGATGGCGGGGACCAGGAAGACGAACAGGAAGGTGGCGAGCTTGGCGACGTTGCGGGTCATGGGGTGTTCCTCAAGGCGGCGCGCAGCGCCGGAGACGGTGTTCTCAAACGGTCAGTGCTCTTCGGCGTGTTCGACCGCGAGGCCGATGTAGATGATCGCGAGGAGCGTGAAGACGAGGGTCTGGACGATGGCGACGACGGTGCCGAGCAGCAGGAAGGGCAGCGGCACGAGGAGGGGGATCATCATGGCGACGACGGCGACCACCTTGTGATCGGCGACGACGTTGCCCGTGAGGCGCAGGGACAGCGACACCGGGCGGGCCAGGTGGCTGACGATCTCGATCGGCAGGAACAGCGGGAACAGCCAGGGGAAGCCGCCGATCTTCGGGCCGAGGAAGTGGGCGAGGTAGCCAAAGCCGTTGCTGACGACGCCGGCGACGTTGTAGACCAGGAACACGATCAGCGCGAAGACCAGGTTGGTCTTGAGCGTGTCGGTCGGCGGGATCAGGCCGGGGATCAGGCCCTGGATGTTGCAGACGAAGATGAACAGCGCCAGCGTGCCAGTCAGCGGCAGGTACTTGCGGGCGTTCTTCTCACCCATCACGTCGACCGAGAGGTTGTAGACCGCGCCGACGAACCCGTCCGTCATCGCCGCCAGACCGAACCTGCGCGGCGGGACCACACCCCGGGTCGGGTCCTTGAGGCTCGCCCGGTAACGCATGGCGAGGATCAAGATGAAGACGAAGGCCAGCAGCGCCCCGGCGACGTGCACGAGGGTGAAGTGGGTCCCCTGGAACATCATGAACGTCTGTTCACGCGCCAGGTGCTCGGCGGCACCATGCTCGAGCTGGGCCCAAAATTCGGGCATCAGGAGCGTGTACCAGGAGTCGTGGTCACCCATTGCTTGGCGGTCCGGAGGGAGGGAAGTCAGTCCAGGTCGGGAGTGGAGCGGGTGAGTTCATCGGCGCTGTGCAGCGCCGCGGCGGTGAAGCCGACGAGGGCGACCAGCACCCCCAACACCAGCCCCTCGGGTCGGCCGGGCATGTACCAGAGGACGGCAGCCGTCGCAAGGGCAGTGGCTGGCCAGCGCAGCATGGCGAGCAGCGGCGCGAAGTGGCTGGTGCTGGCGGCGGTGGCGTCCGGCTCGGCCTCGGCGGCGAGCAGGATGCGGACCGCAGCGCGGGCCAGCGATTGAAAGTTGAACAGGCCGATGGCGGCGCCGAGCAGCACGCTCAGCGCTTGCGCATGGTTAGCCAGCGCGAGGGTCAGGAGGGCGGCGAGCACCGCGAGCGTGAGGGTCCACAAGCCGATCCGTCGCGCCCAGCGAGCGAGGAGATCAGCACGCAGCGGGAGGCCAGCGGATGTCATGGGCCCCGGCGGCCAGCCGGCTCGTCACGCGCGTCCCGCTGGTCATGCTCGATGTCCTGGTCGATGACACCGCGGTCGTAGAGGTCGTGAGAATGCGCCGGAGGCGGCTTGCTGCGACCTTCTGCCACGGCGCGGGCGGCCTCGGCGGCCTCGGCGGCCTCCTCGGCGGCGATCACCCTGGTGAAGTTACGGGCGGTGCGGATGACCGCGAACACGGCGGCGGCGATGCCGATGCCGAGCCCGATAAAGGTCGTCCACGGGGCCCAGTGGGTCACGTTGCGCTCGAGCAGCTTGCCGAAGAACGCGCCGACGCCGATCGCAGCGGCCATCTCGATGCCGACCGAGGCGGCCTCGGTCAACTGGAACCAGCGCGCCCGCTCGACAATTTGCGGACGTTTGGGGTCCTCGGTCATGGCGCGCCTGATCTACCCCGTGCGGGGCCGCGGGGCTAGCCGCGGCCGACGATCGCCAGCGCCTCATCGGCGGCCGCGAGCGTGTGTTCGACGACGGCCTCGTCGTGGGCGATCGAGACGAAGCCTGCCTCGAATTGCGAGGGCGCCAGGTAGACCCCGCGCGCCAGCATCTCGCGGTGGAACACCCCGAAGGCGTCGAGGTCGCTGCCGCGGGCGCTCGCGTAGTCGGTGACCTCGCCGGCCCGGAAGAACCCGGTGAACATGGCGCCGACGCGGTTGCTCACCATCGGAACGCCGTGCCTGGCCGCGTGCGCTGCGATCCCCGAGGTCAGCTTCGCGGTGCTCGCCTCGAGCTGCGGGTAGGGGTCGCTGTGCTCGAGGATCTGGAGGGTCGCGAGGCCGGCGGCGACGGCCAGCGGGTTCCCGCTGAGCGTGCCCGCCTGATAGACCGGCCCGAGCGGCGCGATCTGCTGGAGGACCTCCTTGCGGCCGCCGTAGGCTCCGCAGGGCATGCCACCGCCGACGATCTTGCCGAGGCACACGAGGTCCGGCTCGATGCCGTAGCGGGCGTGGGCCCCGCCGAGCGCGACGCGGAAGCCAGTCATCACTTCATCAAAAATCAGCAGGGCCCCGTGTACGCTGCACAGCGCCCGCAGGCGCTCGAGGTAACCGGGCTGCGGCGGCACACAGCCCATGTTGCCGGCGACCGGCTCGATGATGATCGCCGCGACCTGGCCGGGGTTGGCGAGCAGCACCTGCTCGAAGGCGTCGGCATCATTAAAAGGCACCGTCAGGGTGTCGTGTACGGTCGCCTCCGGGACGCCGGCCGAGCCGGGGATGCCGAGCGTGGCCGCGCCGGAGCCCGCTGCCACCAGCAGCATGTCGGCGTGGCCGTGGTAGCCGCCGTCGGCCTTGACGATCTTGGTGCGGCCGGTGAAGCCGCGGGCCAGTCGCAGCGCCGACATGGTCGCCTCGGTCCCCGAGGACACCAGGCGCACCATCCCGCCGCGCAGGGCCGGCACGATGCGACACAGGAGTTCGGCGAACTCGACCTCGCCCGCGCTACAGGCCCCGAAGGTGAGGCCATCGCGTGCGGCGCGGGTGACCGCCTCGACCACGGCCGGATGCGCGTGCCCCAAGATCGCCGGGCCCCAAGAGCCGACGTAGTCGACCAGCGTGACGCCGTCCTCCGTGAGCAGGTGGGCGCCACGCGCCGCGCGGATGAACGGCGGGTCGCCGCCGACCGAACGAAACGCCCGCACGGGGCTGTTCACGCCGCCCGGGATGACCTCCTGGGCCGCGGCGAACAGGCTCCGGCTGCGCTCACCGGCCCGGCCGTCGCCTGGCTTCACGCTGACGAAGTCACCCACGGGTGCGCCATCACGCGTCGCCATCGTCGCCCTCCGTCTCGTCCTCGCCTGCCCCATCGGCCAGGTCCTCGGGGGCCTGCTCGAGCGGCGGCGCGGCCTCCTCGACGCTGGCGTCATCCTGGTCCACGAGCCGCTCGATCGCCACGACGCGCTCGTCCTCGACGGTGCGGATCACCCGGACGCCCATGGTGTTGCGGCCGACCGCGGAGATCTCCGAGACGCGGGTGCGGATGACCTTGCCGCGGCTGGTGACCAGCATGATCTGGTCGTCGGTCTGGACCGCCAGCGAGCCGACGACCGGGCCGTTGCGGTTGCTGACCTTGATCGTGATGATGCCCTTGCCGCCGCGGTTCTGGACCTTGTAGTCCTCCGCGGGGGTGCGCTTGCCGTAGCCCTGCGCGCACATCGTCAGGATCGCCGCGTCGGTGTCGGCGTCGAGCACCGTCATGCCGACGACCTTGTCGCCCTCGCGCAGGTCCATGCCTCGCACGCCGCGCGCTGTCCGTCCCATCGGGCGCACGTCGCTCTCCTCGAAGCGGATCGCCATGCCGCGGGCGGAGGTCAGCATGATGTGCCGATGACCGTTGGTCAGGCGCGCGTCGATGAGCTGGTCGTCCTCCTCGATCGTCGCGGCGATGATGCCGGTCGAGCGGATGTTGGCGAATTCATCGAGCTTGGTCCGCTTGATGTACCCCTGCGCCGAGATCATCACGATGTAGTGTTCGCTGTCCTCGACGTCGTCGTCGCGGTACGGGACCATGCCGAGCACCCGCTCGCCGGGCTTGAGGTCGAGGAAGTTGACCAGCGCCTTGCCGGCCGAGTCGCGGCGGCCCTGCGGCAACTGGAACACGCGCATGCGGAACATGCGGCCGGTGTTGGTGAACAGCAGCACGTGCGCGTGCGCGGTCGCCTCGAACAGCTCGGTGACGAAGTCGGTGGTGTCGCGACCGACGCCCCCCTTGATGCCGACGCCGCCGCGACCTTGCACGCGGTACTCGCCGCTGGGCAGGCGCTTGATGTACCCGTTGTTCGTCAGCATGACGATCATCGGCTCATCGGCGACGAGGTCGATCGCCTCGATCTCGCCCTCGTCCTCGATGACCAGCGTGCGCCGAGCGTCGCCGTACTCCGTGCCGATCGCGCTCAGCTCGTCGCGGATGACCTTCATGAGCAGGGCCGGGTCGGCGAGGATCGACTCGAGGTAGCTGATCACCTCCGACAGCTCGCGGTACTCGCCCTCGATCTTGTCGCGCTCGAGCCCGGTCAGCCGCTGCAGGCGCATGTCGAGGATCGCCTTGGCCTGGCGTTGATTGAGGCGGTAGACCTGTCCGCGGGCCGCCTCGACCTCGGCGACCGGACGACCGCAGCGCTCGAGGAAGCCGGCGAAGCCGCTCAGCGGCTCGGCGCACAGCGCCAGCCGGGCCTCGTCGGGGTCCTTCGAGCCGCGGATGAGGGCGATGATGCGGTCGATCGCGTCGATCGCGACCCCGAGGCCCTCGACGATCTCCCGCCGCTCGAGCGCCTTCTTGAGCTCGAAGCGCGAGCGCCGGGTGACGACCGTGCGACGGTGGTCGATGAAGTGCGACAGGCAATCCCGCAGCGACAGCAGCATCGGCCGCCCGTGCACGATGGCGATCATGTTCACCCCGAAGGTGATCTGCAGATCGCTCATTTTATAAAGCGTGTTGAGCACCACCTGCGCCGCGGCGTCTCGCTTGACCTGGATCCAGATCCGCATGCCGGTGCGGTCGCTGTAGTCCTGGATGTCGCTGATGCCCTCGAGCTTCTTCTCGCGGACCAGCTCGGCGATGTGCGAGATGAGCTTGACCTTGTTGACCTGGTACGGGATCTCCGTGACGATGATCGCCTCGCGGCCCTTCTCATCCTCTTCGATCTCGCACTTGGCGCGGATGGTCAGGCTGCCGCGGCCGGTCGTGTAGGCCTGGCGGATGCCGGCGTGGCCGATGATGTAGCCGCCGGTCGGGAAGTCGGGCCCGGTGACGTATTGCAGCATGTCGCGCGCCTGCAGCGTCGGGTCGTCGACCAGCGCCAGGCAGGCCTGGATCAGCTCGCGGAGGTTGTGCGGCGGGATGTTGGTCGCCATGCCGACCGCGATGCCGACCGCGCCGTTGAGCAGCAAGTTCGGCACCCGGGTCGGCATGACCGTGGGCTCGAGCTCCTTCTCATCGTAGTTCGGGATCCAGTTGACGGTGTCCTTCTCCAGGTCGGCCAGCAGCTCGCTGGTCAACTTGTTCATGCGCACCTCGGTGTAACGCATGGCCGCCGGCGAGTCGCCGTCGATGCTGCCGAAGTTGCCCTGACCGTCGATCAGCGGGTAGCGCATCGCGAAGTCCTGCGCGAGCCGGACCAACGCGTCGTAGACCGACTGGTCGCCGTGCGGGTGGTACTTGCCGATGACGTCACCGACCACGCGCGCCGACTTCTTGTACGGCTGCTGGTACGTGTTGCGAAGCTGGTCCATCGCGTACAGGACGCGGCGATGGACCGGCTTGAGGCCGTCGCGCACGTCCGGCAGAGCACGGCTGATGATGACGCTCATGGCGTAGTCCAAAAAGGAGCTACGCATCTCGTCTTCGATGTTGATCCCGGTCTTTTGCTCGCCCGTCGCCATAGGTGCCCGTGAGGGGGCGGGAGGATACCAAGATGGGGTCCTTGTCGCCACGCAATTGTGGCCAAAAACCGCCGTCCGCGGCCATTTGGGCCCGAAATCGACGCGAATGAGGCCGGCTTCGCACGCCGCCGCCGCACCGCGTGCGCGAGGCACCGAGAACCGCGGTACACGGGCGGCCTCGGCGCGCGACAGCACCTGCCCGGCGACCCCGGGATCGGCCCGTTCCCGGCCGCGCGGGCGACCGATATCTCCGGCTAATCTTGGGCTTTACAGCCCCCGATGGCCGCTCGCAAACCCCATTGAGCCGCGACGCTCACCGTTTCAATGCGTGAACTATCGGCAATTTTAATACACATCATTGCTGCGATGCCACCCATGGTTCGGGCCCGAACGACGGTTCACCCGGGAATACCTGCGGCCGTCCGCCAGTAGCCCCGTGGCGTGCAGGAGCCGGCCAAAATACCCTTACGCGCATGCAGACGCTGGGATCCGCCGCGACCGCGACTTCATGCGTCGTGCGATGGGGCATTGAGAGGCCGGGCGGTCTGCAGCATCATCGAAAGTAAGGAGGTACTGAATGGAAGCAACCTGGTTCGTCGTCGCGGATCGCAGTCAGGCGCAGTTCTTCGAGGTCGAGGGGACCAAGCTGAAGCCGAAGCTCAAGTCGCTGGGAACGCTCGAGCACCCGGAGGGCCGGCGCTCGGAGGCCCGGCGCCACGGGGCGAGCAGCTCGGCGGGCATGCGAGACCTGCTGGTCGATACCAACAGCATGCAGGAGGAGCAGGACCGCAAGTTCGTGCGCCAACTGCTCGAACGGCTCACGCAGGCCCAGCAGCAGCGGCAGTTTGGCCGGCTGGTGATCGCCGCGCCCGCGGACTTCGTCGGCCGCATCCGCGAGCTGGGCTCGCGCAGCCTGTCAAAGTCGGTGGTCCGGGAGATCATCGGCGACTACACCAACGACACGATCCACGCCCTCCAGGAGCGCGCGCGACAGAAGGAGTGGCTGCACTGACGGCCCCCTGAAGCTGTCCTGAAGGACAGCTCCAAACCAACGCCCGGCCGCTCGCGCGCCCGGGCGTTCTTCGTGGCCTCAGCCGGCGATGCAGTAGTAGCGGGCCTCGACCTGCTGCGACTTCTTGAGCGCGACGCAGGCCTGCCCGCACAGCTCGATCTGCGCGTGGGGCTTGGTCCACACCCAGCCGTCCTCGGTCTCGCAGTCGGTGACCGCGTCGATCTGGTCGACGCCGATCCACACCTCGAACAGCCCGGGCTCACTGGGCTCGGGCGTCACGTCGATCACGCAACTGAGCGTGTCGTCGACGATCTGCTGGAGCGCGGCTTGTAGCTCGATCTGGCTCGAGGTCTGGTAGAAGCCGTCGGGGTTGTTGGGGTTCGGCTTGCCGCCGCCGGCCGCGAGCGCCGACAACTGCGCGCTGGTCGAGGGGTCGACGTCGATGCCGACCACGTAGGTGGGGATGCCCTTGGCGTACGCGCCCTTGACCGCCCCGAGCGCCTCGTTGAACACCTCGCCCTCGCAGGTCTTGCTGATCTCGCCGTCGGCGATCAACAGGGCGAAGCGCTGCTTGCCGGGGTCGAGCGCCTGCAAGTAAGTGAAGGCCTCCTTGAGCCCGGTCTCCATCGGCGTGCCGCCCAGCACCGCGATCTCGGCGCCAGGGAGGATCGCCAGCACGCCCTCGGCATTCTCCGGGGCGATCTCCACCTCGACGCCCGGGGTGACCTCGCAGGCGCCGTTGTCCTGGTATGAGCCGGCGCCCAGCCGCGGGAACAGCTTCATGCCGAAGTTCACGGTCTTGTCGAACTTGGTGACGACCGACTTCACGACCCCATGGAGACTAAACCAGCGGGTCACGACCGCCGTCTGCGGGTTGGCGTCGTGGTCCCACTTCTCCATCGACATGCTGCCGGACTTGTCGAGCACCAGCAGGACATCGGGCGGGATCGGGGTGATCTTCGTGGTCTCGACCTGACACGGCTCCGGCTTGAGCGCGCCGGTGCTGTCGTCCGCCCCGGTGGTGGTGGTCGTCGTTGCGGTGGTGGTCGCGTCGCCCGTGCCCTCGCCGGTGGTCGTGCCGGAGCCGCCGGCGGTCGTGCCAGTCTCGTCGTTGCCGGTCTGCGAGCCCGCGGCGCCGCTCATGTCCGCCGTGCCCTCGCCGCTCGCGCTGGCCGAGCCGTCGCTGGTCGTCGGGGTGCCGCTCGCGCTCGCGCCCGTGATCCCTGTGGAGCCGCTCGCGCTTCCGCTCGCTGACAGACCGAAAGTGGTGCCGCCCGAGTCGCCACAGGCGAGCAACAAGGTCAGGGGAGCGAGGAGCCGGGTCGTGGAGGCGCGGGTCATTTTTACAGATCTCCGGTGCGTAAACGTTCCGGATGATGCGGCAGCGCGCGACAGTGCGCCAGTTTTGGTTGGCCGACCGGGCTTGCGGGATTCCCAGGGCGAGTTCGCGCCCCGGGCGCCCGCCTCCTCGGGTAGTGTGAGATCCATGCAGCGAGCGTCGCTTCGCCGGGTCGGCCGGCTCTGGGCCGTGATTGCGGCCGTCGGGGGCGTCTCCGGGTGTGGAGACGACCTGCCGGCCACCACCATCGAGGGCACCACCGGCAACAGCACCGGCAGCTCGAGCTCCGGGACCAACACCGGCGCGACCGCGGTCCCGACCAGCGAGGCCAGCGATCCGACCGTGACCACTGGCGAGTCTGCCACAGCGTCCGCCACGGCTACCAGCGAGGCCGAGCTCACCACCGACGACCCGACCACCGGTGCGACCGGGACCACCGCCACCGAGACCACCGCCACCACGGACGGCGTCAACGAGGCCCCGGTCGCGCTGGTCGACGTCTACGTCGCGAAGGCCCGTCAGGTGCTCTCGCGGATGGCGGCCGATGGCGTGCTGGCCAACGACTTCGACCCCGACGGCGACCCGATCACGGTGATCGCCTCGGACCCGATCACGCCTGGGCTGGCCGCGCTGACGATGCCGCAGGACGGCTCGTTCACCTACTTCCCGCCCGCGGACCTGTGGGGCAACGACAGCTTCACCTACAAGATCCACGACGGCAACGCGGCCTTCGCCAGCACCACCGTGCAGGTCAAGCTGACCCCGACCGCGATCCCGCTGTGGGCGATCGCCGACGGCAAACGCGGCTTCGTCATCAACGGCGCCGCGCCCGACGACTACTCCGGTCGCGCCGTGCATCACATCGGCGACCTCAACAAGGACGGCCTCGGCGACCTCGTGGTCGCCTCGCGCAACGCCGCCGGCAACACTGGCCGGGTCTACGTGGTGTTCGGCAAGACCACCGGCGGCGAGGTCTCGCTGGCCAACCTGACCGAAGATGAGGCCGGCTTCGAGATCACCGGCGAGGCCGCGGGCGACCTGGCCGGCACGGCCGTCAGCGCCGTCGGCGACGTCAACGGCGACGGCACCCCCGACATCCTGCTCGGAGCCCCGGGCGCGGCGATCAAGGGCAAGTCGTCCGGCACATCCTATGTGGTGTTCGGCAAGCCCGACAGCGCGCCCGTGTTCCTCGAGAGCGTCGCTCTCGGCCAGGGCGGGTTCTCGATCGAGGGCGAGGCCACGCAGCACTTCTCCGGGCGCAGCGTGAAGGGTGCCGGCGACGTCAACGGCGACGGCCTCGCCGACATGATCATCGGCGCCTACGGAGCCGAGCCGAACGGGGTGCTGTCCGGTCGCGCCTACGTGGTGTTTGGCCGCGGTCCTGGCAAGCCGACCCAGCTCACCGCGATCGGGCTTGGCACTGGCGCGGGCTTCGTGATGAACGGCGAGGCCGAGCTCGACTTCGCTGGCAGCGCGGTCGCGGGCGCGGGCGACGTGAACGGCGACGGCCTCGACGACCTCATCGTCGGCGCCTATGGCTCCGACATCACCGGCGACACCTCCGGTCGCGCCTACGTCGTGTTCGGCAAGTCGAGCGCGACCCCCGTCGAGCTCAGCGCGATCGCGTCCGGCCTCGGTGGGTTTGCGATCGACGGCGAGTTCCCCTTCGACCAGGCCGGCGCCGCGGTCGGTGGCGCCGGCGACGTCAACGGCGACGGCCTCGCCGACCTCGTCATCGGCGCGCCGCTGGCCGACGCCAACAGCGACGACACCGGCCGCAGCTACGTCGTGTTCGGCAAGGCGAGCCCCGCCGCGGTGCAGCTCGCCGAGGTCACGCTGGGCATGGGCGGGTTTGCGATCGACGGCCAGCAGGTGCGCGACTACAGCGGCTTCGCGGTCGATGCTGCGGGCGACGTCAACGGCGACGGCCTCGACGATGTCATCATCGGCGCGTACGGGGCCAACCCCTCGGGCGACGCCTCGGGCCGCAGCTATGTAGTGTTCGGGCGCGAGGAGACCAGCCAGTTGCTGCTCAACGGGATCGCCAACGGCGACGGTGGCTTTGCGATCGACGGCGAGGAGGGCGACGACTACTCCGGCTTCGCGTGCGGCGCGGCCGGGGACGCCGATGGCGACGGCTTCGCGGATGTCATCGTCGGCGCGTTCGGCAGCGACGCCAAGGGCGACGGCGCCGGTCGCAGCTACGTCGTGCTCGGCGGCGACTACAGCAACGTCGCGCGCAACGTCGGCGGTCAGGGCCCTGACAACCTCGCCGGCACCGCCGAGGCCGAGATCTTCGTCAGCGGCCGCGGCGACGACACGATCACCGGACAGGGCGGCGCCGATATTTTTTACTGTGGCGCTGGCGACGACACCGTGCGGCTCGCCGACCTCGAGTTTCGTCGCATCGACGGCGGCGCCGGCGAGGACACCGTGCTGCTCATGGGCGCCGGCCTGACCCTCGACCTGAGCGAGCGGCCCGACCGTGACCTCGTCAGCCTCGAGGTCTTCGCCCTCGCCGACGGCGAGCACACCCTCGTGCTCGAGCGCCGCGACCTGCTCGCGCTGAGCCGGACCACCCACGTGCTCACGGTCACTGGCGGAAAGGGCACTGTCGAGGCCGACCTCACCGGCGGGACCTTCGTCGATCAGGGGGAGGTCGGCGGCTTCCAGGTCTACAGCGACGGCGTCACCAGCCTGAGGATCGCCGCGACGCTGACGAAGCTCGTCTCGCTTTGAGCGGTGGATCGAGGGATTGCAGAGCGCGCGCGAAGCTGCCAGCCTCGCGGGCATGACCTCCAACCATGCTTGCATGAGTACGCGCCTCGCCGCGCTGGCGCTCGCCCTCGGCGCGGCCGCCTGTAGCGACGACGGCGTCACGTCCGCCACCGCCGAGAACACCACTGGCGGCGCCGACACCACCGGCACCACCGCGGGCCCGACCACCACGCCGACCACCACCGTCGACCCCACCGAGACGCCGACCACCGACGGCACCGCTGGCGAGACCGTCGGCATGACCGGCACCACTGGTACGGTCACCACCGACGCCACGACGACCACGACGACCGCGACGACGGACGGCGAGACCGGCACGACGATGGGCGTCGTCACCCAGACCACCGGTGACATGACCACCACCGGCACCACCGACGGCACCACCGACGGCGCATGTGCGCAGGGTACGATCCTCTGCGAGGGCGACGTCGCCAAGACCTGCGACGGCATGGGTGGCTTTAGCGACGAGACGCCCTGCCCCGGCGGCTGCGTCGAGGGCCTCGGCTGCCTCGTGTGCGAGCCCGGCGCCAAGAGCTGCGAGGGCGAGGTCTCGAAGATCTGCAACGACGACGGCACCGAGGAGACCGAGCTCCTGTGCGACGGCGTGCAGGGCGTCACGTGTGACCCGAACGCTGGCGAGTGCGTCGGCGCCTGCTCGCCGAATTCGCTGGGCAACAGCTACATCGGCTGCGACTACTACCCGACCGTCACCGCCAACATCGTCGCCGAGGACTTCAATTTCGCGGTCGTCGTCGCCAACACCTCGAACCTCCCGGCCGACCTGGAGATCGACAAGAACGGCGTGCTGGTGCTCAACGACAGCGTCGGCCCGCAGAGCGTCAAGATCATCACTTTGCCGTGGGACTTCGACCTCAAGGGCGACGACGTCTCCCCGCAGTCGCTGCACGTCGTCGGCGGCGCCTACCGCCTGCGCGCCGACCAGCCGGTCACCGTTTATCAGTACAACCCGATCGAGTACGAGCTCGGCATCTTCAACAACTCCTTCACCAACGACGCCTCGCTGCTGCTGCCGGTCAACGTGTGGAGCGGTGACTACTTCGTGGCCGCGCGCAACACCTGGGACGCCACCGACTTCAACCAGATCATCCCCGGCTTCTACACCGTGACCGCCAGCGAGGACGACACCACCGTCACGCTGCTGCCCTCCGAGACCGGCAACAAGGTGATCGCTGGCGGCGGCGTGCTGGCCGACGGCACCGGCATCGTCAAGCTCGACCGGGGCGACGCCCTGCAGATCTTCTCCGCCCTGATCAACGGCAACCCGAGCGCGGCGGACGTCACCGGCACCCGGATCACCGCCGACAAGAAGATCCAGGTGATCGGCGGGCACATCTGCACCTTCATCCCCTTCGACGTCGGCTACTGCGACCACCTCGAGGAGTCGATGTTCCCCTACGAGACCCTCGCCAAGCAGTACATCGTCACGCCGCCGCTGATCCCGACCGGCGGCAACGTGCCCAAGGCTCAGATGGTGCGCATCATCGCCACCGAGGACAACACCACCCTCGCCTACGACCCCCCGCAAAACGGCGCCCCGCTGGCGATCGCCAAGGCCGGCCAGTACATCGAGATCCCGAAGACGGTGGCCGACTTCGAGGTGACCTCCAACAACAAGATCCTCGTGTCGCAGTACATGCAAGGCCAGGACGCCGGCGGCAACTCCGGTGACCCGGCCATGACGCTGAGCGTGGCCACCTTGCAGTACCGCAAGAGCTACCTGTTCCACGCGCCGATCCAGTACGAGACCAACTACGTCAACATCACCGCGCCGATGGACGCCATGGTCACCCTCGACAACGTCGCCGTCGGCGGCCTCCAGGCGATCGGCGCGACCGGCTTCGGCGTCACCCGCGTCAAGCTCGGCAACAACGTCGACGGCAACCACGACATCAAGGCCGACAAGCCGATCGGCATCAGCGTGTACGGCTACGGCCAGTACACCAGCTACTGGTACCCCGGCGGCCTCGACCTCGAGCCGCTCCCGCAGTAGCCCGAGCGCCTCGATGTCCGACGCACGCCTCGAGATCCTCAGCTCCCGAGGCCTGCCGGGCTGGCTGACCGTGCAGGCCCTCAGCCTCGCGTTCACCACCTACCAGGCCGGCAAGCTGTTCCTCCTCGGCGTGCAACCCGGCGGCCGACTGTCGCTGTTCGAGCGCACCTTCAGCCGCTGCATGGGCCTGTGCGCCCACGACGACGCCCTGTGGCTGACGACCCTGTTCCAGATCTGGCGCCTCGAGAACGCGCTGCCGCCCGGGCAAGAACAGGGCGGCCACGACCGCCTCTACGTGCCTCGCGTCGCCTATACCACCGGTGACCTCGACGCCCACGACCTCGCCGTCACCAGCGCCGGCCAGGTCGTGTTCGTCAACACCCTGTTTAGCTGCCTCGCCACCCTGTCGGACCGCGCCAGCTTCGTGCCGCTGTGGCGACCACCCTTCATCTCGCGCCTCGCCGCCGAAGACCGCTGCCACCTCAATGGCCTCGCGCTCGAGGACGGCGCACCCGCATACGTCACCCTGGTCGGCCGCAGCGACGTCGCCGACGGCTGGCGTGAGCACCGACGCAGCGGCGGCTGCATCCTCGACGTCCGCACCAGCGAACCCGTGTGCGAGGGCCTGTCGATGCCCCACTCGCCGCGCGTACACGCCGGCCGCTTGTGGCTGCTCGAGGCCGGCAGCGGCCACCTCGGCTTCGTCGACCGCGCCAGCGGCCGCTTCGAGCGCGTCGCCTTCCTGCCGGGCTACGCGCGCGGCCTGTGCATCGTCGGCGACCACGCGGTGGTCGGCCTGTCGAAGCTACGTCGCAGCCGGACCTTCGCGGACCTCGAGCTCGGCGAGCAGTTGTCGCAGCGCGGCGCCGAGCCACGCTGCGGCCTGATGGTCATCGACCTGCGCAGCGGCGACGCCGTGCACTGGCTGCGCCTCGATGGCATCGTCGAGGAGCTCTACGACGTCGCCGCCCTGCCCGGCGTCCGCCAACCCATGGCCCTCGGCCTGCAATCCGACGAGATCCAGCGCACGATCACGATCGGCGAACCCGCCTAAAACTCCGCCATCAACGCAGCGCCAGTGCGAGACTCAAGCCTGCGATGTGCTTCGGGATCACGAGGAGACCTGCGCGCGGCTCCACCTTCGCAGCGCACATTGGCCCGTGCAAGCTGTTAATCGCCGCCCTGCTCGCCTGCTCGCCGCCCCCCGCGACGCCCGTCTCCTCGCCTCCCGAACCAACACCCGCGCCGACCCCGTCGCTACCTGTACTTGCGGACATGTCCCCAAGTCCAGGCCCAGAATCACCACCCGCGCCCCCCGACCCACGCGTCGACGAGACCAAGAGCGTGTACCCCGGCATCAACGCCCCCTACCGCACGCGCGGCGCGGCGCGCACCTGGTCGCGTCGCTTCGAGCGAGACGGCCGCGAGGTCCACGATCACCAGGCGCAGATCCTCGCGGCGCTCGAGCTGCAACCCGGCATGGCGGTCGCCGACGTCGGCGCAGGCACCGGCCTGTTCACCCTCGCCTTCGCCGCCGCCGTCGGACCCGGCGGCACCGTCTATGCCGTCGACCTCATCCCCGCATTTCTCGCGCACATCCGCGTGAAGCTACAAACGGCCGGCATCGGCCACGTGCAGCTCGTCCAGGCCAGCGACCGCAGCAGCGAGCTCCCGCCGGCCAGCGTCGACCTCGTGTTCATGAGCGACGCCTACCACCACCTCGAGTACCCCCAACACGTGCTCGCCACGCTGCGCGCCGCGCTGCGCCCGGGCGCGTCGCTGTGGGTCATCGACTTCCAGCGCGAAGCCAGCAGCGACCCTGGCATGCGCAGGCACGTGCGCGCGGGCAAGGCCCTGGTCCTCCAGGAGCTCACGCAAGCCGGCTTCGTGCTGGTGCGCGAGCTCCCCTTGCTCAAGGAGAACTACGTGCTGGAGCTGCGCGCTCGGCCGTAGGGATGCGCCAGCGTTTAGCGCAGCGAGGTCAGCGTGCGCCCGCCGTCGACGATGTGCAGGCCGCCGGTGATCCAGCCGGCCTCGTCGCTGACGAGGAACGCCGCCAGCGCAGCGATCTCCGCCGGCTCACCGGGGCGTCCCAGCGGGTGCGTGCTGCGGGCGCGCTCGAGGAAGGCCGCGTAGTCGGTGACCGCGTTGCCGGTGACGTGCAGCTCGCTGACCACCACGCCGGGGTTGATCGCGTTGACCCGCACCCCCTGCGGGGCCAGCTCGAGCGCGAGGCACTGCGTGAGCGTGTTGATCGCCGACTTGCTGACACAGTACGCCAGCAAGTTGGCGTAGGGTCGCAGCCCGGCGACGCTCGACATGTTGATGATCGACCCCCGCGTGCCCGCGACGATGTGCGGCGTGGCGCGATGCGTGAGGTCGTAGACGGCCTCGAGGTTGCTATCGAGGATCCTCCGCCACTCGTCCGGCTTGGGCTCGACGATCGCGTCGTTGCCGATCACGCCCGCCGCGTTGACGAGGATGTCGAGGCCGCCCAGACCCGCCACCGCCGCCTCGACCGCGCGGGCGTTGTCCGCCGGGCTCGTGTGCTCCGCGGCGATCTCGACGACCGTCACGCCGTGGGCCCGCGCCGCCGCTGCGGTCTCCTCCAGTCGGCCCCGCCTGCGCCCCGTGATCGCCACGTGGGCGCCCTCCTCGGCGAAGCGTAGGGCGATCGCGCGGCCGATGCCGCTGGTCGCTCCGGTCACGAGGGCTCGTCGTCCGCTCAACTTCATCGCGGCGCAGCCTATCACATGCGAAACGTGTACTCGAACTCGCTGCCCTGCCGGGCCGCCCGGTACTTCGCCGTCTTCGCGATCTTCGTCACGCAGGCGCCCAGCGCCTCTGACTGCAAGCCCTTCGGCCTCGCCGACTTGACCTTGCCGCTCGCCGCCACCTCGACCCTTAGACCCACCGCCATCTTGCGCATCGCCAGCCCCGAGCAATCCTGGCGCACCCGCGCCGCCAACTGGCTCATGCCACCCGACAGCTCGATCGCCGTCAACTGCTCCGGCAGCGACGTCCGGGGCCCCGGCCGCCGCGCGTCCTTGGGCTCGACCTTCGGCGCGTCGTCGATGACCGGGCCGACCGGCTCACCGAGCTCCGGCACCTCGACGGGCGGCGGGTCGTCGAGGACCGGCGGTACCATCGGCTCCGGCACCACTGGTGCGGGCTGCAAGGGCATCGATACCTGTCCCTTGATACCTGTCCCTTCAGCCAGCTCAGGAAGATCGGGCGCGACCACGACCGCCGCCTCGGGCGCCGACTCGCGACCGGCGGCGTACGCCCACACCGCGATCGCCACGACGGCGATGATGCCGACCACGGCCAGCAGCACCGGCAGGAAGCGGCGCTGCGGCGGCGCCGGCTCCGGGCCCAGGAGTACGGCGCCGGCGGCCTGGGTGGCGAGCAGCGCCTGGGCCATCTCGAGGATCGTCGGCCAGCGCTCCTCGCGGTCCTTGGCCAGGCTCCGGAGGCACACGGCCTCGAGGTCGGCGGGGATCTCGGCCTCGGGCGCGGCCTCTCGCGGCGGCACGCACTCCACCATGAGGTGCTGCGTCAGCGTCGCCATGAAGGTCTCACCCTGAAACGGCACGCGTCCGGTCAATAGTCGGTAGAGGATCACGCCGACCGCGTAGATGTCGACCCGGACGTCGGGCAGCAGCCCGCGGATGAGCTCCGGCGCGACGTACTCCGGCGTGCCCATAAGACCCGTGCTGGTGTGCGACGGGTGGGCCGGGTCGTACTGCTCGTCGATGATCTTGGCGATGCCGAAGTCGAGGACCTTGATGAAGTCGGGGTCGTCGCCGCGTTGCACCCGGAACACGTTCTCAGGCTTCATGTCGCGGTGAATGACCCCCTGCGCGTGCGCTGCCGTCAGCGCTGCGCAGATCTGGCGGGTGATGTGGACCGCGCGACGCCACGGCAGCGCACCGTCACGCTCGCTGGTGGTCGAGAGGTCCTCGCCCTCGAGGTACTCCATCACCAGGAACGCCAGGCCGCCGCTGGTGTAGCCGAAGTCGGTGATGTCGACGACGTTCTCCTGGCGGATCCGCGAGGCCGCGCGGGCCTCCCGTAGGAAGCGCTCGACCTCGTCGGGCTTGCGGCTGTGGGCCGGGCTCAGGACCTTGACCGCGACCCGCTTGTTGATCACCACATGCTCGGCCAGATACACCGTGCCCATGCCCCCCGAGCCCAGCAGCTCGAGGATCTTGTAGCGCTCGTTGAGCGTGTGCCCGATGAGGTCCTCCGGGACCTCGAAGCGCATTTTGGCCGACAGGGAGTGCCCTGTCCGGACCTGGGTCTCGTCATCGGCGGGGCGCCTCGGCGGGGCGCGCTGGCTGTCCCGAACGGCCATCCGCCCCGCAGCATAGCGGATTATCCGCCCGCGATCCCGGTCCGGTACATGAGTCTGCCGCGGCGCGATCTGGCCCAAGGGCCAGCTTCTGGGACTAGAACTGCCAGCGCAGCGTCAGGCCGCCGCCGCGCGGACTCATGACCGGGGCGACCGCCAACTTGGCCGGACGTCCGCGTAGCCCGACCACCAGGAGCGCGACGCCGGTGCCGAGCGCGAGCGTTCCGAGCACGCCGCCGGCGATCGCCATGCGGTTGCCGACCTTGCCGCGCTTGTCGATCTCCAGCAGGTCGGGGTCATCGGCGGGGATCGTCGGGCTCCTGGTCACCAGCGCCTCGCCCTCGTCCTCGGCTCGTTTGCCGCGCACGAGGCCGCCCGCCATCAGTCCGACCATGATCAGCCCGAAGCCCGACAGCGCGGCGCCGGTGATCACCAGCGGCTTGTCTATTTTGCGCGGGGTGCGGGGTCGGGGCGCCGCCTTCTCCGACTTGCGCTCGGGCTCTGCCTCGAGCTCCGCCTCGGTCGGGTACTCCACGGTCGCGCAGTTGAGGTCCGGGGCGTCCTTGCGGGCCACGTCGATCTGGCTGCGGACCTCGCTGCGCAGCTCGGTCGCCCGGATGACGTCGCCCGACTTCTTACCCTTGCCTTTGCGGGCCTTCTCGGCCGCGTCGATGAAGTCGGTGAGCGTCTCGTTGGCGGCGCACAGGTGGGCCGCCGGGTGCTCGCGGTCGCGGACCCGGCCGCCAGCGCTGTACGCCTGGCGCTGGGCGTCGACGAGGTCGAACAGCACGCTGACCCGCAGCTCCTTCTGCGACACCGGCATCCCGGCGTAGGCCGCGGCGAACTCGGAGGCGGCGACGGCGAAGTTGCCCGCGTCGCGCTCACGGGCGCCGCGGTCGTAGTGCTCCTGGACCTCCGCGGAGATCGCCGGCGCGGCGTGGGCCATGCGTGGGGTCCACGGACCGACGACCATCGCAACGGCCAGGGTCGTGCGCAGGCCGATCCGGCAGATGGACGCGCGCGGCTCGGAGGGACGTGGCATGCAGTCGCGCGGAGACGCGCGACGGCGGCCCCGGGGAGCCCGGAGGATAGATCGGAGCCGGCGCGCTCCGCAAGCTGGCCGATGAGACAGGCAAAACCGTCAGGACCGTTCAGGAGCTGACCAGCGCGCTCCGCGGCGGGCTCAACGGGTCGTTACGACGAAGCTGCGGTGGGCGGCCTGAATGATCTCCGCCGCCGCGGCCTGGAGCGTCCGATGGCGCACGGGCTTTTCGAGGGCCGCCAGCGGGTGCATGGGATCGTTGAGACCGTGGAAGTTGGTGATGCGGACCGTCCGCGGCGCACCATCGTGTGGGTCCGCGAATTTGTGGTCTGCGAACACGTCCATCGCCGGACGCAGGTACAGACACATCACCGCGGCGCGCGGGTGGTCCTGCGCCGCGAGCAGCTCCGGCAGGCCATGCTCCGCGACGAAGGGCGAGGTCAACAGCCCCGGCGACACCAGCAACACCGCGACCCGCGTCGCCGCCACCGCGCGCCGCAGCTCTTCGTGGCCACGCGGACCGGCATCGACCCGCAGGTCATCCCACAGGTCGAGCATCCACGCCTTTTGCAGCGGCTTGAGGTGCACCTGCAACTCGCCGAGCAGGTCGCGGTCGTGGTGGCTGTAGGCGATGAACACCCCGCTGCGCGACGTACCGGCATGGATGGCCCGGGCGGGCTCCTCGGAGGTCAGCGCCGCTGCCGTGTTCATGGGTGTGCTGGGCGTCGCCGATGTCCCGTGCATGTCCTTACCTTGTCGCAAGTCTCGCGCGCATACAACCTGATAGACTCACCGCAGCCATGCTTCGAACCATGATGTTTCCTCTGTGTCTCCTCTTCGCGTGCAGCGGCAC
>Ga0335395_10000058_pt1 | contig 76658 bp, 69 predicted proteins | sample MAT02_FD_205744 | JGI IMG/M metagenome (GOLD analysis project Ga0335395, IMG submission 205744) | Freshwater microbial communities from Lake Fryxell liftoff mats and glacier meltwater in Antarctica - MAT-02 (spades assembly) (version 2) ...
CTGCCGGCAGTCGCCGAGAACCCACTAGTGTAGCCGCAGCCTGCGGCCCACAAACTTCCGGAGCATGCATGGCCACCTACGGTCTGAACGACGTCAAGAACGGGCTCAAGATCATTTTCGACGGCGACCCCTACGTGATCGTCGAAGCTGAATTCATCAAGCCCGGTAAGGGCCAGGCCTTCACCCGCATCCGCGTGCGCAACCTGAAGAACGGGCGCACCACCGAGAAGACCATCAAGGCCAACGAAAGCGTTGAAGGCGCCGACGTGGTCGATACCGACATGCAGTACCTGTACTCCGACGGTGAGTTCTGGAACTTCATGCAGCCGGAGTCCTTCGAGCAGTACACCGCCGATATCAACGTGATGGGCGACACCGCAAAGTGGCTGAAGGGCGAGGAAATGTGCGTGGTGACCCTGTGGAACGGTGCGCCCCTGTCGGTGGCGGCGCCGAACTTCGTGGAGCTGCAGATCGTCGAGACCGACCCCGGCGTGCGCGGCGATACCGCCTCCGGCGGCGGCAAGCCGGCCAAGCTCGAGACCGGCGCGGTGGTGCGGGTGCCGCTGTTTATCGAGAACGGCGAGAAGGTCCGCTGCGACACTCGAAGCGGCGACTACGTCAGCCGAGTCAAATAGGCACACGGCGACCCGGCCCTGAGCCGGGTCGCAGCTTTTGGGGTGGTCGTTCGGCCACGCCGCCGTTGTGAGGAATGAGCATGCGTGAAGTCGACCTGTTGATCGAAGCCGGCTGGGTGGTTCCGGTCGAGCCGCATGGCGCAGCGCTGGAAAACCACGCGGTGGCGGTTGACGACGGCCGCATCGTCGCGCTTCTGCCGATAAGCGAGGCGCGCAGCCGCTACGCCGCGCGCGAAACGGTCAGCCGTCCGCAGGCGGCGCTGCTGCCCGGCTTGGTCAACGTGCACACGCACAACCCGATGACTTTGATGCGCGGGCTGGCCGATGACCTGCCGCTGATGGCCTGGCTGAAGGAGCACATCTGGCCGGCCGAGGCCGCAGTGATGGGCCGCGAGTTCGTCAGCTGCGGCGTCGAGCTTGCTGTGGTGGAGATGCTGCGCGGCGGCACCACCACCTGCAACGAGAACTACTTCTTCCCCGACGCCGCTGCCGCCACCTATCGGCGGATGGGCTTCCGCGCCTGCGTCGGCCTGCCGGTGATCGACTTTCCGACCGCCTGGGCGCGCAGCGACGATGAGTACTTCGACAAGGCGCTTGAACTGCACGACGCGCTGCGCGGCGACGCCCTGATCGGCACCGCCTTCGTGCCGCATGCGCCTTATACGGTGAAGGACGCGAGCTTCGAGCGGATTCGCCTGCTGGCCGACCAGCTCGGCCTGATCGTGCACTGTCACGTACACGAGACCGCGCAGGAGGTCGAAGACTCGATCAAGCAGTACGGCCAGCGCCCGCTGGCGCGGCTGCAGCGCCTCGGCCTGGTGAACGCCCAGCTGCTGGCGATCCACATGACCCAGCTGACGCCGGCCGAGATCGAGCTGTGCGCGGCCCAGGGCGTGTCGATTGGCCACTGCCCCGAGTCCAACCTGAAGCTGGCCTCGGGCTTTTGCCAGGTCGAGGCCCTGCGCAAGGCCGGCGCGAATCTTGCGCTGGGCACCGATGGCTGCGCCTCCAACAACGATCTCGACATGTTCGGCGAGATGCGCACTGCCGCGCTGCTGGCCAAGGGCGTGGCGATGGACGCGGCCGCTCTGGACGCGCCCAGCGCGCTGCGCATGGCCACGCTCGGCAGCGCTCGCGCGATGGGGCTGGAGGACCAGATCGGATCGATCGAGCCGGGCAAGGCCGCCGACCTGATCTTGATCGACCTCAGCCAGCCGGAATCGCAGCCTTTTTACGGGGTGATCTCGCAGCTCGTGTACGCCGGCGCCCGGCAGCAGGTCAGCGACGTGTGGGTCAACGGCACGCGCCGACTGAAAGATCGCGAACTGGTCGACGTCGACCTGCCGGCACTGCTGGCCCACGTCGGTGAATGGCGCGCCCGCATTGCGGCGTCCTCACTGCCCAACTGACAGCGTTAGGTCGGCCTTGCCCGGCCTGCGTGGAAGCCTCCCATGAATCTGCCTGTCCTCTCCGACTCTCCCACTCGCAACGCCGATCCTGCGGAACTGGCGCGCTTTGGTGAACTCGCCGCGCGCTGGTGGGACCCGGACGGCGACGCGCGGCCGCTGCACGATCTCAATCCGGCGCGGCTCGGCTACGTGGCCAAACGCGTGACTCTGCGCGGCGCTCGCGCACTGGATGTCGGCTGTGGCGGCGGTTTGCTGTCCGAGGCCCTGGCCGCCGCCGGCGCTGAGGTGGTCGCGCTGGATTTGGCGCCTGAGGTGCTGGAAGTGGCGCGGCTGCATCTTTATGAATCCGGGCTCAAGGTCGACTACCGCGAGCAGGCGGTCGAGGATCTGGCGTCTGCGGCGCCGGCGAGCTTCGATGTCATCACCTGCATGGAGATGCTCGAACATGTGCCCGATCCCGGCTCGGTGATCGCGGCCTGCGCGCGCTTGCTCAAACCCGGTGGCCGACTGTTTCTTTCGACCTTGAACCGCACCCCGGCGGCGTTCGCGCTGGCCATTGTCGGGGCCGAATACGTGATGCGCCTGCTGCCGCGCGGCACGCATCGCTACGCCCAGTTCATCCGCCCTGCCGAACTCGCGCGCGGCGTGCGCGCCGGCGGGCTCGAGCTCGAAGACGTCAGCGGCCTGCACTACAACCCGCTGACCCGCAGCGCCCGCGTCGGCGGCCACGCCGCGGTCAACTATCTGGCCTGCGCGCGCAAACCGGAGGCGGCTGATGCGTGAGCGCGGCGCCGTTCTGTTCGATCTCGACGGCACCCTGGTCGACAGCGCCGAGGATCTGCTGGTTGCGGCGAACGCACTGCGCGAACGGCGTGGCCTGGCGGCGATCTCGATCGAGGCGTTCCGCCCCAGCGTGTCGCGCGGTGCGCGCTCGATGCTGGCGGTCTCGGTGCCCGGCTTCGCGGTTGAGGATGTCGACACCGTCAACGAGTTCTTGGCCGTTTACGCCGAGGCCATCGCCGCGCGCAGCCGCCTGTTTCCGGGCATCGACGGCCTGCTGCAGCAGATCGAGACGCGCGGCCTGCGCTGGGGCATCGTCACCAACAAGGCCGAGGCTCTGGCGCGCGCGCTCGTCGATGCGCTCGGCCTGGCGTCGCGCTGCGCGGTGCTGATCGGCGGCGACACTCTGTCGGAGCGCAAGCCGCATCCGCTGCCGCTGCTGGAAGCCTGCCGCAGGCTAGAGGCCGCGCCCGCCGCCAGCCTGTACCTGGGCGATGATCCACGCGATATCGAGGCGGCACTCGCGGCCGGAATGCGCGGCATCGCCGTGCAGTGGGGATACTTCGATCCTGAGCATCCGCCGCAGGGCTGGGGCGCGCACCGGGTGATCGATGCGCCCAGCGAGCTGCTCGATGAAGCGCTGTTCGGCGGCGGCGCGTCCAAATGAGCGAGCCCAGCGTCGAAGCGCAGCTGCGCAAGCTGCAGGCGCGCCGATCCGAGCTGCCCCTGCAGAGCCTGTTCCTGCCGCCCGCGCAGCGCATCGAAGTGGCCCTGTGGTATGCGCTGCAGGACGAAATCGAAGAGGCCTGCTTCGAGCTGTCGGAGCCGTTTATCGCCCAGACCAAGCTGGCCTGGTGGGCGGAAGAGCTCGCCCGCGGCTGTGCCGGCCAGGGCAGGCATCCGCTGGTGCAGGCGCTGTTTGGGCAGGAACCGGTCGATGCCTCCGACCAGTCCGCGCTGTGGCGGGCGCTGCCCGAAGCGGCGCTGCATCTGGTCGAGCGCGATCTCGCGCCCGCGTCGGTGGCCGAGGCGCTCGCCAGCCTGCAGCCGCTGGCCGCAGCGCTGGATGCGCTGGAGCGCAGCCTGTTCGGCGGCGCGACGGCGAGCGGGCTGATTGCCGTGGATCTGCTGCTGCGCCGCCAGCAGCGTGCTGAAGCCGGCCACTTCGCGCAGGCTCGGCTGCCGCGCAATCTGCTGGCGAGACACGGTCTGGCGCCTGCGCACTTCGCCGAGCGCGAGCGGCTGCCGGCGCGGCTGGCGTTCGTGCGCGATCTGGCGGGGGAGCTGCGCGCGGCACTGCCGGTCGTGGCCGAGCCGCTGGCGCGTCCGCGCGCACTGCAGATCGCGGTCGCTCAATGGCGGCTGGCGCGCCTTTCTCGTGAGGGCAGGGTGCCCGCGCCGCGCGGGTTTCCCCTGATGTTTTCGCTGTGGCGGGCGGCGCGCCACAGCGCGCCAATGCCTGTGCCCGCAAGCTCCGGCGGGGCGCTTGAGTGAAGGCTTGCTGCAGTGGTTCCGCGAAAGTCAGCGAATTCCCGCATGCATCGGCCGCTCAGCCGGCGTGGGCTATAGTCGCGTCGGTTAGATAGGCCAGCGGCCGGCGCATCCAGCCTCCTGTGGCTCGGCCAAGCAGTCTCTTGCACGTGCTCGGCGACGCCCCGACCAGCGCCGCTCCGCCCGGCCGAAAGCCACAGCGCTGTGCGCCCGCAGCGGCCTCGTGCAGAGGGTTCGGCCGGCGAACATGCAGACGCTTGATCTCGCGTAAAGACTTGACGTGAAGGCGACACCCCCCCACATAAGGTGCTCGTGGACATTCCCATGACTCATCCCGAGGAGACCCAAGTGTCCCCACCGATTGCTGACAACACCGTGCGCGCCATGCCCGACATCGCCTCCGAGGCCAAACCTGCGGTGGCCGGCGTGCTCGACTGGGTCGGCATGGGCCATATCGAAGTGCCGGTAAGCATCGCCAGCGCGGATGGCTCCACCGTCACCAGCGGCGCCCGCGTGACCGCGTTCGTCAATTTGAAGCGCCCGGACGTGCGCGGCATCCACATGTCGCGGCTCTACCTGCATGTTGACAAGGCCCTGTCCAACGACACGCTGTCGCCCTGCAGCCTGCGCCGGCTGCTGAGAGATTTTCTGGAGTCGCACGCCGAACTCTCCGACCGCGCCCTGGTGCGGGTGGAGTTCGAGTACTTGGTGCGGCGGCGCGCGCTGAAGAGCGACAACGCCGGCTGGAAGAACTATCCGACGGTCATCACCGGGCTGATGGAGAACGGCCAGTTCCAGGTCGAGCTGTCGGTTCAGATCCCGTATTCCAGCACCTGCCCGTGTTCGGCGGCGCTGGCTCGGCAGCTCATCCAGGAGCAGTTCCAGACCGATTTCCCGTCCGAGCTTGAGTTCGACCGCGAGGCCGTACTGGCGTGGCTCGGCACCGAGTCGGGTATCCGCGCCACGCCGCACAGCCAGCGCTCGTCGGCCGAGGTGCGCGTGCGCCTGCTGCCCTCGTTCGCCAACTTCCCGATCATCGACGTGATCGACCGCATCGAAGATGCGCTGAAGACGCCGGTGCAGTCGGCGGTCAAGCGCGAGGACGAGCAGGCGTTTGCCCTGCTCAACGGCGAGAATCTGATGTTCTGCGAGGACGCTGCCCGGCGCATGCAGGCGGCTTTGAACGCAGACGAGCGCATCGCCGATTTCTGGGTGCGCGCCTCGCACTACGAAAGCCTGCACCCGCACAACGCAGTGGCGGTAGCGGTGAAAGGCGTCGCCGCGGGCTACAGCAACGGCTTTGACTGGATCGCGCCTTTGTCCAATCACCACTGAGTTCGCTGCAGCAGAACGCTACAAAAAACCCCGGCCTCGACGGCCGGGGTTTTTTGTTGTCGCGACACTGCGGTGCTCACCAATACGGGCGGTAGCCCCACCACGGTCCCCAGTAGGGCGAGCGCATCGGGTAGGCGTAGCGCGCGTCGGCGCGCGCTGAATCTTCCGGCCACAGGTAGACCACCTCGGCGGCGAGCTTCGGATAGCGGTAGTTGAAGGCGCCGATCTGGCGCTCCTCAAAGCCCTCGATGCGGCCGGTAAAGGTCACGTCGCGGCCCTCGGCAAACAGCGCGGGGTCGTAGAAACCGCTGCGACAGGCCAGGAAGCGGCCGTCGCTCTCTTCGCGTTTCAGCATGGGCTTGCCGCTGGAAGTCAGCGGTCTGGACAGGACCACGAAGCAGGTCTGGTCGGGCGCAGGCTCGACGGCGATCAGGCTGCCGCCCCAGCGCACGCTGGCGCCCTGGCTGCTCTGGCTGCGCACTTGGTCAGGGCTCAGCGCAGGAAACTCGCCGCGGATGGGGGCAGGGCCGCTTGCGCAAGCGGCAAGCGCCAGCGCGAGGCTGCAGGGAACAAGTACGTTGCGGATGCGGGACATGCGGACATCTCCTCGTTGTGTTGCGGTGACGACAGCGACGCTGCCGGCGCGGCGCGCGCCGAGTGTGCGGTATCAGCGGCGCGTCCGACTTACGCGGAAGCCTCGCAGGGCACGGATCAAGCTGGCGCGAGCGGCGGGATCGCGATCTGCACCGTAGCGCTGGTGCGTGTAACCGGCGCTGAGCTCGCGCAGCGTGTCGGCGCACTCCGGCAGCGCGGCGGCGGCGCGCTCGGCGTAGCGCAGAGCGGGCTCATGCGGCGCTCGCGCCGGGCCGCTTCGCGCTAAGCGCGCGCAGAAGCGCAGATAGGCTGCGACCAGCGGGTCGGAGGCTTTGGGCGCGCCGCGCATCACCAGCCACAGGGTCAGGCCGAGGGCGATCGCCAAGCCACCGAGCAGGGCCAGACCGAGCTGGCGCCAGTCGTTGGCATCGATACCGAGGCTCAGCAGCAGGCTGCGCTGGCGCGCCGAATTGAAGCCGAGCACGGCGCTGTTCCAGCCGTGGCGCAGCCAGTCGGCGGCGTCGAGCAGCGGGCCCAGCGCACCGATCCAGCCGCTGCGGCGATCGCTGGCCTGTTCGCCGCCGCTGAGGATGCGTTCGGCGGCGACGGCCGCGGTCGGGTCGATGCGCACCCAGCCGCGGCCGTCGATCCAGACTTCGCTCCAGGCATGTGCGTCAGACTGCCGCACCACGATGTAGTCGCCCAGCGCGTTGTAGAACCCGCCCTGGTAGCCGGTGACCACTCGCGCCGGCACGCCGGCCATGCGCAGCATCACGGTGAAGGACGAGGAGAAGTGCTCGCAGTAGCCCTCGCGGGTGTCGAACACGAACTCGTCGACGCTGTGCCGGCCGAGCGTGGGCGGCGTCAGCGAATAGCTGAACTCGCGGTTGAACAGCTGCAGCGCTTCGCGCACCACTTGATCGGTGTCGAGGCCGCGCTGCTGCCAGTCTGCGATCAGCGCCGCCGTGCGCGGGTTGAAGCCCTCCGGCAGCGCAGTGAAGCGTCGCTGCAGATCAACCGGCATGCGGGTGTCAAACGCGATGCCGGGTACCGAGCGCAGCCGGTGACGGCTGACCTGCAGCAGCGGCCGCCGTGCGATCAGGCTGCGGTCGCGATTGAGCCGAAGCTCGGGATCGGCTTCGCTGCCGGGCGGCTGCAGCGGGACATCCAGGCCCATCACCCAGCGCCGGTCGGTGGGCTCCTGGATCAGCTCGTAGTCGAGCGCCTCATCGGTCGGGTCGCGCGGCGCCGGCTGCAGCTGGCTGAACCAGGGCGAGACGGTCCAGCGCCGGCCGTCGAACTCGTTGAAGACCGGGCCGCGCCAGTAGAGGTCGGCGTTGGCCGGCCGCGCGCCGAAAAACTGCGCGCGCAGAATCGGCGAGTCGTCGATGAACAGCGACGAGATGTCGCCGGGCGCCATGCTGTCGCTGAGGCCGGTACGCGCTTCGCCGGCGTTGTCGGGCAGGCCCCACAGCGGCTGCGCCAGTCGCGGAAACAGCAGAAAGCCGGCGACCGCCAGCGGCAGCGACAGCAGCATCAGCAGACCGGTGGCGCGCAGCCGCGCCGGCAGGCCGGGCGCATCGGCGGGGGTCCCGCTCTCCATCTCGCTGGCGCGCGCCAGCGCCGACAGCACCAGCACCGCGGCCAGCAGCGCCAGCACCAGCGTGGTCGGCGACTGGTCGAGCAGGAAGGCGGCCATGATCCCGAACAGGCTGAAGCTGAGCAGCGCGCGGGCGTCGCGCAGCCGATGCGTTTCCAGCAGCTTCAGCGCGAGCATGGTGGCGAGCAGTCCAGCGCCGGTGTCGCGGCCGAACTTGAAGCCGTAGATGTAGAGCACGAGGCCAGCAACGCCGAGGGTCAACAGCAGGCGCAGCCACGCCGGTATGTGGGCGCCTCGCAGGCCGGCGAGGGTGCCCAGTAGGCCGAGCAGGATCAGTATCGGCCCAAGCCACCCCTGCAGCTGCAGCCCGAGCGGCAGCAGCGCGGCGATCGCGGCGGCGGCGCACCACGCGAACACCGCCCGCGGAAGCATCGCGCGCGGCCGCCGCACGATGCGACGGTGGAGTTCAGCCAGCAGCCGCGACGCCGCTGCGCTCATGGCAGCAGGGCCAGCGCGCGCAGGCCCGCGTGCAGTTGCGCTTCGCCGCGCCCCGGGCCGATTTGCTGCTCGGGAAGCCGCAGTACGGATCTCAGGCCGCGGCGTTCGGCTTCAACCAGCCAGCGCGCCAGACGCTCGATGCGCTGCTCCTGGGGCAGGCCCGCCAGCGCGGCGTAGTCGAGCACAACTTCGAGCCCGGCCGGGCTTTCGAACTCCCGCACCAGCGGCCGGCCCAGCTGCGCGCTGCGTTTCCACGCCATCAGCCGCAGGGGGTCGCCGGGGCGATACTCGCGCAGCCCGTGCACTTCTTCGCTGGGGCTGCGCTGCCGGCGCTGGGAGCCCAAGCCGCCGTCGCCGGGCAGCGGCGGTGCGTGGTCTTCAAGCCGCGGGTAGACCAGCACTTCGGCCTGCGGATTGAGCCAGCTCCAGACCACAAACAGGCCCAGCGGATAGCGCGTGGAGAGCTTGATGCGGCCAACCGGATGCAGGCCGCGGCGCGCGGTCGGCATCGACAGCTCGGGGCTGGCGAAGCGCTCGGGCCGGCACTCGAAGACGCGCGTGGATTCGCCGCGGGTGAGGCTCAAGCCGCGCCGAGCACGTTTGCCTTCACCGACGAATCGCAGCCGCAGCTCGGCGTTCTCGCCTGCGTGCACCGGCGCGGCCGAGACCTCGATCAGACTCAAGCCTGACAGCCCGAGATAGCCGCGCAGCAGGGCGGTGTGAACGCTGGAGCCGATCAAAAAAACCAGCATCAGCGCCGGATTGTTGTTGTAGTTCAGCGCGCCCACGGCCATCGCAAACAGCAGCGCGCAAAAGAATGCGCCGAAGCCGCTGGGCAGCACGTAGATGCGGCGGCGGTGGATGCCGATCGGCAGCGGCTCCGGCTGGCGCAGCCGGGTCAGCGCCGGCAGGCGTTGCTCGGCCTGCGTCTGCAGCCACAGCCAAAGCGGCTCGATCGGGCGTCGAAGGAGGGCGCGGCGTTCAGGCACGGCGGCGTCCGCCTAGGCTTCGACCGCGACCGAGGCCAGCAGCGTGCGGGACAGCGCCTCGCGGCTGCCGCGGTCGGAATCGGGCACCAGCCGATGTGCGGTGACTTCAACGAAAAGCGCCTGAATGTCGTCCGGCAGCACGTGCGCGCGGCCAGCCAGCAGCGCTTGCGCGCGACCCACTCGCAGCAGGGCCAAGCCGGCGCGCGGCGACAGGCCCACGCGGATGCCGGCAAAGTCGCGGCTGGCCGCGAGCAGGCGCTGCACGTAATCCACCAGCGCGTCGGAGGCGTGCACGCCGTTCGCTGCGTCGCGCAGCGCGAGTACGTCCTCGGCGCTCAGCTGCGGCAGGCTGCGCTGGATCAGCTCGCGGCGGTCGGCGCCGGCGAGCATGGCGCGCTCGAATTCGGCCTCTGGATAGCCCATCGACAGCCGCAGCAGGAAGCGGTCTAGCTGCGAATCCGGCAGCGGGAAAGTGCCGGTCAGGTCGACCGGATTCTGGGTCGCGATCACGAAAAACGGATGCGGCAGCCCGTGGCAGACGCCGTCGATGGTGACCTGCTGCTCGGCCATGGCTTCGAGCAGGGCGCTCTGTGTGCGCGGCGGTGCGCGGTTGATCTCGTCGGCCAGCAGCAGCTGGGTGAACACCGGCCCGGGATGAAAGCGGAAGCTGTGCTGGTCGGCCTCGTAGACCGAAACGCCGAGAATGTCCGAGGGCAGCAGGTCGGCGGTGAACTGCAGGCGCTGGAAGTCCAGCCCCACCGAGGCGGCCAGCGCGCGCGCCAGCGTGGTCTTGCCGAGCCCGGGCAGGTCTTCGATCAGCAGGTGACCGCCGGCCAGCAGGCAGGCGAAGGCCAGCTCGATCTCGCGGGGCTTGCCGAGCACCAGCGCGTTGACCTGGGCCAGCGCGGCGTGGAGGGCGCTGCGGCTGGCTTCGGGTAGGATCGCGGCCGATCGGGCGGGTGCGGGCATAGGGGTGACCTTGAAGGTGAATTCAATGCAGGCGCAGAAGTGTAGACCCGGCCCGGTGAGTGCCGCATGCGCATAGGCGCAGTCAGCGAGGTCTCCGCCGCCGCGATGGCGCGCGGGTTTTGGGCGCTGTGGGGCCTGCTGCTGCTGGCCCGCGTCGTGCTCGCGTCCACGCTGCCGCTGTTTGGCGACGAGGCCTTCTACGCCTGGGAATCCCGCCACCCGGCCTGGGCCTATTCCGATTTGCCCGGCGCGACCGCCTGGGCGATCTGGCTGGGTCGGCAGCTGTTTGAACACGAGTTTGGCGTGCGTCTGGTCAGCGTGCTGCTGGGGGCCTGGCTGCCGCTGCAGATGATGCGCATCGCCGACGCCGCCGGCCTCGGCGCACTGCGTTTTCAGGTCGGCGGCCTGTGCCTGCTGCTGCCGCTGCTGTCGATCAACGGCGCGCTGGCGCTGCCCGAGCCGCTGCTGCTGATGGCCGCCGCGCTGTGCCTGCATGCGCTGCTGCGGCTGCAGGCGCTGGGGCCGAACGCGCGGCTCGCGCTGGCGCTGCCGCTGTTCGCCGAGCTGCTGTGCGGGCTGGCGCTGGGCGCGTTCAGCCACTATCGCTTCTTGGCCGTGCTGGGCGCGGGCGCTGCGGCGCTGCTGTGGGTGCCGGCAGCGCGCGCGCTGCTGCGCGATCCGCGCCTGTGGGCGGTGACGGCGCTCGGCGCCAGCGCCTGGCTGCCGCTGCTGCTGTTCGACCTCGACGGCGGCTCCGCCGGCTGGCGTTTTCAGTTCGTCGAGCGTCATCCGTGGCAATTCCAGAGCGAAGCGCTTCGGGTGCCGCTGGAGCAGGCGCTGGTGGCCACCCCGTTGGCCTGGGTGCTCATGCTGGCGGCCATTCCTTCGGCCCTGCGCGATCGCGCGCGAGCGCCGGGACCGGCGCTGCTGGCGGCGGCCGCTGCCAGTCTGCTGCTCGGCCTGTATGTGGTCGGCTGGTTTGCCGACCGCGATCGGGTGTCGTTTCACTGGCCGCTGGTCGGACAGCTCGCGCTGCTGCCGCTGCTGGCGATGCGCCTGCAGCGAGCGGGGCCGCGTCTCGTCGGCGCGACCTGGGCGCTGCTGGCGCTGGGCGCAGCGCTGACCTGGGCGCTGGGCTTTGCGCTGGCCTCGCCCGCAGCGCGCAGCGCGCTGGCCCAGCACAGCGGGCTTGCCGACAATTTCTCCGGCGCCGCCGAGGCGCAGGCGGCGGTCGTTAAGGCGCTGTCGACGCTGCCGCCGGGAACCCGGCTGGTGGCCGACAATTTCCTGCTGGCGGCCCAGCTGGTGCAGGCGCGCAGCGGCGATCAGAGCCTGGGGGTGATGGATCACCCTGCCAATGCCCGCCATGGCCGCGCGCGCCAGCTTGCCCTGTGGGGTAAGGACGAATCCGGCTGGATCTCTCAGCCGGACCCGGCCAGGCTGCTGCTGGTCGAGGAGACTGCGCTTGGACTGCGCGAACGGCTGCCCTGGCAGCACGCCCTGTGCGAGCGCCTGCCCGGCCTGCGTGCGCTCGCCGAGCTGCAGGTGAATGCCGGCGCCAAGCGGCTGCTGCTGTTCGTGCAGCGGCCGGGTGAGCGCGCTGGATGCGATTTCCCGGCGCTGGCTTATCTGGACGCTCCGGCCGACGGTGCGCACCTGGGTCGGCGCTTCACGCTGGCCGGCTGGGCGATCCAGGATCGGGTCGGGCTGGCCTCGGTGCAGGTGCTGCTGGACGGGCGGACGGTCGCACAGGCGCGCATCGATATCGATGCGCCGGGGGTCCGCCGGCAATGGCCGCAGTCGACTGATCCCCGCCATCCGCAGGTCGGGATCGAAGCGGTGGTCGAGGTGCCGAACGGGCTGCAGGGCGATCGCCGGCTCGGGCTTCGCCTAACCGGCGTCGACGGCCAAGTGCGTGAGCTGCCGATGGCGCGGGTGCGGATCTCGCCCTGAAGACTTCCAGTGTCGGAATTCCCTGAATATAGGGCGCGCCGGCAAGTGACTGGGTTCGCTGCGCGCCGTGGGTCAGACCGCTGCTTCGAACTGGGGCTGCGGCAAACGCTGCCCGTAGCGTCGCCGGATCAGCGCTTGCCGCGTCGCAGCGCCGCCGGTTCGCGGGCGGCCTGCTCGATGACTGCCTGAGTGACATCGTCAAGCTCGGCGCCGGCGCGCTCCAGCCGCGAGAGCTGCGAGGAAATCGTCTGCCGCGCCCGCGCCATCGCCGCTTCCGCATGCTTGAGCTCGGCCAAGCTGGCGCCTGCGCCATGGCGTGAGATCCACAGGCGATGCTCCAGCAGGTCGCGCAGCGCTTGCTGGACGCGCTGGTCGGCATCCAGCGAGGCGCGCGCAACCGCGCCAATATCGGAAGGCATGCGGCCAACCACGTCCTGCATTGCGGTCATCCGCTGGCGCGTTTGCTGCAGCAACGCTTCCAGCTGATCGGCGCCCTCCAGCAGGCGAATCAGCGCGCGCTCGCGGCTGGCGGCCCGGTGAAACGGCAGCCAAGCGATGAGACCGACCAAGGCAAACGCGGCAATCAGGGCAAGAATGATCTGCACGCCCACTTCCTACACCCGAAAAACAGGGGTCGAGTCTGCCCCAGGGGAAGTCAGGCGGCAATGAAGCGGGCTCTGGACGGGCCATTTCTGGTCGGGCCGCATGACCAGCCGAACTGCGCGGCTGGCTGCCGGCGGGATCGAAACCGCCTGCGAGGCCGCTGCCCGACATCGGTGATGCGGCGATTCGCTGAATCGTGGAATCGCGAAGCTAGCCGCAGACACGGCATCGCTGCCGTCGTCAGCGCTGTTGCGACGAACAGAGTGTGCCGGCGGCGCAGCGGCGCTACCGCGTCGACGTGCTCCCGAGGGGTTTGACGCTGCCGCGGTCGCCGCCTATCATGGACGGCTTATGTCCACGAACCTGCCCGAGACGGTCGATGCCGTGCGCATGCTGTCCGGACGGCGCTGCTTCGACGGGCGCCTGCCGATTGCGGCTTTTCCGCGTTTCGCGGAGGCCCTGCAGCGTAGCGAAGGCGAGGTCAGTTACGCCCTGGAGTTCGGTAGCGACGGGCTCGGCGTTGATTTCCTTGAAATCCGCGCCCAGTGCTCGCCCTGGCTTGTGTGTCAGCGCTCTCTGGAGCCCTATCAGCAGCCGGTGGAGCTTCTGCAGCGACTCGGATTGATCCGCCGCGAAACTGACGAAGCCGGTCTGCCGGAGGGCTATGAAGCCCTGCTGCTCCCGGAAGACCGCCATCTGAACCTGCGGGAGTTGATCGAGGACGAGCTGATCCTGGCGCTGCCGCTGATACCGGCTCGCGAAGATGTCGAGCTGCCGGCGCAGTACGTGGAAGACCCAGATGCAGTGGAAGCCGAACCGAAGCCCAACCCGTTCGCGGCTCTGGCGGCACTGAAGAAAGACTAGGGCGGCAGCGCCCAAATTGACCGCAGGCCCGCAGTTTTCATTTTGAATCAAGGGCTTGTCGAACCCGCAACACCCAAGAATTGAAGCTGGAGAATCACCATGGCAGTGCAGAAAAGCCGCGTCACCCCCTCCAAGCGCGGCATGCGCCGTTCCCACGACGCGCTGACCGCCAAGCAGCTGGCGACCGACCCGACCACGGGCGAGACCCATCTGCGGCACCACATCACTGCTGACGGTTTCTACCGCGGCAAGAAGGTGATCAACACCAAGGCGTCGGTCGAGGCCGAATAAGCCGCGGCTGCCCTCGGGCAGCCATGCCGGCGAAAATCTCACGCCAAGGCGGTGGATCGAAAGGTCCGCCGCCTTTGCTGTGGGCGGCTGTTGCCGTCGACGGTGGCCGCGGCGGGTTCGTCCGCCGATCGGGCGGAAGCCGACCTGCTGCGGCGGACAGGAGACACAGAAGCGGGCAATCCGGCGCTCGCTGGCCCTGCTGTCGCAATACAGTCATCATCGCGTGCGCCGGCCGGTTCCGATCGCGCCCCAAGGCTGAGGCCCACGCCGGGCCACGCAGCCGCGCACCCCTACCGACCTCAGGAGTCAGCCGATGGCATTCGCACGCATTCTCGGCACGGGCAGCTACCTGCCCGAGCGCATCGTCACCAATGAAGACCTGGCGACGCGCATCGACACGTCCGACGAATGGATCCGCGAGCGCACCGGCATCCGCCAGCGCCATGTGGCGGCCGAAGGTCAGACCACGGTCGATCTGGCCGAACAGGCCGCGCTGCGCGCGCTGGAGGCGGCCGGGATCAAAGCCTCCGAGCTCGATCTGATCGTGCTCGGCACCACCACACCCGACATCGTGTTTCCGTCCTCGGCCTGCCTGCTGCAGCACCGGCTGGGCGCCAACGGCTGCGCGGCCTTCGATGTCAACGCCGCGTGTTCGGGGTTCATCTACGCCCTGGGCATCGCCAACGCGATGATCCGCAGCGGAATGGCCAAGAAGGCTTTGGTCATCGGCGCGGAGACGCTCACCCGCATGCTCGACTGGAGCGACCGCACAACCGCGGTGCTGTTTGGTGACGGCGCCGGCGCGGTGGTGCTGGAGGCCTGCGATGAGCCGGGGATTCTGTCCACTCATCTGCACGCCGACGGCGGCTACGGACACCTGCTGCAGACCGATGTAGGAGTGTCGCGCGGCTTCAAGGAAAACGAGCCCAATGCCGGCCTGCGCATCCGGATGACCGGCAACGAGGTCTTCAAGGTCGCGGTGAAGACCCTGGACTCGGTGGTCGAAGAGACCCTGCAGGCCAATGGTTTGGCTAAATCCGACCTCGACTGGCTGATTCCCCACCAGGCGAATCTGCGCATCATCACCGCCACCGCCAAGCGGCTCGACATGTCGATGGATCGGGTGATCGTTACGGTGGACCGTCACGGCAACACGTCGGCGGCCTCGGTGCCGCTGGCGCTGGACGAAGCCGTGCGCTCGGGCAAGGTCAAGCGCGGTGAGCTGCTGCTGCTGGAAGCCTTCGGCGGCGGCTTCACCTGGGGCTCGGCGCTGATTCGCTTCTGACTTTTTCTGGCGCCTTGAAACGGCTCGATGCGCCGGCAGGTTTCAGCGGCCAGCGTGGGCTGCTTTAGATTTTCGGCACTGGCGCAGAAGGGGCAGTAATCCACGATTTCCCGAGCGTTGCGCGCGCCAGAGGCTGCGCGTGGCCGCCGCGGGACTGGGCCCTTCAGCGCAGTCTGCACGGGCGTCCGAAGCCCCTGCTCGGGCTCACCCTACGCCCCGGTACAGACGACTTGGCGGGGGCTTCCCGTATCATGCGCGGCCCGCCGACAGCGCTGCTGCTGGCTCTCCAAGGATTCCTGCGCTCGATGTCATCCCGCCTCGCCTTCGTGTTTCCCGGTCAGGGCTCACAGTCGCCCGGCATGCTCGCTGATCTGGCCGACCGCTATCCGGCTCTGCTCGACAGCTTCAAGGAAGCCTCCGACGGCGCGGGCGTTGATCTGTGGGCGATCGCCGCCGCCGCGGACGATGCGCGCCTCAACCAGACCGAGTTCACCCAGCCAACCCTGCTCGCCGCCAGCGTCGCGGTATGGCGCCTGTGGCGCGCGCAAGGCGGCAGCGTGCCGGCGCTGCTGGCCGGCCACAGCCTCGGCGAGTACAGCGCCCTGGTGGCCGCCGAGGCGCTGAGCCTTGCTGATGCTGCGCGTCTGGTGCGCGAGCGCGGCCGGCTGATGCAGGCGGCCGTGCCCGCGGGCAGCGGCGCGATGGCGGCCGTGCTGGGTGTCGACGATGCCCTTGTCGAAGCGGCCTGCGCCGAAGTCTCCGGCAACCGCGTGGCGGTGCCGGCGAACTACAACTCGCCGGGACAGATCGTGATCGGCGGCCATGCCGACGCCGTCGACGCAGCGATCGCGCTGCTGGCCGAGCGCGGCGTGCGCAAGGCAATCAAGCTGGCGGTCAGCGTGCCTTCGCATACGCCGCTGATGCGCGAAGCGGCCGGGCAACTCGCCGAGCGCATCGAGGCCCTTGCCTGGCGGATGCCCAGCCTGCCGCTGGTGCACAACATCGATGGCCTGCAGGCCGCTGACCTTGCTGCACTGAAGTCCGCGCTGGTGCGCCAGCTCTACCTGCCGGTGCGCTGGACCGCCTGCGTGCAGGCGATCGTCGCGCGCGGCGCGACTCGCATGATCGAGTGCGGCCCCGGCAAAGTGCTGGCCGGCCTCGCTAAACGGATCGACCGCAGCCTCGAGGCGCGCAGCCTCGGCGCGCTGGCCGACTTCGAAGAAGCCTTGGCCGCCGACCGCGCGCCTTGAGCCTCGCACTTCCAGGATTGGAGACTCCAATGAACATGACGCTGAAGGGCGAAATCGCGCTGGTGACCGGCGCCAGCCGCGGCATCGGTGCGGCGATTGCCGACACCCTGGCCGGGCTCGGTGCCACCGTGATCGGCACGGCCACCAGCGAGCCGGGCGCTGCGGCGATCGGCGAACGGCTGGCGGCGCACGGCGGCAGCGGGCGCGTGCTCGACGTCGCCGACGGCGCCGGGGTGGAGGCCCTAATCGAGGCGGTCGGCAAGCAGGTTGGCCCGATCAGCATCTTGGTGAACAATGCCGGGATCACCCGCGACGGCCTGCTGATGCGAATGAAGGACGAGGACTGGCAGGCGATCCTCGACACCAACTTGAGCTCGGTCTATCGCACCAGCAAGGCGGTGCTGCGCGGCATGATGAAAGCGCGCAAAGGTCGCATCATCAATATCGCCTCGGTCATCGGCGTGACCGGCAATGCCGGCCAGGCCAACTACGCGGCGGCCAAGGCCGGCATCATCGGCTTCTCGAAATCGCTGGCGAAAGAGATCGGCAGCCGCGGCATTACCGTCAACGTGGTGGCGCCGGGCTTTATCGATACCGACATGACCCGCGGCCTGCCGGAAGACGCGCGCAGCGCGCTGCTCGGGCAGATCGCGCTGGGCCGCCTCGGCGCGCCCGCCGACATCGCTCAGGCGGTCGCCTTTCTGGCCGGGCCGTCGGCCGCCTACATCACCGGCGAGACCCTGCATGTGAACGGTGGTATGTATATGCCCTGATGCGCGCTGCGCATTTGTGGCGCTTTTTTCGCAGCGTTTTCAACACCACCCGTCGGGCGCAGACGGGCCCCCGACCTGGCCGTGTAGTGCGGCCCGGCGGTTACCACTACAATGCGCCGAGTTTTACGGACAGGAATCGAACCCCATGAGCAGCATCGAAGAACGCGTCAAAAAGATCGTCGTGGAACAGCTGGGCGTCAAGGAAGATGAAGTCACCCCCAACGCCTCCTTTGTGGACGATCTGGGCGCGGACTCGCTCGATACCGTCGAGCTGGTGATGGCGCTCGAGGAAGAGTTCGAGTGCGAGATCCCTGACGAAGACGCCGAGAAGATCACCAGCGTGCAGCAGGCGATCGACTACGTGAAGACGCACGTCAAGCCCTGAGCCGCAGCCTTACGCAGAGCGGAGGGCGCCCGCAAGGCGCGCCCTCCGCGCGTTCGCGCTGAAAATCCGCGTCTGTCGGCGCGGGCGCCTGCAGCTGCAGAGGCCGCAGCCGCAGCCGCACACGTTCACGATCTGAACCGTCAGCGGCGCACGTCGCTGCGGTTTGTCACTCGCCGATGAGCCCATCGGCACGGAGCCCGCATGAGCAAGCGTCGCGTCGTCATCACCGGCATGGGCATCGTTTCGCCGGTAGGAAATGATCTTGCAAGCGCCTGGGACAACATCACCCACGGCCGCTCGGGCATCGGCCCGATCACCCATTTCGATCCCGCTGCGTATGCCACCCGCATCGCCGGCGAGGTTCGCGGTTTCGATCCCACCGCCTATATTCCCGCCAAGGAAGCCAAGCGGATGGATCCATTCATCCACTACGGCGTTGCCGCCGGCCTGATGGCGATCAGGGACGCCGGGCTTGAGATCCTTGAGTCCAACGCCGAGCGTATCGGCACGATCATCGGCTCTGGCATCGGCGGCATCCTCGGTATCGAGGAAACCACTCTCCGGCTCAGCGAGGGCGGCCCGCGCAAGGTGTCGCCGTTCTACGTGCCGAGCACCATCATCAACATGGTCTCCGGCCACCTGTCGATCCTGACCGGGATCAAGGGCCCGAATTTTTCGGCCGTATCCGCCTGCGCCACCGCCAACCACTCGGTCGGCATGGCGATGCGTTTGATCCAGTACGGCGATGCCGACGTGATGGTCGCCGGCGGCGCCGAGCGCGGCAGCAGCCCGACTTCGGTGGCCGGCTTCTGCTCGATGAAGGCGATGTCCACCCGCAACGACGAGCCGACCCGCGCCTCGCGGCCCTGGGACGCCGAGCGCGATGGCTTCGTCATGGGCGACGGCGCCGGCGTACTCGTGCTGGAAGAGTACGAACACGCCAAGGCGCGCGGCGCGCGCATCTACTGCGAACTGGCCGGATTCGGCGCCAGCTCCGACGCCCACCACATGACGGCACCCGCCGAAGACGGCGAGGGCGCCGCGCGCTGCATGATCGCTGCGCTGAATGACGCCGGTATCAATGCTGACCAGGTCGGCTATCTCAACGCCCACGGCACTTCGACGCCGCTCGGCGACCTCGCCGAGACGATGGCGATGAAGCGCGCGCTCGGCGATCACGCCTACCGCACCCTGGTGAGTTCGACCAAGTCGATGACCGGGCACCTGCTGGGCGCTGCCGGCGGCGTCGAGGCGGTGTTCAGCATCCTCGCCATCCACCACGGTATTGCTCCGCCGACGATCAATCTGGACACCCCTGGTGAAGGCTGCGACCTCGACTACGTGCCCAACGTGGCCCGCGAGAAGACGATCAACGTCGCGATGTCGAACGGATTCGGCTTTGGCGGCACCAACGGCACGCTGGTGTTCCGGCGCGTCTGAGCGCCGCGCACCGGGCCGCAACGGAGACCAGGGCTGACCATGCCGCAGCGCGCGCTCGCCTCCGCTGCGGTGGATCTGCTCGACCTGCACCGTCTGGCGCCGCAGCGCTATCCGTGTTTGCTGGAAAGCGCTGCCGCGGGCGGTCGCGCGCGCTTTGATTTGCTGCTGGCCCTCCCCGAAGGCGGCTTTCGGCTTGACCCTGACGGCCGCTGCGCGCGCCTGGACGGCAGCCCGCTCACCGGCGGTTTTCTTGCGCAGCTCGACTGCGCATTCGCGGCCGCCGGCGCGCTGCCGCAGGCGTCTTCGCTGCCGTTTTCCGGCGGCTGGGCGCTGCTGCTCAGCTACGAGCTGGCCGCCGAGGTCGAGCCACGGCTTGCACTCAGGCAGGCGCCCGCCGGGCTGCCGGTGGCGCTGGCTCTGCGCTGTCCGGCGGCGATCCTGCGCGACCGCCAGAGCGGTGCCGTCTGGGCAGTCGCGGAAGCCGATCATCCGCATTCCGACGCGCTGCTGGACCAGCTGCAGCAGGACTGGCAGCACATCGCAGACCGGCCCGCCGGCGCCGCCGCTGCAGCGCCGCTGCCGGCGCACCGGATCAGCGAAGCCGAGGCCTCGCGGTTTACCGACGGCGTGGGTCGGATCGCTCAGTACCTGCGCGCGGGCGACGTGTTCCAGGTCAATCTCTCGCGCGCCTGGCGGGTCGAGTTCGAACAGGCGCCTGCGCCGGCGGATCTCTACGCCCGCCTCCGCCATGCCAATCCCGCGCCGTTCGCCGGGCTGTTTGCGTTCGACGATTGGGCGGTGCTCAGCTCCTCGCCGGAACGTCTGCTGTCGGTGCGTTCGGGCCTTGCCGAAACCCGGCCGATTGCCGGCACCCGCCCGCGCCAGCCCGACGATGCGCTGGACGATGCGCGCCGTCGCGCCGAGCTGATCGGCCACCCCAAGGAGCGCGCCGAGCACATCATGCTGATCGATCTGGAGCGCAACGACCTCGGCCGCGTCTGCGTGCCCGGCAGCGTTGAGGTCGACGAACTGATGGGCCTGGAGAGCTACGCCCATGTGCACCACATCGTCAGCAACGTGCGCGGCCGCCTGCGCCCGGACGTGACGCCGGGGCAGGCGATTGCTGCGGTATTTCCCGGCGGCACCATCACCGGCTGCCCCAAGGTGCGCTGCATGGAGATCATCAGCGAGCTTGAGGAGGAGGGCCGCGGGCCCTACACCGGTGCGCTGGGCTATCTCGATCGCAGCGGCGACCTTGATCTCAATATTCTGATTCGCAGCCTTTGGCTGCGCGGCCGCCTGGCCGGTTTCCGCGCGGGCGCCGGCATCGTGGTCGACTCCGAGGCTGAGGCTGAGCTCGCCGAAACCCGGGCCAAGGCCCGCGGCCTGCTGCGCGCCTTCGGCGATCCGCAGTCGCCCTCAGCCAACGCGCGCCCGATAGCCAAGCCGAGCATCGCGCCGGCGCCAGACCGGGGAGCCGCGCAGGCCGCGGTCGGGCAGGGCGACTGATGCGGCTCGGCGTGCTCATCGACGGCGAGCGTCGCGACCGCTGTGAGGTCGACAATCGTGGCCTGAACTACGGCGACGGTGTGTTTGAAACCCTGCTGGTGCAGGCGGGCTCGCCGGTCTGGTGGGGCGAGCACCTGGCCCGTCTGCGGCGCGGCTGCGAGGCGCTCGGCATGCGTTTCCCGGACCCCGATCTGCTCGCCTACGAGGCCGACCAGCTCTGCGCCGGGCAGGCCCGAGCGGTGCTGAAGCTGGTGCTGGTGCGCAGCGGCGCCGGCCGCGGCTATGCGCCGGAGCCGGGCGCCCGCAGCCAGCGGATCCTCAGCCTGCATGCTGCGCCCATGCCCATCGGCCGTGACTACGTCGAGGGCATCGAGCTGCGCTGGTGCGAGATGCGGATGGCGCTGCAGCCGCGGCTTGCGGGGATCAAGCACCTCAATCGTCTGGAGAGCGTGCTGGCGCGCGCCGAGTTGGCCGGCAGTGCGGCGCAGGAGGGTCTGCTGCTGGACACCGCCGGCCGCGTGGTCTGTGCCACTGCGGCCAACGTATTCACGCTGAAAGCCGGCCGCCTGCGCACGCCCTCGCTGCGCGCCTGCGGCATCGCCGGCACCTGCCGCGACTGGGTGCTGTCGCGCGTCGACGTGGAGATCTGCGAGCTGCTGCCGCAGGACATCGAGCGGGCCGACGGCGTGTTCTTGAGCAGCAGCCTGCGCGGTATCCTGCCGGTCGCCCGGCTGCGCGACCGGATCTATCGCCCGCAGCCTTTGATCGCCGCCCTCGTGGCGCAGCTCTGGAACGAGGTTCCGGCGCTGGCGCCGCAGGCCTGAAGGAGTTCGTCGCACGTGAGCAAAACTCCACCCAAGGCGCGCCCGAAGCGGCGCTGGCTGCGCTGGCTTTCGACCCTGCTGCTGCTCGGCCTGCTGGGCGCGGGGGCCGCGGCCTACTGGCTGTGGCAGCAGTACCTCGATTTCAGCGCTGCGCCCGTGGCCGGGCTGACTGCCGAGACCGAGGTGATCCTGCAGCGAGGCGACGGCCTGCGCCGCGTGCTGCAGCGCCTTGAGGCGGTCGGCCTAGAGCCCGGCCGCGAAGAGCTCTGGCGTCTGCTGGCGCGCGAGATGGACGTGGGCGGGCGCATCCAGGCCGGCGAATACCGGCTGCCGGCCAGCGCCACGCCGCGCCAGCTGCTGCAGCAGTTTTCCGACGGCAGGGTGCTGCAGCGGCGCCTCACCGTGGTCGAGGGCATGAGCTTCCGCGAGCTGCGCCTGCTGCTGGCCGGCGCGGACGTGCTGGAGCAGACGCTGCCGGGGCTCGACGAGGCCGAGATCATGCGCCGGCTGGATGCGGCGGGCCTCCCTGCCGAAGGCCGCTTTCTGCCGGAAACCTACTACTACACCCGCGGCATGAGCGACCTGGACCTGCTGCGTCGGGCCAAGCGCGCGCTGGACCGCGAGCTGGCGGCGGCCTGGGCGACGCGGCAGCCCGACCTGCCGCTGAAGTCGCCGGAGGAGGCGCTGGTGCTGGCCTCGATCATTGAGAAGGAAACCGGGGTGTCCGGCGAGCGCCGCGAGGTCGCCGGCGTGTTCGCGCGGCGGCTGCAGCGCGGCATGCGCCTGCAGACCGACCCGACCGTGATCTACGGCGCCCGCGACAGCTACAGCGGCGTGATCACCCGCAGACACCTCGACACCGACACGCCCTGGAACACCTACACCCGCGACGGCCTGCCGCCGACGCCGATCGCCATGCCCGGCCGCGCCGCCCTGCGTGCGGCGGTCGACCCCGCACCCGGCGATACGCTGTACTTCGTCGCCAGCGGCGACGGCGGCCACGTGTTCTCGCGCACGCTCACCGAGCACAACCGCGCGGTGGCCCGCTGGCGCGCGCTTGAGCGCAGCCGATGAGTGGTCATTTTTCTTTGGCGCGCGCGATCGGCGCTGCGCGTTTCATCAGCTTCGAAGGCGGCGAAGGAGCGGGCAAGAGCACCGTCATTCATGCCGCCGCCGAGGCCTTGCGTACTGCCGGCAAGACCGTGCTGTTGACCCGCGAACCCGGCGGCACCGCGCTCGGCGAGGCGCTGCGCGCCGTACTGCTGAACGCAGAGTCGGGCGGGCTGTGCGCGGAATCGGAACTGCTGCTGATGATGGCCTCGCGCGCGCAGCTGGTGCGCGAGCTGATCGCGCCGGCGCTCGACCGCGGCGACTGGGTGCTGTGCGACCGTTTCACCGACGCCAGCTTTGCCTATCAGGGCGGCGGCCGCGGCATCGATTGCGGCCATATCGCTGAGCTGGAGCGCTGGGCTGCAGGCCTCAAGCCGGGCCTGACCTTCCTGCTGGATCTGCCGGTACAGGCCGGGCTGGCGCGCGCCGGCAGCCGCGCCGCGCCGGATCGCATCGAGCAGGAGTCGCTCGCCTTTTTCGAGCGGGTGCGCGCCACCTACCGCCAGCGCGCGGCCGCCGAGCCGCAGCGCTGGTGCGTGATCGATGCCAGCCAGCCCGCGGCGGCCGTTGCGGCGGCCGTGGTTCAGCGCCTGCAGCGGCACAGTGAGATCGCGCAATGAGTGCCTTCGCGCCCTGGCAGCAGCGCGCCTTCGAGCGTGCGATCGGCAGCCTGGCCGGGCAGCGCCTGGGCCACGGACTGCTGATCTGCGGCCCGGCCCGGCTCGGCAAGCGCGCGCTCGCCGATGCGCTGATCGCCCGCCTGCTGTGCACCGGCGCCGAGGGCGCTGCGCCCGCCTGCGGCGGGTGTCGAAGCTGCAGGCTGCTGGCCGCCGGCACCCACCCGGACCTGCGCCGCATCAGCTTCGCGCTGAACGACAAGGGCGAGCCGCGCAGCGTGATCGTGGTCGAGCAGATCCGCCTGCTCAGCGAGGCGATCGGCCTCAGCGCCCAGCTGGGCGGGGCCATCGTCACCGTCATCGACCCCGCCGACGCACTGAATGCCAACGCCGCCAACGCGCTGCTGAAAACGCTCGAAGAACCGCAGCCCGGCCGTTACCTGCTGCTGATCACCGACAGCCCGCATCGGCTGCCGGCCACCGTGCGCAGCCGCTGCCAGCGCATCGAGCTGCGGCCGCCCGACATCGATGAGGCCCGCGCCTGGCTGACGGCCGAGGGCGTGGCGCCCGCCCGCATCGACGAAGCCCTGCGCCTGGCCGATGGGCATCCGGGCGAGGCCCGTGCACTGATCGAAGCCGAAGGCCTGGCGCTGCGCACGGTAGTGGAAAAAGACCTGGCCGCACTGGCAAAGGGCCGCGCCAGCCTGAGCGACACCGTGAAGGCGTGGCTTGCCGACCGACCTTCAGATCGGCTCGCCCATGCCGCCGCCTACGTGCGCGACTGCGGGCGCGCTGAGCTTGTATCCGGCAAGGCGCAGGGATTCACCGAACGCGCCGCCTGGTACGACCACGCCAACCGCGTCCGCGCCCAGCTCTACACGCCGCTGAAGTCTGACCTGCTGCTCGGCGAACTGCTGCTGCGCTGGCGCGAGGTGGCTTGAGCCGGCGGCTGCTGCTCACTCAACGCGGTTGCGGTCTGCTAGCCTTGCTCGCAGCTAGAATTCGCAACGCTACCGACGGAACCCACCCATGCAGGCAGCCGGAATGATGCGACAGGGCATCCTGTCGCTGGCGATCAAGGAAAAACAGGCGCTGTACCAGGCCTACATGCCTTTCATCAAGGGCGGCGGCCTGTTCGTGCCGACCCCCAGGCGTTACAGCCTGGGCGACGAGGTGTTCATCCTGCTCAGCCTGCTTGAAGACAAGGAGCGCCTGCCGGTCGCCGGCAAGGTCGTCTGGATCACTCCAGCCGGTGCCCAGGGCAACCGGGCGGCGGGCATTGGCGTGCAGTTCAATGACTCGGCCGAGGGCGAGACCGTGCGCAGCAAGATCGAGACGCTGCTAGCCGGCCTGACCGGCGGCGACAAGCCCACCCACACCATGTAGACGGCGCCCGCGCGTGCGGGCTGCAGTGCGGGCGATGCGATGCGATGCGAGGGAAGCTGCGCGAAGGACAGCCGCTTGCGCAGGTCGGCTGCGGTGACAGGGCGCTGTCTACGACCCTCGACTCTCGTCGGCCAAGGTCCACGGCCCAAGTCCCGATGTCCAAGGCGCAAGGCGCAAGGTCCAAGGCGCAGGGCGCAGGGTCCAAGGCGCAGGGCGCAGGCTCCAAGGCGTAAGTCGTACGCTGTAAGTCGTAAGGCGAAACGCCGGCATCGGCCCCACGCCCGCTTTCGCTCGAATCAACTGAACGCCGGGACGCCGATCCAGCGTGCGTGCAGGTGGAATACGAAGCCTGCCCAGGCCGCGGCGCCCAGGATCACCGTGGCCGCGCTCATCACCACCGACGGCGCTTGTGTCGCCACCGCTGTGGGTGCCTGCCGATCGCGCCGACGCGCGGCGGCGAACGCAATCACCGCCCAAGCCAGAAAGGCGGTCATCAGCAGCATGCCGTGCAGCCAGCCCACCGCCAGCAGATGGCCCACGGCCCAGAGCTTAACCGCCAGCAGCATGGGGTGCCCGAGGCGCGCCTTGAAGTGGTTACGCGGCATATACGTGGCCACCAGCAGGACGAAGGCGGGCAGAGTGAACAGCGCGGCGACGTGGCGCAGCCCCAGCGGCGGGGTCCACACCAGTACAGGGTGCAGTCGCGCCTCACCGTAGCCGTACACGAGCAGCACGAGGCCAGCCAGCGACAGCAGGCCGTAGAACGCCTTCCAGCCCAACACGCCGAGCCGCGCGATGCCCGCCGCGCGCACTCCCGGTACCAGCGCGCGCACGCTGTGTACCCCGAGGAACAGCAGCAAACCGACGAGCAGTACGAGCATGGTTCGTTTTCCGGGGAGTTCAGGCGGGGCCGAGGGGCTGGCGCAAGCCCAGCGCCAGCGCAAGCACGGCGGGAAGCATCAGCAGCAGCCATTCCAGCTGCTGCTGCGGATACACCTGCACCTGGGCAATCACGGCGCCGGCGATCGCCAGCACCGCCAGCGCGGTGGCGGCATGCCGAAGTCGACTGTGCTGCGGCGAGCGGCCGTGCCTGAGCAGGCGCACCGACGCGGGCAGCAGCAGCAGCGCCAGCGGGTTGAACAGCAGCAGGTTGCGGTTGGCCCAGGCGGATTCATGCGCGGTGCCGAACCACAGCAGGGCCAGACCCAGACCCATCATGCCGCTTACGCCCCAGAACGCGATCAGCATCCAGCCGGCGGCGCGGCTGCGCGCGCCCAGAAAAACCGCGACTGCCAGCAGCAGGCCCAGCAGCAGGGCGGGCTGTCGCCAGTCCGCGGGGGCAGGCGCGGCAGTCGCCATCTTCTGCGGCAGCAGCTCGCGCTCCTCACGCACCAGCGGGCGGCCGTCGGTCAGGCGCACCTCGCGCAGTGCGTTTGCGAGCTGGGAAGGAATGAAGGTCTGCTCCCAGATCGACAGCGGGCGGTCGGCGTAGGGACCGAGGCCGAGGTGCACGCCGAGGTGCAGCCAGTGCACGCCGGCAGCGTGCCGCAGCGCTTCGAAGCGGTAGGTGAGGCCCTGCGAGCGGCCGTCCAGCTGGCGCTTCAGCGCCCCGCCCAAGGCGTCGTCAAGGGCATCGCGCAGCTTGGTCGAGCAGTTCGCCACGAAGTAGTCGTAGCGGTATTCGGCGTTTTCCGGACGCACGTGCTCGGCCAGTGCCGCAGCCAGGCGATCGATTTGCTCGGGTTGAAGCTCCAGCCACTGCACGCGCGCGCCGCGCCCTTCGGCGGCGTAGCTGCGCAGGTCAACGGAGGCGGGCAGGGCGACCGCGAGATAGCGCATCTCGCCGCGCAGAAACCGGGCCAGGAAGCCGGGCTGCTCGAAATCGAAATAGCCGAAGTTGTAGGAGGTCGGTTCGCTGCCGTCGCCGCGGTCGATCAGCACCGCGTTGTGGCCAAACCGCGCCCAGTATTCCTCGCCCGGCCCCATCGTCACCAGGCCGACAGACGGCGCCGCACACAGCGGTGCACCGAATGCGAGCAGAAGCAGCAGAGCGAGCGCACGTGCGCTACGCGGCATCGCCGAGCACGAGTTCAAGCGTGTGCAGGCGGCGGCCGTCAGCGTCGAGCACGCGCAGGTCGAAGCCGCCGAGCTGCATCACCTCGCCGACCTCCGGCAGATGGCCGAGCGCCGCAATGAACAGCCCGCCGATGGTGTCGTAGTCATCATCGGAAAGCTCGGCGCCGAAACGTTCGTTGAATTCCGCAATCGGCATCAGCGCTTCGATTTCATAGCGGCCGTGGCCGGTCTGCTCGACGTGTTCGTCGTCGGCTGGCGCGTCGTCGTGCTCGTCATCGATCTCGCCGACGATCTGCTCCAGCAGGTCCTCGATGGTGATCAGCCCGGCGACTCCCCCGAACTCGTCGACCACGATCGCCATGTGGTTGCGTGACTGCCGGAACTCCTTCAGCAGCACGTTCAGCCGCTTGGATTCAGGGATCAGCGCCGCCGGCCGCAGCAGGGAACGAAGCTCCGGCGGTTCGCCTGCACCAAAACCGCGCAGCAAATCCTTGGCCAGCAGCACGCCGAGGATGTCGTCCTTGTCGTCGCCGTGCACGGGGAAGCGCGAATGGCCGCTTTCGACGACGATCTCCAGCACTTCGGCGGAGCTCGACTCGACCGGGATCGAGATCATCTGCCCGCGCGGGACCATGACGTCGCCGACCTGCAGGTCGGTCACCGCAATCGCGCCCTCGATCATGGTCAGGGTGTCGGCGGTCAGCAGCCCCGCCGCCTGCGCCGAGCGCAGCTCTTCCAGAACGTCTTCACGGTTGCGCGGTTCGCCTGAAAGCGCCTGGCTCAGGCGGCCAAACCAAGAGCGGCTGGGCGAACCGTTGGTACTGCTGGGATCGTCGGACATTGCTTCGGTGCTGGCGCCCGCTTGGGCCTCGGGCGCTGAGTTTAGCCCAAGCCCGGGGCGTGGCGTCTGCGCCTCAGGCTTCTGCGCCTCATCGTGGGCTGTGCGCGTAATCGAGCGGCCTCAAGGTAGCGCTGATGCACAATGACGCCTCGTTCATGACCGATAGGCCGCATGCGCAAGAGATCCACACGCAAACGTTTGCACCCCTGGGCTGCGGCGCCTGCACTGCTTGCGCTGTTGGCTGGCGGGCCTGCCTTCGCCGGCCCGGCGCATACGGCGCACACGCAGGGTCAGACGCGCGAGGCCCTGCGCGTGTACACCCGCAATGAGGCCGAGATCCGCCAGGTCGCCCTGCAGTTCGGCCATCTGAAAGTGGATCGCCAGAAGGGCGTGGTGATTCTCGAAGCGCCCGCGGGTGAGCGACTGGGCCTGCTGGCCAAGGGCCTGTTTGTTGCGGTGGATCCGGTACTGAGCGAGGCGCTGAACGCGCAGCCGGCGGCTTTGCCGAGTCATCAGAAAGGCATCGCCGGCTACACCTGCTACCGCACCGTCGCGGAAACCAACGCGCGCCTGGACGAACTTGTGACTGGCTTTCCGAACCTGGCCCAGTTGCTGGACATCGGCCCCAGCTGGGAGGCCAGCGTCGGCACCGGTGGAGAGCGTCTGCGCGTGCTGCGCCTGAGCAATCTCGACGTGCTCGCCAGCAAGCCGGTGCTGTTTGCGATGACGGCTATCCATGCGCGCGAATACACCACCGCGGAGCTCAACCTGCGCTTTGCGGAGTATCTGCTGGACGGCTACGGCCGCGACGCCGACGCCACCTGGATTCTCGATCACCACGAGATCCAGCTGCTGGTGCACGCGAACCCGGACGGCCGCAAGCGCGCCGAGACCGGGCTGTCCTGGCGCAAGAACACCAACACCGGCTACTGCGGCGCTGCCAGCAGTTCGCGAGGGGCGGATCTCAACCGCAACTATCCGTTCGCCTGGAGCACGGTGCCGGCTGGCTCCAGCGGAAATCCTTGCTCCAACACCTACCGCGGGCCGGTGCCGGCGTCAGAACCCGAAACCCAAGCGGTGGTGAACCACGTGCGCCGCGTGTTCGCCGATCTGCGCGGGCCGGCCTTGAGCGACCCGGCGCCGGACTCGCTGGAGGGCCTGTTCCTCGATATCCACAGCTTCTCCGAGCTGGTGCTTTGGCCGTGGGGCATGAACACCACGCTCGCCCCGAACTCGACCGCGCTGGAGCAGCTCGGCCGGCGCTTCGCCTGGTTCAACGGCTACACCCCACAGCAGTCGGTGGGCCTCTACCCCACCGACGGCACCACCGATGATTTCGCTTATGGCGAGCTGGGCGTGCCCGCCTACACCTTCGAGCTCGGGACCGCGTTTTTCCAGAGCTGCGGCAGCTTTGAAAGCACGGTTTACCCGGACAATCTGCGCGCGCTGCTGTACGCCGCAAAGACGGTGCGGGCGCCCTATCGCCTGCCGTTCGGCCCGGAGGCGCTGCAGCTGCGGATCAAGCCCGATCTGGCCGTGACGGGCGAACCCATCCAGCTGCGCGCCGTGCTCGACGACAGCCGGATCGCCGGCGCTGCCGGCGCTACCCCCCAGTCGATCGCCGCCGCCCAGGCCTATCTGGGCGCCGCCCCCTGGCAGGCCGGGGCGCAGGGCCAGCCCATGCAGGCGAGCGACGGCGGCTTCAGCAGCCCGAATGAAGCCGTTGAAGTCGAGATTACGGCCGCTGCGCCGGGCCGCCAGCTGGTCTATGTGCAGGGCAGCGACAGCTCCGGCGCGCTCGGCCCGGTCAGTGCGGCCTTTGTTGACGTGCGCGCCGCCAGCGACGTGGCCCAGCTGTCGGGGCAGGTCAGCAGCCGGCTCGACGGCAGTGCCGTCGCCGATGCGGTGGTGCGGGTGGCCGGCTTCAGCACGCAGAGCGGCACTGACGGCAGCTACGCCCGACGGATGCCGGCCGAGGCTACGCGCATCGAGGTCGTTGCTGCCGGCTTCGAGCCGCTGCAGCTCGACGACCTGAGGCTGCAGGCGGGTGTCAGCAATCGGCGTGATCTACAGCTCTACAGTTACTGCCCGCGGCTGCGGATGGACGCCGAGAATGGAGTGCAGGCTTGGGACAGCGTGCTTGCAGGCTCAGGCGGCGCGCTGTGGGCGATCGTTGCGCCGGGTTCGGTGAACAGCAGCAATGCCTGGCACGACAGCCCGGGCGGCAGCTATGACAACAATCTGGACACCCGGCTGCTCTCGCCTGCCTTTGACCTGAGCGGATACAGCAGCGTCCGGCTGCGGCTGCGCTCGTTTTGCGACACCGAATCCGGCTTCGACTACGGGCAAATCGACGTCCGCAGCGGGCCGGCGGCCGCTTGGGTCAGCGTCTTCAGCTGCAGCGGTGACCCCAACTGGCGGAGCCTCGATCTCGCGGTGCCGCAGCTCGACGGCGCCGCGGCGGCGCAGGTGCGCTTCCGCCTGACCAGCGACGCCGCGGTGGTGCGCGATGGCTGGTATGTCGATGACCTCGTGATCGAGGCCGGAGGCGCAGTCTGCCGCGCCCTGCAGCAGGGGGTGGATGTGTTCGCAGACGGTTTCGAAGGCGCGAACTGAAGCGTCGATAGCAGAATCGCGCGCGCAGGTCCGGGCGTGGATTCCGCGGCGCGCAGGCCGCTGCTCGGCCGCGCGGTGAAAACAGAGTGCGGCACGCCTTACTGCGGCAGCAGCGCTGCGAGTGCTTGCGGCCTGGCTAGCGGATCATCAGCGGCCGTCTGACGTGGCTCCTGTGCAGCTCCTGCGGCTCAGCCGTCGCGGCGTTCGATTCGCACCAGCAGCAGATCGCCGCCGCCCTCAAGCCGCACGCGGCCCGCATCGCCCTGCAGCCAGGCGCTGTCGCCCTGCGCAAGATCAAGCTTCAGTTCGGCTTCCTGCAGACAAGCGTGGCCGCCGGCAAGGTGCAGCAGCCACTGCTGACCCGGCCGCAGGAACAGCACCATGCTGCCGAGCAGGGGGCGATGCATCACCACGGCATCCACAACATCTGGCCGATAGATCAGATTGAAGGCTTCACAGGGGCCGTCGCTCAGGTCTGCTGCGACCTTTGAGTCGCCGCTGAAACGGAGCGATGCAAACGGCTGGGCCAGTGCCTGCGAGGGCGCCTCGTCGACTGCAAGACTCAAGCCGGCGCCGCTCAGCAGTATCAGCTGGCGGGCGCAGCCCTCGAATCGCGAGAACTGGCAGCCTTCTCTGAGCTCGGCGATCGAAACCCGCCAGTCCGGCGCTTCGCCGCCGCGGGCGATTTCGCGCGTGAAACCTGCATCGTTGCGCCAGCGCTGACGCTCATAGCGGTGGGCGGGCAGGGCAATCAAGGTCATACGGAATACGCAGGTGGTAAGCCGGGGTAGGCGCCAGTGTAGGCGCCGCGGCGTTTGACGGCGCCGGGCCTGCGGGCCGCGATCGCTGCGCACCGTCAGCCGCGCGCGCGCCGGCGCAGCGGCTGCACAGCGCCGCAAACACGCGAAAGCCCCGGCGATAGGCCGGGGCGGGGTCCGTCTGGTTTCTGGCGACGGGCTTCCTTTCCGCCGATCTCCCCCGGGGCCGGGCCGTCCTGGCCCGCGCGGCTCCCGTACCTACGGGTGCGCCCCGGAAACTGCACTTCCGGCACTCACGCCGGGTCGGAGTGCCTTCAGCGCGCGGGGATCTCGGCCGCCACAGGGGTCGCGGCCGCCACAGGGGTGGCGCTGACGACGATCTTGTCGCGATTCTTTTCGACGGTGGAAAGGCCAATGCCGCGCACTTCGACCAGCTGGTCAGCACTGCGGAAAGGGCCGTTCTCAGTGCGGTAGGCAACAATCGCCTCGGCCTTGGCCGGGCCCACCCCGGTCAGCGTGGAGGCCAGCGCGGCGGCGTCGGCGGTATTGATGTTGACCTTTTCCGCCGCGAACGCGGCGCCGGCCAGCAGCAGTGAGAAGATCAGGGAAACCAGCAAGCTGGAAATGCGAATCATGGTCGTTACCTCTATAGGAGTGTCAGGGTCAGTAGCCCACCGCAGATTTGCTGCGGCGGGACCGGCATGGGCCGGTGGAGAAAGTCTGCGCGGACACAGCGCCGCAGGGCCATCAGCCAAGCCCGCCTCAAGCAGTCGGAGATCTCACGCGCCCAGGGGTAGGCGTTTTCCTACGCTCGTCCTTGAGCGCGAGCCGCTAAACTCATCGGCCACCCCGCCAACGTGCGCCCCACGCAGCCCAGCCGCGCAGGCCGCAAAGGAACGAGCATGGATCCGCAGCAGGTAGAGCGCTTCGTCAATGAGCTTTGGGACGATGAGATCGTCGGCCAACTGGTCGAGTACATCCGCATCCCCAACAAATCGCCGATGTTCGATGCCGACTGGCAGCAGCATGGCTACATGGAAGATGCGGTCGGCCTGATGGAGCGCTGGGCGCGTGCCCAGCCGGTGCGCGGCATGCAGGTGGAGGTGGTGCGTTTGGAAGGCCGCACGCCGCTGATCTTCATCGAGATCGCCGGCACCGACGCGGCCAGCAGCGACACCGTGCTGCTCTACGGGCATCTGGACAAACAGCCGGAAATGACCGGCTGGGCCGACGACCTCGGGCCGTGGAAGCCGGTGATCAAGGGCGACAAGCTGTACGGCCGCGGCGGCGCCGATGATGGTTACGCTCTGTTCGGATCGCTGGCCGCGATCATGGCGCTACAGCAGCAGGACCGGCCGCATGCGCGCTGCGTGGTGCTGATCGAGGCCTGCGAGGAATCCGGCAGCTACGACCTGCCGCACTACGTCGACCACCTGGCCGAGCGGATCGGCCAGCCTTCGCTGGTGGTGTGCCTGGATTCGGGCTGCGGCAACTACGAGCAGCTCTGGTGCACCACTTCGCTGCGCGGCCTGGTCGGCGGCAATCTCAAGGTCAGCGTGCTTGAGGAAGGCGTGCACTCGGGCGATGCGTCTGGCGTGGTGCCCTCGTCTTTCCGCATCCTGCGTCAGCTGCTCTCCAGGCTGGAGGACGAGATCAGCGGTGCGATCCGGCCCGAGTCCCTGCACGTCGAGATCCCCGCCGAGCGCATCGAGCAGGCCAAGCGCGCCAGCGCCGTGCTCGATCGCGAGATTTGGGCCAAGTTTCCGTTCCTGCCCGGCATGCAGCCGATGCGCAGCGAGCTGCATGAGCTGGTCTTGAATCGCACCTGGCGGCCGGCGCTGTCGGTTACCGGCGCGGACGGCATTCCGCCGCTGTCCAGCGCCGGCAACGTGCTGCGCCCGCATACGGCGGTGAAGCTCAGCCTGCGTCTGCCGCCGACCCTCGACGGCGATATCGCCGGTAAGGCCCTGCGGCGGCTGCTGCTGGACACGCCGCCCTACGGCGCCAGGGTCGAGTTCGAGCTGGAAAAGAGCTCGACCGGCTGGAACGCGCCCAGCCAGTCGCCCTGGCTCACCCACGCTATCGACCGTGCCTCGCAGGCCGCCTTCGGCAAGCCGGCGGTGTACATGGGCGAGGGCGGCACGATCCCGTTCATGGGCATGCTCGGTGAGAAATTCCCGGGCGCGCAGTTCCTGATCACCGGCGTGCTTGGGCCGCACTCGAATGCGCACGGGCCGAACGAATTCCTGCACATCCCGACCGGCAAGCGGGTGACCGCTGCGGTCGCATATGTGCTTGCCGAACACTGCGATGCCAGCCAGCGCGGCGAGACCACCCAGGTCGGCGTCGCCGCAGGTGAAAGCCGCTTCGGCGACCACGGCTGCTGCTGAACCCCGGGGTTCAGCAGCGCACCTATTTCACTCAAAAAGGAACATTTCATGACGATTCTCTGGACGCTGTTGATCGGCTTCGTGGTTGGCATAGTGGCTCGCTTCCTCAAGCCGGGCCGGCAGAAACTCGGCTTCATCCTGACCACGGTGCTGGGCATTGCTGGCGCCTTTCTCGGCACCTTCGTCGGCCGCCAGCTCGGCCTCTACGCGGAGGGAGAAGCGGCCGGATTCCTGATGTCGGTGATCGGCGCGATCATCGTGCTGGCCATCTGGGGCCTGCTGAGCAAGCGCGCATGAGCCGCCTCAACTTTGTCGCCCGCGCGAGCCGCACGGTGATATCCGTGATAGCGGTAGCCATGCTGTGCGCAGCGCTGATCGGCTGCAGCGGCGAACAGGCCGAGCCGCCGCTGCTGACCGTGCCCGAGCCCGAACCGGCCGCTGCCGGCGCCAGTGCCGGTGCGGCAGCCAGCGCCATCAACGTCGAGAGTGTCGCTGAGCCTGAGCCTGCGCCGCAGTTCGAGAGCGGCCAGTCCTGGACCCTGCGCAGCGCAAGCCTTGCGAGCCTGAGCGAGAGCGCTGCCGGAATCTTTATTGAGGTGCAGGACGGCCGCCTCGTCGGCTACGGCGGCTGCAACCGCTTCAGCGTGCCGATGAGCCGCGGCGAGGGCGGCGCGCTGAAGTTTGACGCGGTCGTCGCCAGCAAGCGTGCCTGCGGCTCGGACGCGCTGAACTCAGCGGAGCGCGACTTCCTGCAGTCCTTGGCGGCGGTGACAGCCTTCGACATCGAACAGGGCGAACTGCAGCTGCGCTCGGCCGATGGCGCCTCCCTGAACTTCAGCCCGGGCCGTCCCAAGGACGCGGAGCCGGCTTCCGAATGAGCCGCCGCATCCAGACTCGCCGCTCCAGCATCCACGGCAACGGCGTGTTTGCGGTGGTCTCGGTTGCGGCGGGCAGCCGGCTGATCGAATACAAAGGCCTGCGCCGCACCCATGCGGATGCCGACGAGCGCTACGGCGGCGAGCTCGAGAGCGGCCACACCTTCTTGTTCACGCTCAACGATGAGTACCTGATCGATGCCAACGCAGAGGGCAACGCGGCGCGCTGGATCAACCACAGCTGCGCGCCGAACTGCCAGGCCGTACTGGTCGAGGCCGAAGGCGACTACAGACGCGCCGATCGCGTGTTCATCGAAACCCTGCGCGACATCGAAGCGGGCGAGGAGCTGAGCTACAACTACGGCATCCGCCTGGGCGTCGCGCATACGTCCAAGCTGAAGCAACACTGGGCCTGCCGCTGCGGTGCGCCGGCCTGCACGGGTACGATGCTGCAGCCCAAGCGCTGAGCGCGACGGCCGGCATCACTCTTACTGGACTCAAGGAGACACGGGAATGGCCGAGGCCTGGGGCAAGATCGTTATAAAGGCGCCGGAAGACCTGCTCGCCTCGCTGGCGGATTCCGAAGACGCCATTGACGGGCAAGCGATGATCGATTTCTTCGATGCAGTGGGGGCGGACACCGAATCGGCCGCCTACTGCGATCCGCTGTCGGAGGACGACGAGTGGAAAGCGCAGAACATGGAGCTGCACGACGATCATCTGCGCATCGACAGCGTGGGCGAAGAATGGATTCCGCTGCTGGAGGCTCTGGTCAAGAGCGGCCGCAGCATCGAGGTCTACGGCTGCATCAGCCATGAGCACGGCGGCGAAGCCATTTTTGCGCTCGACGGCAAGGGCGAACCGTTCTTTGCCGAGGTTGATCTGGAGAGCGGCGGCGACCCCAGCGCGGACGTCAGCGACGCCGAACTCAGCGAGCAGTGGCGTGCGCTTATTCCCGAGCAGTTCTCCGACTACCTGTTTGCCGATGACGACGACGAGGACGATTACGACGACGAAGATTGAGCATCGTTGGCGTTGGAGTTGACGTGCGGTGCGGGCTGTGGCGCGTGGCGCGTCCGCAGCACGGTCGGCGATCCTGCGGTCCTGCTCAGGAGCCGCTCAGCCACTGCCGCGCACGCACCCAATCGCGCTGCACGGTGCGCTGATCCACTCCGAGGTGGTCGGCGATCTGCGCGCTGTCGAGGCCAGCCAGCACGCGCAGCTCCAGCACCCGCGCCAGCCTAGGCTCATGCGCCTCCAGCGCGCGCAGGCTGTCTTCCAGGACCAGCAGCGCTTCCGGGTCGGCGGCCTCGCCGATCTCGACCTCATCGATATCCACCTGGACTCCGCGTCGTTTGCTGCTGGCCTTGGCCCGGCAATAGTCGATCAGCACCTGACGCATGCTGCGCGCCAGCAGCGAAATCAGATGCGTCTCTTCGTAGGCTTCAAGGCCGCCGCCGCCCGCCACCCGCAGATAGGCCTCGTGCACCAGAACGGTGGCCGACAGCGTTGCCGGCGCGCGGCCGCCGCTTAGCTGGCGGCCGGCGATGCGCTTCAAGCGCGCATAGAGTGGAGGCAGCGCTGCGGTATACCTGCCTGTAGAGACGGTTTTGACGTGCATGGGACTCTCCCGAAATTGATCGCCGCGGCTCAGCGCCTTGGGCCTTCGTGGGAGAGTCGCTGTGCCGCGCCGAATCCCGCCACTTCGGCTGTGACAGACCCCCGGCAGCGCTGTTTTCAGACGCCGTGGCGGGATTCTCCGCTGCACGGCGACTTTAGGGATCAAGGCGCGGATCAAGGCGCCGGAAAATCTGCTTGCATCTGCAAGCCGCGCACTGACTCCACTCTTGGGAGACCTTCATGCCTGTTGTAACTGTTGCCCACCGAACGCTGGCCCTGTCCCTGTCCGTCGCACTGGCCGCGCCGTTTGCCTGCGAGCGTGCGCTTGCGGGCACGGCGGCCGATGACATCCAGGTGCTCGAGCTGAATTACGCGACTACCGAGCCCGACGCTGGGCTCGATCTGCGGCCGGGCCGCTACCTGCTGCAGCTGCGCGGGCCCGCTGCGGGCGTCTACGAGGGCCTGCTGCGCGGGCCGCGCAACGAAATTGTTGCTGAGCGCATTGCCTTCAACGGCGGCAGCGGCTGTGCTTCCGGAGTTTTAGGCCATGCGACGCTTAGCGCGCGCGGCCTGCCCGGTCAGCCGGGTTTGAACATGCTGAGTATCGAGATTGCCTCGGCGACGGGCGCCTGTGCGCTGCAGGCCACTTTGCCCAACCTGGGCCTGACCGCGTCCGAAAAGCCGCCGCAGCCGCTGGAGTGCGAGCCGCCGGAGGAGCTTGAGCAGGTCGCGAGCACCGACTCGGGACCGACCTGCAGCATCGAGAAGTGGGATCCGCCGCTGACCGCGCCGCGTCCTGATTTAAAGCCAGGTCGATGGATCAGCCTGGCCGGGCGCAGCTTTGCTTGGGTCGATCACGCACGGCTTGAGGCCAGCGCTGCGCGTGGGTTTCGCGGCGGTCGCTGCGTTTTCGACTACGCCTACTCAGTTGAAAATCTGGGCCGCGCGCGCTCCGCCGCTACCGATGCCAGCTTGACCCTGGCGCAGCGCAATGGCCTGCAGCTGGATTCCAGCGCACTCGCCAGCCTTGCCCCGGGCGGCACCGTGCGCGTGCAGGGGCAGGTGGCGCTACCGCCGGGCCTCTGGCAAGTGTTCGCGCACGCGGACAGCAGCGCGCGGGTCGGCGAATGGGATGGCCAGAACAATGCGCGCTCGCTGATCATTGACGTGGTGGGCGACTGCGCAGAGCGGAGCGCTCCCTAGGACCACAGCACACAAGTCGCCCCCACAAGAACTTGGAACTGTCAGTTCGCCGGGCGCCCACGCAAACGGTCGAGCTGGGTGCGGGTCGATTCGATGTTTTGGGCGGAGGCCGCGCGGCTAGTTTCGTAGCTCGCCAGCGCGGTTTCCAGCTCGGAGATCGCTTCCGATGATCGACCCAGCGCAGCCAGGCTGGCACCGCGAATGCGGTGGGCGTCAGCAAGCTCGACGCGTGTGATTGACTGATCGGCGAACAGTCGAATGGACTCGGACGCAACGACCTCGGCCAGGCCGGTCTGTCCCGATAGCAGCAGGGCTTCGGCTCGCCAGCGGTTCAAAATGGCCTGTTGAAGTGAGGATGCGTCGGCCGCGGAGGCCTCGGCCTGTGACAGCACGGCCAGCGCTTCGGCGTGTCGGCCGAGCTTGAGCAGCGCGACACCGCGGTTCTGAGCCAGCGCTCGAGCCCAGTCGGCGTGAGTGTCGGGCAGCGCGTCGAGGGCTGCTGCGAAGGCGGCTTCTGCCTCATCAACGCGCTCCTGATGCTGCAAGCTGAAGCCCAGCGCGTTCAGTGCCAGCGCGACCCGGGCATGCCTGTCGCCAAAGCTGTGTCGATGGATATCCAGCGCCTGCCGGTGCGCGAGCTCTGCTTCGCGGTATCGGCCCAGCTCGGCAAGTGCGCTGCCATAGTTTCCGGCGACGATTCCCACGCTGGGATGGTATTCGCCCCGGCTCGCCTTCAGCGCTTCCAGCGCCTGCAGGTACAGAGGGATGGCGAGCTGGGGCTTGCCAGCAGCACGCAGCACCATCGCCAGATTGGCCCTGGTTTCCGCGATCCGCGGGTGTACCGCAGCAAGCTGCGAAGAGAGCAGAAGCAACGACTCGCGCAGCATGCTCTCGGCGCGCTCGGAACGACCCTGACTGCGCTCGATCATAACGACTTGGCTCAGGCTAGCTGCGATTTCGATTGGGTTGTCTTGAGCTGCCGCGCGACGCAACTGCAGCGCCTGCTGACTCACCATCAGCGCCTCCGCGCCGCGATCCTGCCGACGCATGAGTTCGGCCATTTGAAACAGGGTTTCCGCGGCCTGCAGCGGCTGTTCTGGCTGCGCGGCTCTGAATAAGCCGAGCGCCCGCTGCAGCAGCGCTTCGGGCTCTTCAAGCGCATTGCCCTGGCCCAACAGCCGACCACGGCTGCGGTACACACGGGCCGCCAGCAGCGGCTGCTCTGCTTCCAACGCCTCCGCCAGCGCCTGCGCCTGTTCCAGTAATTCGCCGGCTCGCGGGTAGTTGCCGAGCGCCTGATAGACATCGCCGACGGTCAGCAGCAGTTCCGCCTGCACCTCCGGATGTTCGCCGAGCTCGCCTTCGATCTGGGCAAAGCTGCGGTCAAGCAGGGCCTGCACGCTCAAGGGCTCACCGCCGCTGACATCGGGGTCGATGCCTTCGAACAGCCGCTGCACCAGAGTCTGCACCTGCCTCGCCTTGCTTGCTTCCGCCTGTGCGCGGTCGCGCTCGCGCTGCAGCGCCTGCGCCTGCAGGCTGAGCGTGATCAGATACAGGGCAAAAAGCATCACGGTGACCAGCGCGAAACCGAGGCCCAAGGGGTGCCTTCGCGCGAACCGGGCGAACCGATAGGGCAGGGTATCCGGGCGCGCGCGTAGGCTGTGCCCGCTGCGCGAGCGTGCGAGGTCGTCAATAAGCTCGTCGACCGTGCCGTAGCGGCGCTCCGGCTGTTTCTGCAGCGCCTTGCCGACGATGGTGTCGATATCGCCGCGCAGCCGGCGCTTGAGCTGCCTCGGCTGCAGTCCGCGTCGCGCGGCGAGCTCGGGGTTTGCCTCATCCACGCGTTGGCTCAGGCGCGGGAGTTCGTTCTCGCAGATGCTGTGTTCGATTGCGGCAGGGCCCGCCTTGCCCAGCACCTGTGCACGCTTCCCGCACAGCAGCTCATACAGCAGCAGGCCGAGCTGGTAGACATCACTGGCGGTGGTGATGGGCAGCCCGCGCACTTGCTCTGGGGAGGCGTACTCAGGCGTAAACAGACGCTGCTCAATGCGTGTGGCCAGCACCTCGCTGTCCTGCTCGCCGCCGAGCACCTTGGCGATGCCGAAGTCGAGCAGCTTCACCTGGCCATCGGCACGCACCAGGATGTTGGAGGGCTTCAGATCCCGATGCACCACCAGGTTTCGATGCGCATGCGCCAGCGCTCTGCACACTTCAACAAACAGGTCGATACGCGCCTCCAGGCTGAGCCGGCGCGCATCGCAGTGCTGGTCAATGGGCTCGCCATCAACGTATTCCATGACCAGATAAGGATGCCCTTGGGCGTCGGTGCCGCCGTCGAGCAGGCCGGCAATCCCGGGGTGGCCCAGGCGCGCGAGGATCTGCCGCTCCTGCAGAAAACGACGGGTGAAATCGCCGACCGCAAAGCCGCTGCGGATGAGCTTCAGCGCGCCGAGCTGCTCGAAATCGCCCGCCTTGCGCTCGACTTTCAGCACCTCGCCCATGCCGCCGGCCCCGATGCGATCGAGCACGCGCCAGGCGCCGATGTGATCCGGCAGCGTTTGCGGGCCCAGGCTGAAGCCCGGCGCTGAGTCGAAGTTGCCCGGCAAATGCCCGGCGGCCGCTTCGATCAGTCCGGCGACGGCGGCCGGATCGAGCTCCAGCGGCGCGGTGTCGAGGTCGCACAGATGCAGCAGCTCTAGCACGGAGGCGCGCAGGCTCGGCGGCTCGATCGCTTCGACGAATCGCGCGCGCGCTTGGTCCTCAAGCTCCAGCGCATGCATCAGCAGGTCATCGATCTGTGCGCGCAAGTCCGGACCTGCCATCAACCCTCCTCGAACGCCTTAAGCAGCCAGGCGCGGGCGCGCAGCCAGTCGCGCTGGACGGTGCGCAAGGAGGTGTCCAGCGCGGCCGCGGTTTCCTCCTCGCTGTAGCCCGCGAAGTAGCGGCACTCCACCACCTGCGCCATGCGTTCGTTGAATTCACGCAGCTGCTCCACCGCGAGGTGCACGGCGAGCACGGTTTCCGCCTGTTCATCGATAGCGTTGAGCTCCGGTTTCAGAGTCAAGTCGCGTGCCCCACCGCCGCGCTTGTCGCGGCAGCGGTGGCGCGCGGCGTCGACCAGAATGCGCCGCATCGCCCGCGCGCAGATCGCGAAGAAGTGGGTGCGGCTCTGCCAGTCCACGCCGGTTTCTTCAACCAGCTGGAGATAGGCCTCCTGCAGCAGGGCCGTGGTCGACAGGGTTTCGCTGAGGGCGCCATCGCGCCGGCGCTGGCGCCGCGCGATTTCGCGCAGGCGCGCATAAACCATAGGCACCAGCGCATCGAACGCTGCACGCTCGCCTTGATGATGGCGCTGAAGAAGTTCAGTGATTTCGGCGCTCATACGGATAGGGCCTGCTTTGGGTTGCGCGGCGGTCACGGCGCATGCGGACGGCCGTCGCCGCCCGCACGAATCTAGATTGGAAGCGCTGTCGTTTTGTTCCGGGTTTTGCGTAACCGGCAGTGACGCTGCTGCAAGGGTAAGCGAAAGGGCGAAATGTCCCGACCGGTGCGCAGTGTCAGAACCCCGTTGATCTCATCTGGAGCGTGTCATGAACTCAAAAAATCTGTTGCAACGATCGCTGTTCGTCGGCCTGAGCCTGTGCGCGGGTCTGGCGTCGGCACAGGTGGAATACCGAAGCCTGGACCTGCAGGCCGCGTTCGGCGTCGAGCGCGTGCCGTCCAAAGCCCAGGTCGATGTGCGCTGGGAGCGCCTCGGCAAGGCGCGCATGGGGGAAGTCCGGGAGCTGGGCGCCGACTCGCCGCTGGGCGAGCCTGCGGGCGCATCGGTCGTGGAGGAGCGCATCAAGCGGGCAGGCGAAGCGGGCGCCGCGCGCCTGTGGGTGGCGCTTGATCTTCGCAGCGGCGACGAGTATCTGGTCGAGCTGCCGGCCGACACGGCGCGCGGCTTGCGCAAGCTCGCCGCGCAGGCCGGCTGGGAGGGCGGTGATCCGGGTGCGGATGCCGTCGATAGCGCCAGGCCTTCCGCCGACGGCCTGCAGATCACAGCGGCCAAGGGCTGGAGCAACGGCAGCGACAGCCGGGCTCGGCGCTCCGACAACACAGCCTTCCCCTACCGGGCCATGGGCCAGATCGGTGGAGGTCTCAACAGTGGCTGCTCAGGCACGCTGGTCGGCCGGCGCCATGTGCTGACCGCCGCGCACTGTCTGTACGACGTTGATCGCGACGTATGGACGATGGGCGGACAATTTCGCCCCGGCCGCGAAGGCACCTGCAACACCGGCAACTGCGAGCCCTACGGCGAGCACAAGGGCGTCTGGTACTTCACCCCGGCGCAGTGGCGCGCCAGCGACAGCGCCTGGAACTATGACTACGGCATGATCGTGCTGGAGGGCAACCCAGGGTCGACCACCGGCTGGCTCGGCTACGTCGCCACCGGCCAAGGCACGCTGCAGGATTACTGCGACAAGGTGCCGTTCGGCCCGGGCTATCTCGGCGGCCAGTGCTACAACCGCGGCTATCCCGCCTGCGGCTTTGCCGAGGCGCCGCTGGAGTGTCGCTTGAACAACAACCTGCAGGGTTGGGCCTATCAGGACACCAAACCCTGTGAGATCGGCAGTTTTGGCAGCGCCGGCGCTGACGGCTGGGCCGCACGTTTCACCACCAACTGCGACTTGAGCCGCGGCCATTCGGGCTCGGCAGTGTTTACCGACGCCTGGGCCGGCAACGGAAAAGTGGTATTCGGGGTGGTCAGCACTCAAGCCTGCACCACCTGCAGCGCCGGAGAAGTCTATGTCAACGGTATCCGCCGGGTGACGCCTGAAGTGCTCGACATGATCAGCTACTTCAAGGCCGAGATGCCCTAGCGCCGGGCGTATCGGGTGAGTGAGGCCGCGATCAAAAGTCGCGGCCTTGCTCATTCCTGTTTGGGTTCAGGGGCCGCGCGCGCGCTCAATTCGAGCGCGCGCGTGTCAAATCACGCAACCGCGTGGCCTATCTGCGAGCGCCGGCGTGGCGTCAGGCAAGCACCCTGCGTCAGCGCTTCGCTACAGCTCGATATGGTCGACGCCGCGGAAGTCATTGAGCGCTTCCAGCAGGGCCTGCAGCGGTGGCTGCGCGGCTTCGGCATACAGCCGGTCCCGCTGCAGGCCTTCGATATGGCCGAACAGCGTCTGGCGCAGCTGCTCTTCGCTGACTGCGCGCTGCAGGTCGGCGAGCAGGCGTTCGAACTCGCTGGGGGTTGGGCTCGCGGAGATCAGCTCGAACAGTCCGGACAGAGCGCGAAACAGCGGCTCAGCGTCGGCCGCCAGGCCATAGTCTTCCGGCCGATAGTCGAGGTGGGCGCGCTCGGCGTCTGTCCAAATCCGGTACGACAGCCGCGCCAGCGAATGGTACAGCGGCCCGTCGCAAATCAAGGCCACCAGCAGACGTTTGCGATGCGCCAGTACGCTGCCCGCGCTGCTGGTCCATTCGCCGCTGTTGAGGAAGTCGGTGAGCTTCAGCTGGTCCGCAAACGGCGCCGCCTGCAGCTGGTCGAAGATAACCAGGCAGCGCTCAGATTCCGAGAACGCGCAGGCTTCGGTGATGCAGCGCTCAAACGCGGAAAGCGGCGCTTCGGGTGCGCCTGAGCTGCCGTCCTCCAGCAGCACCGGCGTCGCAATGAGCGCAGGTTCGGGCTGGCTGAAGTCGTGATACAGCACGTGCGGGTAGCTGAGCGCCGCGCCAAGCGCATTCGCGAACGCTGTCTTCCGGCGGCCGCCGCTGCCGTCGACATGCAGGCAGCGCACAGGGTCGACACGCGCCGCGAACAGGCAGTCCAGCGCGAACCCATAGTCGGTATTGCTTTCAAAGCCGTGGCGGGCCAGCTCGCGTCGCAGGCTCATGGGCGCCTCCAGGGAAACGGGAACGCAAACGGCCGCACTTCGGCGGCCGTTTGCGGGGTGCTGCGAGTGTAGCCGGCGCTGAGACTCAGGCGGCTTCGGCCTTGGCCTTGCGCGGGCCGTCCATTAGGGCGCGGCGCACCGCGGCCACCACCAGATCCACCTCATCGCTGGTGACTTCAAAGTGCGGGGTGAAGCGCAGCGAGTTGGCGCCGCCGTGAATCACGCCGATGCCGCGCTCGCGCATGAATTCCTCAGTGCTGCCGGCGCCATAGCACTTGAAGTCGTCGGACAGCTCGCAGGAGAACAGCAGGCCGGTGCCCTGCACCTTGGTAATCAGGCCCGGCAATTCGGCTTTGAGCTTTTCGAGTTTCTCCAAGAACTCGCGGCCGCGGGCGACGATGTTCCAGCGCACGTCTTCAGTCAGCAGCCCCATCGTGGCGCAGGCCACGTCCATCGCGCGCGGATTGGTGGTCATGGTGTTGCCGTAGATGCCCTTGCGGTACAGGCCGGCGGCACGCGCATTGACTGCCAGCACTGACATTGGATACTGGCCGGCATTGAGCGCCTTGGAGTAGGTTTCCATGTCCGGCGCCGGTAGGGCTTCGAAGCCGGGATAGTCGACGATCGACAGCACGCCGTGAGCGCGCAGGCCGGCCTGGATCGAGTCGACCATCAGCAGGGTGCCGTGCGCCGAGGTCAATTCGCAGGCGGCTTTGTAGAACTCCGGCGTCACCTGTCGGCCCGGGTCGCCTTCGCCCATCACCGGCTCCAGGAACATCGCCTCGATGTACCAGCCCTGCTGGTCGGCCTCGGCAAATACCGCACGCAGGTGTTCGACCGAGTAGGGCTCGATGATCAGCAGCTGCGGTTCGTGATGCTTCCAGCTGGCAAGGTGCTTGGCGTACGTCGGGCGGGTCGAGTCCGAATACAGCATCGGCAGCTCGGTGCGGCCGTGGAAGGCGCCCTTGACTGAGATCCGCTTGACCCGCTTGCCGGCGTGGCGGCCGCCCGCATCGGTGTGCAGCTTGGTGTTGACGTCGGCGATGCGGCCGGCCAGCGAAACCGACTCCGAGCCCGAATTCAGGCACAGGAACTTGTCGAAGGGGCAGCCGCCGCGGCGGTGCCCGATTTCGGCTTTGAGCGCATTCGCCAGCCGCAGCTGCGCCAGGTTGGCGGTCATGATGTTGGCCATCACCTGCGGCTTGGCCATCGCATCCAGCACGGCCTGCGGGGCATGGCCGAAGCCGAGCATGCCGTAGCCGCCGGAGTCGTGCAGCACCGCACCCTTCAAGGTGATCACCCACGGGCCGCGGGCAACCAGGGCGACGTAGGGGTTGACTGCATCATCGGCGTAGAAGTTGACGTAGTCGGCGTGGATCGCCTCAAGCTGAGTCGGCTCGTCGGCTTTGAGCAGGGCGTCGAACTCGCCGCCGCGCAGCGTCTCGAACGCCTCGACGGCGGCCTCAATGGCCTGCATCAGTGCGGGGTGGGCTTCGGCCAGCCGGCTGACGGCAGCGTCATCCAAACCTTGGCAGCGCGCAGCGCCGCCGTAGTTGCGCAGCGGCTTGAGACGGTCGATCACGCTCGAAGTGGCGGTGTTCATACGCTTGGCTTTCTCCCCAGTGGCCGGCGGACTCGCGCAGTTCGCGCGGTCAACGCCCAATAAAAACAAAAACTTAAGGCCGGAAACGTCGGCGAGATAGTACCACTGGGAATATTGGAGGCGTAACCCCCGGGCCGGCCGGCAAAAGGGTCGACAGGCGGAAAGGCGAACTTACCCATGTGCGCCGCCCGAGCCGGTTTGCGCAGGCGCCCGGCAGGCTTGAACACGACCATCCTGACTTTGTCAGTCCGGGCCGCGCCCGCAGTGAGTTCAGGCGTGCCCTCGCTCACATGAAACTTGCCTTCTTTCACATGGAACACGTGCGTGCCTGACTCGCGGTTGCGCGGGCCATGGCGCGCACACCTCCCAAAAAAACTGAGCTTCCCTAGCGCAACTATGGGCGTCTCCATGCGTCCCCCGCTGCGCATCTGGATTTATGGGCAGGCGCACAGGCGAGGGCCTGCAGCAAATCTGCCGGACGGAGGGCTGTCCCGTGTGCTTTGATCACTCGGCAGAAGTGCGGGCACGCGCCTCGGCCGTCGCTGTGAAGCCGCGCCGCTGCCGCCGCAGCGCGCCGAGCGGGTCTGCCAACAACGCGCGCGGGCTGACCTTCCTGGGTGAGCCCTGGCGATTTGAACTCGTTGGGCGGCCTTCGCCGGATCGTTGACGGAGACTTTGGCCGGGCTCGTCGTGGGTGGGCCTTACGTCTGCGGCAGCTCGAAGCCGTCGCCAAAGATTTTCAGCGGCAGGCTGCTGGCCGAGTCGGCGTTGTTGTCGGGGTCGAGCTCTCGTCCGAAGCCGCCAAGCTCCAGCTCAACGGCCGCGCTGGCGGTGATTGCGCCAGAGGCGGCTGCGGCGGCGGTGCCGGCGAGCTCGAACTGCAGCTCGCTGCCCGCGGCCAGGGAGGCCAGCAGCGTATCGAGTGCCCCGCTGCCGCTGGGCGCGGGGCAGTCCGCGCCCGTGCACGTCCAGGCCAAATCGTTGAGCGTGGAATCTACGTCGAACTGCACGCGCAGGCCGAGCGCGGCGTCCGGGCCGCTGTTCTGCACCCGCAGCCGGAAGCGCAGGCTCTGGCCTTCCACCCAGGTGGCATCTGCGGCCTCAACGCTGGACGACGGATCCGCCGCAGCGAACAGCCGATGCGAGCCGCTCGACTGGCTGCCCGCATAGTCGGCATTGGAGGACTCGAAGCGGGCGGAGATCGTGTAGTCGCCGGCCGGATCGCCAAGACCAAAGCCAATGCTGCAGCTCTGGGGGCCTTCGGCGCTCACCGCACTGCTGCAGCTCAAAACTCGCGCCTGGTGGGTCGCAGTCACTACGAAAGTGCCCGAGGGAGCCGCTGCACCGTCCTCGATCACCGCAAGCTCCGCCGCAAAGGTCTGCGATTGACCCCGATCGCCGCTGGTCGCCGGCTGCAGCAGCACCAGCGACGTGGTGAAGGGCGGCTGCACGATCAAGGTGAAGCTGCGGGTTTCCGAAAATGGGCCGCCCAGCGCGATATCGCTGCTGTCGGTCAGTCGAATCCCGAAGTTGAAGCTGCCGAACGCGCCGGGCGTTCCGCTCACGCTCCCGCTCGCGCCCAGGCTGAGGCCAAGCGGCAGGCTGCCGCTGACGACGCTGTAGGACAGCGGCAGGGTGGCGCCGGTGGCGGCGCTGTCGAGCACGGCGGTGAAGGGGCGGCCGATTTGCGCCTCGGGCAGTGTGCTGGGCGTGAAGCGCAGGTCGGGTGCGACTTGCACCGTGGTGCTGGCGAAGCTTTCGGCGAGGCCTGGGGCGCCGGAGTAGCGCGCGGTGATTTGCCGCAGGCCAACTGCACTTGCGCTCAAGCTGCAGGAGCCGCTGCCGCCATCCAGAGGCGCGCTACAGCTGCCGCCAGCGTCGTCGCTGATCTCCAGGCTTCCCGTTGCTGCGCCTTCGCTGACAGTCACGCTTGCCTGCACGCGGTAGCTTTCGCCGATGCGCACAGGCTGCCCAACAATCGTCGCAAGGCTGGTGCTTGTCTCCAGATTGAGGAAAGCATGCACGGCGCCTTCGTAGCTCATCGAGGTTCTCGAAGACGCGGGCGCACCCGCAACCGCAAAGTTCTCGGTCAGCGCGACGGAATAGCCGAGCTGGTCTTCCTGCTGACCGCTCTGCGCGAGCATCCTCTGGTAAGGCTGCCAAGCGCTTCCCACGCGGAGGAATGACTCCAGGCTTCCTTGCAGGATGTTTCCGCCGATCGACTCGCCGGCCAGGCCGACCAGGAGGCGCGACCCGCGCACTGCCACCGCGAAGCCGAACTGCGCGCCCTCCGAAGGCGCCGAACCCTGCAGTGCAGTCTCAAGGGCCCACGCGCTCCCGCTGCGGATGTAGGTCTGCACGGCGCCCGCCGCAGCTGCCCCGCTGCGGGTCGCGAATGGGGCGCCAACGGCAGCCAGGTCCTGATCCAGGGCGACCGCCCAGCCGAACTGTTCACCGATCACCGGGCTGGAGCCCTGCCACTTGGCCCGCTGAGTCCAGACCGAGCCGCTTCGGGAAAACGCGTACGCCGCGCCCTGGTTCTGCGCCACGTCGTCCCGCAGCGGAGCACCGCTGACGAGATGGTCGCCGGAGATCGCGATGGAGTGACCAAGGCTGTCGCCCGACGCGGCATCGTTGGCTTGAATGCGCTGCTCCTGAAGCCAGCTCACTCCATTCCATCGGAAGATGTAGACGGCGCCACGGCCTTGGCTATAGCCACTGGCACCGACAGCAATCGTGTCGCTGCTGATTGCAACCGACTTGCCGAAGCGCGCCCCGGTCACGCGATCGGACGCCACGAGCTTCGCGCTGAGCTGCCAGCTGCCGGAAATATTCCGATACAGATAGGCCGCGCCGCGCGCGCCCTCGTGATCCGCGGCGCCGATCAAGGCCAGCTCGCCCTCCAGCGCGACCGCCTCTCCAAAGGCGTCAAACGCTGCGCCGTCGGCGGGTGTCAGTTTTACAACTTCATTCCAGACGCCCTCAGCTCGTTCGAGCAGGTAGGCCGAGCCGGGCGTTGGCACGGTGACGTTCATATCGTAGGGAACCCCGACGACTACCCGGTTTCCCGAGGCGGCAACAGACCAGCCGAAGTAGTCATCGCGCTGGGCGTCGCTGGCAACAATCTGTTGGCTTGGTGAATACGCCTTCGGGCCGGCCGGACTGTCTGCGTAAGCGGCGGGGACGAACAGCGCGAATGCCAGAAGAGAAACAAAAGACCTAAACATGGGCAGCCCAGCCTTGGCGAAACAGATCAAGGCTCAGTGCAACGTATATGCCGCAGAACTTCTGGGAACGGTCAGCCACTTTGAGTTTGAGCCGGTTCTCGCTTTTGCAGTTGCGGCTGTGCGGCACGCCGGAATCCGGACACGCGCATGGCCGCTGGCCGGGACGGCCGCGGCACCCGATACTGCGAGCCCTTTCCGCTCAAGCACCGCCGTGAAGAAATCCGATTTCCACTTTGACCTCCCGCCTGAGCTGATTGCACAGGTGCCCTTGGCCGAGCGCTCCGCCAGCAGGCTGCTGCACGTGCGGTCCGGGGGAGCCCTCGCGGACCGGCAGGTGCTCGATCTGCCCGAGCTGCTGCAGTCGGGCGACCTGCTGGTGTTCAACGACACCCGGGTCATCCCCGCGCGGCTGTTTGGGCACAAGGACAGCGGCGGGCGGGTCGAGATTCTGATCGAGCGGCTGCTCTCCAGCCACGAGGCGCGCGTCCAGCTCGGGGTGAGCAAGTCGCCGAAAGCGGGCGTGCGGATCACGCTCGATGCCGGCGGTGAGTTCGAGGTCACCGGCCGCGACGGCGAGTTCTACACCCTGCGCCTGCTCGGCGATGAGGCTCTGGAAAAGCTGCTGCTGCGCGCCGGCAAGATGCCGCTGCCGCCCTACATCCAGCGCGAGCCGGGCGCGGAGGACGCCGAGCGCTACCAGACGGTGTTCGCGCGCGAAGTCGGCGCCGTCGCCGCGCCGACCGCAGGCCTGCATTTTGACCAGCCGCTTCTTGATGCGCTGAGCGCGCGCGGCGTGCAGTTCGGCCACATCACCCTGCATGTGGGGGCCGGCACCTTCCAGCCGATGCGCGCCGAGAGCGTGCACGAGCACGTCATGCACAGCGAATGGCTAAATGTTGGCGCCGAGCTGATCCAGCAGATTCGCCGCACCCGCGCCGCCGGGCATCGGGTGATCGCGGTCGGCACCACCGTGGTGCGCGCACTGGAATCCGCCCTCCACGAAGGCGAGCTGCAGCCCTTCGCCGGCGAGACCCAGATCTTCATTTTCCCCGGCTACCGCATTCGCTCGGTCGACGCGCTGATCACCAACTTCCACCTGCCGCAGTCGACCCTGCTGATGATGGTCTCGGCCTTCTGCGGCCGCGAGCGCATCCTTGACGCCTACCGGCACGCGGTCGAGCAGCGCTATCGGTTTTTTTCGTATGGCGACGCGATGCTGCTGGAGCCCTCAGCGCCGGACGTCGGAAAAGGGGATTCGGGAATCGAAATCAGCCGAGCAGGCGCGCCTTGATACCGGATTCGCCGCCCTACCTCCGCTCTGACCTACGGTGCTGCGCAGTCCATGCGGGTTGCGCCCTGGTTTCAGCGATTCTCGATTCTCGATTCCCCACTCCCGGCTCTTAAATGTCCCGTCTGAAATTCGACCTCCACAGCAGCGACGGCGCCGCCCGTCGCGGCCGGCTCAGCTTCCCGCGCGGCACGGTGGAGACGCCGGCCTTCATGCCGGTCGGCACCTACGGCACGGTCAAGGCGATGTTTCCGGAAGACCTCACGGCGCTGGGCGCGGAGATCATTCTCGGCAACACCTTTCACCTGTATCTGCGACCCGGGCTGGAGGTGATCAGCGCGCATCAGGGCCTGCACGGCTTTGCGCGCTGGAACGGGCCGATCCTCACCGATTCCGGCGGCTTTCAGGTGTTCTCGCTGGCGCACCGCCGCAAGATCACCGAGGAGGGCGTGACCTTCGCCTCGCCGGTCGACGGCAGCAAGGTGTTCTTGAGCCCCGAGGTGTCGATGGAGATCCAGCGCGTGCTGGACTCCGACGTGGTGATGATCTTCGACGAATGCACCCCGTATCCGGCCACCGAAAAGCAGGCGCGCGACTCGATGCAGCTCTCCTTGCGCTGGGCGGAGCGCTCCAAGCGCGCGCACGAGGGCAACGATGCCGCGCTGTTCGGCATCGTCCAGGGCGGCGTGCACAACGCGCTGCGCACGCTGTCGGCGCGTGCGCTGATCGATATCGGCTTCGCCGGCTACGCGGTCGGCGGTCTGGCGGTGGGTGAACCCGAGGCCGAACGCAACGCCATGCTGGAGCACACCTGCCCGCAGCTGCCGGCCGACCGCCCACGCTATCTGATGGGCGTGGGCCGGCCCGAAGACATCGTTGAGGCGGTTGCCCGCGGCATCGACATGTTCGACTGCGTGATGCCGACCCGCAACGCGCGCAACGGCCACTACTTCACCCGCTCCGGCGCGGTGCGCATCCGCAACGCCCGCTACGAGAAGGACACCCGGCCGATCGAAGAGGGCTGTGGCTGCTACGCCTGCTCGCGTGGGTTCTCGCGCGCCTATTTGCGGCATCTGGAGCGCTGCAATGAAATCCTGGGCTCGATGTTGGCCACGCAGCACAACCTTTTTCACTACCAGGCCTTGATGCGTGAAATCCGCGTCGCCATAGAAACGGGGCGGTTTGAGGCGTTCCGCGCCGAATTCCACCGCCTGCGCCAGCTGCCAAACCCGGACTGATCCGAAGCACAGCGAGCTGCGTGGCATAATCCGCCGCTTTGCTGGCGTCTGGGCAGCCCCGGATTCGCCTGACATCCCCTTCCACGACGAGTTACGGAGAAGTTCCATGGATTTTCTGATGTCCCCCGCTTTCGCTCAGGCCGCTAGCCCGGCGCCGTCGCCGTGGTCGCCGCTGATCATGCTGGCGATCTTCTTCGCGGTGTTTTTCTTCCTGGTGATCCGCCCGCAGATGAAGCGCTCCAAGGAGCACCGCAGCCTGATTGGCGCACTTGCCAAGGGCGATGAGGTCATTACCTCCGGCGGCGTGGCCGGCCGCATCGACGCCGTCAGCGAGAGTTTCATCACCGTCGAGATCGCCGAAGGCGTGAAGGTCAAGGTGCAGAAGCAGGCGGTGACCGCGGTGCTGCCCAAGGGCACGTTGAAGTCCGCCTGAAGGCTGGCTCGGATGACTCCATCGGGCAGCGCGTCTGCCCCCACAACTGGCCGTGTGCTCCGCGGCCTTCCCGGGTGAAGCCCCATGCTTGATTTTCCTCGCTGGAAGTACGCGCTGGTCGCGTTCGTACTGCTGTTTGCAGTTTTCTATTCCCTGCCCAACCTGTATCCGCAGGACCCATCGGTACAGATCAGCGGCAGTCGCGGCAGCGTGGTCGACGCCGCCGTGATCGAGCGCGTCCGCGGCGTTCTTGAGCAGCGTCAGCTCACCCCGAAGTCGATCGGCGAGGAGTCCACCGGCCGCGGCGAAAAGACCGCGCTGCTGGTGCGCATGCCGGGCTCGGAAGAGCAGCTGATAGCGAAAGACCTGATCAGCGCCGAGCTGGGCAGCGACTACACCGTCGGCCTGAATCTCGCCTCGACCGTGCCGGGCTGGCTGCAGTCCATCCACGCCAGCGCCATGCGGCTGGGCCTGGACCTGCAGGGCGGCGTGCACTTTCTGATGGAGGTCGACCAGGCTGCTGCGCTGGAGAAGCGCGAAAACGGTTTCGCCGACGACATCCGCCTGCTGCTGCGCGATGCCCGCATCACCTACACCCGCGTTGACCGCACCCCCAACGGCATCGTCGTGCAGCTGCAAAAGGCCGAAGAGCGTGAAGCCGCCGCCGAGGCGATCGGCCGCCTGGTCACCGAGCTGCAGGTCGCCGACGGCAACGAACCGACCCAGCTGCTGGCCACGCTGCGTTCTGATGTGCTGACCCAGATCGTCGGCGACGCCATCGAGCAGAACGTCGGCACTCTGCGCAATCGCATCAATGAATTGGGTGTCTCCGAGCCGATCGTCACCCGTCAGGGCGACGCCAATATCGTGGTGCAGCTGCCCGGCGTGCAGGACCCGGGCGAGGCGATCCGCATCCTCGGCTCCACCGCCACTCTGGAATATCGCGCCCAGATTGATGGCGACGCCTATGCGGCGCGCGACAGCGGCCGGGTGCCGCCGGAAGCCAAGCTCTACAACTCCCGCGATCTCGGCCCCGACGGCCGGCCGGTGCCGGTACTGCTGAGCAAGCGCATCATCACCTCCGGCGATCAGCTGGTGCACGCGCAGTCGCAGATGGACGCGGATTCCGGAACGCCGGCGGTTTCGGTAAGCCTCAACGCCGCGGGCGGCGCCAAGATGCTGGAGTTCACCCGCGACAACGTCGGCCGCGGCATGGGCGTGGTGTTTATCGAGCGTCGGGTCGAGCTGAAGACCATCAACGGTGAAGAGGTGCGGGTGCCGCGCATCACGGAGGAAGTGATCTCGCTGGCCAGCATCCGCGGCGTGTTCTCCAACCAGTTTCAGACCACCGGCCTGGACAGCCCCGAAGAAGCCGGGCAGCTGGCCCTGCTGCTGCGCGCCGGTTCGCTGGCCGCGCCGGTGGACATCGTCGAGCAGCGCGTCGTCGGCCCGTCGTTGGGCAAGGAAAACATCAAGGCCGGTGCCGAGGCGGTGATGCTTGGTTTCGCCATGGTTTGCGTGCTGATGATCATTTACTACAAGGGCTTCGGCCTGATCTCGGTGTTCGCGCTGTTGGTCAATCTATTGCTGCTGGCGGCGGTCCTTTCAGCGGTGGGCGCGACGCTCACCATGCCCGGCATTGCCGGCATCGTGCTGACCCTCGGCATGGCGATCGACGGCAACGTGCTGATCTGCGAGCGCATCCGCGAGGAGCTGCGGATTGGCAACACCCCGGCCAACTCGATCGTGTCGGGCTACGAGCGGGCGTGGTCGGTGATTTTGGATTCCAACGTCACCAAGCTGATCGCCGCGATCGCGCTGTTCTCGTTCGGCTCAGGCCCCGTCCGCGGCTTTGCCGTGGTGCTGTTCTTCGGCGTGCTGACCTCGATGTTTACCTCGGTCACCGTCAGCCGCGCGGTCGCCACCCTGATCTACGGCCACGGGCGCAAAGTGCGCTCGGTGTCGGTCTGACGCTGCTGGAGCTTTCAAAACCATGGAATTTTTCAACCCCAACAGCAACGTCGACTTCATGCGGATCCGGCGGGTCACGATCGGCATCTCGATCGCGCTGATCGTGATATCGATCTTCCTGCTCGCCACCCGCGGCCTGAACTTCGCGCTCGACTTCACCGGCGGCACCCTGGTCGAGGTGGAGTTCGCCGAGCCCACCGAGCAGGCCACGGTGAACGCGCGGCTCGAAGCTGCCGACATCGAGGGCGCGCAGGTGCAGCGCTTCTCCGGCACCAGCTTCTCGGTGAGGCTGTCGCCCAAGGCGGTCGAGCAGGACGTGGCTACCGCCGCGGCCGATGCCTCTATCGATGAGGGCAACACCGCCACCGCCAGGCGCGTGCTTGAGGCGCTGCAGAGCGGTGGCGGTCAGGTCATCGTCAAGCGCAGCGAGTTTGTCGGCCCACAGGTCGGTGCGGAACTCGCCTACAACGGCATCATCGCGGTGCTGGTGGTGCTGGCCGGCATCATGATCTACATCGCGCTGCGCTTTGAGTGGAAGTTCGCCATCGCCACGGTGGTCGGTGAAGCCCACGACGTGATCGTGACCCTGGGCGTGTTCGCACTGCTGGGGCTGGATTTCGACCTCACCGTGCTGGCCGCCATTCTGGCCGTCGACGGTTATTCGGTGAACGACAAGATCGTGGTGTTCGACCGCGTCCGCGAGCTGTTCCGCGCGACTCGCAAAGGCACACCGGAGGAAATCATCAACCGCGCGATCAACAGCACCCTGTCGCGCACGATCATGACCTCGCTGACCACCCTGCTGACCTGCTTCGCCCTGTACTTCTTCGGCGGCCCGACCCTGCAGGGCTTCGCCTTCGCCCTGATCGTCGGCATCGTGGTTGGCACCGCGTCCACCATCTTCTTCGCCAGCCCGCTGCTGCTCTCGCTGGGCGTGGCCAAGGACGACCTGATGCCGAAGACCCGCGACGACGAAGAGCTGAATCGTCGGCCGTAAGCCTTGGCGTGCGCTGCAAACGAAGAAGGCGCCCTCGGGCGCCTTCTTCGTTTGCAGGATTGGGGATTGGGGATTGGGGATTGGGGATTGCCGAAGGTCGATAGTCGGCCGCGGGTCTAGCGGTGCTCACGACGCGCTTCCCCAGGAAAGGCGATTGGCTGCTTGGCTCAAACCCCCAATTCCGAGTCCCCAACCCCTGATCTCGTCGCGGCAAAGCCGCGACTGCCCTCAGTCAAACGCCGCCGCATACCCCGAGCTGACCAGCGTCTTCTGCACCTGCTCGCAGACCTTGATGTTGCCGGCCACGATCTGGCCGTTCTTCAAGCTCTGCTCGCCGCCGCGGAAATCGCAGGTGCGGCCGCCGGCTTCGCGCACCAGCAGCATGCCGGCGGCGATGTCCCAAGGCATAACGCCGGCTTCGAAATAGGCATCAGCGCGGCCGGACGCGACATAGGCCAGGTCGAGCGCGGCCGAACCGGTGCGGCGCACGTCTTCGGCGTCGCGCATCAGCTCGCGGACGGCTTCCAGCTGGGCGCCAATGCGCGAGCGCTGGCGCGGGGCGAAGCCGGTGATCAGCATCGCGCCGGCTAGGTCATTGCGCTGGCCGACGCGGATGCGCTTATCGTTGAGCAGAGCGCCGGCGCCCTTGGATGCTGAAAAGATCTCGTTGCGCAGCGGGTCGTAGATCACGCCGAGCACGGGCTCCTGCTGGTCGAGCAGGGCGATCGACACGCAAAAGTGCGGGATGCCGTGCAGAAAATTGCTGGTGCCGTCCAGCGGGTCGATGACCCAGGTGTAGCGCGACTTGCCGGTCTGGCCGGATTCCTCCGCCAGGAAGGCGTGGTCGGGATAGGCCCGTTTCAGCTCGCGGATGATCTCGGCCTCGGCCTGGGCATCCACTTCGCTGGCATAATCCTGCTTCGATTTTTCGAACACGCCCAAGGATTCGATGCGGCCGACATGGCGCAGGATGATTTCGCCGGCACGACGTGCCGCCTTGACCACGATGTTGATCGCGGGCTTCTGCATAACGGGTCTCTCGCTGGGCAAAGAACAGGCGTCGGCGCAGGCGGCCGGGCCTCTGGAAGGCCGCCGAGTTTACTGCAAGCCCGCGCGCAAGTCCCGCACGCCCCTCCCCTCTTTTCGAACCCATTCACCATGCTTGATTCGATCGCTATCGTGCTCGTGGGCACCCAGCACCCCGGCAACATCGGCTCCACCGCGCGCGCCATGAAAACCATGGGCCTGACCGACCTGCGCCTGGTCGCGCCGGAGCAGTTCCCCGACATCCAGGCCCACGCCATGGCCGCCGGCGCCGATGACCTTATGGAGAACGCGCGTCTGTTTGATCGGCTGGAGGACGCCGTGGCCGACTGCCGGCTGGCGCTGGGCTGCACTGCGAGGCGTCGCGGGGTGCCTCTGCCCGAATACGCCCCGCGCGAAGCGGCGGCGCTGCTGCTCGACAGCACCGACGCCGGCACCGTGGCGCTGGTGTTCGGGCGCGAGCGCAACGGCCTCACCAACGAAGAGCTGCAGCGCTGCCAGGCGGCCGTGCATATTCCGGCCAACCCCGACTACAGCTCGCTGAATCTGTCGCAGGCGGTGCAGGTCCTGTGCTACGAGCTGCGCGTCAGCGCGCTGGCGCGCCAGGCTGGGGGCTCGGACGCGCCCGCCGCGAGCCCGCAACCCTCACCGCTCGGGGCGATGCTGGAGCGCCGCAATGCGATGGCCACCCAGGGTCAGGTCGAGCACTTTTTCGGCCACCTCGACCAAACCCTGCACGACATCGATTTCCACAAGGGCCGCTCGCCCGACGTGGTGATGCAGCGCCTGCGCCGGGTTTTTCTGCGCGCAGCGGTGGACGAGCGCGAGCTGCGGGTGCTGCACGGCATCCTCGCTGACGCCCAGCGAATGGCCAGCCTGGCGACGCAGTCGGGCCTGCACGTGCCCACTGCCGTGCGCAAGCGGGTCGAGCCGCCGGCGGGTGGCTCGGCGGAGCCCGACGCGGACGCCCCGGTTTCACCCTGAGCCCGCGCCGCGCTGGCTAGGCTCGCTCGCCATGCATGCCTTCTACTGCCACCAGTTTGTGCTGCCGCTGCCGGCGGAGCACCGCTTTCCGATGGACAAATACCGGCGGCTGCACGCGCGGGTATCGCTACTCGCCGAGAGCGGCCTGCGGCTGACCGAACCCGAAGCGGCCACACTGGTGGATCTGCTGCGCGTCCACTGCCCCGAATACGTGGCGCGCATGCACGAAGGCCGCGCCACCCCGGCCGAACTGCGGCGGATTGGATTCCCCTGGTCGCCGGGCATGGTCGAGCGCTCACGCCGCTCCTCTGGCGGCACGATCGCCGCACTGAAAGCCGCCCTGCAGGGCGACGGCGTCGGCGTCAACCTCGCTGGCGGCACTCACCACGCCGCCTATGACCGCGGCGGCGGCTACTGCGTGTTCAACGATTCGGTGGTGGCGGCCCGGCACGTGCAGGCGGCGGGGTTGGTCGATAGGCTGCTGGTGGTCGACCTCGACGTGCATCAAGGCGACGGCACCGCCGCGCTGTGCGCGAACGATCCGAGCCTCTACACCTTCTCGATGCACGGCGCCCGCAACTACCCGGCGATCAAGCCGGCGTCCGATCTGGACGTGCCGCTGGAAGACGGCACCGGAGACGCGCGCTATCTCGAACTTCTTGACCACCATCTGCCGCGGGCAATCGCCGCCGCGAGGCCGGACGCGGTGATCTACATCGCCGGCGCGGACCCGTTCGAGGGCGACCGTCTGGGCCATCTCAGCCTGAGCAAGGCCGGCCTCGCCGAGCGCGACCAGCGCGTGCTCGACAGCTGCCGCCGGCTCGGCCTGCCGCTGTCGATCAGCATGGCCGGCGGCTACGCCACCGAGATCGACGATATCGTCGACATCCACTTCGCCACGGTGTCGGCTGCGCTGGAGCACTGGCGGGGTTTCGCCTCGTCCCCGGCGGCCGCAAACGTGTCCGGCACGGTGCTTGGATGAACGCGACTGGGCGCCGCTTGATTCCGCTGGGCAGAGCCCTCGCGTCTTGCGTGTCGGAGGAAATACATCGAGCCCACGCTATCCACAGCGCCTGTGGAAAACCCTGTGTAGATCCCTGTGGAGCCGCTGCGCAGCGCGTCTGAGATCAAGGCCTTGCGGGTCGCTGGGCAAGGAACGACCAGAGTCGTCTTTAGCGACCGGTTCGGTGGGCCGCAGGTTCGGCATCAGCGAACGCCTCGCACTGCGCTTTTCCGCGCGCGGTCGCCGCGCGGCACCCGATGGCAAGGTGAAAGCCTCTAAGCGTGAACCACAGGCTGCGGATTTCAGCGTGACGCCGGCTGCGTTCGTTTGCGTATCAAAGCCAATCACTGAACGGATCGGCATGGTGCCGCCGAGTCGCTCCGCAATCGGCAATGTCGTTTTCTCACATCACGCGTAAAGCTCCTGGAACCCCGCTGCATCCACCTTCGACAGCCCGCGCGCCTGGAACGCCGCCCACATCGGCTGCCAGCGCGCGCTGCTGCGCGTCAGCGGGGCGACCAGGCGCGGGCAGGTGTCCTTGATGATCGCGTCCATCAGCGGGTCGGGCGCGCTGCCGCTGTAGGCGTACCAGGTGCGTGCGGCGAACTCGGGGTCGTCGATGCAGGCCTGGGCGCCACGGCCTATCAGCTGGGTCAGGCGCGCAATCACCTCGGGATTCCGGGCGACAAAGCCCGCGTGCGTGAACAGCTCCAGCGCGCTGAAATTGGGAAACCCGCCCATCGCTGCGGTCACGAACTCGTGCTCAAGCCCCGCGTGGCGTGCCTCTACGCCCTCGAAATTGGCGAAGCACAGCCAGGCGCCGTCGAAACCGTTCTGCAGGTTCTCAAGATGCATGAAGCCGGCGCTCTCGATGACGATGCCGGCGCTGTCGATACGCACCCCCTTGGACTGCGCCCAGCCCTGCAGGATCTCGCGCGCGATCTGGTCGGTGACGCCGCCGGCGACCGGTGAGGCCAGCCGGATGGGCTCGCCGGCCAGCAGTTTCTTCGCGCTCTCGGCCTGCAGCAGGACGCCGCCCTCGGTCTCGAAAAAGCAGCCCAGCGCGCGCAGGCCCGGGCGGTTTTCATCGACCATGTGCAAGGGCTCGTTGCAGGCGAACGCGATCTCGCCCGCGGCCACCGCCGCCAGGCCGTCGTAGTGATCCTCAGGCTCGATCAGCTCGACCTCCAGCCCGGCTTCGCGATACCAGCCTTCGGTGATTCCGGCGATCAGCGGAAGATGGTCGGGGTTTAGGAACCATTCGAGGGCAATCTGGAGTTTCATGCGGGAGTCCGTGGCGGATGAGCAGGCCGCGATGATCGCCGATCTGCGCGCTCGCGTGACGGAGAGGTTGCTGCGCAGGTTGTCGCTGAGCCGATGCGAAGCCCAACGTTGCCACATTCGAGGTTGCCGCGAGCGTGGAGTGCGCGGCGTTGGGCTTCGCTGCGCTCAGCGCCAACCTACGCACCTCGATGCACGTTGCGGCACGACGCACCTCGACGCACCTAGATGCGTGGTGCGGCATGACCCACCTCAACGAACAACGCGATATGAAACGTTCCATCGCGCGGCGACGCAGGTCTTTTGTAGGTTGGCGCTGAGCCAAAGGCGAAGCCCAACATCGCGAATATCAAATCGTGCGGCGAGTGCACACGTGCCGGCGTTGGGCTTCGCTGCGCTCAGCGCCAACCGGCCTGACCCGACGCCGCGCACCTGGGACGCAGGGCTTTCGCTCACCTGGCGACGCAGGTCTACTTTGCGCAGCTATGCATCGGATGGCGGATCGGCGTGCTTCCAATGCAGCCCACCCGCACCCTGAGCGCAAGCCCGAGGGTCACGCCGACAATCAGCAGACCAAACACGCGCATGCACGGGCCTCAGAGATTCTGATAGTTCGGGCCAGCCCCACCCTCCGGCGTGACCCAGGTGATGATCTGGTAGGGGTCTTTGATGTCGCAGGTCTTGCAGTGGACGCAGTTGGCGGCGTTGATCTGCAGGCGTTTGCCGGCTTCGTCCTCAACCATTTCGTAGACGCCGACCGGGCAGAAGCGGGTGCAGGGGTTGCCGTATTCCTCGGCGCACTGGGTGATGCAGACGTCGGTATTGGACACCTGCAGGTGCACCGGCTGGTTTTCGTCATGCTCGGTGGCGGCGTAGTAGACGCCGGCCAGGCGGTCGCGCGGGGCGAGGGTCCGGTCTACGTAGTGGCGATTCGGGCTTTCAGCTTCGGAGAGTTTCTCAAGCGAGGACCAGTCCGGCTTTACTTTCAGCGTCCACGGCGACAGCCCCGCGGTGACTGTTTCCCAGCCGGAGTTGAGCAGGCCGAACCACAGGCCTTTCTTGAAGGCCGGCTTGAAATTGCGGACCTTCTTCAGCTCCGAATACACCACTGAAGCGCGCAGCTTTGCGTCCCAGCCTTCAACCGTGTCCTTCTCGACGATGTGCTCGGCGGCGAGCATGCCGGAGCGGATTGCCAGGTGGACGCCCTTGATCTTGGGCACGTTGACCAGGCCGGCATCGCAGCCGATCAGCAGGCCGCCGGGCATTTCCACTTTCGGCAGGCTCTGGTAGCCGCCGGTGACGATGGCACGGGCGCCGGCCGACAGAATGGTGCCGCCTTCAAGCAGCGGCTTCACGATCGGGTGGTGTTTCCACTGCTGAAAGGCCTCGTAGGGCCGGTAGTTGGGGTCGGGGTAATCGAGGCCGGAGACATAGCCCAGCGCGATTTGGCCGCCGGTCAGGTGATACAGAAAGCTGCCGCCGTAGGTGCGGTTGTCGGCCGGCCAGCCGAGGCTGTGCACGATCTTGCCGGGGGTGACGCGGTCCTCGGGCACCTGCCACAGCTCCTTGATGCCGATCGAATAACTCTGCGGGTCGCAGTCGGCATCCAGCTTGAATCGCGTGATCAGTGGCTTGACCAGATTCCCGCGCGCACCTTCGGCGAACACGGTGATACGGGCGCGGATGTCGATGCCCTGCGTGTAGCCGGGCTTGTGCGATCCGTCCTTGGCCACGCCCATATCGCCGATGCGCACGCCGCAGACCGCGCCGCTATCGTCAAACAGTGTTTCGGCGGCGGCAAAGCCGGGGTAGATCTCCACGCCCAGGGCTTCGGCCTGCGGCGCAAGCCAAGCGCAGGTGGCGCCGAGGCTGATGATGAAGTTGCCGTGGTTGCTCATCTGCGGCGGCGTGATCGGAAACTTGAAGCCGCCGGTTTTGGTGAGGAACCAGAATTCGTCCTCGCCGGCCGGCACGCAGATCGGCGGCGGATTCTCACGCCAGCCCGGCAGCAGCTCGTCCAGTGGGCCGGGCTCCATCACCGCGCCCGACAGGACGTGCGCGCCGATGGTGGACGATTTTTCGATCACGCAAACCGACAACTCCGGTTTGAGCTGCTTGAGTCGGATCGCGAAGGCGAGGCCGGCCGGGCCTGCGCCCACCGTGACCACGTCGTATTCCATGACATCGCGCTCGCTCATGAGCTGGCTCCAGATGGATGAGGGTAGGGAGGGGATTATCGGTGGGTGGGCGTGTAGGCGACGGCCTTTTGACTCGCGGGCGCCGACACTGTGCGTCGAGGGCTGACGCCGAGCGTCCAAGGATACTGCAGCGTATGGAATGGATCGACATCGCGCTTGAGGGCGCCTCGATGCGGATCGCGCCGCAATTCGCGCGCGCCGAGCGCGGCGACGCGCTGCTGTTGCGTTTCAGCGCCGAGATTCCCTGGGAGCAGCATCGGGTCAAGATTTACGGCCGTGAAATCGATTCGCCGCGGCTGTCCTGCTGGATCGGTGACCCCGAAGCCCACTATGCCTACTCGGGCACGCGCTATGTGCCGCATCCGTGGCCGGAGACCCTGCGCACGCTGAAAGCCGAGGTTGAATCGGCCTGCGACGCGCGCTTCAACAGCGTGCTGGCCAATCTGTATCGCGACGGCCGCGACAGCATGGGCTGGCATGCCGATGACGAAACCGAACTTGGGGCCGAGCCGGTGATCGCCTCGCTCAGCCTGGGCGCGGAGCGCCGCTTCTGCCTGCGCGACCGCGCCGAGAAACGCCAGCGGCTGGCGCTGAACCTCGCCCACGGCAGCCTGCTGCTGATGGCCGGAGCCACCCAGCGCAACTACCAGCACGCCCTGCCCAAGACCGCGCGCCCGCTCGGGCCGCGGCTGAATCTGACCTTCCGCTGGGTCGGCGCGCGCGGCGCTGGCTGAGCGGATTGCCGAACGCGGCGGGACGCCTGCCGCGGGCGCACGCAGCGCGCCATGATTGGCGCCCGATTCTCTGGCATGCTCCGCCGGCGCCGACTGTTCTGGCGGGTAGCCGAAGCCGCCCGCTCGCCGGTCTGCGGATGTGCGCGTCTGCGCGTCTACGGACATCAAGCTTCCCCAATTTATCTGCGGAGCCCGATCTCCGCTCGGAAAATCCCCGCTCGGAACATCGCCGCTCGGAACATCGCCGTCAGGAACCTTGCCGTCCGGAGCATCACCGCCCGGAGCATCACCGCCAGGAATATCGCCGCCATGAATATCAGCACCCTAAACCTCGCCACCATGAATCTCACCGCCCTCAAGCGATTCGTTCTGCTGCTGCTTTTGGCCGTCTCAGGCGCCGCACACGCCGAGACCGTGTGGTTCGAAGTGGCCGAGATCGAGACCGAGCGCAACCAGTCGTTTCTGGTGGCCTTGAGCGACCCCGAACATATCGCGCATGCGCGCGCGCTGATCGCCAACGGCGGGCGGCCCAGCGATGACCTGGGCGGCATCCTGCTGGCCGACATCCGCGCCGGCGGCGACGGTTTCAATCGAGATATCCGCGACCCCCGTCAGCGCCTGTGGCGCTGGCACATCAGCCGGGTCGAGGGCTTCGGCGGGCTGGCGATCGAGCTCTGCGACGGCTGGCCGGGCTTCGTCGAGGAAGACCCTGAGGCGTTCATCACCAACACCAACGGAGTGATCTGCTTCTGGGGCTACACGATTAAATCCGAGCTGGAGGCCGCGCCGAAGTTCGCGGTCAACGAGGGCCTGGACGGCGGCTGGTACAACCCCGACACCGCGGGGCAGGGCATTTATGTGGATGCGCTGGCCGAAGAAGGTCTGCTCGCGCTGGCCTGGTTCACCTGGACCCAAGGCGCGCCGGGGGCATCGCGCGCCGGTGAGCAGCTGTGGTTCAGCGGCCTGGGCGAAATCGCGGGCAACGCGTCGGACCTCGAGCTGTATGCCAGCAGCGGCGGCGTCTTCAACGCGCAGCGCAGCGTGCAGACCGGTCCGATCGGAAACGCGGTGTTGAGCTTCCAGAACTGCGATAGCGGGCTGCTGCGCTACGAGTTCGACAGCGGTGAAACCGGCGAGATCCCGCTGCGCCGGGTGGTCCCGCGTCCGGGCTGTGTGCGTTAGCGCGGGAATCGACTCAAGGGAATCGGGAGTTGTTGAAGAACGGCGGCAAGCGCGTGCGCGCCTGCGCTGCGCGCTTGGGTGGCGGATTCTGCGGGCGCGTCCGAGATGCGCGCTCGACCCGCTCTATCGATTCTCGATTCTCGATTCTCGGCTTCCGATTCCCCGCTACAAAAGCATGCACCCCACGCCAGCCATCGTCAGCGCCACGCCGGCCGCGCGGCGGCGGTCCATCGGTTCTTTCAGCCACAGCCAAGCCAGCAGCACGATGAACACCGAAGCGCTCTCGTTGAGGATCGCCGCGATCATGGCGTCGGTGTACTTGTAGCCGCCCAGCCAGAACAGGGTCGACAGAAACTGGCCGATGAAGGCCGCGAGCAGCAGCAGCCGCCAGTCCACGCGCAGGCGTCGCGGGTCCAGCCGATGCAGCTGACCGCGCAGCGCCGCCATCAGGATCAGGCCGGCAAACGCAGCCGCCATGCGCATCAGGCTCACCCACAGCAGCGGCTGCTGCTCCAGCACTCGCTTCACCATCACGATGGCGACGGCCATCAGCGCGATCGCCAGCACGCCCAGCAGCACGCCGCTCAGCATCGAGGCTGCGCCGGGCTCGCGCTCGCGCCTGCCGCTGACCAGCAGCACGCCGGCGCTGACCAGCACGAAGCCGACCATCTGCATGGGGCCCAGGCGCTCGCCCAGGAACACAAAAGACAGGGCGATCACGAACGGGCTGTAGAGGTTGCCGATGATGCCCATGCGGCTGGCGCCGAGCTGATTCAGCGCCTTCAGGTACAGGGTGTCCGCGATCGCCAGACCAATCAGCCCGCTGAGCACTGTCAGGGCGATCTCCGTGCCTGAGAACACCGGCAGCTCGATGCCGTGGATCAGCGGGATGGACGCCGCCAGCATCAGCAGCACCAGCGCACTTTTGATGAAGTTCAGCTCAAACGGCGGCAGATAGGCGCCGAGTCGACGGTAGAGGATCACGCCTATCGCCCAGGCCAGCGCGCTCATCAGGGCAAACGCTTCGCCGAGGCCGAAGCTGGCTGACATCCGGATTCCGGGGCGGCGGCGGGGCGCGCAGTATGCCGAGCCTGAACGGGCGCGGCGAGAACCTTGGGCAGCGCGGCGCGCGGGGCTTATCCTCAGGCGCCCCTCGTCGCGCTCTTCACTCATGGCCTCGCAGCCCAGTTACGCCGCCCGCATCGAGTTTTTACTGCAGCTTGCGGCCAGCCTGCACGCCTACGGCACCACTGCGCAGCGGCTGGAGGCTGCGATCGGCAAGGTCGCTACGCGCCTGCATCTGCGCTGCAACGCCTGGGTTAACCCGACCGGGCTGATTCTGTCGGTGGTGGACGCCGACGCCGAGGTCGAAAGCGGCAGCCCGGCGGCGGAAACCACGCGAGTGGTGCGGCTGGAGCCCGGCGATGTTGATCTGGCCAGGCTGTGCGCTGCCGATGCAATCGCCGAGCGGGTGCTTGCTGGCGAAATGGGCCTGCCGGAGGGAGCGCGCGCGCTGCGCGAGCTGCAGGCGCCCTCGGGGCCGGCGGCGCAGGCGCTCACTGCATTCAGTTTCGGATTGGCCTCGGCCAGCGTTGCCGGCCTGCTCGGCACCGCCTGGGCCGACATTGCCACCGCCGCCGGCATCGGCTGGGTGATTGGCCTGCTCTATGTGCTGGGTGCCGGTCGGCCGCGGCTATCGGAGGGCCTGGAGGCGATTGCGGCCCTGCTGGCGACTCTGTTGGCGACTGCAGTGGCGTTCTGGCTGGTGCCGGTCAATCTGAAGACTGTCGTGGTCGCCAGCCTGATCGTGCTGCTGCCCGGTTTGACCCTCGCCAATGCCGTTTCGGAACTGTCCAGCCAGCATCTGGTATCGGGCACCGCGCGCTTTGCGGGGGCGGTGGCGACGCTGCTTAAGCTCACCTTTGGCACCGTGGCTGCCACCCAGTTTGCGCGTCTATTGGGCTGGATTCCCGACGAGCCCGCCGCGCCAATGCCGCCGGAATGGCTGGAGTGGGTCTCCCTGCTGATCGCCGCCTATGCCTTCGCAGTGCTGTTTCGCGCCGATCGCCGCGATTATCCGGTGGTCATGGCGTCGGCCATTCTGGGCTATCTGTGCAGTCGCTACGGCGGCGCCGCGCTGGGCAACGAAGCGGGTGTGTTCATGGCCGGCATGGCGGTGAGTGCGGCGAGCAATATCTACGCGCGAACCTTCAAGCGGCCGGGCGCCGTGGTCCGCGTGCCGGGAATGATTCTGCTGGTGCCGGGCAGCGTCGGGTTCCGCAGCCTCTCATTCGTCTTTGAGCGCGATGTATTCCTGGGCCTGGATACCGGCTTCACGGTGATCATCGTGCTCATTTCGCTGGTGGCCGGGCTGCTGTTCGGCAATCTGCTGGTGCCGCCGAGACGCAGCCTGTAGAAGCCGCAAGCCGCGGCTTCACGGCCGGCGCATGCGCTGATTTTCGCAGCCTGCAGTCCGTTCAGCGGTCACGCGCTGCTGCACAATGGTGGGCCGAACGCTCAGCAAGCGCGCGCGGGTCGGTCGTCTCGATTCGACTGTCGACGGACTCCGTGCAAGCGGGCCACATGCAAACGGGCCGCCCTGTGCAGGCGGCCCGTTTAGGACAGGTCTGAACTGCGCCATCCTGGCTTTGCCAGCCCGGCGCAATTGAATCAGCCGACCCGCATCGAATCCGCCGACACGCCCTTGACCAGAGCGTCCTTGAACCAGCCCGGGCGCTTGCCGCGGCCACTCCAGGTCTGTGAACTGTCGCCCGGATTCGCAAACTTCGGCACGCCGCTGACCTTGGTGCCGCCGCGACGGCCGCCGCTGCCAAACAGCTCGTCAATGCTGTAGCCCTCGTCCTTGGCCATCTGGGTCAGCTTGCGACGCACTTCACTGATGCGCTCGCGGTGCAGGCGGCGCTTGGTTTCTTCGGCGTGAATGATCAGCTCATCAAGCTGTTGCGGGCTCAGTCCAGCCAGATCGATCGACATTGGTTTTACTCCTGGGTTTTCTTAATGGGTAATCCACAGCTCCGAGAGTGTTGGCTAAACGCCAAGACTCGCCGGCGTTTATAGCGCTATTCGCAAAAATTGGCAATTTAAACGAGCGCCGTAGCGCCGAATTTATTTCGCGTGGGCTATTGCCGTAGCGCACATCAGTGGCGCGCGGCATCCTCGCCAACTGTCATCACGCAGCGTCACAGGGCTGGCGCGCAGCTGCGGCGCGCGCGGACGACGTCGCCGGGCTTACCTCGGCCGGACCGTCCGGCTATGCTGGCGTCGCAAAATCTGCAGAACGCAGTTCTGCACCGCAAAACTACAACGGGAGCGGAGCAATGAGCGTACGGCAACTTTTCGAGCTGGGCGGACGGGTGGCGGTCATCACCGGCGGCTCGCGCGGGCTCGGCCTGCAGATGGCGGAAGCGCTGGCCGAGATGGGCGCCAAGCTGGTGATCACGGCGCGCAAGCCGGACGAGCTGAAGAAGGCGCAGCAGCATCTGCAAGCGCTCGGCGCTGAAGTGCTGACGGTGTCCGCCGACATCGCCCAGCCCGGCGCGGCCACGGTCGTGGTGGATGCCGCGCTTGAGCGCTTCGGCCGCATCGACATCCTGATAAACAATGCCGGAGCCACCTGGGGCGCCGCGGCGGAGGATCACCCGGCCGAGGCTTGGACCAAGGTCATCGACCTGAACTTGAACGCGCTGTTCGCGCTGACCCAGGAGGTCGCCAAGCGCTGCCTGCTGCCGCAGGGCAAGGGCCGAATCATCAATGTGTCCTCGGTCGCCGGGCTCGGCGCATCGCCGCCGGAGGTGCTGCGCGCGGCGGCCTACCACGCCAGCAAGGGCGCGGTGGTCAACCTGACCCGCGCGCTGGCGGCCGAATGGGGCGGCCGCGGCATCACCGTCAACGGTATTTGCCCGGGCTTTTTCAGCACCAAAATGGCCGACAAGATCATCGAGCGCTCGCACGAGCTGCTGCACCGGCTGACCCCGCGCGGGCAGATGGGCGGCGAGGAGGATCTCAAAGGCCTCGCGGTGCTGCTGGCCTCGGATGCCTCTGCCCACATCAACGGCCAGAACATCGCCGTCGATGGCGGCATGAGCGTGCTTTGATGTCGGCGCAGGGCGTGCCCGCCGGCGTCGGCGAAGTGCGCGCCGCGCACCGCATCGATGAGGCCGCGCTGGCGGCCCACCTCAAAGCCGAACTCGGTCTCGACGGCACGCTCAAGCTCCGGCAGTTCGAGGGCGGGCAGTCGAACCCCACCTACTACCTTGAACTTGGCGATGAGCGCCTGGTGCTGCGGCGCAAGCCTCCGGGCGAGCTGCTGCCGTCGGCGCATGCGGTCGACCGCGAATACCGGGTGATCCGCGCACTGCGCGACAGCGCGGTGCCGGTGGCGGACGGGCTGCTGCTGTGCGAAGACGCGTCGGTGATCGGCACCGTTTTCTACGTGATGCGGCATGTGCCCGGGCGGATTTTCTGGGACCCTCAGCTGCCTTCGCTTGAACCCGCCGAGCGCCACGCCGTGTTCATGGCGATGGCGGCCACCATCGCCGAGCTGCATGCGATCAATCCGGCGGACATCGGTCTCGCCGACTACGGCGCCAGCGGCAACTACCTGGAGCGCCAGGTCAGCCGCTGGAGCCGCCAGTACCAGGCCTCCGAGGCTCCGCCAATCGCCGCCATGCAGAGGCTGATCGAGTGGCTGCCGTCGAACTTGCCGCCGGCCGGTGAGGTGCGCATCGTCCACGGCGACCTGCGCCTCGACAACTTCATCTTCGACGCCGTCGAGCCCAAGGTGCGGGCCCTGCTCGACTGGGAGCTTTCGACCTTGGGCGATCCGCTGGTCGACTTCGCCTACAGCACCCTGACCTGGCGCATGCCCGCGGCCGGCTTCCGCGGCCTGGCCGGCGTGGATATCGAAGCGCTCGGTATTCCGCCGGAGCGGGCCTACATCGCCGACTACTGCAGCCGCCGCGGCATCGCGCTCGGCAGCGATGGCCTGCCGCCGCACTGGAACACCTATCTGGTCTTCAACCTGTTTCGGCTGGCGGCGATTCTGCAGGGCGTCGCTGCCCGCGCGCTGGCCGGCAATGCCGCCTCTGGCAAGGCCGCCGAACTCGGCCGACAGGCCGCGCCGCTGGCCGAGCTGGCCTGGTCACTCGTCGACAAGGACACCCGCTGATGAATTTCGACTACTCCGAACGCACCCGCGAACTGCTGACCCGGGTCGATGAGTTTCTGCAGGCCGAGGTCTATCCGAACGAGGCTGCCTTTTTCGCCGAGGTCGAGGCCAATCGCCAAGCCGGCAATCGCTGGCAGCCGACAGCGGTGGTGGAGGCGCTCAAGGCGAAAGCGAAAGCCGCCGGCCTGTGGAACCTATTTCTGCCGGAATCCGAACGCGGCGCCGGCCTCACCAATGTCGAATACGCGCCGTTGTGCGAGCTGATGGGCCGCTCGCCGATTGCGCCTGAGGTGTTCAACTGCAGCGCGCCCGACACCGGCAACATGGAGGTGCTGGAGCGCTACGGCACGCCCGATCAGCAGGCGCAGTGGCTTGCGCCGCTGCTCAAGGGCGAGATCCGCAGCTGCTTCGCGATGACCGAGCCGGAGGTGGCCTCCTCGGACGCCACCCAGATCCGCACGCGGATCGAGAAAGACGGCGACAGCTACGTCATCAGCGGCCGTAAGTGGTGGAGTTCGGGCGCCAACGATCCGCGCTGCCGGATTCTGATCGTGATGGGCCTGAGCAGCCCGGATGAGCCCAGCCCGCACCGTCGGCAGTCGATGATTCTGGTGCCGATGGACACCCCCGGCGTGCAGCTGCTGCGCCACCTGCCGGTGTTCGGCTACGACGACGCCCCGCACGGCCACGGCGAAATCCTGTTCGACAGCGTGCGCGTGCCGGCGGCAAACATGCTGCTCGGCGAAGGCCGCGGCTTCGAGATCGCGCAGGGGCGGCTCGGCCCCGGCCGAATTCACCACTGCATGCGTCTGATCGGCCTGGCCGAGCGCGCGCTGGAGCTGATGTGCAAACGCGCGCTTTCGCGCACCGCCTTCGGCCGCACTGTTGCCGAGCAGGGCGTCACCCGCGAACGGATTGCCGAGGCGCGGATTCTGATCGACCAGGCCCGCCTGCTGACCTTGAACGCCGCCTGGAAGATGGACACCGTCGGCAACAAGATCGCCGCCAAGGAAATCGCGATGATCAAGGTGGCCGCGCCGCAGATGGCCTGCCAGGTCATCGACTGGGCGATCCAGGTGCACGGCGGCGGCGGCGTCAGCGATGACTTTCCGCTCGCCTACGCCTATGCGATAGCGCGCACCCTGCGCCTGGCGGACGGCCCGGACGAGGTCCACCGCAACCAGATCGCCAAGCTTGAGCTCAAGCGCTGGGCGCAGGCATGAGTGAGCGCGCAGGGTTTGATTCCGAGCCTCCGGCCGCAGTGGAGCAACTGGCGACCGAGGCCGGTATCCGCGCGGAAGAAGCCCAGGACCGCCGTTTCGTCACCGCGCTGGCGCGCGGCCTGGCGATCCTGCGCTGCTACAAGCGCAGCGAGCGCTGGCTGGCCAACAGCGAGATCGCCGCGCGCACGGGGTTGCCGCGGCCCACCGTGTCGCGGCTGACCTACACCCTCACCCGGCTCGGCTATCTGGAGCACTCCCTGCGGCTGGAAAAGTACGCGCTCGGCGCCAGCGTGCTGGCGCTCGGGCATGCCTTCCTGGCCGGCGAGGACGTGCGCAGCGTGGCGCGGCCGCGCATGCAGGCGCTGGCGGATCAGGTGCAGGCGACGGTGCTGCTGGGGGCGCTCGATCAAACCCAGATGGTGGTGCTGGAGGTCTGTCACGGCGCTCAGGCGTTCCATATTCGCCGCGAGGTCGGCGAGCGCCTGCCGCACGGCACCACCGCGCTGGGCCGCGCCTACCTTGCCGGGCTGGACCCGTCGCGCTTTGAGCTTGCGCTGGCCGGTCTGCTGGCGCGCGTGCCCAAGGCCGAGCGTGCGGCCCTGCGCGCCGGCATCGAGCAGGCCCGCGCCGATCACGCTGCGCACGGCTTCGTGTTTTCGCTGGGCGAGTGGATGCCCGAGCTGTTCGCGGTCGGCGTGCCGTTGGCCATCAACGGCGGCGAGCGGCTGCTGGCGCTGTCGGTCAACGGTCCGATCTACAGCATGACCCGCGAACGCCTGCTGCAGGAGATCGGACCGGCGCTGCTGGCGGCCCGCGACAGCATCCTTGAACGGGTCGGCTGAGCGATCCGCCGACGACTCACGCAGATCGCCCGCGATCGCGGATGCCTGCAAGGTGCGAGGCCCAACGGCGCAGAGATCGATTGTTGCGACGAGCGCGGTGGCCGCGGCGTTGGGCTTCGCTGCGCTCAGCGCCAACCTACCTGCTTCCATGCAGCGCACCGCGCGCCGTGCGCCGCTTTTGTAGGTTGGCGCTGAGGCAAAGCCGAAGCCCGACGTCGCAGGGATCGGATCTTGCGGCGAGAGCGGATGCCGCGGCGTTGGGCTTCGCTGCGCTCAGCGCCAACCTACCTGTTCCGATGCAGCGCACCGTGCGCCGCGCGCCACCTTTGTAGGTGGGCGCTGAGGCAAAGCCGAAGCCCAAAGGCGCAGGGATCGGATCTTGCGACGAGAGCGGATGCCGCGGCGTTGGGCTTCGCTGCGCTCAGCGCCAACCTACCTGCTTCCATGCAGCGCACCGCGCGCCGTGCGCCGCTTTTGTAGGTTGGCGCTGAGGCAAAGCCGAAGCCCAACGTCGCAGGGATCGGATCTTGCGGCGAGAGCGGCGGCCGCGGCGTTGGGCTTCGCTATCGCTCAGCGCCAACCTACCTGCTTCGATGCGGCGCACCGGACGCCGAGCGCCGCCTTTGTAGGTTGGTGCTGAGGCAAAGCCGAAGCCCAACGCCGCAGAGATCGGATCTTGCGGCGAGAGCGGATTCCGCGACGTTGGGCTTCGCTGCGCTCAGCGCCAACCTACCTGCTTTCATGCAGCGCACCGTGCGCCGTGCGCCGCTTTTGTAGGTTGGCGCTGAGGCAAAGCCGAAGCCCAACGTCGCAGGGATCGGATCTTGCGGCGAGAGCGGATGCCGCGGCGTTGGGCTTCGCTGCGCTCAGCGCCAACCTACCTGTTCCGATGCAGCGCACCGCGCGCTGCATCGCCTTTGTAGGTGGGTGCTGAGGCAAAGCCGAAGCCCAACGTCGCAGAGATCGGATCTTGCGGCGAGAGCGGATGCCGCGGCGTTGGGCTTCGCTGCGCTCAGCGCCAACCTACCTGTTCCGATGCAGCGCACCGTGCGCCGCGCGCCACCTTTGTAGGTTGGCGCTGAGGCAAAGCCGAAGCCCAACGTCGCAGAGACCGTATCTTGCGGCGAGAGCGGATGCCGCGGCGTTGGGCTTCGCTGCGCTCAGCGCCAACCTACCTGTTCCGATGCAGCGCACCGTGCGCCGTGCGCCGCTTTTGTAGGTTGGCGCTGAGGCAAAGCCGAAGCCCAACGGCGCAGGGATTGGATCTTGCGGCGAGAGCGGATGCCGCGGCGTTGGGCTTCGCTGCGCTCAGCGCCAACCTACCTGTTCCGATGCGTTGCACTGCGCGCCGCACCGTTCTTGCAATCCCGTGGACTAGTCGTCTAGCGGTGGCCGTCGCGAGGCTGCAGCCCGCGCTCAGCCGTCGGACGTGGCGATGAGTTCAACTTCGAACAGCAGTGAGGCTCCCGGCGGGATGACGCTGCCGGCACCGCGCTCGCCGTAGCCGAACTCCGGGCCCATCCGCAGGATGCGCGCGCCGCCGACCTTGAGACCCTCGAAGCCTTGGTCCCATCCGCGGATCACCTGGCCCGCGCCGAGCACGAATTCGAAGGGCTCGCCGCGCGCATAGGACTCATCGAACTTCGGCCCGCGGCCGCCTTCGGCGCGCTGGTCGTAGACAAACCCGCGGTAGTGCACGCGCAGGCGCTCGCCGGTCTGTGCCGGAGCACCTTCGCCGGCGCGGGTATCTTCGATCTGCAGGCCGTCGATACGGCCGAACTCCGGCGGCAGCGGCGCGGCGCCGCAGCCGCTGAGCAGGCTGACGCAGAGCGCGATCAGCGCGGCTCTCACGCCGCTGCGTGCAGTGTGGAGCACGCGTCGGAGAGCTGGTTTCGGCGGGCGGCATGCGGGCATAGTCGGTGACTCCAAAAGGGAAGACGAATGCGCAAAGTCTACGAGGCCGAGAACTACATCGACGCACAGATCGCTCGCGGCTGGCTGGAATCCGCCGGAATCGCGGCGCGGGTGTCCGGCGAGCACCTGAGCGGAGCGATGGGCGAACTGCCGGCGCTGGGGCTGCACAGCCTTTGGGTTGCGGAGGATCAGCTGGAGCTGGCGCTGCAGGCGATTGCCGAGCTGGCGCAGGAGCGCGCGGCCAACGCGCTGGCGGATGAGGACGAGTGCGCGGATCCGGCGCGCCGGCAGGACGGCGACTGCCTGCAGGCGTAGCGCGCTGCGGCAGGCGTGCGCCAGCCGTGCGGTGCGTCGCGAGTTTGGCGTTCTAAAGCCAGCAGCAAGGCGCCCGCGACTTCGAAAGACTGCGCATGATTGCAGATGGCTACAGGTGGCTACAGGTGGCTACAGGTGGCTGCACCCGGCGGCACCCGGCGGCACACGGCGATTGCTGCCCGCGGCCGCCGCGGATGCGCGGATTCGCCTGCGATTCGAGCGCCCGATGCTCAATGTCCGATGCCCGACGGCCGCAAATGTTCAGCCGGCGAACGCCTGCGCTGCGCCTGCACCTGCACGCTGCCGGTGTGGGCGCTGGGGTCGATGTCGATCTCGAAGCGGTCGCGGCCGGCGTGCTTGGCGCGATACAGCGCTGCGTCGGCACGCGCCAACCACTGCGCCCAGCTTTCGCCGACGTGCAGGGAGGCTGCGCCCATCGACACGGTGACGACGCTGTCCGGCCCGCGCAGCTGCTCATGCAGGCACTCCTGCAGCTTTTCCAGCACGGTGGGCAGCCCCGCCGGCGGGGTGACCGGCAGCAGCAGCACGAATTCCTCGCCGCCGAGCCGATACAGGCGATCGAGCCTGCGCAGGCTGCCGCCGACGATCTGCGCGAATTCGGCCAGCACGCGGTCGCCGGCCTCGTGGCCGAAACGGTCGTTGACCTGCTTGAAGTGATCGAGGTCCAGCACCGCAAGCGAAACCGGCCGCGGCCAGCGTTCGAACTGGCGCACTTCGGCTTCGAGCTCGCGCTCGAGCAGGCGGCGGTTGCCGGCGCCGGTCAGCGCGTCATAGGACGCCAGCGTCTCCAGCTGCTTGCGCTGGAGATCCGAGCGGTACGCGAAGATGAAGGCGTACAGGCTGACCAGGGTTGCGGTCGCCGCGAAGGCGATCAGCGCACTGCCCTCCTGATAGCGCGCGCTGATGGCGGCGATGCTGGCGATGACCACCAGGTTCACGCCCAGCGCCAGCCGCCGATCGACCAAAAAGAAATTCGCCAGCAGTTGCGGGTACGCCCACAGCAACCCGTTGCGGCCCAGCAGGTAGGCTGCAACTACGGCTCCCGCACTGATCGCCACCACCTGCAGGATGGCTGCGCCCTGAGTGCGGCCGGTGCGGTGCGCGTAGATCAGCGGCACCACGATAAACAACAGAATGAGGCTGTCCATGACGCCCACCGCCCACTGGCCTTGGGCAAAGCGGTACACCGTGAACGGCACCAGCATCAGCGTCATGAATCCGGCAAACAGGCTCATCAGCGTCAGCCGGAAGTCGGCGCGCAGCCGCGCGAGCGTGCTTTGGGCCCAGTTCACGGGGCGTCGCCGAACCAATGAGGGCGTCGCTTGGACAGGGTGCTGTCGGCCATGGAGTTTTCTCCTGCGGGCCTGGGGCCCGTGATGTCGCGCCTGTGCGCGACGTCTGCACTCAGCTGCAAGGCCTGTTCCGCAGCGCATCTTTGGCGCGGCGCTCGACCCACCGGCGCCGCTGCCGCAGCCGCTCGCAGCGGTGCGGCGACGGCTCGCGTGCAGGTCGTTGAGCACGCCCATCGCCCATCGCCCGCCGCCTGAAAATTCAACGCCGGTCGCGAGGGGTGCAGCACGTGCCTTGCTCGTTTCGAGGTTGGAGCACGGGCCTTGCCCGTCGCGAAGCTGGAGCATGCGCCTCGCTGCCGTGGCGCGACGCGTGAGCGCGCGAGAGTTTGGCTAGCCCAGCGTCCGCAGGACGCCCCAGCGCGCGCTGCCGCCACGGGTTTTTGAGCGTGCAGCCGCGCAGCAGTAGCGCGGCTGCTCACTCACTCTCAGCCCGGCTCGGCCCGATCGACTCGCTGGAACCCGCGCGGCAGCGGGTTGCCGCGGGTGGCGCGGGCGCCGGAGTAGGCCTGTAGATCGCGCCAGCTCAAGTTCAATTTGCGCTGGCCGCAGTACAGCACCAGCTCGCCGCCCTGGCGCACGCAGGTCACCGCGATCACCCGCTCCTCGCCGGACTTCAGCTTGGCCGGGGCGATCTGCAGGATCTTGTTGCCCTTGCCGCGATCGAGCTCGGGCAGCTCGGAGACCGGAAAAGCCAGCAGCTGGCCGGCGCTTGAGATCGCCACCAGCCAGTCCTGCGCCGGGTCGTTCACCGCGATCGGCTGAAGCACTTCGGCGCTGGCGTCGAGGTTGAGCAGCGCCTTGCCGGCCTTGTTGCGGCCAGTGAAGTTTTCAAAGCGGGTGAGGAACCCGTAGCCGTAGGAACTCGCCAGCAGAAAGCGCTGATCGCTGTCGCCCATGGCAACCGTCACCAAGCCGACCCCGCTGGGCAGGCTGAAGCGGCCCGTCAGCGGTTCGCCGTTGCCGCGCGCCGACGGCAGGGTGTGTGCGGCCGTCGAGTAGCTGCGCCCGGTGGCGTCCAGGAAGGCGGCCTGCTGGGTGCTGCGCCCGCGTGCCGCGACCAGCAGCTTGTCGCCTTCGCGGTAGGACAGCCCGGCCGGGTCGACCTCGTGGCCCTTGGCCTGGCGCACCCAGCCTTTTTCGGACACCACCACGGTGATCGGCTCGCTGCTGACCAGCTCGACTTCGGAGATCGCCTGGGTGGCGCCGCGCTCAACCAGCGGTGAGCGACGCTCGTCGCCGAACTTCTTGGCGTCGGCCAGCAGCTCGTCCTTGATCAGCTTCTTAAGCTTGACGGCCGAGCCGAGGATGCCTTGGATTTTCGCCAGCTCCTTGGCCAGCGCGTCCTGCTCGCCGCGGATCTTCATTTCCTCAAGCCGCGCCAGCTGACGCAGCTTGGTATCGAGGATGTAGTCGGTCTGCGCTTCGGACAGCCCAAAGCGCTCCATCAGCACCGGCTTGGGTTCGTCCTCGCTGCGGATGATGCGGATCACTTCATCCAGATTCAGGAAGGCGACCAGCAGGCCTTCGAGCAGGTGCAGGCGGCGCTCGACCTTTTCCTCGCGGTGCTTCAGGCGGCGCACCACGGTGTCGGAGCGGAAGCTCAGCCAGTCGCGGAGAAACACCTTCAGGTTCTTCACCTGCGGTTTGCCGTCGAGGCCGATCACGTTGAAGTTGACGCGGTAGCTCTTTTCCAGATCGGTGGTGGCGTAGAGGTGCCCCATCAGCTGCTCGGCGTCGACCCGGTTGCTGCGCGGCACCAGCACGATCCGGGTCGGGTTGCGGTGGTCGCTCTCGTCGCGGATGTCCTCCAGCCACGGCAGCTTCTTGGCGCGCATCTGCTGGGCGATCTGCTCCATCACCTTGCCCGGGCTCACGTGATACGGCACGGCCACGATGACGATGTTGTTGTGCTCGCGCACGTAGGTGGCGCGAGCGCGCACGCTGCCGCCGCCGGTTTCGTAGATTTTCCTCAAGTCCGCGGCGGAGGTGATGATCTCGGCCGTGGTCGGGTAGTCCGGCCCGCGCACGTGTTCGCAGAGGTCGGCGACGGTGGCGTTCGGGTCATCCAGCAGGCGCAGGCAGGCGCTGACCACTTCATTCAAATTGTGTGGCGGGATGTCGGTGGCCATGCCGACCGCGATGCCGGTGGTGCCGTTCAGCATCAGATGCGGCAGCCGCGCCGGCATCCAGGTGGGTTCTTCCAGCGTGCCGTCGAAATTCGCGTTCCAGTCGACCGTGCCCTGACCGAGCTCGCCGAGCAGCACCTCGGCAATCGGCGTCAGCTTGGATTCGGTGTAGCGCATCGCCGCGAACGATTTGGGATCGTCGGAGGAGCCGAAGTTGCCCTGGCCCTCAATCAGCGGATAGCGATACGAAAACGGCTGCGCCATCAGCACCAGCGCCTCGTAGCAGGCCGAGTCGCCGTGCGGGTGGTACTTGCCGATCACATCACCGACGGTGCGCGCCGACTTCTTTGGCTTGGCGCCGGCGGCGAGGCCGAGCTCGCTCATCGCGAAGATGATCCGCCGCTGCACGGGTTTGAGCCCATCGCCGAGGAAGGGCAGGGCGCGGTCCAGCACCACATACATCGAGTAGTCGAGATAGGCGCGCTCGGCGAATTCGTGCAGCGGAATCTGCTCGAAACCGTGGAAGCTCTGACGGGTGGGATCGGACATGTTCGGTAGCCAAGACAGCGTTGCGGCGAGGGCGCGCATCCTAGCGCGCTTGTGAGTGAAGGTGGCCGGCAGCAGCCGGGCCGGCTACCCTGCCGCTCCCTTTCTCCCGGCATCTTCATGAGCAAGCGCAGCGCTGAAAACCCCGGCCCCAGCCCCGCCGCCATCCTTGCCTTCTGGCGTGAGGCCGGCCCGCAGCGCTGGTTCGCCAAGGATCTGAACTTTGATCGGGCCCTGGGCGCGCGCTTTCACGCCGCCCACCTGCTGGCCGGCGAGCGCAAGCTCGATGCGTGGAACGCCACCGCCGAGGGCGCGTTCGCGCTGCAGATCCTGCTCGACCAGGTGCCGCGCAACATCTTCCGCGGCACCGCGCACGCGTTCGCCACAGACCCGCTGGCAAGGATGTTTTGCCTGGCGGCGATTGAGCGCGGTTTCGACCAGCAGATCGAGGCCGAACTTCGGCCGTTTTGCTACATGGCGCTGATGCACGCCGAGGATGTGCCGCTGCAGGAGCGCAGCGTGAGCCTGTTCAAGGCGCTCGGCGGCGGCTCGCTCGACCACGCGATCGAGCACCGCGACATCATCCAGCGCTTCGGCCGCTTTCCGCACCGCAATCTGGCGTTTGGGCGCGACAGCACGCCTGCGGAGCTCGGCTTTCTGAAGGCGGGCGGATTCGCGGGGTGAGTGGGGTGATGGTGGCCTGGGGCGGGCGGGTTGCGCTGCGCGTTGGGTTTCGCCTGCGGCTCAGCGCCAGTCTGCCAAGGCTCACGCGCCGCGCGACGCCCTGAGCGCGCTGTAGGGAGGTTCGTCCGAATCTCGAAAACCCGAAATCTCGGAAACCCGAACCCGAACCCGAATCCGAACCCGAACCCGAACCCGAAGCCGAAGCCGAAGCCGAAGCCGAAGCCGAAGCCGAAGCCGAAGCCGAAGCCGAACCCGAACCCGAAGCCGAAGCCGAAATCCCGGCGTAACGCGCCGTGTAGGTTGGCGCTGAGCCGCAGGCGAAGCCCAACATCGCGGCCTGCAGGCGTCCTCAGGTGATGAACACGGCGAGCGCTTCTGCGGGTTGACCGACGCGCAGCGCCGCGACCGTCGCA